>SL_7KL_010_BRINEDRAFT_10000767_pt1 | contig 15460 bp, 12 predicted proteins | sample SodLak_010_BRINE_FD_10663 | JGI IMG/M metagenome (IMG submission 10663)
TGAAAATGGTTGATAGGCTTGGCAAGCAGCTCTTCTTCTGTGTAACCCAATACCTTGCAAACGGCGGGATTTACCCTTCTGAAATATCCGTCAAAGCCGGCAATGCAGAGCAGATCGTGTGAAAGGTCGAAAAAAGGGTCTAAGGAGAAGCCCGTCTGAACTTCCTGAGCATTGCCGTTATCCAAGGACATAATCTAATTTATAGAGTCGAAGAGCTTTTTATGAAACGCTAGAAGAATCTAATTACTGGATGTGTTATTACCTAATTAAAACGTGAGTTTAACAATACAATGTTTGATTTAGAAGGGGAGACTTTAAACGTAAAGACTCGCAGATGCTTGCAATCACGAGCCGTTCCTACATTTGTGACTTATGGTGCTAACTAAGGGACCGTCCGGTCGGCAACTATCGAATACCCGATACTATAATCACTATATAAAATAGCCATTGGCAAGAAGTAAGAAAGTACATGAACTGAATGAGGACAAATCGATCCGCAGTGTAAAGCTCCACTTCCATCGGTTCAGCCGATTCCACAGGTATTTGAAAGAGAATGATGCCACTTTTTGAATTAAAAGTTGTGAGTGGTAACTCCGGGTCTGCATTCAACCAGATCTTTGCCGCAAGTAAACGTAACGGAAATCCCTCGATAGAAGGCCTCCTTTCCGATGTACTCAATATCAGTGGGTCTATGGCACGCGATTATATAAATCGAAAACCGGGAATGGATGACAAACATTCTGACATTGATCAAATCTATGCTGCCGGAGGATAATTTCGGGACGTTTGAGGGGGGGACTTGAAAACAGCAAGTATTCAGGCTAAATATGGTCCGTGGAAACACATTTTAATGTGGTTTCACGCTATTTTGTAGGATATAAACCACAAAGTTTATCAAATATCACATTATAGTGTGAAATTCATTATATTTCTCCTTGAATAAACAATATTATTACATAAAATCACATTATAATGTTGGTTTCGGATATTGGTAAACAGATAAAAGAACGCAGGGGTACACTTGGGATCACCCAGCCTGATCTTGCTGAGATGGCGGGTATTAGTATAAATACTCTCTATAAAATTGAAACCGGGCAGGGAAATCCAACCGTGAAGGTGTTAAATAAAATTGCCGAAATATTGGGTATGGAATTAACTCTTACTGCTAAGAAGCCTGAGTTATGAGCACAAAGTCAGCCAATGTATACAGGAATGGAGAACTTGTTGGTGTGCTGACTCGGCATAACAGAAATTCATATGAGTTCGAGTATGATGATCAATGGTTTAACAATCCGGAAAAGCCACCTGTTAGTTTAACAATGCCAAAAACAAAACAAATCTATAAGGCCGACCACCTGTTTCCCTTTTTTTTTAATCTTCTGTCGGAAGGGGTGAACCGTAAACTTCAGTCGAGGCAATTGAAAATTGATGAAAAGAACTATTTCGATCTGCTTCTGGCAACGGCCCAAGCAGATACGATCGGTGCTATCACAGTGAAACCGGTAGACTAATGTTAGTTTATGTTTATACGTTGATCATCGAAATCCCCTCCTTACCAAGGAGGGGACAAAGGGGTGGTTGAAAAAGATTTGAAAAAATGACGTGAAAATATTGAAATGAACGAATTGCTATAAACCCCGTGATTACCACAGATAATTCCTCGAAAAGATGAGTTTACCAGAAATAAAATATTGTCCGGGTACACTGGCAGAAGGATTTAATACCTACAGTCCTACTTGTCTAAAAAGAGTATTTAATGGCAAAAAAGTCAGCCATATACTTCCGTATAATCCACCGGATCTGAGTGAAGAGGATGCTGAAAAGTTTCAGCAGAACCGCAAACGGCTTTCTATTTCCGGCGTACAGGAGAAGGTGTCTCTGTTATTGGAAAAGAACAAATTACGCCTTACTGAAGAGGGTGAGCAGGGAACCTATATTCTGAAACCCATTCCAAGAGATTTACGAAAAGTGGACCAAGTGCCTGCCAATGAGCATCTCACCATGCAGATTGCCCGTCAGGTATTTGACATTCATACGGCCGAAAATGCACTTATCTTTTTCAAAAATGGTGACCCTGCCTATATCACAAAACGTTTTGATGTAGCAGAGGATGGCAAAAAGATTGGCAAAGAAGATTTTGCAACGCTTGCGGGAAAAACTGCTGAGACGGCCGGGCCGAATTTCAAATATGAATATAGTTATGAGGAGATGGCAGAGCTTGTACAACAATATATCCCGGCGGCCATGGTGGAACTGGAAAAACTTTTTTCGCTGATCGTGTTTAATTACTTGATCTGTAATGGGGATGCTCATCTAAAAAACTACGGAGTGCTGGAAACCAAACAGGGAGATTATATTCTAAGCCCCGCTTACGATTTGATCAACACAAGCCTTCACGTTGATGATACGGCAATGGCATTGAATGACGGTTTGTTTAAGGATGAGTATTCAACAGAGAGTTTTGAAGCCAATGCGTTTTATGCTTACGATGACTTCTACGAGTTTGGCCTGAAGATCGGGTTGGTGGAATCACGAGTGATTAAGATTCTGAATAAATTCAGGACAAACCGTAAAAGCGTTCAATCGCTAACTGACCGAAGCTTTCTGAATGATGAAATGAAAAGAGCCTATATGGATTCCTACTTGAATAAACTGAAAGCATTAGATTATTCCATGGCAGGCAGGGTATAAACAGCCTTGATACCATACCGTCACTATATCTTCTATTTTAGGTGTAATTATTAAATAAAATGAGAGGAGTTGATATGATTACTATAAAAATAGGTTCCGCAGAACGAAGAGATGGAGATATTAATGCCCGATGGATTACTGACCAGGTAGAATGTACGGCTCAGAGAAGGGAAAAAGTTCTGTGTGTTATTTAAAGTGAACTGTGGAGATGTGAACCTGAGCCTGCCGTCAAGAGACTGTCCAAAAGCTGGTGGCGGTGGGCGAAAGCCAAAGGCCAAAAAAGAATACATTCTGGATGAATGGAGGAAGAAAGGGTTTCTGGAACACGATATAAAACCGGGGATGGTGGTTTCGTTTTGGAAATTTGTGAAGGAGAAATGTGCTTAAGATAAGCTCTTTACATAAAGAAGAGAATATTTACTTTCCTTACATATTCAATAAGAACTTATATATTAAGCGCTAAATAAGATAATCAACTACAATATGACTGTCGGTTAGTATAGGGGTTTCAATGAGTACAAAGTTTTTCACAAATCAAGGCGACAATAATCTGCTTCGAAAGTTTGAAGGTGTTTTTGAGAACATTGAAAGCATTCGCCATTTTGATGCACTTGTAGGCTACTTCAGAGCTTCCGGGTATTTTAAGGTGCGACCTTTTCTGAATAAAATTCCCAAAATCAGAATATTGGTCGGTATTAATGTAGATAAGCTCACAAAGACATATCATCAAAAGGGACAGATGTATTTAGAAAATCCTGAGGAGACGAAACAGGAGTTTTTAAATGCAATCATAGAAAATATTCAGAAAGCTGATTACGATGAAATTACTGAACAAGGAATAATTCAGTTTATTAATGATCTTGTTGATGAAAAGATAGAACTAAGAGCCCACCCTAAACAAACAATTCACGCCAAAGTTTACATTTTTCGCCCGGGAAACTTTAATGAATACGCCCCTTGTGAGGTGATTACGGGATCTTCCAACCTAACAGATTCGGGGTTAGGCTCTAAAGCTGAATCCAATTATGAATTCAATGTTAGCCTGAGAGATTATGAAGATGTTAAGTTTGCTACTGATGAATTTGATCGGCTTTGGAAAGAGTCGGTACCTATTCTTCAGGCTGAGGCTGAAAAGCTTAAAAAGAAAACCTACCTGAGGGATGATTTCACTCCGTTTGAACTCTACATCAAAATGTTGATTGAGTATTTTGGTAAACGGGTAGAGTATGATCCATACAATATTGATCTGCTGTTGCCGGAAAAGTTTATGAAGCTTAAATACCAATCAGATGCAGCCAATCAGGGTTATGCCATTATGATGAAGCATAATGGATGCATTTTGGCCGATGTGGTTGGATTAGGTAAAACGATCATTGCGTGCATGATGATCAAAAAGTTCATCTATGAGAATGGTACGCATTCAAGAATTTTAGTTGTAGTACCCCCGGCTCTTGAAGAAAATTGGCGAACCACTTCTGAAGATTTTCAGATTAAAAATCATTTCGAGTTTATCACCACCGGAAGTTTACATAAAGTGTTAAACGAAGAGAATTACTACTACTCAAATGCCGAGAAGTTTGACATGGTGGTCGTAGACGAATCGCACAAGTTCAGAAACGATTACACAAATATGTATCTGGCGCTGCAGGAAATTTGTAAGAAGCCAAGGGCAAGGCCATCTGAAAATGGAGATACACGAAAAAAGGTGATTTTGCTCTCTGCTACACCGTTAAATAATCGCCCTCAAGACATTGAAAATCAGCTCTATCTATTTCAGGATAGACGGAACAGTACGCTGGAAAACATTCGAAACCTACAGGACTACTTTAAGCCGATCAACGATCAGTATAAGAAATTATCCACAGCCAAGAAGCTGAATATTGAAAAATTGAAACGGCTGTTTCAGAAACTCAGAGATGATGTTGTTGAACCCCTGGTAATTCGCAGAACCAGAACGGATCTGATTAAGAATGATGAGTACCTGGCTGATATGAAACAGCAAGGGTTAACTTTTCCGAAAGTGGATGACCCCATTGCCATCCGTTATGAGTTGGATGAGGATTTAACTGCACTATTTTTTGACACGGTAAGCCTTATTACCGGACTGGACGAGTTTGGAAATGAAACCGAAGGACTTGGTTACTATCGGTACAGAGCCATCGAATTTTTAGCAAACGAGGAAGATCGTAAAATCTATGGTAATGTTGGTCAGATTTCCGGCCGCTTATCAGCAATCATGAAAACACTACTCGTGAAGCGACTCGAAAGTAGTTTTCATGCATTTACTCAATCGATTAAACGTTTTCATAGGTCGATTGAACACATGCTGGAGATGTTTGAGAACAATCGGGTTTTTATCGCCCCGGATCTGGATATCAATAAACTGTTGGAAGAAGGATACAGTTATGATCAAATTGAAGAGAAAATAAATGACCGGGAAGGAAATAACAGAGAGTTCACTTCTGATGCATTTGATGAGAAATTCATTGAGCTGCTTAAGGGAGATAGAGAAAAACTCAAACAACTTGTAGAGCGCTGGTCAGATGTTCGGGAAGATCCAAAACTGAATACGTTCATTGAAAACATGCAGGATCGGTTTTTAGATAAAAAGAAAAATCCAACCGGCAAGATTGTCATTTTTACAGAATCTAAAGAGACAGCTAAAGAGATAGCGGATAGGCTCAGAACCGTTGGTGACTATTCCATTCTGCGAATTAGTGCGGATAACCGAAAGCAAATGGAGAGAACCATTCAGAAAAATTTTGATGCAAACCTGGAGCCGGAGAAACAGGAGAATGAGTATGATGTCATCATTACCACTGAGGTACTGGCTGAAGGAATCAACCTGCATCGAAGCAATACGATTTTAAATTATGATGTACCCTGGAACTCTACACGTTTAATGCAGCGAATTGGCCGAGTGAATAGAATTGGTTCTACAGCAAAAAAAATATACGTCTACAATTTTTACCCTTCTGCACAGGGAGATTCTCAAATCCGGTTGGTGAATACGGCGCTAAGAAAATTACAGGCCTTTCACACAGCATTTGGCGAGGATAACAAGATCTTTTCTTTGCTCGAAGAGAAAGGAGAAGGAGCGCTTTTTGGCAATAAAATCCAAAAAGAAGAGAGCGAGATTTTAAAATATCTCACAGAGCTTCGGGAGTTTAAAAAGAAAAATCCAAAGCGTTTTTCTGTAATTTCAAAAATACCGAATAAAGCGCGATGTGGAAGAAAAGCCGGTGATAGAAAGCTTGAATTCACAAATAGTGAAAATGATGTCGTCTCCTATCCTATTGAGAAAACGTCACTGGCTTATTTGAAGAGTGATAATCATCCGGGCATCTTCTGTTTTGTAACAAAAGATCTGATAACAGAAGAGGTAAATTTCTTACAGGCCGTAAAACTATACAAAGCCGATGATGAGGAAAGCCCTATTCCGCTTCATGACCTGCACCACGAACAAACTCAAACAGGATTTAAGTTTTTCACATCGGAGAAGAATCAAAACCAGGTTCAGGATGTGTCTAAAAAGAATTTAAGCCCGGTGGAAAACAGGGCGCTGACCAATTTAAATGCCATTTTAAATGTGGCACCTACGGCTCAAAAAAGGCAGTCTATACAACGGTGTATAGACCTGATCAACAGAGGGCGTTTTGCTTCACGTGGGTTGCCCAAATCGGTGAATGAATACTTCAAAGCCAACGAAAAAAATCTGAAAAACATCAACGGATTTATGGATGGCCTTTTTAAGGAAGTTCTGGATCGATATGATCTTTCGATTCATGAAAATGAAGATTCAAAGAAGACAAATAACAGAGGTATTATAAATCCGGAAATTGTATTGACCCAAAGTTTTAGTTAATGAAAGGCCTGTCAGGTATTGAAAACCTGACAGGCCTAAATAACGGACCTTCAAAGTGGCCAAATCAAAGAATAAAAAAGTAGAAGTACAGGGAGCGGCAATCTCAATCATTGAGAAAGAAGAAGAGGATTATATATCCCTAAGCGATATGGTTAAAAATTTTGATGGTGGCTCTGCCCTGATCGAGCAGTGGCTAAGGAATAAAGATACTATTGAATTTTTAGGAATCTGGGAGCGTATAAATAATCCTGATTTTAAAACCCCCGAATTCGAGGGAATTAGAAATGAGGCCGGTACGAACCGATTTTATCTTTCTGTAAAAAAGTGGGTGTCTGCTACAAATGCTATTGGGATTTTTGCAAAATCAGGGCGCTATGGCGGTACATATGCCCAAAAAGATATAGCCTTTGAATTCGGGAGCTGGCTGAGCCCGGAGTTCAAATTGTATCTGATCAAAGAGTTCCAGCGGTTGAAAACAGAGGAGCAAGAAAAACTTTCAAATGAATGGAACCTGCATCGAACACTTGCAAAAGTAAACTATCGTATCCATACCGATGCCATTAAAGAGCATATAATACCGCCCAGGGTCACCAGGAAACAACAAGGATTAATTTACGCCTCTGAAGCAGATCTGCTGAATATGGCAATGTTTGGAATGACAGCTAAAACATGGAGAGAACAAAATCCGGACAAAGATGGCAATATTAGAGATCACAGCACACTTGAACAGTTACTGGTACTCGCCAATCTTGAAAGTTTGAATGCCGAATTTATTCGCATGGGCCTGCAATCGGGGGAACGGCTTAAAAAATTAAATACCACAGCTATTCGGCAGATGAAGTCACTTGCTTCATCCAAACCCGTAAAACAAATCCAACCTAAAAAGTAATCGATACCTATGGCATCAAAGGAGCAATTTCTTAAAGCACTTGCAAAACCATACGACCGAATTCTTTTCGCCAGGGATGTTTTAAAACCGGTATTTGGCAGCAATTTTACGCTGGAATCTGAGCTGCGCCCAACCCGTGAAGAGCCCAACAAAACAGAGAAGCAGTCAATTCAAAGCGTTGGATACTACGGTACGATTCAACTGGATGACGACCGGCCGGTTACATGCTATGAGATAGAATTGAAGCCGAATGTACGGATTGAACAAAGCAAAGTGACGATTCAGCAGTATGTTCGCAAACTACTTACCGCCGGACAGGCTGCGCTGGTTAATTTTGTGGCACCGGATGATAAAACACTCTGGCGGTTTACACTGGTTGCCAAAGACAGTGAGATCACAGAGGATGGCATTCAGGAGAAGCTTACACACGCCAAGCGATATACCTACCTGGTGGAAGCCAACCGTCCCAATCGCACCCTGGCTGAGCGGCTTGAAAAACTGGGTAGTGCCAAAGATCAAGATCTGGTCGCAATAACCGAAGCGTTTTCTGTTGAGGCTTTGAGCGATGCTTTTTTCGATGAGTACAAAGAGCACTATCAAAACTTTACAGAGTACCTGACCGGTAAACGGATGGTAAAAGAGAAGGGGAAATGGAAGGAGAAGAAAACCGGTGAACCAAGTGCATTCCTGAAATCTGTATTCAATGGAAATGAAAAGAGTGCCAGGGATTTTTGCAAGAAACTGATGGGCCGGCTGGTGTTTCTCTACTTTGTTCAGCGTAAACGATGGCTGGGTGCAACCAATCAGCAATATAAAGATGGTGATCCTGATTTTATCTTCAACTTATTTCAGACATCGGGGGGTGGTGACAGTTTTTATCCGAACTGGCTCTCACCGCTATTTTTTGATACGCTGAACAACAACCAGCGCGAAAACGAAGAGTACACCTTGCCGGACGGCACCACAACAGTTCACATTCCGTTTTTGAACGGTGGCCTGTTTGACAAGGACAAAGTGGATGAAAAACGACTGACGTTCCCTGCGCACCTTTTCCACAATTCAAAAAATCCGGATTCACCCAAAGAGCGCGGTTTCCTGGATTTTCTGAATTCGTTTAATTTTACGGTGTATGAAGACAGCCCCGATGACCACACCGTGGCAGTGGACCCGGAGATGCTGGGCCATATTTTTGAAAACCTGCTGGAAGAGAACAAAGAGAAAGGGGCATTCTATACGCCTAAGGAGATCGTACACTTTATGTGCCGTGAAAGCCTGATTGAATACCTCACCACTCACCTTGAAAAAGAGTACACGGTTTATAAAGAGATTGGAGATCATCAGGTTCAACTTTTTGGGAATGACGGCAAAACCGGCCAGTTAAAAATGGTGGAAGAGTTGGGCGACAAAGCACTGAACCGGGCCGATGTGGAGCAGATTGTAATAGAGAAAGATATTGCCAATCTGACCCGCGAACAGATTCTCCGGATTGATACCCTTCTCGAAAGCGTAAAAATTTGTGATCCCGCTATTGGATCCGGGGCCTTTCCGATGGGGCTTTTGCAGGAGATTTTCAGTATTAAAGAGATCATTGCTTACGAGCTGGAACTGGAGTGGAATGCGGCCGGGGTGAAAGAGAACATCATTCAGAGATCTATCTATGGAGTGGACATCGAACGGGGAGCGGTGGATATTGCACGGCTGCGGTTTTGGTTGTCTTTACTGGTTGAAGAAGTGAAACCAAGAGCATTACCTAATTTTGATTATAAGATCGTTGTTGGCAACTCTCTGTTAAGTAAGTTCAATGGGAAACCACTTGAAATTGATTGGACGGTTAGAGGCGGAAATGAGTATGAGAAAGAGATCGTGGATTTGGGTAATAAGATTGCAAAAAAGCAGAAAGCTTATTTTCAGAGCGAAAAAGACAAGCAGAAAATCAGTGATGACATCCGGGATTTAAAACTTGATTTGCTCGGAGCGCAATTACGGTTAAATAAAAAGAAATACGAACAAATAACCGTGAAAAGTGGCTCACTTTTCGGGCAAACGTCTAAAGAGAAGAAAAAGCAGGAAATAATTACCAACCAGTTTCTTGAGTACAAAGGTATCGAGAATGATATCAATGAATTGAAAAACAATAAGAACAAAACGTTAAACTATTTTGACTGGCGCCTGGATTTTCCGGAAGTATTGAACCCTTATCTTAACAATGAGCCAGGGTTTGATATAGTTATTGCAAACCCCCCGTATTTGAGAGTACAGGAAATCCAAAAAACGATGCCGGAGGATAAGAAGCTATTAGAAAAAAAATTCCGCAATGCGAAGGCTTCTTATGATTTAGCTAACCTATTTTTTGAATTAGCTGTAACTCTTGGAAAACCGGAAAGCAGCAATTGCTTTATTTTTCCTCACAAATTTTTCAATTCGGCAAGCACAAAAGTTTTCAGGGATTATTTATTTGAAGGGAAATACATTGATAAAATCGCCCATTTTGGAGCAAACATGGTATTTAATGATGCGGATACGTATACCTGTATTGCATTCTTTAGCTCAAGGCCCAACGAAGGATTCTGGATACAAAAGTTTGGATTGGGGGAGAATTACAAGAAGCTGATGGAAGAAAGTGACCGGTACAGTTTTGTTCCGTATTCGAAACTCAGGGAAGCCTCCAAGCTGTATGGATCAAATCAATGGGTGCTTTTTAACACAGACATTGAATATGATGTTTTTAAAAAGATTCATAGATCATCGATTAAACTTTCAAAAGTATTCAACATTTTTGTGGGTTTACAAACCAGCAAGGATACACTATATGTTTTAGAAAATGTATCGGTAAATGGAGATTATTTAAATGGTGAAATATTCCGTGGTGATCAAAAAGTTAAGGTGGAGAAGAGATTCTTTAAACCATTACTGAAGGGGAACGATATTCATCGATTCGAATCATTAGATCCGGACAAATATGTTTTTTTTCCTTATAAAATTGAAAATGGTAAGGCAAAAGTTATTGAGCTTAAAGAGCTAAAAAATAATTTTCCACTTACATATAATTATGTGATTACAAATGAAAGGGAGTTCAAAAAAAGAGAGAGTGGTAAAGCAGGAAAAATGAAATATTGGTATGAATATATCTACCCAAAAAATTTAACAAAGTTTGAACAGAAAAAGCTTTCCAGCATGGAAATTTGTGCAAATCATCCTAATGTTACTTTAGATGATTATGGTTTTCATCATTCAACAACAGTTTACAGCTGGGTAACAAAAAAGGAAGTTAAAGAGAGCTATGAGTTTTTCCTTGCTATTGCGAATTCAAATCTATTATGGTGGTTTTTATTGAACACCGGAGATACGTTGCAAGGCGATGCCAGACGGTTTAAAAGTAATTACTTGAACCCTTTTCCATTGCCAGAAGATATTTCGACAGAAACTGATCAAACTTTTCAAAACAAGGTGAGACATATCATGTCAGAAAAATCCACCGGAAAAGATACAACGGTACTTGAAAAGGAAATCGATGCGATGGTCTACCGCTTGTACGGGCTGACCTATGAAGAAGTAAAGGTAGTGGACGAGGAGTTTGAGATGGGGAGAGAGGAATATGAGAGTTTAGAAGTTGAAAGACTATGAGTGAAAGTGAAGAACAAATAGAGCCAGTATTTTCCGGTGATAATGCACTTAAATCACCAGAACAGGATAAATTTGGCCGAGCGGACTTTTCATACCGTATATCTGAAATTATAAAAAAGCGAAAAGAAGCAGATCACCTGACCATCGGTATATATGGCAAATGGGGAGAGGGGAAAACATCGGTCGTAAATTTTATAAACCATTATCTGGAGAAAGATGAGGACATTATTTGTCTGCATTTTAATCCCTGGAGATACAGAAATGAAGATGAATTATTAAACAGTTTCTTTAAGCAGTTTTCACAAGGTATCAGTAAAAAACTAAAAAAGAGTGGGGAGAAGGTTGCTAAAGCGATCCTAACCTATTCCGGTACGATTGTAGCCATTACTGAGCCAATTACTGGGTTGGCAATATTTAATACTGAGAAAATTAGCGGTTGGTTCAATTCAATGAAGGAATGGGTTGGCTGGAGCAAAGAATTAAAAGACAGTACTGACACTCTTTATGAATATTTGTCAAAAGATGAGACGCTGGAAAATCAAAAAGAGAATATCAATAAGGAGTTAAGAAAGACCGGCAAAAAGCATGTCGTATTTATTGATGATATAGACAGATTGGATAATGAAGAAATTCGAACACTGTTTCAATTAATAAAGCTTACCGCCGATTTCGACCATGTTATCTATGTACTTTCATTTGATCCGGATATGGTAGCTGCGGCTTTAGATAAAATATATCCGGGCAATGATGATCAGTCAGGTATGAATTTCCTGGAAAAAATTGTACAGGTACCATTGAGATTGCCAAAAGTTAGAGAAACGGATCTATTTAATGGAGTTTTATATCCTGGGATTGATAGAATATTGAAAACATACTCTATAAGCATTAGTGATGAACAGGCAAGAGATATCAGAGATGGAATTGAAAATGGATTAAAAAGCAGATTGGCAACGCCAAGAATGGTGAAGAGATACCTGAACGCTGTTACATTTTCTTTACCGATTTTAGATGGAGAGGTAAATGTTGTTGATCTCATCCTCCTTGAAGGGGTGAAAATTTGTTATCCCAAAGCGTATGATTTTGTCTTCAACAATAAGAGTGCATTCATTCAAAATCCTCAGGAATTTATGTTTCCAAGTAAAGAGGAAATGGAAAAGCAGTTTAAAGAGACGAGAGAGCAATTTTTTGAGAAATCAGGTGATGAATCTAAAACAATATTAGAGACACTTTTTCCACGGATTGGAAAATATCGCTTTTCAAATGTTTCCGAAAAAGAACTGTCCAGGCTACAGCGTGTTAGCTCCCGGTACTATTTTGAACGGTATTTTACCTATTCAATTCCAAAAGGTGATATTCAAGATCAAAAGTTCAGAGAGTTATTAACCGGAATAGATTCAAATTCATTGGAAGTATCTGTTTCACTTGCAAAGGAATTAATTGAATCATCAAATGGTGATGTATTCGTAAGAAAAATTGAAGAAAACATTGAGAATATATCCAGCAGTGATGCTTATTACTTCGCATTACTGCTCTCCGATCTTGGTTCGTATTTCAAAAAAAATCGATCAATTTTCACATTTCATTCTCCTTTGAGAAGAGTTGCAGACCTAATAAAGGAATTTATACTAAAACAGGAGAAGGACGAGAGATTTCCATTGAGTGAAAAGATTATTAATGAATGCCCTAACATTGTTTTAGTTACAGAGGTAGGGAGAAATCTTCATCCCAAAAACAATAAGGAGCAAATATTTTCGAATGAAGATCAGGAAAAACTGGAAAAATTAGTCTCGGGTAGAATTAAAAAAGATGCAGAAGATAATGGGCCTTTTTATGAGAGAGAAGAAACGAAAAGAGATACTGTACTGCTATTTAATATTTGGAAAAGCGGGGCACTAGAAAATGAAGTTTCAGATTACATAAAAAGTCAAATTGGGGACTCACCAGATAAAGCCATTCAATTTCTCAAATCATTCATGGCAAGTGTAAATTCTTCGGAACATGGATATGTAGAGCATGGCCACTTCGAGTACAGTGAATACAGTTATGTTAAGAGCTTAATTGAACCGGGTCTCATTTACGATATCCTTTTGCAGGAATATGAGTCAGTAATGACCAACCCAAAAGATGTGAAAGTCATCAAGTATGAAGGTGGATTTGTTAAGGGGTTAGCTCAAAAGTTTTCGTTTTATTATCAAAGAGATAAGAATGAAAATACCCCTGAAGCATGAGTATTTCAGTACTTTATAATTAAATATTCCCGATAATTAAATTATATATTTTACACATGTTCGCTATTAGCGAACTTTTTTGTAGTTTAGAAACGTTTACTAAATGAAAGTAAGTTTAGTCAAAGAACAAACCGTACGTAATTACGCAAGAAAGCACGCTGAGGCTAGGGCTTCATGTGCAGATTTTATCAGCAGAATTAAAACAGCCGACTGGGAAAAACCTGATGATATGAAAGCGACCTTCGGAAGTGTGGATATATTAGGGAAAGGAACCTACAGAGTCGTATTCGATATCGGAGGAAACAATCATCGCTTTATTTGTAAGTATCGATTTGGTAAAACGTCAGTTCGGTTATATGTCCTTTGGTTAGGTACTCATGCTGAATACACGGCCTTATGTGATAAAGAGCAACAGTATACAGCGGATAATCACGAAAAATATATTTAAAAGAGTTATGGGAACACTGAAATATACCGTCATTAAATCTGAGGAGCAGTACTACGAATATTGCAACTTATTAGAAGAAATTGATTTTAGTGACGAAGCTGATGAAAGAGAAGATGAGATTGAACTTCTTACTCTTCTCATCAGAACGTGGGATGATGAACATCGATTAGCCCCGGAATCAGATCCGGTAGAACTTATCAAATCGTTGATGAAAGAACACGGGTTATCACAAAATGATCTTGCAAAGATTGCAGGGGTAGGGAAAAGCTATATCTCTGAAATTCTGAACTACAAGAAGAGAATGTCTAAAAAAGTGATTCGGAATATTGCCGACCGGTTTAAAATTCAGCAAGAAGCATTAAACAGGCACTATCGCCTTGAAGGTGAAGGCAAATTTGAAGAACAAGGCTCTCGAACAAGCCGAATTTACGATTTTAAAACTGGCGATTTAGTGAGCTATACTGAATCAACATACGGATTGGAAGTTCAAACTGAAGATGCGAATTATTCAATAGCAAAGTAGGAATGGAAGATAAAAAGAGTGTGAATATATCCTTCGGGCTAAATTCGTTTGAAATTGAAGAATATGAATTTAAGAAGCCTGATAAGAAACAGGATGTAAACCAGTTAGGTTATCAAATTCAGTTCAGGCCGGAAATTGACGTCAATAATGATATTTTCATTATTGAAATGAAGGTTCAGGCCAAATTTGGAAAAAAATCCAATGAAGTAATTGGGGCAATACATACAAAGACAAATTACAGAGTAACACGGTTAGAAGATTTGGTAGAAAAAGGAAAATTGGAATTGCCCAAAAACCTGGCTGTGACATTGTTAAGTATTGCACTCTCGACAACTCGTGGAGCTTTGGCAGCAAAATCCGAAGGTAACATTTTGTCTGAAAATGTTATGCCTCTCATTAATCCGGAAGAGATGTATGAATCCTCTCCATTAAAAGATCCTATTGAATTAGAGGAAAAAGGCGAAGCATCCAACCAATGAAATAAATAAATAGTGCTGATTTATGGCAGAACGCCGATTAACCGCAGATAAGAAAGTTCAAATTAATCGTTTGGTTGAGATTATAGAAAGCTTTTTGCCAATCTCAACTTGGGGGAAATCTGCCAATTCATTTAAAACAATATTTAAAGAGAGCAGAGTACATTCCTATCTGGATAGAAAAGGTTCTAAAAAACAACGGCTGATATATGGCTTTGGCAAAGTTTATCAGCAGCATTTACGACTGCCTTACACAATTCTACGCAAAGTCTTAAGCCAGGGCGAACAGTACAGAAAGCATAAACGAGTCCCAATCAAGCCTGAAGAAATTGATGAACTTCGGGATTGTCTGAAGAAATTAGAATTAAACCTTGATGCTGAACTTTCAGCCATTGAACTAAACCCTGATTTACCTGAAATACAGGTACCGCCAAAAGATCTTGTAGAAAGACTTGAAAATCACCCACTGGTTGAAGAAATACGCAGTGATCCACTTCAAAAGTTCAAGGATGGGCATTTCAATGAGGCTGTGCGAAAGGCGTGTGAAAAGTATGAAGTGAAAGTTCAAGGGTTGAGTGGAAACTCTTCAATCGGTTCAAGTTTGATGGGGCAGGTATTTAATCCACAAAGTCCTGCAGTAACAATTACTACTGGAAGTCAGCAAAACACCACTACAATTCAGGAAGGGTATCAGAAACTGGCCATGGGTATGATGT
>SL_7KL_010_BRINEDRAFT_10000768_pt1 | contig 15457 bp, 13 predicted proteins | sample SodLak_010_BRINE_FD_10663 | JGI IMG/M metagenome (IMG submission 10663)
CGTGTGCTGATCGTGGACGACGATGCCGATCTTGCCGAGCACATGCGGCTGGTACTGACCGCGGTCGGGATGGAGGCCAGAGTACTGGCGTCGCCGAATGACGTCATGGACACGATCGCTACGTTCCGGCCGGAACTGGTCCTGATGGATCTGTACATGCCCGAATACGCGGGCACCGACCTGGCGGGGGTGATCCGCCAGCACGAGGCCTACACGCATCTGCCGATTGTCTATTTGTCCGCGGAAACCGATAGCGAGCGCCAGATCGACGCCATGGGTCGAGGTGCGGACGACTTTCTGACCAAGCCGATCTCCGACCTGCAACTGGTGGCGGCCGCGCGCTCGCGGATCGTGCGGGCCCGCCAGCTGGAGGACCGAATCAACAAGGACAGCCTGACCGGGTTGCTCAAGCACGCCAGTATCAAGGAGGCCGCCAACCGGGAGGCGCTGCGCGCCCGCCGGATCGGTCGGCCGGTCACGCTGGCGATGCTCGATATCGACCACTTCAAGGTGGTTAACGACACATACGGGCACGCCGTGGGGGACGTGGTGATCAGCTCGATCGCAACCTTGCTGCGTCAGCGCCTGCGTCAGTCCGATATCATCGGCCGCTACGGTGGGGAGGAGTTCGTCGCGGTGCTGCCGGAATGCGAAGCGGAACATGCCCAGCGCGTGCTGGAGGATATCCGCCGGAACTTTGCGTCACTGAATTTCGGCCGCAAGGGCGAGCGCTTCGGTTGCACCATCTCCATCGGCATGGTGTGTTCGGCCGACTACCCCGACCAGGCCGGCCCCGAACTGCTGGTCGCCGCCGACGAGGCGCTCTACAAGGCCAAGCGCGGTGGTCGCAATCAGGTCCAGCAGGCGTTCCCGGGGTCCGCACCCGACGTCACGGATTGTTGAAGGCGGCGGGCCGGGCTGCCGGTATGTCCCGAGGTCTCTACGACGTGACGAGCAGGTAGGTCGCGGCTCCGGTCACGCCGAGCACGATCGCCACCGTGACCAGGCCGACCCCGAGCAGGGCACGGCTTGCGCCAGGGGTGGCATCTCCCGGGTTGGAAGCGGTGGAGCTCGCAGCTACGCCGTGGGCGGTATCGCGGCCCTGGCGCAGCAGGTCCAGCATCGCGTCGATGCGGTCGTTGTCGAAGGCGAAGGGGTCGAACTGGCGCTGGCCGAAACGTTGCAGCAGCTGCCGGACGTCCACGGCCGCTGGAACGTATTTCATCGACCATTCCCCGAAGCCGGGGTCGTCCAGTGACTGTTCGCGCAGCACACGGACCTCCTCGTGGCGTTCGTCGCGGCGGATGCGGTCGAGGGTTTCCCGTACCGCATCCGGCTCGCCCTCCAGGCACTGGAAGAAGTGGCCATCCCCGTAATACAGCGCGCCGACGATGCCTTTGCGCGGGTTGTTCTGGCGCGACTGCATCAGGATGCGACCGACCTCGGGTTCGATGCCCTGATTGGACGTGTTTTCGCGAAACGTGGCGCGCGAGGCGTAGACGAGCTGGAGAATGGCGGGCATCGGGCGTCCTTCCTCGGGAGGTAAGGAGAAGACCGCCCTCACCGCGCGGGGTTCATTCAATCATCTGGTTGACGTGTTCCAGACCGATCGCGTCGTCTTCCCAGTTCAGGCGGGTGGTGCCGGGCTTGGCGGCCAGGCGGCGGATGGCCGCGACCGAACTGCGGTCGATATGGGCCAGTCGATGTCGGGTGGCGCTGTGGCTCTCGATGTTGGCGGCCTGCAGGATGTCGCTGTAGTTGACCGGTTCGCCTTCCTCGGGCTCGCGCTTGAGGTTCTCGTGGTCGGCCACCGCACGGATGATCTCCGGCTCGAAGTTCCAGTTCTTCAGCATGGCGCGGCCAATGGCCACGTGCGCGGCGTCGGCCGCGGCCTGCAGGGCGCGCGGGTCCTCGTAGATCTCCGGGGTCTTTTCCGCGCGGCGCAGGATCGGGATCATGCCGATGTCGTGGACGAGGCCGGCGAGCAGGGCGGTGTCGGGGTCCAGGTGCGGGTGGCGGCGGGCCAGCAGGTAGCTGATGATCGCCACCTCCAGGCTGTGGTTCCACAGCTCCTCCATACGCACGCGGATCATCTCGTTCCCGCTCTGGAAGACCTCCTTCATGGACAGCGCAATGATCGTCTGGCGGGCGCGTTCCATACCCAGGCGCGTGACCGCGGAGCGGATGGTCGCGCAACGGGTCAAACCACGGTAGGCCGGGCTGTTGGCATGGCGCACCAGGCGCGAGGCCAGGGCCGTGTCGCGCGAGATCAGGTTGACCAGATCCGCGATGGAGCTGGATTCGTCCTGGGTGATGAACAGGGCCTGCACCGAGACATCGGGCAGGGTCGGGATCTCGATCTGGTGACGTTCGAGATCCTCGCGCAGGCGTTCCAGAAACTTTTCGACTTCCGCTCGGGTGGCCAAGGGCAATCCATGTCCGGCTGGGAAATGACGCGCCGATTATGCCATACCGCGTCCTCGCGGACGGGGGATCCGCGCCGGTTGACGGGCCGCTGGCCCCTGCCGATGATGAAGGGAGCCGACAGGAGGTCGTGATGCGCCGATTCGTGCTGGATACCAGTGTCTTTACCAACCCGCATGTGGCCGGGCAGTTCGGCGAGGATGCCGAAGACATCCTGCGGACCTTCCTCACCCTGGCGCGCCATTGCCCCGCCGAGTTCTACATGCCGTTGTCGGTGTACGAGGAGTTTCGCGGCATGCGCGACCTCGAGGCCATGGCGGCCGATTTCGAGACCGTGGTCTGGGTGCGTTCGCCGCGGCGCTTCGCCCTGATGCTGCCGAGCGACATCCTCTACGAATTCATCGACGAGGTGCGTACGCGGATTGACCGCGGCCTGCGCATTGCGGAGGAGCACACCCGCCAGGCGGGGGCGGCCGAATCGCTCAAGCCCGAGCTGATCACCCAGCTGCGCGAGCGTTTCCGCGAGGCGATGCGCAAGGGGCTGGTGGATTCGCGCGAAGACGTCGATGCCGTGCTGCTGGCGATGGAGCTGGACGCCGAGCTGGCCAGTGCCGACGAGGGCATGCGCAAGCTGGGCAACCGTATGGGCATCAAGCTGGTCACCGCCGACTACCTGCGTCGGGTGATGGAGAACCTGGCCGAGTCCGGCGGCCACTCGCGCGAGCTCTGAGCGCTTCCCGGGTTCAGTCGTACTGCCGGTCACCGGCCAGGGCCGAGGCCAGGGTGCCGGTGATCCGGTCGAACAGGCGCTCGAACTCCAGAAGCCAGTAGCCGTTTTCCTCCTGGCGCGGCGTGTCCGGCAGGAAGCGCACATGGCGTCCGCCGGTGGCCTGCATGTGATCGATGAAGCGCTGGGCCCCGGCACGCTCGCGGAAGCGACAGCGGTAGGTGTGGCCGACGCGTCCCTCGCGCCGGCTCTTGTCCACCGCGGTCGCCAGCCCGGACAGCAGGGCCGCGCCCAGTTCGCGTTCCACGGCGACGCGCTCCGCGGGCGGGTGTTCGGCGAGGAAGATGGCCAGGCGGGTCAGACGGTTGGTGAAATACTCCGGCGGCAGGTCCAGCAGCTGTTCGGAACACACGCGGATGTCGTTGATGCAGGAACCCCCGGCCACGTACTTGGCGCGGTGCTCGCCATCCGCGGTCTTCAGTACCAGGCCCTCGGCACCGTCGGCATCCAGTTGCCGGATCAGGCGGCCCAGGGCCTCGGTGTCTGCGGGCGTGAACCGTCCATGCAGCGGCGCCGGTGGCAGGTCATGCCGCTCCATCAGTGCAAACTTTTCGTCCTGCGGCACAAAGCCCGGCTGGCCGAGCCGCATCAGGTCGAACACGAACAAGCCGACGTCGTCCGCGACGCGCGGGGTGGAGCCCTCCAGATAGGGCGTGTCCGGTCCGGCGATCTCGGCACACAGCACCAGATCGGGTTCCGCCTCGAACACCGCGAGGTCCACGAAATCCGGCACCCGGTCGGTACTGAATGCACAGACAAACCCGCCCCGGCTGAAGGCGACGACCCGGCCTTCCCAGCGCAGGATGCGCACGTTGAAGCCGTCGATCTTCTCCTCCGCCCAGAACGGCTGATCGAACTGACGCGGCAGCCCGGCCTCCAGCGATTGGATGCGCCCGATGGCCGGGTAGCCGGGGACCACCGAGCCATCCGGAAGCACCACGGAACCGCGCGGGTAGTGATTCACCGGCTCCAGCAGCCGGGCGTATTCCAGCCCGTCGAACGTCAGGGCCTCGGCCCGGTGGTTCGCGATGGCGTCCTGCAGGGTTTCGCCGTCGATCATGCGTTCTCCGGTTCCAGCGTCTTGCGCAGCCCCTGGATCTGGTCCTCCAGGGCCTCGGTGTGGCGGCGGGCCTTGTCGGCCTGGGTGACCAGGCGTCGCGCCATACTGATGATGCGGAGTTGGCGTTCCATCTCGGTCATGCTCAGCGAGCCGAAGGTGCCTTCGCGCAGCAGGGCTGCCTTCAGTTCGGCATAGGCCGTCTCCACCGTGCTTACGGCCTCGGTGGCCGCCAGGTCTCTGCCGTTCTCGCTTTCCAGGTTGGCGAGATCCAGGGCGCGGATCGCTTGCTCCTGCCAGGCGCGGCGCTGTTCGCTGACGATCGGGCGTTCCTCGCCGGTCGAATGGCGGCGAAGCTCGGCGATCTGGTCGGCCAGCACCGCAGTCTCGCGATGATAGCGGGCGATACGTACCGCCTCGGCGATGCCGTGCCCGACCGCCTCGGGCATCGGGTGGTTGGCCGTGCGGGCGGCGAAATCGCTGATGGCAGTGGTCAGCTGTTCCACGGCGGCGCGCCGTGCGTCCAGGGTGCCTGCGGCCGGCGGGTCCGGGCGCAGGGCCTCGCGCGCCATGGAGTGGCTGATGTCGGCCAGGCGCTCGGTTTCCTGTAACAACGACTGCAGCGCCAGATCGGGGACGCCCCCGCTGTGCTTGTCGAGAAAGCGCGGCTGGGCGATGTCTTCCTCCCGGGTACGGAAGCGCGTCTGCAGAAAGCGGATCATCGGCGGGGCGACCGGAACCATCAGCGCCACGCCCAGCAGGTTAAAGGCGGTGTGGAACAGCGCCAGCAGCACCGCGGGGGCCGGGGCCTCGCCGGTGCTGCCCCAGATCCAGGCGATCGCGGCCAGGAACCACGGCAGGATCAGCAGCGCAACGAGCGCGGTCAGGCCGTTGAAGATCACGTGCGCGGCCGCGACGCGTTTGGCGTTCGGGGTGGCACCGATGACCACCAGCAGGGCCTTCACCGTGGTGCCGAGGTTGGCGCCGATCACTGCGGCGGCCGCGGCTTCCAGCGGTACCGCGCCGCTCATCGCGGCGGTCAGGGCCATCGCCATCGATGCCGACGAGCTCTGCATCAGCACGGTCAGCAGCGCACCGATGCCGACCATGATCAACAGCCCGACAAAGCCCGGTCGCGCCAGGGCGCCGAGGTCGAAGGTCGCGCTCAGGCCCTCGAAGGCCTCGCGCAGCACGTCGATCCCGAAGAACAGCAGGCCGAAACCGGCCAGGGCCAGACCCAGGTAGCGCGGGCGTGCGGCCTTCATGAACAGGTAGAGCAGGGCGCCGATGCCGATGGCCGGCAGGGCGAAGGCCTCGATCCGGATATTGAAGCCAATCAGGGCGACCAGCCAGCCGGTCATGGTGGTGCCGACGTTGGAGCCGAAGATCACCCAGACCGACTGGCCGAGGGTCAAAAGCCCCGCGTTGGCGAAGCCGATGGTGGCGACGGTGACCGCGCTGGAGGACTGGACCAGCGCGGTCACGCCCATGCCGGAGGCGAGCGCGCGCGGGCGAGTCCGCGTCCAGACGCCAAGAATATGCTGCAGGGCCTTGCCGCCGGCGGTCTTCAGGCCGTCGGTCAGCAGCGTCATGCCGAGCAGGAACAGCCCGAGACCGCCGAGGAAGCCGGCGATCAGGGCGTAGGTGCTGACGGCTTCGGCCTCCGGCATGCGAGCGGATTACAGCGTGATGGTCTCGCCAAAGGCCGGCACATGGGCCTCGGCGCCCAGCTCGTCGCGCAGGCCGGCGGCCAGCGCCTCGCGTGCCTCCGGCTCACCGTGAACCAGGTGGAACACCGGCTGATCGCGAAAGCCACGTGCCCAGTCCAGTAGCTGAGTGCGCCCGGCATGGGCGGAGAAGCCGCCCAGAGTGTGGACCTTCGCGTTGACCGCGACCTCGTCGCCCAGCAGCTTGACCCGCTCGGCGCCATCGACCAGCCGCCGTCCCAGCGTCCCCGAGGCCTGGAAGCCGACGATGACCAGGTGCGCATCGCGCCGCCACAGGTTGTACTTCATGTGGTGGCGGATGCGCCCGCCGTTGCACATGCCGGCCCCGGCGATGATGATCGCGCCGCCAGTGATGCGGTTGATCGCCATGGATTCCTCGACCGTGCGACAGACCTGCAGCCCGGGCAGGTAGCCACCCGGGTCGCCGTTCGCGGCCTTGTGCAGGCGCTCCATATCCTCGCTCTTCAGCGACTTGTGCAGCCGCGCGTAGAGTTCGGTCACCTTGATCGCCATCGGGCTGTCGAGGAATACCTTCTGCTGCGGCAGACGCCCGGCGTGGTGCAGCATGCCCAGGTGGTAGAGGATCTCCTGGGTGCGCCCGACCGCGAAGGCCGGGATCATCACGTTGCCACCGCTGGCGTCGGCCTCCGCGAGGATCTGCGCGAACTCCTCGATGGTCTCGTCCATCGGCCGGTGATCGCGATCGCCGTAGGTGCTTTCCAGCAGCACGTGATCTGCGTGTTCCATCCGCGCGGGTTCGTGCATCAGCACGGCGTCGGGGTTGCCGAGGTCGCCGGAGAAGACCAGGTGCCGGTCGCGCCCGCCGGACGGCACGATCAGGTCGACGATCGCGGAGCCGAGGATGTGCCCGGCATCCCGGAAGGTCAGCCGGATGTCGCCGGCAATGGTTTGCGTGTCACCGTAGGGCACGGCCTTGCAGAGTCCCAGAGTGGTCGCGACGTCGTCGATGTCGTAGACCGGCTCGACCAGGGGCTTGTCCGCGCGCCGGCGCCACTTGTTCTCCCACTCGATGTCCTTGCTCATCACGAAGGCGGCGTCCTCGAGCATGATCTCGAGCAGCTCCTCGGTCCCCGGTGTGCAGTAGATCGGGCCGCGGTAGCCGTCGCGAACCAGCTTGGGCAGGAGCCCCGAGTGATCCAGGTGGCCGTGGGACAGGACGACGGCGTCGAGTTGCCCGGCGAGTTCCGCGAGCGATTCGCGGTTGGCCTCGTCGGCGTCATTGCCGCCCTGATGCAGGCCGCATTCCAGCAGGATGCGGGCGTCGTCGGTCTCGAGGAGATAGCGCGATCCGGTGACCTCGCCGGTCGCGCCCTTGAATGTGAGCTGTGCCATGTCTCGAAGTGTACGCACGGAGCGGGCTCTGTGTGCAACCGTGCGGGGGTGGTTCGTTGACCGGGATCAATTCCGGTTGCGATCCGGTCTCGCGGCGGTTGACCCGCTGGCGGCGGCGGGGGAGGCTGAGGATCTGTGGATACAGGAGACGAGGGGATGCGGCTGATCAGTCCTGCCTTCCGTGACGGCGAAGTGATGCCGATCGAGGTGTCGGCCCGCGATGCCAACGAGCTGCCACCACTGGAGATTCATGAGGTTCCGGATGGCGCACAGAGCCTCGCGCTGATCCTTGAGGACCTGGATTCGCCGCTGGGCGAGGTGACGCACTGGCTGGTCTGGAACCTGCCGCCAGACACGCATCGGGTGGACTCGCTGCATCTGCCGAGTCAGGGGCGCGTGGGCCTGGATGCCTTCGGCAAGGCCGGGTATCTGGGCCCGATCCCGCCGGAGGGCTGCCACCACTATCGTTTCCGCCTGCTCGCCCTGGATGAGGCGCTGGATCTGGCGCCGGGTGCGACGCGTACGCAGTTCGACGTCGCGGCCGAGGGGCATGTGCTGGCCAAGGCCGATCTGACCGGCGGGCTTTGTGCGGGCACCCCGGACCCCGACGCGTCGAACTGATGCCCATCCCCGGACTGAAGCCAGGCCGCTCATCATGAGCCAGTACCGCCCGGAAGCCTTTTTCTCCACGGTCAATCCCACCGTGTTTACCGCCTCCGCGATCATGGTGGTGGTGTTTGTTGCCTTCGGGGTGGCCTTGCCGTCCACCGCCAGCATGGTGTTCGACGGCATCCACGGATTCATTACCGAATACCTCGGCTGGGGCTACCTGCTGGTGGTCACGTTCTTCCTCGGGTTCCTGGTCTGGCTGGGGTTCAGCCGCTACGGCGCGATCCGGCTGGGGCAGCCGGACGACCGGCCGGAATTCGGGTTTGCCGCCTGGTTCGCGATGCTGTTCTCGGCCGGCATGGGAATTGGCCTCGTGTTCTGGAGCGTGGCCGAGCCGGTCCTGCACTATCAAAACCCGCCGATCGGTGATGGCGAGACCGCTGAGGCCGCGCGCCAGGCGATGGTCTACACCTTCTTCCACTGGGGGCTGCATGCCTGGGCGGTGTACGTGGTACTGGGGCTGTCGGTGGCGTACTTCAGCTTTCGCCACCGCCTGCCGCTGACCATCCGCTCGATCTTCTACCCGCTACTGGGGGACCGCATCTACGGCCCGATCGGGCACGTGATCGACATCCTCGCGGTGTTCGGCACACTGTTCGGGCTGGCCACCTCGCTGGGTTTCGGGGCGATGCAGCTCAACACCGGGCTCAACGTGCTCGTCGACATGCCGGTCTCGCACTGGTACCAGGTCGGCATCATCACCGCGATCACGGCGGTGGCCGTGCTGTCGGTGCTCTCCGGACTGGATCGCGGGCTCAAGTGGGTCAGTGTGTTCAACCTGGTGCTGGCGATCAGCTTCATGCTGTTCGTGCTGTTCGCCGGCCCGACGCTGTTCATCCTGCGCTTCCTGCTCGACTCCACCGGCGGCTACTTCCAGCAGCTGATCGAGCTGAGCCTGCATACCGACGCGATCGGCGGCTCCGAGTGGCAGAAGGACTGGACCATGTTCTACTGGGCCTGGTGGATCGCCTGGTCGCCGTTCGTGGGCATCTTCATCGCGCGCATCTCGCGCGGGCGCACCATCCGCGAGTTCATCGTCGGCGTGCTCGCGCTGCCCACACTGTTCGTGTTCGCCTGGATGGCGATCTTCGGCGGCACCGCGCTGCACATGGAGCTGTTCGACGAGGGCGCGGGCATCGCCGCTGCGGTCGCCGAGGACACCACCGTGGCCCTCTACGCGACCCTGGCCCAGCTGCCGTGGACGACCTTCGCCTCCGGGATCGCCACGCTGCTGATCGCGACCTATTTCATCACCTCCTCGGCTTCGGGCACCTACGTGGTGGATGCGCTGATTTCGCGCGGCTCGAAGCACTCGCCCAAGCGCCAGCGCGTGATCTGGGGCATTACCGAGGGCGCGGTGGCTGCCACGCTGCTGATCGTCGGCGGCGAACGCGCGCTGGACAGCCTGCAGACCGGCTCGCTGACCGCCGGGCTGCCGGTCGCGATCATCCTGGTCTTCTGCTGCTTCAGCCTGATGCGCGCCCTGCGCCGCGAATACCGCGTCGAGGGCGTGGAGCCGCCCTGGCGCTGAAGGCTACGCGTGGCCGTCCGGGAGCGTGCGGAGCAGGTGTTCGATCTGCTCCGGCTTGATCCCGGCGATGTCCTTGATGGGCAGAGTGACGGCAAAGCCGTTGCCCAACTGGCTCAAGTCCAGTTCCGTGTCCAGCTGCTCCAGCATGCGTCGGGCCAGTCCGGCCTCCAGGACCATCAGTAACACCTTGCGGCCGGACGAGTCTTTCAGGTCCATCACCGGGTTGCGCCGCAGCTGGGCGATGCCCTGACCGTCCAGCAGGGTCAGTCCGGCGGCTCCGACACGCTGAACAATCTCGATGGCGCGATCGGCCTGACTGCGAGGGACTACGGCGACGAGCAGAACGAATTGCATGGCGAAGTCTCCGGCGTTCGGAACGTGTCAGGGCGTATGCGTCAGGTGGCCGACGAATTCCATGCCCTGCAGCGCGGCGGTATCCAGGGTAAAGGCAAGTCCGTTGTAGGGCTGAAACAAGTCCATCTCCAGGTTCAGACGGCGGGCGATGCGTTCGGCCTGCTCGGTCTCCAGTTGCCATACACAGACCGATTCGTTGCCCTGGTAGGTCACACCGAGGAAGGTCATGTGCTCGGGGAAGCCGAGGCCCGAGCCGTGCAACACCGTGCCGTCCGCGCCGCCTTCTTCGTTGGCGATGGCCAGGGCCTGTTCTTCGCGGTCCTGGTCGATGATGGCCACCAGAAAGGTCTCCGCCATGAGGCGTCTCTCCCTGCTGCGGTTCGCGTCAATTACCGAGGTAGCGGCGCAGCACCCGCTGCCACTCGTCGGATTCCAGAATCTCGAGGATAGCCACGTTCATCGGGGCGCGCAGCGGCGAGCCCTGGGGCAGGGCCAGGGCATAGTCCTGGCGCAGGAACTCGACGGGTAGCACCTCCAGTTGACCGGCGAAGTGTTCGCGCACCTGGTAACGAAGCAGCGGGGCGTCATAGACCATCGCGTCGGCGTGCCCGTTGGCGACCGCGTCGAGGGCGGACCTCAGGTCCGCGTGGTCGCGGTAGGCGAAGCCCTGGTCGTCCAGCCAGGCGGCGGCACTGGAGCCGCCGATGGTGGCGATGCGCTGGCCCTCCAGGTCGGAGACATTCTGGATGCCGGTATCCAGTGAGCTGACGGTCAAGGTGGTGGCGATTGCGGCGGTGAAGGTGGAAACCAGGATCAGGGCCGCGAACATCCAGACCAGCGCGATCGCGCGGCCGGGCAGGGTGCGCGGGGCCTTGTCGCCGTAGCCGACCGTGGTCATGGTGACGGCGGCCCACCAGAAGGCCGAGCCCAGCCCCTGTGCGGAGCTGCCGCCGAACTCGTCGGCGTTGCGGTGACGCTCGAACAGCCATAGCAGTGCGCCGACCAGCAGGAGCAGGCCGGCGAGCGCCAGTATGATCATCAGGAATGGCACCGAGATGAATGCCCGCAGGGCGCCGGCGACCGGGTTGCCCTGCTGGGGCACGGCAATGGACAGCCCGGTGCTGTAGTACGGATGGGTGAAGTCGACGCGCTCGGCGCGCTCGGCGGTCGCGGTGAGGGCCGCGACCGAGACATCGATGCGGTCGTCCCCCAGGCCTGTGATCAATTCCTCGAGGCTGACCTCCTGGTACCCGTAGTCCAGTTCCAGGCGTTCCGCTACCCGTTCCCAAAGCTCGATCGCGATACCGGTCGGGGTCGCGTCGGCCGCGTCCGGGGCGATCACGAACGGCGACACAAAGCGGGTGCCCACGCGCACGCTGGAATCGAGGTCTGCGGCGCTGGCCCCCGTCTCCTGGGCCTGGGCGGCGGGGATTGCCAGCAAGGCGGCGAGCAACCAAAGGGCCGTGGCGAGCAGTGCGGAGGGCGCGATCAGGGAGCGGGGCATGCGAGCTTCCGGTGGGGGCTTGGTCGTACCATAACCGGTACGCTGTCACCGTGGCAGTCCGCGTTGCCGCGTCAGGAGATAAGCCCATGCGGGACCCGTTTGCCAACTGGATCGAGGCGCCATCCCGGTCGAATCCGGGCGACGCAGCGGATATCGGGTTCATGCTGGACTGGGCGAGTGCCGAGGCCCGTCACCGCGAATCTCTGTTTCTGCCGAGGCTGTTGCCGGAACGGGACCACTGGCCGGGTGATCTGGGCACAGCCCTGCACGCGCTGGGAGTGGGGGCGGTACACGAGGCCTCGCGGGCGTCAGCCGCGGTCCTGGTCCCGCCGTCCGAGATGGATCGGGTGCGGGAGCTCCCGGGGTCGGCGTTCAATCGCGGCCTGCGCAGGCATCGCCGGGTGGAGCCCCGTGCGGGTCGTTTTTATCCGAGGGCGTTCATTGCCGGCCATGCGGGCGTCGAGGCCGGCGATCGCGAGCTGTTCCGGGTCGGGGCGCTGGAGGAGGACCGCCTGGTGGCGGATCTGAACCATCCACTGGCGGACCATGAGCTGCGGTTGCAGGCGCGGGTCATGGCCCGCCACGCCCACGGGCGTGATGACGACCACTCGGTGGATGTGGCCCGGCTGCTGACGGCCCGCGGGCCGGGCATGCAGGCGCGCTGGCGCGGACGGCCGACCGACTTCTGGACCGACGGCGCGCTGGCACGCGAGGATCCGGACCCCGATGCGGCGTTTTATGCCGAACCGCGCCGGGTACACCACCTGGATGCCACTGCGCGCGCCGAGATCGCCGCGCTGTATGGCGCTTGCATCCCGGCCGGTGCGCGGGTGCTCGACCTGATGAGCAGCTGGGAGTCGCACCTGGACCGGGTGGAGACGCCGGAAGCGGTGATCGGGCTGGGCATGAACGCGCAGGAGCTGGCGGACAATCCCCGTCTGACGTCGTCCCTGGTGCACGACCTGAACCTCCGCCCGGAACTGCCGTATGCGGCGGGGAGCTTCGACGCCGTGGCCTGTACCGCGTCGGTCGAGTATCTGACGCAGCCGGAGGCGGTGTTCCAGGCAGTACGCGAGGTGCTGAGGCCGGGCGGGGTGTTCGTGGTGACCTTCTCCGACCGCTGCTTCCCGACCAAGGCGATCGCGGTCTGGGAACGCCTGTACGACTTCGAGCGCGTGGGGCTGGTGCTGGACCTGTTCCTGCGCGCCGGTTTCACGGATCTCGCGACCTTTTCCCTGCGCGGCCTGCCGCGGCCGGCGGATGATCCCTATGCCGGACGGCTGGAGCATGCGGACCCGGTGTTTGCGGTGTGGGGTTATCGATGGGACTGAGGGATGGGCCTTTGCCGACACGGGCGGAGGCTTCGCGGGCAAGGCCGCTCCAGCAATGGCAGGGCTCGCCGAGCCGAGGCAGCCTGCCGGAAAGCGATCGGACCGGACTCGGTTCTCAGGCTGGGCAGGTCTGGCCCCCCGAAGAACGTTTTAACCGGTAAACTGCGCGATGATCCCGGGAAACGCCGATTCATCGGCGTTTCCCGGCGGCACAAGGAGGTGCCGCCGCAATCGACCACCGCAGGGGGTTGATTGTGAAGCAAGCTGCAAACCGCGTTTGCAGTGCAGCGTGCGCTGAGAAAGCCAGGATGGCTTTATTCAGCGCTTCCTTGAAAAGTTGCCCGCGCCGCGGGCCGGACCAGTGGGGAGCGCATGGCCGCAAGCAAGGCCAAATCCGGGGGCAAGGGCAGCAAAACGGCAGAGCCGGCCGCACCGCCGAGCCTGAGTGGGCAACTCCTGCGTGGTCTGCGCGAGGGTGCACTGCTGATCTTCGGCATGCTGGCGCTGTATCTGCTGGTGGCGCTGGCGAGCTATCACCCGGGCGATGCCGCCTGGTCGACCACCGGCGACGGCGAGGGTCTGCGCAATCTGGGCGGCACCACGGGCGCCTGGTTCGCCGATATCGCTTTCCATCTGCTCGGCTATCTGGCCTACCTGATTCCGCTGGCCGTGGGCGGCATTGGCTGGTGGCTGTTCCGGCACCGCCGCGAGGCGCAGATCGCCAGCCCCATGGAGCTCACCGTGCGCGGGCTGGCGTTGATCGTGGCGCTGATCGCCGGCTCGGCCCTGGCCGCGCTGCACCTGATGCCGGGCGGGATGCCGGTGCATGCCGGCGGCATCCTCGGCGACCTGTTCGGCGGCTGGGCGGTCGCCGGGCTGAGCCTGGTGGGCGGGACACTGGTCCTGCTGGCGCTGTTCCTGGCCGGGGTGACCCTGTTTACCGGGCTGTCCTGGTTTCTGCTGATGGATCGTCTCGGACAGCTGGCCGTGCGTGGCTGGGAGCGTGCCCGCGTGGCGATCGACTCGGCCCGTGACCGCCGTATCGGCGCCCGCGAACGGGCCGAACGCGAGACCCGGGTGGAGAAGGAGCGCAAGCGCACCGAGAAGCGCATGCCCTCGCGGGTGGAGCCACGTATCGAGACGCCCCCGCCCAGCCCGCGGGTGCAGAAAGAGAAACAGGTCCCGCTGTTCACCGAGGGGACGGGCGCCGATCCACACCCGCCGCTGGCCCTGCTGGACGAGCCGCCGCCGCCGCCCGACGGATTCTCCGAGGAGTCTTTGCAGGCGCTCTCCCGCCTGGTGGAACTGAAGCTGAAGGACTTCGGGGTGGAGGTCGAGGTGGTCGCGGTGCAGCCGGGGCCGGTGATCACCCGCTTCGAATTGCAGCCGGCGGCCGGGGTGAAGGCCTCGCGTATCTCCGGGCTGTCCACCGATCTCGCACGTTCGCTGTCGGTCATGGCCGTACGCATCGTCGAGGTGATCCCGGGCAAGTCCACGGTGGGGCTGGAGATCCCCAACGAGAACCGCGAGATCGTGGCCCTCTCGGAGATCCTGCGTTCGGATCTGTTCGACTCGAACAAGTCGCCGCTGACCATGGCGCTGGGCAAGGACATCGGCGGCGGCCCGGTGATCGCGGATCTGGCGAAGATGCCGCATCTGCTGGTCGCCGGGACGACCGGTTCCGGGAAATCGGTGGGCGTCAACGCGATGCTGCTGTCGCTGCTGTACAAGTCCACGCCGGAAGACGTCCGCCTGATCCTGATCGATCCGAAGATGCTGGAGCTGTCGGTCTACGAGGGCATCCCGCATCTGCTGTGTTCGGTCGTCACCGACATGAAGGATGCCTCCAACGCCCTGCGCTGGGCGGTGGCGGAGATGGAGCGGCGCTACAAGCTGATGTCGGCGATGGGCGTGCGCAACATCGGCGGCTTCAACAAGAAGGTGCGCGATGCCCAGGCCGGCGGCGAGCCGCTGAAGGATCCGTTGTTCAAGCCGGAGGAGGCGATCACCGAGACCGAGGCGCCGGAACTGGAGCCGTTGCCGTTCGTTGTGGTTGTGGTCGACGAATTCGCCGACATGATCATGGTCGTGGGCAAGAAGGTCGAGGAGCTGATCGCCCGCCTGGCGCAGAAGGCCCGCGCCGCCGGCATCCACCTGATCCTGGCCACCCAGCGTCCGTCGGTGGACGTGATTACCGGGTTGATCAAGGCGAACATCCCCACCCGCATCGCCTTCCAGGTCTCCTCGCGCGTGGACTCGCGCACCATCCTCGATCAGATGGGTGCCGAGCACCTGCTGGGTCACGGCGACATGCTCTATCTGCCGCCGGGCAAGGCGATGCCCGAGCGCGTGCACGGTGCGTTCGTCAGCGACAACGAAGTGCATCAGGTGGTCGAGTACCTCAAGTCCACCGGCGAGCCGGACTACAACGACGCAATCCTCGACGAGCCCGAGGCCGGTGCGGCCAGCATCCCGGGGCTGGAGTCGCCCGAGGGGAACGGCAACGAATCGGACCCGCTTTACGATCAGGCCGTGCAGGTGGTCATCGAGTCACGCAAGGCCTCGATCTCGTTCGTCCAGCGCCGGCTGAAGATCGGCTACAACCGCGCCGCGCGCATGGTCGAAGACATGGAGGCCGCCGGCCTGGTCAGCCAGGTACAGTCGAACGGCAATCGCGAGGTCCTGGTTCCCGGCCCGAACGACTGAGCGCCCCGAACCCG
>SL_7KL_010_BRINEDRAFT_10000771_pt1 | contig 15431 bp, 16 predicted proteins | sample SodLak_010_BRINE_FD_10663 | JGI IMG/M metagenome (IMG submission 10663)
GTGAATCCGCACTGGCTGGCGGTGTTCACCAGCAGCACCGCGCGGGCATCGGCCGCCAACATCTGGAGGTTCACCGTCTCGCTGGAATGCAGACGTCGCAGGTCATGGTCGAGCATGTCGAAAGCCTTCGCCAGGGTGGGCGTCGAGACCATCAGGGCAATGGTGAGGATGACGGTCCAGAGTTTCATGGGGAGATCATAGCATTGACTCAGGAAATAGGCGCCGGCAGAGCGCTAGATCAGACCAGCACTGACGCTTAGCTGCCCCGCCGCTTCGACCGGTCCCGCATACACCGAGAGGATGCGCGGTGCTCATCACTCCACCGCAATGCCTGCAAGGCAATTCACGCGTCAGCTACAGGATGGTACCTGTGGGCGCCACCACGGCGATCCATCCCCCCAGCGCCAGGTAGGGCCCGAAGGGCAGTTCCAGCCTGGCGTGCAGACCCTTCCAGGGCGTTTGAACCAGGACCACCAGGAGGGCCGCGACGGGAGCGATCAGGCTGGTGGTGATCAGCGCGTCGACGCCGCCCCAGGCCCCGATTATGGCAAACAGCTTAAAGTCGCCATAGCCAAGCCCGTCGTGCCCCCTGAGTTGGTGATAGCCCGCGTTGATCGTCCAGAGCACGGCATACCCGGCGGCTGCGGCAACGATTGCCACGTAGGGGGTCACCAGCGGATTCCACAGGCTGAACAGCAGGCCTGCCCACAGTCCGGTCAGGGTCAGCACATCCGGCAGCAGATGGGTGTCCAGATCGATGAACGCCAGGGCCACCAGCCACCAGGTCATCAACAACAGGCCCCCGGTGAGGGGTGTGAGGCCATGGATGGCCACCACGGTGACAGTGAGCAGTGCCGTGAGAATCTCCACCAGCGGGTAGCGCCGCGCGATGGTGGTGCCACAATCCCGACAACGGCCACGGAGCAGCATCCAGCTGAGCACGGGAATATTGTCGCGGAAGCGAATCGGGTGCTTGCAGGTTGGGCAGTGGGAGGCGGGCCAAACGATGCCGGGTGGCGGGGAGTCATCCGCTGAGCAAGTGGTGGTGCCGAGGGGCATTTGCCTGAGCGCATAATCCACTTGCGCCGGCAGGCGGGCAATCACGACATTGAGAAAGCTACCGATCAGGGCGCCAACAGCAGCGCCCCCGATCAGCCACAGGAACATGACGAGGAGCTAATCAAAGGTGGCCTGACGCTTCACCAAAACCGGAACGGGCGCGCGTCACCGGAGTGTTAATTCGCTTCGACCACTTCAATTCGATCCGGGAAGTCCGGAGCGCTACCGGCGGTGCCGTCACTGCTGCTACTACCCCCGTCACCACAGCCAGCCACCAATACCGCCGTGATCGATAGCAAGATAAAAACTCTCATAATTCACCTATAGTCTAATTCCGCGTAATGACGGTTTGACCGGCCTTAGTTGGATTGAAGCTCACCATGTATAACGCCTGGCGCTTCGTTCAGCTGGGCATTGCTAGGAAACGGCCCAATGTAGCAATCCGCCGAAACATCCGACGGGTCGCAAAGCGCCAAGTCACCGAGCTGAGCCGTCATCTCCCCCGCTGTGCCGTAGATGACGCCCGCCGAAGAAGCAGTTACACCTGGGGCGTTGCGGAAATTCACGCTGCGCCTAACCCACTTAACTAGCAGGTCTCTCGAGTCGTCTCCATCCTGAAGCCGGACCCGTCCGATATCTTCATCAAATGGGATGATGAAATTTTGCCGCCAGCCGTTGCGGGGGCTATCCCAGTCGCACGCAACGGAATCATTTGTAACCCGGTCGTAACATGACCCTGGAACGTTTAGATTTTCACCCTGGAAATTCATAAATATGTTCGCCCCAGCGTGCTTCTCAGCATCCTCGGGGACTTGGTAGGAAACCACTTGCGGATTGACGAAATCCTGGATTTGCCCATCTTGAAATAGAACGTAACTATCCCAGCCAGGCCCAAGCTCGAGCGCGTAAGTGAACTCGCGGTCCGAGTTATCTTTAGCGGGCTCCGAATAGAGATCCATCCTACCACCGCCATGCGCCTCATCTGACTCCGCATTGGTCCCTCCGGCGGGCCACGCGATAGTAGAACCGGTCTGGTCTTCTAAGGAAAAAAACGGTGATTTTCTTACCGTATATTCTTGCGCGGGCTCTTCGAAAGGATATTTCCCCGTTGCGATGTACTTTTCGATACTGGCCGCAGTAACACAATTGCTTTCGCAATAAAGCACGGTACCGGCATCCAAACCGACTTCGCTCGAATTCAGAGACCGCCGTTCACCACCGATTATTGCATTCACCAACTCAGTCGCCTTAACCGAATCCCCATCGCTGTTGGTAATCAAATCAATATTGCTGTCGATCAAATATGCCCAGCCACCGAGTGTCTCTAACCTTTCGGGATGGGGAGCGTCTGTAAATTTATCCAAAAAGTTGGGCAGTTCATACTCTGTGTCTATGTCGTCAAACACTTCAGGACTACGAAAGCGAAGCCCGCCGTCGGGATCATAACCGGTGACGACAAAAACAGCATTATCATCATCCCAGTAGACTTCCACATCGAAACCATCCCCAAATACCCAGAATGGCATACCGCTGATTTCCTCTAAACTGGTCGGTTCCGGATTGATATACTCATCGAGCCTGTAACGTAAGTATAATAGCGTGTAAGACTCTCCTCCAGCGGTCACTGGCTCCTCGTCCCCTAGGTTCTCAGTGGCAGCCTCCGGAAACCAGACACCATTATAGTCTATCCAGCCATATGTTCCGTCTTTATCCAGCTGAATCCCCATTCCGGGAATTTTGTTGTTATCGACGTTGAAGCGACTGCCGTCCAGTTCGTACAGGCGATAATCCCAGACATCAGAAAAAGCTTCATCAGCCCGACGAGAGAAACAGTGTTCCCCCTCATCATTCATTCGGCAGTAAAACTCTTCCGTATAACCAAATTGCCAGGTTTCGGTGATGCCATTTTCGGTTATTTCCAGAAAACCTCGTCCGCTATTTTGCTCTTCATCCTTGACAACATAGCCTACAATATCTTCTGATAATCCCGGCTCCGTAGCTTCCATCCGGATGGCAATATCAGTGCCATCGGTCCGCACCGAGAATATTTCTCTGTATGGGTGGTCGGATGGGAATTCCAGAAAAACGTGCGCAACAAATTGGTCGGCACCCCCCAGCGATTGGGAGGTCAAGCTTGACCATGCACTGCCACCGCCGCTAAGATCCCAGTGACCCGTGCCCGTCAAAATGCCACCTTCAGACGTCACCTCTAGCCTTCCTCGATCGAATTGAGAGGCCTCGACCTCGTTCCCGCCACCGCCCTCTGCCTGTTCGCTGCCGCCACACCGGTTTGGGTCGATGAGCACGTTGTATGGCGGCTCGCCGTCAAACTGCCTTACCAAAGCGTTCTCGTAATAACAAAGGATGTCGTTGGTGANCTCGAACGGCTCAAGCAGGAGATCGTCCGAAAACGTCTGTTGCGGATCGGTGAAGTACGGTGAGTTTGGCACGGGGTTTGCCTGTACGACACCGATGCAACCGATCAAAGCTACCCCGAAAACCGCGACTTGTGATCCGAAACGAGGCGTTTCTTCCGTGAACATACGATGTCTCCTTACAAAGGCCGGCGTTTTTGCTACGTCCATGTCGGCGAGAGCGAGCCCGCCTGCACGGCTCCATCAACCGTCTTAGTCTGTTGATTCCAGAGCCCCTAATAGGTCCTGCGCTTGCGCGGCAGCTTGTGTGTTTGCGTAATGAGACTGAATATAGCGCGCCCGTAACGCTGCGGCTTCAAAATTACCACCAGAAATTGCCGCTTTAGCGAGCCTCAGCTCAGAGCCGGCGACAATTTCTCTTGTCGCTCTCGCTACCGGGATCATATTTTTAATGTAAGGGGATCTAGCGTAGGCGCTTCGAAATTGACTGAGACTCGATAAAAGCGCTCGACCCTGCTTGATTGTTTCTGCATCGGCCAGACCGCGATCCGATTGGGTTTCCGCTCGCCAGTGAAGGAAACGACTCATAACCGAGAGATAAGCAGCGTAGTCCGAACTCGGGTGACTTGGAAATTCGGCCAGAAAGGCCTCGGCGTGCTCGCCCGCCTGGATGAAATCACTGGCGACAATACAGGCATGACTGGCTGCCAAGTAGGCTTGCGAGATTCGCTGAGGATCAGTGGCCGAGCCATCAAGCCGTGCCAGCGCAGCGCTGGCTTGATCACAGTCTTCTTTTTGTACCGCGATGTTCAGATCAGCCAGGACTGAAGCCGCCTTGTCCGACCTGCCTGTGGCGGCGCAACTAGTGGTCAGTGCGGCGATCAACAGCAAGGAAAACGTTTGCTTGTGCATATCCAATAGCTACTCATCTGAGTCGATCACAGGAAACTGTAAACCGCCTGGCGCCAGCATGCCTGCAGATCGGAGTCTGATTTGACGATCATCTGTTTTGGCAAGACCGAGTAGACGAAGCGCGTTGATCAGCTGAGGTTCCGCCTTCGGTCCTGGCGTCGCGTTGAGCGACATTGAATAGGCGCCAGTCAAATTCACCGTTACTTCACCATCGAGCACCAGAAAGCGCTGGTCGGACACGAGCCCCACGGCCAGAGCCTCACCACCCTCAACCGTTGCAAGGTTGGCCTCCACCCATCCCAGATAAGCCGGCTTTGGGTAACCGGAGGCAGCCCCCTCCCACCTGACAGTACCCTGGGCATCGATCTGCTTGGATTCGATTTGGTAGTCGAGACTATCTATCCTTCCCTCGATCACACCTGCCATCGTTAACGGCCAGGAAACCCACTCCTCAGCGATGCGGCGCGCGGGGATCATAAATACCAGATCCCGGACCGCGATACGGTTCGGCCGCCAACGGACCTCCGCATCCATCTGCACTCCTGAGGCCCGGCCGCTGACTTCCCACGTTAGCTCTGCTCGCCCGAGACCGCTGGGCCGCCAATGCCACTGAGCCTCTTCTACCGTCCGCCCAGCTACACGAATGTCCATGACCTGACCTTCCCAAACGCGCCCGACCACCCGCCCTACAGTGATTTTTTCAGAGACCAAACCCATTCTCATCGCCGTATCCAGCACGAGCGAGGCGGGTAACCAATAAAGGCATCCGGCCAGAAAACCGAAAAGTGCCACGATAGCCATCAGTGGCTTCATCGATCAGCGCGCTCCAGGGTCAGTTCGATGTGCACCTGCCCATCCGCGTCTTGCCTTGCGACTGTCAGGCGACTGATCATGAGATTCTGCTCCCCGGTGGACAGGTGGATCCAATCCAGCACCCTTCCGAAAGGGGCATCCTGCAACCTTAGAGAAACCCGCGTATTGCCCTCAGGTTCAATCCGGCTTATGGCCTCGACTAGACCATATTCACGGGCGGTTTCCTCAACATAACCCGTGAGAGAGGACAACCCCGAAGCCTGTGTATGAGACGGATCAAAGCCCGGGATTTGGTTCATCCAGGCAAGCTCGCCTTGAAGGCGTGTTATTTCTTCGCCCAAAGCGTCAACACGGCCGTCCAGCCGAAACCAGACAGCAAGATAGAGCAGTGCGAGCAGGCCAACACCAACACCGACAACCCGATGCTTATCCGCCATCGACCACCACTTCCTCAGTCGCTGAAATCCCGCTTTCAACGAGTTTGCTCCCTCAGGCGAATCTCCCCGACCGTCCCGGTGCTCCTGGACCTTGCCTGTCTCAGGTCAGCTTGGAGATTGTCGTTTGAGAGCGAAGAGGTCAATGCGCTGAGGGACTGCAGGCTTGGTGCACGCAGCTCGGCGTCCAGCTGACCAGGTCCATAAGTCAGATTAACAACCTCCAGACCCGGCTGATTAGCCAGTGCGGCACCGAGGTGGTTCAGCATAAAGAGCGGTTCCGCCGAAAGACCGCCAGCGACACCCGGGCCTGCGCTTTCCAGGTGACCCTCGATTTGCCGCCGGGGCGCCACCATCCTTACCCCTGGCATAAGCTGTTCAAATTTCAACGCGACAGACTGGTCGAGCCGGTCCGCCTCCTGTGTCAGCGCGCGGACCTCTAACGACAATGAAGAAATGTGCATGGCGGCGGCTATGAATGCGAGCACGAGCGGCACTTGCAATCGCTTGATCACTCCTCCCCACCGGGAATCAGATGCATAGCTGCCAGACAGCAGCTCACACCCGCACCCCGGCGATGAATGCGGCAACAGAGGCTCTACGGCGACGGCTCCAGTCGCGCCGACGCCACGCTGCCGGGCTTTTTCGGTGACCTCACTCAGCAAACGCCAGTCAACGTCTGGCTCACGGCTAATGTGGAGAGTTTCCCCCTCATGGGCGGACAAGACCTGCTCAAGCAAGTCGGGGTCGAACGCAATCGCATCGCCCGTCGCTCCAACCAGCCAGCACCGGACAGCGCCAAAGTGTAGCCTTACTCCCGACTCGGGCCTTCGCACCAATGCGGTGTCTGGCACCATGGACACCACCTCCAGGCCGGCCTCGATCAGTGCCTCCTGCCATGAACGCAGACTCTCTTTAGCGACCACCGCCACTTCTGCGTCTGGCGCTTTCCCAACAGTATCAGCCACCGCAAAGTGCAAGGTCTCGATATCCGCGGCTAACCGATCCTCCAGAGCATAGGCTGCCGCGGTCTCCCTCAAGTCCGCCCGCCTTTTAACCGGCAGATTAATCTGCGTGATGAGGACGTCTGTTCCCGGCACGATTGCCCTGCAGCGGGTAGAGATTTGTCCGTCCGCATCAGCGGCTTCTTCACTGACCCGCCACTCAGTACCGGTTTCAGTGCTTTTCATGGCCCAGCGCCGGATGATGGTGCCATCAGTGTCCAGCTCGACAATCTGTTCAAAGCCAGCTGTTATCGAAGACATGGCGCTTGTTCCCGAAGAGAAAACGAGGACCGCTCCAGATCCATCACGACACAGGAATAAAAGGTGCGCTCATCGATCAGAACAGACAACTCGGCCTGCACAAACCGGGGCGCTCCAGCGTGACTACCCGCGTTCGTGTCTCGTGCAGCGTTTCCCAACACGGTCGGCGCTATTGTCGTATCTACTCCATGTTTCCCGGTAGGCACCGCCGTTAAATAACCCGCAAGCTGTTGCCATTCACTCACACTCACCTCCGGCAGAAGCGCCAATTCTGAAACACTCCGAAACGGCTGGCTTGCGTTATATTGAATGCCACCGGTCGCCGTCGGATAGGGGGCGATGGTTGTCGGGTCGGTCCACCCGGCGATGGAGGCACGCAGGACGCGACCGTCGATGCCGTCGATTCTTCCTTGGAGCGTCAATGAATCCACCAAATTCACGAAAAAGTCGTCGGCCTGCGCGGAGCCACCAATGGAATTGATGTTGAAACGGCAGTGCAAATTGTTCAATTGGACTTGCACTGCCATTGACTCAACCGCGATAGGCACTCGAGGAGACTGGCAACTGTCATCCCCGTATAGCTGTGTCATCCCCCTCCGCGCAGCGAGGGCCCGCAGCAGGTGATTCTCCAGTCCGTGCAAAAGGCTGTCGGCTTGTCGGGCGCTCTTAATGCTCTCGGTCCGCACGACCTCAACCGCCCGCTGCTGGACAAGGCCGGTCGCGATCGTCGCTGCGACCGCGATGATCGCAAGGACGCTAACCAGAGCAGCGCCTCGCTCCCGCTTTCTATCGCGGCAACGCATAAAAAAGTTCAACCGGCCCGGTCCTCGCGAGGGTCAACCGGATTTCGACGGCACGAGGCAATGGAGAGCTATGGCCCATCTCTTGAGGCAGAGGCCACTCGCTGGCGTAACTCATCTCCCCTGCCCCATCTTGATAGTGAAACCGCAACGACCAGGATTGGATGTCATCGCCCGCCGCCCCATGACCCAGCGCCCTTTCAAAATCGGGTGCAGGCCCGGCACCATCCAGGACATTCCAGCCTCCCCGGTAAAGCTCTCCATCGCGGATCTTCCAGATCACCCGCTGGAGGCGGCTGGCAGTAACCCCCGTCTCCACGCCTGCCCTGACCAACATCAATGCCATGCCGTCGGGGTTCTCCTGAAACCAAAACGGCGGCATGGAGTCCCCGAAACTATCCCGCACACTCCGATCAAGGGATTGGTTGAAGTCTCGCGATAACAGCAGACTCGTCATTTGCAGATGCTCAAGGCGATGTGCTGCGCCGTCTGACTTGTCTTTACCTGTGACCATGCTGCCGAGCATGGTCATCGTTATGGCACCAATGATTGCAAAAATGCCCATGGCAATGAGTAGCTCCAACAGGGTGAAGCCGCGGGTCGACTCAAGGCTCCTGGAATTCTTCACGGGCCGGTACCCATTAACCCAGCGACTTTGGTTTCCCGGTCAGCGTCGCTGTACACACTAACCCGGACCCACTCAATCTGGCCCACCGGCCCGTCCAATCCGGGGAGACTTTGGGAATGACCCTCAAGGCGCCAGTACCACTCCTGCGGCCCAAACGTCTCTTGCCCTGTGCTGGTGCGCAAAATGCCCGCGCGGGATTTTTCCATAACGTTTTGTGCAACCTGAGACGCATAAGTCTGCTGTTGCACGTGCGAAAGTGCCTGAACGCTGCTGTTCAATGCCTGGTTAACGGCTGCCATGACGATCGCAAGGATGGCCAGTGCAACTAGCACTTCCAGCAGCGTGAATCCCCTCCCGGTCGCAAGGATCACCTTATTGACCTCCCGTCACGTCGATATCGCCCCGCTGCGACACCGATACCCACCGCTCGACACCGGTCGCTTCTGGGCGACGGAAGCCCAGTTTGAAAGGGGTGAGATCACCAACCGGCGTAATCCGAACCCGGGGACTGTCAACCACATTAAGCTCACCGCTGAGTCCATCTGCATCAATCAGGGACTGTCTCTCTCCGCCAATCCATAAAACCAACTTTATTCGCTCATCCGGCAAACCATACAATGAGAGGGCTCTCGGTCGTTCTACAGGCAACCACTCGAGACCGTCGGCTTGGGTCTGCATAAGCCGCGCAAACCCATAGCGCTGAGTCTCAATGATCACCGCCAGCGGCTGCCCGACAATCATTGCCTCATCCCGTGCGAGGGCAATTCGGGCGGCAAACCTCTCCGCTTCATTCTCCAGCGCCAGAGCGGATTGATCGACTCTCAACTGAGAGAAGGAGACCGTCGCCAAAATCCCCAGAATTGTAATGACAACCAGCAGCTCGAGGAGGGTCACCCCGCCCATCCTGGACCGCGCAACGTCAATTTCGGCTGCTGATTTCCGCATTAATTCCTTCGCCGCCTTCACGCCCGTCAGCACCCAGGCTGAGGACCTCAAAATCCCCTGGACTGTCCCGGAGGTAAACATAAGGCCGGCCCCATGGATCCTCGGGGATTTGATTCAGATATCCGCCGTCGGGATACCGACGCGGCATCGGTCCTCGCGTCGGTTTTTCAACCAGCGCGGCGAGACCCTGTTCGGTTGTGGGATACACCCCGTTATCCAGCCGATAGAGGTTGAGTGCGCTCTCAATGGCCTGGATATCGCTTTGGGCTTTCACAAGACGGGCCTCATCCGGGCGATCCATCACTCGGGGAATCACCAAAGCGCCAAGAATCCCCAGAATGGCAATAACGACCATCACTTCTACCAACGTAAACCCGGCGTTTTTTCTGCAGCGATGTTTTTTCATCGAAAAGTTACCCTCAGGCAAGCATCTGATTGAGCTCAAGCAGCGGAAGCATGATCGCCAGCACAATCGCCAGCACCAAAGCACCCATGAGGAGAATCAGCAGTGGCTCCAGCAAGCCCATAAAGATGGCAATCCGCTGCTGTAGGTCTTTCTCCTCATGCTCACTGATCTGCGTGAGCATCTCCTGCATCTGTCCAGTCGCCTCAGCATTGCGGATCAAGTGGATCACCATGGGTCGGAAGTAACCGGATTGTTGCAGGGCTACGGAAAAGGCAACGCCGGACTGAATTGCCAGCGTGGCTCGGGCAATTCCCTCATTGATCGCCTGATTGCCAAGGCCTTTCCGAGCCGCCGTTATGGCGTCAACCAGTGACACACCACTTTTGGTCAAAAGCGCCAGGGTGCGTGTGAAATGCACTGTATCCGCCGCGCGGATTAGCCGACCGATGACCGGCACTGAAAGCAGCGCCTGATCAACAGCCACCCGCACCCCCGGTTGACGCAAAGCCATGCCGCCGGCACCGATAGCGCTCAAGATTACCAGCGCAAGCAACCAGCCGAATTCACGCAGCAGCGTACTGAAAGCAATGACCGATTGAGTGATCCACGGCAGCGGCTGCCCACTGCGATCAAATACCCCCGCAACCTGTGGCACCACATAGGTCAAAAGCCCGACCGTGATGCCCAGAGCCACAACCGTGAGTATGACGGGGTAAATGAGGGCCAGGGTCGCCTTTCGCTGAATCTGCTGCCTTGCGTCTTCATAATCCGCGATCCGGACAAGTACGGCAGCCAGTTCGCCAGCCTTTTCCCCGGCCGCGACCGTCTGGCGATAGGCCTCCGGGAAAGCTGCCCCGCAATCGCTCATTGCCGAGGCGAGAGACTGACCTTCGGTAACCCTCTCGCGAACCCCGGAGAGGAGCCGACGGCTTTTTTGACACTCGATCTGATCCGCAACCAGCTTGAGCGCTTCATCAACCGGCACATTCGAGCCAATCAGCGCTCCAAGCTGCCGAGTTATCAATGCCCTTTTGCCACCGCTTAACCGGCGCTGGGGAATCACCCACCTTTTTTTCCGACCAGGCCGAGGTTCCTCGCGGATCGCCTTGACCTCGATCGGCAGTAGGCCCTGGCCGCGCAGCTGGGTACGCGCCTGGCGGGCGCTGTCCGCCTGCAAACTGCCCTTTGATCGTTTGCCACTGGTGGGATGGGCGGCAACATACTCCCAGACACCCATCACTCAGCCATGGTTGCCCGGAGCAACTCATCTGTTGTGGTCCGGCCAGCTTTCAGCAACCGCAATGCATCTGCCCGAATACTCGGCCCCTGAGCGCGTGCCTGTTCCTCGAGACGCTGCTCGGATGCCTCGTCATGGATCAGCTGCTCGAAAGCCGGATCGACCGTGATGAGCTCATAGATCCCAGTTCGCCCTCGATATCCGGTGTCGGAACAGTGGGAGCAACCCGCCGCGCAATACAGGATGACGTCCTCCGATTGACCCAAACCAAGCACACCCCTTTCTCGCTCATCAGGGCTGTAGGGTGTACGGCAATCTGGGCACAGCGTTCGGACCAGTCGTTGAGCAAGGACAGCCGAAATCGTCGATGCCAAAAGAAATGGCTCGACCCCCATGTCCCGCAAGCGGGTTAATGCCCCCGCCGCTGTGTTGGTATGCAGACTCGAGAAAACCAGGTGACCGGTAAGGCTGGCTTGGACCGCAACACGGGCGGTTTCAACGTCACGGATCTCGCCAACCATGATCACATCAGGATCCTGCCGCAGGATGGCCCTCAATCCCCGGGCAAATGTCATATCGATCTTGGAGTTGACCTGGGACTGACCCACCCCGTCGAGTAAATATTCGATTGGATCCTCAATGGTCAGAATATTGCGGGACTGACGGTCCAGGGCCGAGAGCATTGCGTACAAGGCGGTGGTTTTCCCGGCCCCTGTTGGACCGGTCGCAAGAATGACCCCGTGGGGCTGGGTCAAAAGGTGACCGACGCGTTCGCGCAGCTCTTCGGTCATCCCTAATTCGTCCAGCTTTAAATGTGCGGCCTTTTTGTCAAGCAGTCGCAGCACGGCCCGTTCACCAAAGCCGCAGGGCAGTGTTGAGACGCGCACATCGATCGATCGGCCGCCGATGTTCAGAGAAATCCGCCCATCCTGCGGCAGCCGTTTCTCGGCGATATCCAGCCTCGACATGATCTTGATTCGGGAAATTACAGCATTGGTCAGGCTCCGCGGCGGCGCCAGAACTTCGCGAAGCAATCCGTCAACGCGGAACCTGATCGAGAGATGGTTTTCGAAGGGCTCCACGTGGACGTCTGAAGCCCCCGACTGAATCGCCTCTCGCAACAATGCATTGATAAGGCGAACCAGCGGTGCATCGTCGCCACTAACATCGAGCAGATCCTCAGGGACTGCTAGCGTTTCCTGCAGTATCTCCAGACCGGTCGCTTGCTCCAGGCCTTCGGTGACGGCGAGAGAACCCGCCGCATCGTCGCTATAGACCTCCTGAACCCTCTCATTGAATGCCTCAGCGTCAATGGTCCATAGCCTAATGGGTGCCCGCAGCTCCCGGCGCAACTCCGCCACTGCAAAGCGATCCACCGGTATACGGGCAGCGACCTCTACACAGCCATCCGCCCAGCCCGTGGGCAGCAGCCCATGGTCTCGAACAAAAGCGTAGGGAATCCGGAAACGTTCCATTGCGTCAATTTGCAGGGGGCGCCGCGACCTGTCCGAAAGGCGGCGGAACTCTGAAGGGGTCAAGGGCCGCATCGATCGACTCTAGCTGACGGTCTTCCAGTCCCAGCTCTTCCCAGGTGTTCATCATTTGGCGGCTGGAGCGGCGGTACTGATTGGAGGAAACATCCAGCTGATCAGCGGCCGAGCGAATGATCATCGGCCTTAGGAACACCATCAAATTGACCTGCTCGGTGGTGGTTCGCTCGTAGCGAAACAGCGAACCAAAAAACGGAATCTCGGCGAGGCCGGGCACCCGCTCCTGCCGTTGTGTTTGTACATCGTCAAGCAGCCCGCCGAGCACCACAACTTCATTGTTATCAACAATAACGCTCGTGGACAGACTGCGCTTGTTAGTGATGAGATCGGCGGCATTCTGGATGGTTGGCGCCAGGTTCGACACCTCTTGCCGAATATTCAGACGAACGACGTCTCCGTCATTAATCTGCGGACGGACATTGAGCTGTACACCAACATCGCGCCGTTCGATCGTGTCGAAGGCCTGCCCTGAGTCCTCGATCGCGCGGCCAGAGCGGAAAGGCACGTTCTGCCCAACAGTGATGCTAGCCTCTTCATTGGCAAGGGTCAGAATGCTCGGGGTCGAGAGGATATTATTGGCAGAATCCGTAGCCAACGCCTCGATGAGAATGGCGAAATCACTGCCACCAAGCTCCCCTAACCCAGCCAGGGACAATCCGCTACCAAGGTCGACTTCAGCCAAATTACCAGCGGAAATCCCGCGGGCGAGAGAAGCGAGGCTCGTCTGCGCCATGCCGAAATTAAGGATGCCGACACCACTTGTGGGCGAGCCTGCTGCCCACTGAACACCAAGTTGGCGGGCGTATTCCACCGAGACCTCGGCGATCACCGCCTCCACCAACACCTGGGGCTGACGGATATCAATTTTTTCGGTTATCGCACGAACCTCGGCCAGTTGCTCCGAGGAGCCCTGGATCACGACCGAGTTGGTCGCCGCATGAGCGCGGATGGCCATAGAGTCCACATTGGCGGTTTGGTCATCAGAGCGGGGCGTCGCCATTAGCTCCCTGATCATCTGAGAAACGGCATCGGCCTCCGCGTATCTCAAATGAATAACTTCCGTGTTCCCGCTCTCTACGGGTTCATCTAACTGGCTCACCAGTCCTTCTATTCTTGAGATTCCGTCAATGTTCCCGCTAACTACCAAGGTATTGGTTCTCGGATCGGCGATTACTCGCGGCGCCCCGACATTCGGACCGGCACCGCCACGAGTGGATAGAATCGATTCCATCAGCGCCGCCACTTTATCGGCGTCTGCATGCTCAAGCGGTATCAAGGAAATCTCTTGACTGCCCCTCTGATCTATCTGTCGGATGATCGCCTCCAGCCGCTCCACATTGCCCAAGCTGTCTGCCATGAGTAGCAAGCTGAAACCGGGAGATGCCGCGAGGTGCGCGTTCTGCGGCATGAGGGGTCTTAGCAGTGGGACAATGTCCTGCACGTCGACATGGTCGACACTGATAAAACGCGTTTCGTAGTCGCCTGCGCCGGTCGCTTCTGTAGCACGTCCAAATTGCTTGGCAAATGCTTCGGGGACAATGCGGATCGCCGTTTCACCCTCAACCGCGGCAAACCCCTGGATCTGGAGGATTTCGAGAAAAACCGCATATAGCTTATCCTCGTCAATCACACCACCGGAGACAACCGTGACCTCCCCTCGGACTCGGGGATCAACAATGAAGTTGCGACCGGTTTGCTCTGCAACATAGGTGACCAGAGCCCTTATGTCGGCTCCCTCAAAGTTGAGTTGAAGTTGCTGGGCCTTCAATGCACTCGAGCCAATTGCAAACAACAAGGTAATGACCAACGAGCCAGACAGCAAAAGATTAGTCCGCGATGGCTTAATCATCACCCACCACGATTTCGAGGTTCATGTTGGCGCCATCGCGAAGTAATCTGATGTCTATCGCGTCACCGGATTCAAGAAGGCTTAGCCCTTCAGCCAGGCCCTCAGGATCCGACAGCTCCATTCCGTTAATCTGCAAAATGATATCTGCGGGCTCCAGTCCGATTCTTTGTACCGATGCGTCATCCGGATCCGGGTGAATAGAAAAACCCAAAGAGCCATCGTCCAGTGTCACCGGCCTCGGTGCGAGCGCGGCGATGAGTCCCTGAGAACCAGGTTCCAAACCCAAGGGTGGGGGTGCCGCTCGCCGGGCACCGGCCCCCGAACGAAGTCGTTCAGCCTCAAGCGCCTTCCTCTGCAAACGAAGCTGCTCGAGACGGCCCTGATGAGAGAGTACAACGCGGTCCGCTTGAATATCCTGAAGGACAACCCCGCCCGCGATTTGGTGATTGACCGCGAAGGAACCGGCATTGTTGGGGCCAGTTGCGATCATCGCCAGGCTCTTGCCAGGGTCAGCGTGGCTAATAATCCCGATGAGCTCGAGATCCAGAGTGGTGTCACTCAACTCACGAATGGGCAGAAGCTCTGTGGTGCTGCCGCTCTGCCCGAATAGCGCTCTCGCCTCGTCATTTGGCGTAAGGGTTGATTGTCTGGGCCGCTCCAGAGATATCACCCCTGTATCCACTGCACCGACAGGTATCGCAGCACTCGGACTTAGCGCCAGAGTGAAAAGCTTTCCAGCGAGACTGCCGATCAGGATGAGAAGCGCCAGGTTGACTACCCAAAACACCCCACTGAGACGCTCAGGGGCTGCTCCGGTGATCCCGAGCGGCAACTTTAACGCTACCACACCATAACCATCCTTAGTTCATGCCTCGCAATCGAGACCTCCCTTTTGTGGAAGCATAGCACTGACCAGTGTGATGGCTAGTGCATAAAAGTCATAGCCGAACTTTGAGCGTCTTGCCGATGGCCCTAATGAGGCTGGCTGCCGCTCTTTTGGTCGCCGCAGCGGCCTGCGGTTCGTCGGGGAGGGCCTTACAACCGCCCGTCGACCTCCTCGGCGTCAAAGGCGTATTTGACGTCGTAGAGATACCCATCAGGCTTCAGCCAACCCCTAATGCCGTCGGCGCCCTGCGCCACGAATGCCCGGTGAGCGAC
>SL_7KL_010_BRINEDRAFT_10000776_pt1 | contig 15405 bp, 16 predicted proteins | sample SodLak_010_BRINE_FD_10663 | JGI IMG/M metagenome (IMG submission 10663)
AGAGGACCTTGAGCTGTGAAGCGCTCATGAGCGGTGTCTGGTGTGGGGTGCTCTGGCGCCGTGGTGAAGATCATGGCCGTTTGCCCATAATCATGCGCATGACAGCGCATCCCGGCCGACTCACGCACTCGCGAATGCGTGCCATCTGCACCGACCAGCACCTTGGTTGTTAAAGTCCGACCATCACTCAGCGAAACAGTCACAAGATCGTCATCTTGTGTGAACGACGCCAGCTCCGCAGGGCAGTACTCATGGATTAAATACCTTGGACATCCATCGTTTTCGAAATTCCTTGGACACCCACCATCATCTGAACCCGGTCTGCTTGAGGAATGATGGGTGTCCAAGGAATCTTGGGTGTCCAAGGTTGCTCGCTGCTGAAGCGCTGCCAGCATGGTGTTGCCCAGTTCGCGAGCAATAATGACGGCGCCGAAGTGGTCGCGATCATGGTCAGTAGCGCTCAGAGTGAGGTGTCCCAAACCGCGTGCGTGGGTAATTTCAATGTGCCGGATTGGGCAACGCACCAAATGATCGGGTAGCAGGCCAAGGCCGCTCAGGATGTTCAGCGATGCAGCGTTGATTGCGAGTGTGCGGTCGTCATGGCTAGGCTGGGAATTGGTTGAGCGTTGCGTTGGTTCAATCACTGCCACCCGATAGCCAGCATCATGTAGGCCACAGGCCAGCACGCCACCAACCAGGCCGCTGCCGGATATGACGAAGTCATAAGGTTGCTGGGTCGGATTCATTGGGTGTCCAAACGACGCAATGGACGCTCTCGCATGAGGTGTTCGATGTCCTCAGCGGCGATCGGTGCCTCAGCTGTCAGGTTTTCTGATCCAGAGCGGGTCACGCGAATGTCGTCCTCTAGGCGGATGCCGATGTTGCGATACGCTTCGGGAACATCAGGCTCATCGCCGATGTAGAGGCCTGGCTCGACGGTGAGCACCATGTTGGGCTCCAGCAGTCGCCACTGGTCATCGATCTTGTAATCGCCGACATCGTGGACATCCAAGCCCAGCCAGTGGCCAGTCTTATGCATGTAGAAGCGTCGAAAATGTTCCTGCTCGATGTTGTCATCGAGGCTGCCTTGCAGCAAACCAAGGTCGATGAGGCCTTGGGTGAGCGTGCGCACCGCCGCGTCGTGGAATGCGTTGTAAGGCGCGCCCGGTCGGATGCAGTCAATGGCAGCGTGGTGTGCCGCCAAGACCAGGTCATACACGGCCCGTTGTGCCGCCGTGAAACGACCGCTGACAGGCAGTGTGCGGGTGATGTCTGCCGCGTACCCATTGATCTCGCCACCGGCATCAATCAACACCAAGCCCTCGTCTGGGAGCGGTGCATCGTTGTCAATGTAGTGCAAAATCAACGCGTTGCGACCGCCTGCGACAATCGGCTGGTAGGCTTCACGGGCACCGTGCTGGAGGTAGGTGTGGACCAGCGCAGCATGCACATCACGTTCGCTGGCCCCGACCTGACAGCGCTGCATTGCCTGCGTCATCGCCTGCGCTGAGACCTGAGCGGCACGGCGCATCGTTTTCAATTCCTCCGTAGACTTAATCAGCCGCTGTTCATGCAATAACGGCTCCAGCGCTCGACGCTCGATGGGTTGTTTCGGCCGTGTTGCCTGGGCGGCCGACAGCCACTCAGTTAACCGGTGCTCAAAGGCTGGATCTCGCCCGATCAGGGCATAGACCTGATCGCTCTCCGCCAGCCAACCTGGCATGCAGTCATCGAGTTGATCAATAGGCAGGGCCTGATCAACGCTCAGCACATGGCCCGCTTGCTCCACCCCCAGTCTTGGGCCATCCCAGCGACTGCGCTCGGGGTCGGTAGGGCGCAGAAATAGCACCTGCTCCGGTCGATGCGTTGTCGTCTTGGGTTGGCCTGGCCGAAGCACCAGAACACTGTCGGGCTCAGAAAACCCGGTCAGGTACAAAAAATCGCTGTCTTGACGATAAGGGTAGGGTGTGTCGCCATTTCGCAGTCGCTCTGGCGCGGCGGCAATGATGAGGAGGCTGCCAGCACCCGCTTCTGCCATCAATCGCTGGCGGCGGCGCGAATGCTCGGAAACGGCTGTCACTGTTTCGCCCTGCACTCAGCATGCAACATTAGGACAGCCATGCGCACAAATTCAACCAGTTCGGCATACGCCGCCTCTTCGGCCTCAGTTTCAGTCTCCGAATCACTCACCGCTCGCGCAATTTCGCCCAGCAGACTCGCGGCTTCGCGTGCATCTTGGCTGTCCAATTCCCCCTGCCCGGCGCCAAAGCCGGTCAGAAAGCCGCTGCACCAGTGAGCCAGACACTGGGTGCGCTGAGCCAGTGGTTGCTCATCTGCCGGCAATAAAGGCTGAAAGCTCATGTCCATGGAGTCCAAGCGCCGATGCAGCCCGGCAATGACGGGCGCCAGCGCTTTGGCTTGTTCGCTGCGGGCGTCTGCATCATCCGGGTGCAGCCCCTCACCGTCAAGGGCGTCAAGGTGGCCGAGAACGGCCTCAGGCTCGATGCCCGGGTGGGCACAGACCAAACCGACTACCGTGGCATGCGTTTCAGCCACAACGGAGGGCTCAGCTTCGCTGGCGAGATCCATGGCCCAGACCGTGTCCGAGGGGGTTGGCGATGTGTGTTGGCTGTCCATGGTTTTGTCTCCATGGTATGTCTCAAATTAGGGCGTTAAGTGTAGCATTCTGATGACGCAAAACGATCACTCGGCGATCCGAATTTGACCACAGGCTGTAGGGATCTGCCTTTCCTTTTGCAGGTGGTCTGACTATAATCCGTGTGTTTGTTTGCCCTCGGCAACTCGACTTAAACCTGAAAAACAAAAAAGGATAGAGCGCCATGCTCAGCTATATGCTTATTTTCGGTCTCGGGGTGTTCGGCCTCGGCGTTGCGTTTGTGTTGACTCGCGGCATTGTCAGCATCCCGGTTGATTTCGGTGCTGAGTCACCCGAAGAGGCAGGGCGCTTGAAGCGCATCCACAAAGCCATCGCCGATGGCGCCATGGCCTTTCTTACGCAAGAGTACAAATACATTGCGATTTTTATGATCGGCTTTGCCTTTTTCATCGGCTTGGCCATCAATGACCCTTCGACGGATAACCATGAAGGCATCTACACCGCGGTGTCGTTTATCTTTGGCGGCTTAATTTCCCTTGCGGCCGGATTCATCGGCATGCGCATTGCCACCGAGGGCAACGTGCGCACCGCCACCTCGGCCCGCAACTCCATTGCTGATGCCTTCAAAGTCGCCCTGAACTCCGGCGCAGTGATGGGCTTTGGCTTGGTCGGGTTGACGGTGTTGGGTCTGTTGATCACCTACTTGGTGATGGCGTGGCTGCTTGGTGTGGACAACAACCACGTTTTGATGGAAGTGGTCGCTGGCTTCGCGCTGGGGGGCTCTACCATCGCCTTGTTTGGTCGTGTGGGCGGTGGCATCTACACCAAAGCCGCTGACGTCGGCGCGGATCTGGTCGGAAAAGTAGAAGCGGGCATTCCTGAAGATGACCCACGCAACCCAGCTGTGATCGCCGACAACGTGGGTGACAACGTCGGTGATGTCGCTGGCATGGGCTCGGACTTGTTCGGCTCAGTGGCCGAGAGCACCTGTGCAGCCATGGTGATTGGCGCGACCGCCTTTGCGGTCGCCAACATGTCAACGCAGACTGATTCGATCATGGCCAACATGTATCCCATCCTGATTTCAGCCATTGGCATTCCCATCAGTCTGCTGACCATCCTCATGATCAAAGTTCGTAAAGAAGAGGATGTGGCGCCGGCACTTAAAAAAATGTTGATCCTGTCCTCAGTGCTGATGGCGGTGGCGATTTATTTCCTGACCACGTGGGCGCTGCCAGCAACCTTCGAGATTGAAGGTGTGGCGACCACGGCATTCCAAGTGTATCTGTGCTTTTTGACCGGTCTGGGTGCTGGCTTGGCGATTGGCCTGTTCACGGAGTACTACACCTCGCATGACTTCAAGCCGGTGCGCGAACTGGCCGATTCTTGTGAGACAGGCTCGGCCACCAATATCATTTTCGGCTTGGCGCTCGGCTTTAAGAGTGTAGGCTGGTCGATCATCTCGATCGCGGTGGCGGTCTACATTCCGTTCACCTTGGCTGGCATGTACGGTGTGGCGGTCGCGGCGCTGGGCATGCTCGGCACCTTGGTGGTGGGTCTGGCCATCGACGCATACGGCCCCGTGTCTGACAATGCCGGCGGTATTGCTGAGATGTCGGAAATGGGCGAGGAGGTGCGCGAACGCACCGATGTGCTCGACGCGGCGGGCAACACCACTGCCGCCATCGGTAAAGGCTTCGCCATCGGCTCAGCCATTCTGACCGCACTGGCGCTGTTTGCCGCGTTTATTACGCGCGCCATGCACTTGGATCCAGACTTCTCCACCCTGGAGTTGTTGGATCCGATGGTGTTGACGGGCTTGTTTGTTGGCACCATTTTGCCGTTCATCTTCTCAGCCCAGACCATGCGCTCTGTGGGTGCCGCGGCATTTGAGATGATCGAAGAGGTGCGTCACCAGTTCCGCACCATTCCGGGCATCATGGAAGGCACCGGTGAGCCCGACTACAAGCGTTGTGTGGCGATCTCCACCAAGGCGGCGCTGCGTGAAATGATCGCGCCGTCAGCGTTGATCATCATCACCCCGTTGGCGGTGGGTTTCTTATTTGGCATTGAAGCGTTGGCCGGCGTGCTGCTGGGTTCATTGTTGGTCGGCGGCGGCTTGGCGATCTCTTCGTCTAACTCAGGCGGTGCTTGGGACAATGCCAAGAAGTACATTGAGAAAGGCCATCTGGGTGGCAAAGGCACTGAGGCGCACAAGGCCGCGGTGGTCGGCGACACCGTCGGTGATCCACTCAAAGACACTTCAGGTCCATCTTTGAACATCTTGATCAAGCTAATGGCCATCCTGAGTCTGGTGTTTGTGCCATTTTTTGTTGAATACGGTGGCGTGTTGTCGCGCTTTATTGGCTGACGTTTATTTGCTTAAGTAAGCGCGAACCATCAATTAATTGCCCCAAGTAGGAGGCGGTAATGGAAAAGTATTTCAAACGTATTTTGGTCCCAGTGGATGGGTCTGAGGAAGGCAACCGAGCGGCAGCCTACGGCGCCAACTTGGCGCGCATGACGGGCACGCCGGTGACCTTGTTGTATGCCTATCACCCTGATCCCAACCGGGTCATGGGTATGGTGGGCCTGTCAGCAGAGCGGGTTCAGGAAATCAGCGAGCAGGCGGGGGCGAAGATCTTTGCCGCCGTCGAGCCGCTGTTTGCTGAGGCCGGTGTCGAGGTGGACAAGAAAGTGGCATGGGGTGACCCACGTGAGGAGATCATTGCCACCGCTGAGGAATCAGACGCCATGATCGTCATGGGACGGCGCGGCATGGGCCAGATGAAGCAACTGATGCTGGGCAGTGTCTCGGCCGGTGTGGTGCAGTCGACCAAGCAGCCAGTGACCATTGTCAATTAATGTCCCAGTGGCGATGTTGAAGTAGTGCCCGTTTTTTGGGGGCTTGTCGCCGACAGGGCGTCGGCACTATGATGAGACAGCGCCCATAAGGCAGTGCCTTATGCGCGTTGCGTTGGCGGATCAGGAGTGAACGATTGTGAGTGGGCAACAAGAGAGTCAGCAAGAGGTTTCGGTATCAGCCGCTAGGGCGGTGCGCGACATCGAGCGGCTGCAGGCGCGACTGGAAGACCTAGTGCAGCGTCTGGATGCGTTGCAGCTGGAGAACAAAACGCTGCTTGAGCGCCAAGAGGCCTTGGTCACCGAGCGGGCCCACTTGGTGCAGCGCAGTGATCAGGCGCGCACCCGTGTCGAGGCGATGATTGAGCGTCTCAAGGCTCTGGAGTTGGCTGGGTTGACTTCATGACCGACCGCAATGAGCCGATTACGGTGCGGATTTTGGATCGCGACTACCGCGTCATGTGCGATCCCGATGAGCGCCGCGCATTGATGGACTCGGCACTCACGCTTGATCAACAGATGCGTGCCATCCGTGACTCGGGCCGGGTCAGTTCAGTCGAAAAAATTGCCGTGATGTGCGCCCTGAATCTGGCTGAAGACAACCGTAAGCTTCGCGACAGTGAACGTTTGCGACAGAAGCAGGTGGACAGTCCGCTGTCTATGATGGCGGATCGTCTTGATCAGATTCTTCAGAAGGATTAGACTGGACATCGGCGTTCTCTGCCGTGTTCGCCAGCGGTGATGTTTTATGCCTTGTCCCTGACATTCGACCTCGGGATGGCCCCTACCGTGACCGGTGTGCATATTGGCCTTAGTGCGAATCGCCTAATGGTCGTGGTGAGCCAACCCACTTGAGCCTTCGGTTCAAGGTCGCAGAACCGCAGCGGCACAGGCGGAGAACGCTTTATTTTCCCTCCATTGATGTCCGGCCTCTTTAATTGTGTTGTGCTTTGTTTTGCTATACCCTCGTCACGCAGTCAAGCTATGCGTTGGGTGGGAGTGAACCGATGACGACCAGCGATCCGAGTGATCACAAGGCCGAGCTTAGGCGGCGCCTGTTGGCCGCGCGCGGGCAGTTAGATGGGGCCCAGCGGCAGCGTCTCGATCGGCGCGTTTGCAGTCAAGTGCTGCAGTTTGTCGGGGAGCGTGACGACTTAACGGTGGCCGCGTTCGTGGCATTTAAGGGTGAACCTGATCTCATGCCAGTTTTGACCGCTTTGCACGGGTCGGGCCGCCGTGTGTATCTGCCTGTTTTGGACAGCCAAGCGTTGCGGTTTCGCCGCTGGCGGCCGCAGCAGCCATTGTTGGCCAATCAGTTCGGCATTCTCGAGCCCCCTGCAGAGTGTGCTGAAATCACGCCGCATCAATTGGATTTGGTTTTGATGCCATTGGTCGCCTACTCGCCCACGGGAGTCAGATTGGGCATGGGGGCCGGGTATTACGATCGCACGTTTGCCTTTTGTTGTGACGAGCCGGAGGCAGGACCATTATTGGTGGGGGTGGCCTATGGCCTGCAGCAAGTGGACAGCTTGCCCGCTGAACGCTGGGATGTGCCGCTACATGCCGTGATCACCGATCTGGGCGTGTTGGCCTTCGGCAGTTCAGCAGCCAGTCGACTATCTTGATAGACTTGAATTTATGGCCAATTGGTTAATGAAATCAGAGCCCGAGACCTTCAGCATTGATGATTTGAAGGCATGTCGGGCGGGCACGGAGCCCTGGGATGGGGTGCGCAATTATCAGGCGCGCAACTTTATGCGCGATCAGATGAAGGTTGGCGATCGGGTGTTTTTTTATCACTCGAACTGCAAAGTGCCCGGCATCGTTGGGCTGGCTAAGGTGGCCAGTAAACCCTATCCAGACCCCACTCAGTTTGATTCCAAGTCAAAGTATTTTGATGCCGGCAGTGATCCTGAGGACCCGCGCTGGATCCTGGTGGATGTGAAGTACGTCCGCCACTTAAAGCGCACCATCAGCTTGACGGAAATCAAGGCCTTGGCCGATGACTTGGATGACTTTCCATTAGTGCGCAAAGGCAATCGGCTGTCGATCATGCCGGTGACTGACGCGCAATGGGGCTTTCTGCTGGCGCTGGAAAAGGCCGCGGGCTGATCGTTTGATGAGCCAAGCCCGACTCAAGATTGAAGTCGCCCAGGCGGCCTTGCGCGAGGTCGCTGATGGCATGGTGCTGGGTGTCGGCACGGGAAGCACCGTCAATGCATTCATCGAGGCGCTGGCGGCATCTCCGCTGCGCCTTGAAGCGGCGGTGTCGTCCTCAGAAGAGACCACGCGGCGCTTGCAGGCCATCGGTGTGCAGGTGCGTGAGCTCAATCATTGTGGTGACCTTGAACTGTATATCGACGGTGCCGATGAGGTCGATCCGCACCGCCGTTTGATTAAGGGCGGGGGTGGCGCCTTAACGCGGGAGAAGATCATTGCCGCGGCCAGTCGGCGCTTTGTGTGTGTGGTCGATGAGAGCAAGTGTGTGTCGACCTTGGGGGAGTTCCCACTTCCGGTTGAGGTGATTCCGATGGCTCGGGCCATGGTGGCGCGGCGTTTAACAGGAATGGGCGGCCGTCCTGCACTGCGCGAGGGCTTTGTCACCGACAACGGTAACCTGATTTTAGATGTGCGCCAGCTGGATCTGCTCGATCCGGTTGAGGTCGAACGGACAATCAATCAGATCCCCGGTGTGGTGACTTGTGGTCTTTTTGCCCAGCGCTCGGCCGATGTGGTGCTCATAGCCGGTGAGGCTGGGCTCAGAACGCTTTAGCCCTCTTCGGTTACGCTCGCTCGCCGCCTTTTTCTCGTTCTTACCGCTTAGCTGTCTTTCTTCAATAGGCCGATCTCCTGCAGCCGTTCCATCAAATAGCCATGGGCGCTGATTGATTCTGGGTAGCGGTCGGGGTTGTCGGCACTGATGCACCCTGACAGGGTCTTGATTTCAAAATCTGGGTTGGGATGAAGGAAAAACGGCACCGAGTAGCGTGATCGGCTCATGTCTTGATCTGGCGGATTGATGACTCGGTGGGTGGTCGAGCGGTAGACGTGGTTCGTCAATCGCTGCAGCATGTCGCCGACGTTCACCACAATGCTTCCCGGTAGTGTCGCCACTGGAATCCATTGGCCACCTCGAGTGAGGATCTCTAGGCCTTGTTCTTTTGATCCAATCAGCAGGGTAATCAGGTTGATGTCTTCATGTTGCGCCGCGCGCACTGCACCGGCGGCGGCTTGATTGGGATCCACCGGCGGGTAGTGGATGGGCCGAAGAATGGAGTTGCCGTAGTTGATCGTGCTGTCGAACCAATTTGCTGGTAGGCCCAGATCAATGGCCATTGCCGATAGCATGGTGCTGCCAATTTGATCCAGCCGATCGTAGAGCTTGAGGGCGGCCTGCTTGAAATCCGCCACCTCCTCTGGCCAGACGTTAGGCAGCAACTGATCGGGACAGGGGTTATCGCTATCGCGTGCAATCTCACGGCCGACATGCCAAAACTCTTTTAAGTCAGGCACTGCATGGTCTTTGGCGTGTTCGGTGCCATATCCTGTGTAGCCTCTGGCGCCGCCTATCCCTGCGCGGTGATATTTGGCTTTGACTGCCGCTGGTAGCGCAAAGAATGCCTTGAATGCCGCATAGGCCTCATCAATCAACGCTTGATCGAGCCCATGGTCTTGGACACCCACAAATCCAAACTCCCGGTAAGCAGCACCGAGGGAGTCGGTAAACGCGCCTTGTTGGCCGTTAAATTCTTTCAAGGACAAGATCGGGATGGCTGATTCAGTGCTCATGGCGCTTGCCTCACTGGCTGATTGTGGAAGATTTGGGTGGAAGATTTGGACATCTAAGGTTCTACCGAATTTAGTAGGTGAATAAACTATTGGACACCCAAAGGATTATACGCCGCTAGAATACGCCCATGACCCCCTCAGGCTCAAGCCACCGGCTGTGTGTTGCTCCAATGATGGATTGGACGGATCGGCATTGTCGTTTTTTCCATCGCTTGTTGGCGCCTTCCGCGCGGCTTTATACCGAAATGGTGACCACCGGAGCGGTGATTCATGGGGATAGGGACCATTTGCTGGGGTTTGATCTGTCTGAGAAGCCGATCGCCCTGCAGCTTGGGGGTAGTGATCCTGAAGCTTTGGCCCTAGCAGCTGCTATTGGTGAAGGTTTTGGCTATGACGAGATCAATCTGAATGTTGGCTGTCCATCTGATCGGGTTCAGCAGGGTCGGTTCGGCGTGTGTTTGATGCGTGAACCAGCGTTGGTCAGGGAGTGCTTGATGGCAATGTCTGAGGCGGTCTCCGTGCCGGTCACGATCAAGACGCGAATCGGGGTCGATGAATACGACAGTGAGGCATTTTTTCTGGATTTTGTTGATCAGGTCACTGAGGGGTCGGGTGTTGATACCGTCATCATCCATGCCCGAAAGGCCTGGTTGAAAGGCTTGAGCCCGAAGGAGAACCGTGAGGTTCCGGACCTGAACTATGAGCGGGTGTACGCTCTGGCGAAGCATCGACCAGAGCTCAAGGTGGTGATCAATGGTGGCCTGGTGAGTGTTGCGGATTGCAGGCTGCATACGGCCGGACTTTCAGGCGTCATGCTGGGGCGCGCTGCGTATCAGACACCTTGGGTCCTGGCAGAGATGACCATCGAGCTCGGCGGTGCCGCACCAGCGACTCGTGGAGAGGTGGTTCGGCAGATGTTGGATTATTTGGACAGCCACTTATCGCGTGGCGGTAAATTCTCACAAGTGGCGAGGCATATGCTGGGTCTGTATCGTGGATGTCCAGGAGGTCGCCGTTGGCGACAGGTGCTCAGCCAAGGCATGCATAAGCCTGATGCCTCGTTGGCGCTGATGATTGATGCCTGTCCAGATAGGTTGAAATCATGATTGTCACTGATCCCGAAATCTTCCGGGCTCAACTACGCTCTGGCTGGCTAATCGGTGACAGCCCACCGGTGCCGCGGGCGGTTTTCCTTGTTGAGCCCTCGGGGTTTCGGCTCAGTGAGCAAACAGCGCAGGACAACCAGTACATGGACTTGGGTGTCCAAGTGGATGCCAGTCGGGCTTTGGATCAGCATCGACGACTGGCTGAGGCGATCACTGCGTGTGGGGTGCCGGTGGTTCGATTCCCTGGACATCCAACAACACCCGATGATCTGTTCCCCAACAATGTCTTCGCTACCATCAGAGATCGACTCATCATCGGTGCGATGCGCCATCCAGAGCGTCGGCTTGAGGCCGAAAGAGCTGATATACGGGGCTTTTTTGAGGGTCTGATGGAGTGTGAGGTTGCTGATTTGTCCCACCGCAATGTGGTGGCTGAGCTCACAGGTGCTTTAGTGATAGACCGTGCCCGGCGACTGGGGTTTTGTGGATTAAGCCAGCGCGCCGATCAGGCCGGTTGTCAGGCCATGCATGAGGTTTTTGATTTGGCCATGACTTTCCAGTTTGAGTTGTCGCCGGTTGAGTATCACACCAATGTTGTGATGTCGGTGCTGGCCAGCCGAGCGGTGCTGCTCTGCCCAGATGGGTTCGCTGATGTCGCGGTGCCTGAGGCTATCTGTGAGGCCTTTGAGGATCACTGTTTGATTCTATCTGAGGCTGAGAAGGTCGCCTTTGCAGCGAACTGTATTGCCGTCAATTTCCAAGACGTTTTTATGAGCCAACTGGCTGCGGATACGCTCTCCTCGGCCAACCATGCAAAGCTTGAGTCGTGGGGTTTTAAGGTTCATGCGGTGGCATTTGATGAGATAGAGAAAGCAGGTGGCAGCGTCCGCTGTTGCGTGGCAGAGATTTTTTGACATGGTGTGTCAGTGACTGGATGTGCTGGGTTCAGATGAGGTTCAGCCATGGCGATTACACTAACAATCAGCGCTTCTGATGGGCGCGTGAGGTTTCTGGGGAATGAGGAATTTGAGAAGAATAGTGCGTCTGATGGGGTTCGCTCTGGCCTTGAGTATGGCCTTTGTGGGCGGGTCAGTGTGGGCTTCAGAGACGCTGCGTGAAGCATCAGAGCGGGTTGCGCGACAACATGACGCTCGTGTCGTTGCTGCGCGAACCATTGAGACATCAGAGGGGCGACGGATTCATGTGATTCGCATTGTCACCAGAGAGGGTGTGGTGAGAACAATCCGAGTGCCCGTGGAGCCTCGGGGGCGGGGTCATGCGCATTCTGCTGGTTGAAGACGATGCTAGTTTGAGGTCTTCCCTGGTTCGAGCCTTGCAGGATACCGGCTATGTGGTTGATGCCTGTAACGACGGGATTGAGGGTCTGTTCTATGCTCAGGAATATCCGATTGATCTTGCCATTGTCGATATTGGATTGCCCGGTCTCAGTGGTCTGGAGCTAGTTCGGAAGGTTCGCGAGCAGGGTGGGAGGTTGCCAATTTTGATGCTTACGGCGCGTGGCGATTGGCAGGATAAGGTCGAGGCGCTGGAAGTGGGGGCTGATGATTACCTTACAAAGCCATTCCAGTTGGAAGAGTTGCTTGCTCGAGTGCAGGCCATATTGAGGCGGGCGGCTGGGCACGCCAGTTCAGAGATATCACTAGGCCCATTGGTTCTAAACTTGTCTAGTCAGCAGGTAAGACGCGGTCATGATGCTATTGAGTTGACTGCCCTGGAGTACAAGCTGCTGGAATATTTCGCGATGAATCCAGGTCGGGTGTTGTCCAAAGCCAATCTCGCTGATCACTTGTATCCTGAAGATGCGGACCCTGACAGCAACGTCATTGAGGTCATGGTCGGACGCGGTTGCGGAAAAAGTTAGATCCGAGTGGTGCCTGGCAGCCCCTGAAAACGAGGCGCGGTCAGGGCTATTGTTTTCAGCCGGATGGCGCAGGTGATAGCCACGAGCAGTGAGAATTTATGCGAACAAATCGTCACTGTTTCTGAGGCTGCTGTTTGTATCCGCGTTAGGCCTGCTTCTTGCAATGACCGCTATAGGGCTGGCGACCCAACGCGGCTTTGTTGGCGTCGCTGAGGAAGCCCAGATAGATCGCCTGGGGTCTGTTGTCCTGCTTCTCCTTGCTTCGATGGACATTGACGAGGAAGGGCTACCTCAGATGCCAGATGGTCTTGCTGAGGCAAGGCTTGGACAGCCAGGTTCAGGGCTGTATGCTGGCCTCGTGACGGCTTCTGGGTCGTGGGTGTCGCCATCAGCAATTGATTCGGAGATGGTCCCTGAGTGGCAAGATATTGAGGCCGAGGCCTATCCATTCAGTCAAATTTCAGATCTATCCAACATCTCGATGTATCAGTCTCATTTTCTGTGGGAGGGGGTTGATGGCGAAAGGGTTGCGTTTCAAGCCTGGGCAGCTGAAGACTCCAATCGATTGGACAGCCAAGTTGCCACGTTCAACGCAACACTCTGGCGATGGATGTCCCTTTCACTGCTTGTGGTCGTGGCTGTCCAGTCATTGCTAATGATAGTTTTTATGCAGCCATTCCAGAAGCTGGTCAAAGAGATCAGTGACATCGAGCTGGGGCATCGCGCTGACCTATCAGATCGTTACCCGCAAGAACTGCAGCTTGTATCAAGGAACTTTAACCGGCTGCTGGGTTGGGAGCGAGATCGGGGTCGGAAATATCGAAATGCCACTGCTAATTTGGCACATGCATTGAAGACGCCTGTTTCCGCTTTGCAGGCAAAATTGCAAAGTGGGCGCATGGCAGATCGAGAAGAACTGCTCACGGATATAAGACAAATTGATACCCTGCTCGCACGCCAGTTAGAGCGCGTATCAATCGCGGCGCGCGCCATTTCACCACCTATGGTGCCATTGTTGCCAACTATAGAAAGAGTCTGTAAGTCAATTCATCAGCTTCAGGCCTCTCGTGAAGAGGTTCTCATCATCTCGATAGACTGTGACTCCAATCTTACGGTGCGGGTTGATGAGCGCGATCTTATTGAGATACTTGGAAATTTGATTGAGAACGCTGCAAAGTATGGCAATGGTAGGATTTTAATTGAAGCCTCAAAAATCTATGACATTATTCATGGGCAAGGTGTTCGAGTCGCTATCCATGACAACGGCAACGGGGTTGAACCAGAGCAGTTTGAACATCTGTTGCATAGAGGTGTGCGCGGAGACCAACTTGCCGATCGCCAGGGCCAGGGGCTTGGGTTGGCGATTGTTGCGGATCTGATGGACTCTTATTCGGCGACATCCAACTTGTGTCTGGCGTGCTGGGTGGCGCGGCTGTGGAGATCCGCTTTTGGCATCATCCGAGGCCAATGCTCTAGCCAGGATCTGCAATAGTGCTGGTAAGAAATTCGGGGGCACATAACCAGTGCTGTCCAAGTTGCGACGCCTTAGCGCGTAGCGACTCCAGTGAGCCAATTGCTCTGAAAAACAAATTCTCCGTGCCCTTAACTTGGAGAAGCCATAGTTCAGGGTGATCGATGACCTCATTAGGGGGCTTTTGCCTAGCATTCAGGGTGCGTTTCTTCAGCAGGCTAGGTTTCCCCTTGTATGCTCTCAGGCCTGTCCACTCAACCAGCTCCAGATACTGTCGCTCCGTTAAGCCAAGTGGTGGTGCTGGACCCATGACTGCCTGAAGTGGGTCGTCATTTTTCGTTGCCGGCCTTCTTGCAGGCAGAGTGCCACGAACTCGTTTTCGTGCAGAAGTGAATGTGGAGTCTTCCAAGGAATCTGATTTGCCAGCCCTGACCGGGTTGAGGTCGACATACGCCATGCATGACAGTACCGCCCTACGATCCAGTAAGGCTTGGCACTTGAAACGACCTTCCCAGAAGCGACCCTTCTTGTTCTCCTCCTTGTTGGCTCTTCTCGCGATGGGTTCGTTAATGCTTCGCATGAACCAACTCACCGACGCCANTCGAGACCTCAGTACCTCAATGCGCTCTTCATCTTCAGTCATGGTCTTGATTAACTGAGCTCTGCTTTTGGGGTCATTCATGATTTTTTTTGGGCCCGGGAAGATACGCAGCCAGCGGCTTGCAACGTCTTCTGAGGACCACTTTTTCGTCTCATCAGCGTTGGTTTTTAGCACTACATGAAAATGGTTTGACATCACTGAATACGCCAGTAGCGAAACAGCATAATGCCGCGAGATATGGAGGAGACGATCTTCAATCCAGCGGCGTCTATGCTCAAAGCTTTTCCCGCTGAAGCGATCAGTCCCACATAAAAAAGACTGTCGCACACAGCGGCTGATGCAGTGGTAGTAGCCATTCCCGTCAGAGGTCAGTATTTTTGATCGTGCGTAGCCCATGGCGCTACTATGCTCTCTTTACGCATCTCGAGAAAGTCGGAGACTTGCTCGAATGCGCGTGCGAATGTAACTCGCTGAAGTCAACTTGGACAGCCATGTTTTGTTCTGTTGTGGATGTCCACTTGTTGATCCCTTGACCGGCACCGGAGAATGTAAAAATGCAGGAAATATCATCTGATAGTGGTGAAGGCATCCGTAGGCTGCTAGAAATCATGGAAACCCTGCGACATCCAGATCATGGCTGTCCATGGGATTTGGCACAGAGCTTTAGGAGCATCGCCTCATGCACGGTAGAAGAAGCGCATGAGGTGGCTGATGCGATTGAGCGAGAGGACTTTGGTGATCTGAAAGATGAATTAGGTGATCTGCTGTTTCAAGTTGTCTTTCATTCGCGGCTTGCACAAGAGTTGGAGTTATTTGGGTTTGATGATGTCGTCTCAGCGATAGTGTGCAAGCTAGAGCGTCGTCACCCACATGTCTTCGGTGACTTAAAGCTTGCTGATGAGGATGAGGTGAAGCAGGCCTGGGAGCGCATAAAAGCAGAGGAGAGAGTAGCCAAAGGTGGGCCAAAAGACAGCGTTCTGGCCGGTATCTCTCGCGGTCTTCCAGCCTTACGGAGAGCCGTTAAGCTTCAGAAGCGCGCGGCCCAGGTTGGGTTTGATTGGCCGAGCGCAGCCGAAG
>SL_7KL_010_BRINEDRAFT_10000777_pt1 | contig 15376 bp, 14 predicted proteins | sample SodLak_010_BRINE_FD_10663 | JGI IMG/M metagenome (IMG submission 10663)
CGCGCGCTGATGCCGCTGCCGCTGGCCGCCCTGCGGCTGGAGGGCGAGGTGGTCGAGGGGCTGGAACGGCTGGGCCTGCGCATCATCCGCGATCTGGTGCAGATCCCGCGCGCGAATCTGGCGCGGCGCTTCGGCCCCGGCCCGATGATGCGGCTGGATCAGGCGCTNGGCCGGGTGGCCGAGCCTGTCACCCCCGCCCCCGAGGCGCCCAGCTTCGCTGTGCGCCTGTCCCTGCCCGAGCCGATTGGCCTGATGGGCGATATCGCCGCCGGGATCGCCCGGCTGCTTGACCGTTTATGCGAGCATCTGCGACAGGCCGAACAGGGCGCGCGGGGGCTGGTGCTGGAATTGTCGCGTGTCGATGGCTCTGCCGTGCATCTGGAGATCGGGCTGGCGCGGGCGATGCGCGATGCCAGCGCCATGCAGCCCCTGCTAATGCGCGCATTGGAGGGGATGGATGCCGGTTTTGGCATCGACCGGATGCGGCTGAGCGCCGACCCGGTCGAGCCGCTGCCCACCCAACAGATCACCACCAGCGGCGCGCAGGCGCAGGATGATCTGGCCGATCTGCTGACGCGGCTGTGCAACCGCGTGGGGTTCGAGCATGTGACCCGCCACCTGCCCGCAGACAGCCATATCCCCGAGAAAGCCTGCACTCTTGCCGCCGCGGCCTATAGCGCGCCCGCGCGCGACTGGGCGGGCCGTGACACGCCACCCCGCCCGCTGACCCTGTTTGCGCCCGAACCCATCGCCGGGCAGGGCCGCAGCGTGCCGCGCGGCTTTCGCTGGCGGGGGCAATGGTGGCGCGTGACGGCGGCGCAGGGGCCGGAACGCATCAGCCCCGAATGGTGGCTGGACGATCCGGCCTGGCGCTCGGGGCTGCGCGATTACTGGCAGGTGCAGACCGACCGGGGCGCGCGGCTATGGCTGTTTCATACCCCCCAGCGCGATGGCTGGTGCGTGCAGGGCGTGTTCGGCTGAACGGGTCGCGCGCGCCCCGCATCTGCCACCGGCGCGATATCGCGCGTCTCGGCATCGGCACCGCTTGTATCGCGGTTCTGGTCTGCCCCTCCCTGGGTGCCACGCCCGGCCCAGTGCCGTGCAAAGGGGACCAGAGGCTCCGGCCGCGACCGAGAGTGCTTGCTTTTCCGGTCAGGTCAGGCCACATTTCGTCCCACAAAGTTCGGGTCCGAGAATATCGAAAGAGGTATGGCAGTAGCAGCGCATCGGCAGAATAGAGCGCGCGGTTTCATAGCGGCGGCATGGGCTTTACCCCCTTGTCAGCACCATGGTCGGCACCGTCGGGCATTGGTGTCCAAATGCGCGGCTGACCCGCTGCAGCAACGATGACCCACAGGCACCCGATCCTGTCCAGCGCGATCCAGGGCACGGAGACGATGGACGAGACCTTACTGCTTTACCTGCCAGTGCCGCTTCACCGTCGCGACGGTGTGCTGTGCCTTGAAGATCAGGCCTGCAACGGGCTGCGACTCTGGGCGAAGCATTTCGATAGGCTTATTATCGTGCAACCGCTGAGTGACGATCCTGCACCCCCGGCCTGGGTGCCATTGGACCGGCTTGGCCCGGCCAAGGACCGGATCGAATTCGTGCCGTTGCCAATCGCCTGGCGGCCGGACAGGTTCCTGCGTGCACTGCCATCTACATTGCCGAGGATCCGCGACGCCATTTCGCGCGCAGACCTGATCGGATTTGCCATTGGCGGGTTGTTCGGGGACTGGGGGGGCCGTGGGGGCCTGGTCGGCACATCGCAGTGGCAAGCCCTTCTATATTTGGACCGACCGTGTTGAAAGCGAGGTGATGCGTCGCTCGGCACAAGCGCAGCCATGGCGCCGCCGCCTGCGCGCAGCGCTGGAATATCGTCCCATGGCATGGCAGGAACGCGCCCTGATCCGCCGCGCGGCACTGGGTTTGTTCCGTGGCCGCGAAACCCATGACGCCTACGCGCCATTCTGCCGCAACCCGCAATTGGTGCATGATATCCATCTGAAAAAGTCCGACCACATCCCCGACAAAAGGCTGCGCGAGAAAATCGCGGGTGCAACCGCTGGGGCATTGCAGATCATCTACGCGGGCCGGGCGGCCACGATGAAGGGTGCGATGGAATGGCTGGATACGCTGGAAAACCTGGCCGCCCGCGATGTTCCGTTTCATGCGCGCTGGCTGGGCGATGGCCCCTTGCTGGATGCAATGCGCGCACGGGTGACCGCCGGCCCCCTGGCGGGGCGCGTGGACCTGCCGGGCTTTGTGACTGACCGGCAGGCGCTGCTGGAAGAGTTGCGGGCGGCGGATCTGCTGCTTTTTTGCCACATGACACCGGAATCGCCGCGCATCCTGATCGAGGCGCTGGCATCGGGCTGCCCGATTATCGGCCATGACAGCGCGTTTCCGGCAGACCTGATCGCCGCGCATGGTGGCGGCTGGCTGACGCCTATCGGCGACCAACACGCCCTCGCCGATGCCGTGGCGGGACTCGCTGTGAACCGGACCCGCCTGCAGAGCCTGATCGAGCAGGCGGCACAGACGGGCAGCGAATATGATGACGAGACTGTCTTCGCCCACCGCGCCGCGTTGATCCGCGCGGCACTGCCCCGTGCGCGGCCGGGCACGGTCTGATCCAGCATCAGGACGGACCCGGAGCGGCACGCCTGTCTTGTCAGATACCCTTGACCACATCGCGGCCCCGCGCGAACAGCGCAAAGGTTTATCCTGCGCATGGGGCGGGCGGCTGAAGATGCGGGCCGCGCGGCGTGTGGCGGGGCGAAAAAGCTGTCAGAAATCCGGCCATTCAAGCCCGCCGACCGAAGTGTCTGGCAGTTCCATGTTTCGGGCGCCAGCCGCGCGCATCGCCAAAGCGGCATGGTGTGGTCAGCACGACACCCTCTATCCGGGTGTCTTGAACGTGAAGCACCCCTTTCTTTTCCGGCTGCATGCGCCCTGATCGGCAGCGGCCGTGATCGCTTCATGCGCAATCCGGACAGGGGCCATAACCTTGTCCACCCCATCGAGCAGCGCCAGTGAGGCCATGCAACCGACGCCACCATGCGACGGCTCTACCAACAGATGGCGAAGGCCGTCCGCATATGGCAGGCTGGCGCTCGGATCCGGCTGCAGGGCGTAGGTCACCCCGCGCGCATCGGGGTGTCAAGCTGGTTCCGGCAGGTTATACGGTGTGATGACATGAATGTCGCTCATGCCATAGCTGCCCGTCCGCAGCGCTCCGGCAGAGGCATCGCTGGCCATCATGAACAGTTTGTGCATGTCCTGCGTCAGGTCATGATGCAGGACATAGCTGATCGCGCCCTGTTTCAGCAGGTGGCGGTTTTCATGGTCAAGATCATGCGCGACATGCACAGCCGGTCGCTGCCCGTATTCCGCAAGCTTGCGCAGGATCGCCGCATTGCCGCCGCCGATGGAATAGATCGCATCAGGCCGGATGCCCTGCGCCAGCACAGCGTCAAGCGACCGGCCCGTGGCGGCCCGTATCCCCGCCCCGCCGCTTGCATCCACCAACCGCAGGCCGGGCCGCAAGCTTGTGATAAGCGCGCGAAAGGCCGCAAGGCGGTCGGATTCGCCCCTGAAACTGTCCTGACTGCGCGAGGTCAGGATCGTGGCGCGGCCATCGGGCAGCGCCTGCGCGATCAGATAGGCCGCGATGCGCCCCGCCTGCGCATTGTCGAGCCCGAAATACCCCATGCGCGCGCTGCCCGGCAGATCGGTCACAAGGGTAAAGACCGCAATGCCGGACTGCGCCAGATGATCCACCATGTCGCGCATGGCCGTTGTGTCCCGCACCTTGAGGCAGACGCCATGGCTGCCCCGCCGCGCGATACGTTCCAGCACGTGGAGGCTTTCGGCCTCGGTCATGACCTCGTGAAACTGAAAGCGCAGCCTGATCGCGACACCGGGCACTGATCGCATCGCCGTTTCCGCCGCCAGACGGATCTCGCGAGAGAAGCGTCTGGGCGCTTCGGCCAGCACATCCAGAAACAGCCGCCGCCCCTGCACCGCAAGCTGTTCTTCCTGGGCGGCCAGTTCGCGCAGCGCCATGGCAACGCGGGTCCTGGCCTGCGGGCTGACATTGGGCCGGTCATTCAGAACCCGGTCCACAGTCGCCGTGCCCAGCCCGGCCTGGCGCGCAATCTCCTTGATCGGGAAACGATGGGTCATTGATGTATTTCTGATGTGTTTTGTGCAATCAGGCAAGCCCACTCGCGCGGTAAGGGTCAGACAAACCCCGGAGGATTCTGCCATGACCCTTGATCTGACACCCCCCGCGCCTGGCTACTATGCCGAAGCCGAATGCGATCTGCAGGAGTTTCGCACCCTGACCGCGCGCAGCGTGGACCCGGCGGATGTGCCGCAGGCCAGCGCGGCCCCCAGCAATGTGCCGGTCTATGACATGGGCAGGCTGGCCCCGGCGTTGGATGCGCCCGAAACGCGCCGCGCCTTGATGAGTGAATGGGCAAGCATCCTGCATTCGGGGGCCGGGGTCTTCGTGCTGAAACAGGCCTGCCCCGATCATGCGGCCATTGACGCGGCCACCGCTGCATACGAGGCGATCATCGCGCAGGAACGCGCGGCCAGCGGGGCGCGCGCCGATCATTTTGCTGCGGCGGGCAGCAATGACCGCATCTGGAATTCGCTGCAGAAACTCGCGCTTGCGGCACCGCAGACCTTTATACGCTATTTCGCCAGCCCAGCGGTCGATGCAGCCTGCGAGGCGTGGCTGGGCCCGAATTACCAGATGACCGCCCAGATCAATCTGGTGCATCCGGGCGGGCAGGCGCAGCAGGCCCATCGCGACTATCATCTGGGGTTCCAGACAGCAGAGGTCAGCGCGACCTATCCCGCACATGTGCATGACCTGTCGCCGCTGATGACCTTGCAGGGCGGGATCGCGCATTGCGATATGCCGGTTGAGGCGGGACCGACCAAGCTGCTGCCCTTTTCACAGCTCTACCGCCCCGGCTATGCGGCATGGCGGCGGGCCGATTTCCGCGCGCATTTCGATGCGCATTGCGTCCAGTTGCCGCTGGAAAAGGGCGATGCGCTGTTCTTCAACCCGGCGCTGTTTCATGCCGCAGGCGCCAATCACAGCGCAGATATTCACCGCATGGTCAATCTGCTGCAGATATCCTCGGCCTTCGGGCGCGCGATGGAAAGCGTGGACCGCGCCGCCATCTGCCGCGCGATCCATGCACCGCTGACCGAGGCTGTCGCGCAGGGCGCGATGTCCGTGCCGGCGCGCGAGGCCGTTCTGGGCGCCGCGGCAGAGGGCTATTCCTTTCCCACCAATCTGGACCGTGACCCGCCTGTGGGTGGGCTGGCCCCCGCAACCCAGAAGGACCTGCTGCGCGAGGCAGTGCTGAACCAGTGGACGGATGACATGCTGGCGCAGGCGCTTGCGGATCTGCAGTCGCGGCAAACCCCCTGAGCGGGGCATTGCTTGAGCTGCTTGCCTGTCAGGCCATGATCTGCAAACAGTGTGGCTGACATGGCCCGGATGCTGACATGCGACTGATCGATACCTCTCACCCTTTCTACCGTCCGGCATGGCGGCGCTACCTGCTGGTGGCGATACCGTTTATCTGGTCGGGGGTGGAATGGTCCGTCGGCAGCATGATCTGGGCATGGCTGACCGCCGCCGTCGGCGGGGTCATGGCCTGGCATCTGATCCTGAACTGGCGCGAACCGGAAGACGACTAGCTGCGCGGCAGCGCCACGGGCTGGCCGCTCTGGCACGACCGGGTCGCGGCATCGGCCAGGATCTGGGCAAATAGCCCGTCCTCGATGCCCGGCGCGGCAGGCGTGCCGCCAAGGGCTGCATCCACAAAGGCGCGCATCTCGGCCAGATAGGCAGCCTCATACCGCTCCAGAAAGAAATGCTGCGCGGGCGCGCGGCGGAACCCGGCGCCGGTTGCAAGCTCGACCGTGGTTTCAAGCTGGTTCTCGGCGCGCAGCATTCCCTTCTGGCCATGCACCTCGACCCGCTGGTCATAGCCATAGGCGGCACGGCGCGAGTTCGAGATCTGGCAGATGCGCCCGCTCTCGGATGTCAGGATCACGGCGGCCGTGTCCACATCGCCCGCAGCTCCGATTTCCGGGTCCACCAGCGCGCTGCCGACCGCGTGCAGATGGGTAAACTCCTCACCCATCAGAAAGCGCGCCATGTCGAAATCATGGATCATCATGTCCCGGAACAACCCGCCCGAGCGTTCGATATAGGACACGGGCGGCGGCGACGGATCGCGCGAGGTGATGGTGAGCAGTTCCACAGCACCAATATCATCGGCGCGGATGCGTTCGCGCAGGGCAGCGAAATTCGGGTCGAACCGGCGGTTGAACCCGGTCATGAAGGGCACGCCAGCACCCGACACCACATCCAGGCAAGCGCGGATATTGTCCACCGACATGTCGATGGGCTTTTCGCAGAAGATCGCCTTGCCCGCGCGTGCAGCCGCATGGATCAGGTCGAAATGCGTATCCGTGGGCGTGCCGATGACCACGGCATCCACATCCGCAGCGGTCAATATGCTGTCGGTGTCGCGCATCTCGGCGCCAGTGCTGTTCACCAGCGCCTGCGCGGCATCGGGCATCGCATCGGCGACGGCCACGACCTGCGCATCATCCAGCGCCCTGATGCTGCGCGCATGCACCTGTCCGATACGCCCGCAGCCCAAAAGTCCGATCCGCAGCATCTCATGCCCTCCCTGATGCGCCCATGTTCCGGATGACCGCGCGCGCGGCCTCTGTCACCGGGGGTTCGGTTTCCTTCAGGATCGACACCCGGTCAAAACGCGCCGGATCGGCATTGACCGCCGCGCGCAACGCCTGCCCGAAGGCCAGACGCAATTCGGTGCCGATATTGAATTTTGCTATGCGCGATCCCGCCGCCAGCGCCGCGCGCTGCGCATAAGGCACGCCTGATCCGCCATGGATCACCAGCGGCACATCGGTCACCCCCTCGATCGCGCGGATGCGCCCCTCATCCAGCCCGCCGGCGTGATCGGTCTGCAGATGCACATTACCCACGGAAATCGCCATCGCATCGACCCCGGTTTCACGGGCAAAGCGCGCGGCCTCCTCCGGGTTCGTCCCGGCAGAGGCATCGCCCCCCGCATAGCCCACAAAACCGATCTCGCCCTCGCAGGAGATGCCCGCCGCATGGGCCAGTTCCGCCACCTGCGCCGTCTCTGCAATATTCTGCGCCAGCGGCTTGCGCGATCCGTCATACATGAGCGAGGTAAAGCCCGCATCCAGCGCGTCGCGGCATTCGTCAAGCGTGTAACCATGGTCCAGATGCACCACGACCGGCACATCCACGCTATCCGCCAGATGCCGCATCATCGCGCCCAGAACCGGCAGTGGCGTATGCGCGCGGCACGATGGCCCGGCCTGCAGGATGATGGGCGCGCGCTCGGCCTGCGCGGCCATCGCATAGGCGCGCATATCCTCCCACCCAAGACAGACAAGACCGGGCACGGCATAGCCATCGCGCAGGGCCGGGCGCAGCACATCAGAGAGGGTGGCAAGTGTCATTTGAACTTTGCCACCATATCCATGATGCCGGGGATCGTGTGCAACTGTTCGGCATGGGTCGGCTGGAAATACTGTTTCAGGCTGCGCTGCGACTGCCCACCCAGGATGGTGAAATAATACATCTCATACCCCGGCAGCACGCAGCAGGGGTGATAGCCCTTGTCGATCAGCACGGTCGAGCCATTGACGATGTGATAGGCGTCACCCGGTTCGTTATCGACCCGTTGCAACATCTGCAGGCCGGACCCGTAATCGGGCCTGAAGCGGAAATTGTAGCATTCGTCATGGCGGCTTTCATCCGGCAGTCGGTCCGTGTCATGCTTGTGGCTGGGAAAGCCCGACCAGCCACCTGCCCCCACGGTAAACAGCTCCGACACCAGCAGACGCCCGACCCGGTCATGATGCGCGGCCCCCAGGATATGCTTGATCTTGCGATGGGTCTTGGTGTCATCGCTGCCATATTGCACCACATCCAGATCCGGCGCGCGCACGGCAAAGGGTTTGAGCGTCTCGCCAAATTGCGCGCCCGCGATGAAGCATTCGGTATCGGTCTGCGCCGTGATGCGGGCGCCCGTGTCGGTGGGGACATAAACGCCCTCGGGCTCTCCGTCCCAGACATCGGCGCCGCGATTGCCGATATCCGCGAAACGCTCGCCCCCTGTGTCCACCGCCACTGTGCCCGTGGCGGGAACGATGCAGGTTTCATACCCTTTCACACGGTAGTCGAAACGCTCACCCGCGCGCAGCTTGACGATGTTGAAATAGACCAGCGGCACATGCGCGTCACCTTCATCGACGATGGCGCGGTTGTGATTGTCATGGGGGGGGATATGCATGGGCGTCTCCTGTTCAATCGGCGTCGGGATCGACATGGCGGGCGCGGAAATCACTCAGTTCCGCGCGCGTGGGCATGGCGGGCGCGCAGCCCACACGCGCGACCACCATGGCCGCGCTGGCAGAGCCTTGCAGCACGGCATCGCGCACGGACAAACCATCGGCCAGACCGGCAACCAGCCCGCCCATGAAGCTATCACCCGCCCCTGTCGGCTTGAGCGGCGTGGCGGGGTAGATGCCGGTTTTCACCTCACCCTCGGGGGTAATGGTGATCGCGCCTTTCTCGCCCATCTTGTATACTGCGAGCCGGGCACCATCGGCCACCAGCGCGCGCGCCTTGTCCAGCCCCTTGGCATAATCCCCGGCCATGAAGCCGAATTCCACGTCATTGCCCACGATGACGTCGCATAGCGCACCCGCGCGCGAATAGACCTCTGCGGCCACCTGCGCCGATGGCCAGGAATAGGGGCGATAGTCGATATCGAAGATCAGGGGCAGCCCTTTGGCGCGCGCCAGATCAAACGCGCGAAAGGCCGCGCTGCGGGAGGGTTCGGCAGCGAATACGGTGCCCGTGGTGATCAGCGCATCATAGGCGCTGTAATCCACGCCTGCGACATCCGCATCACCCATCTCGAAATCCGCCGCGCCATTGCGGTAGATGACCGATTGATGGTCCTCGACCCGGCTTTCGACCACCGCCAGCGAATTGCGCGCCTCACCCCCGACCGAGCGGACATGCGCGCGGCCAATCCCGTAGCGGTCCAGCTCATTCAGCGCAAACCGCCCGATCGCGTCATCGGCGACGCAGGTGACCAGGTCGGCGCTGCCCCCCAGCCGAGTGATGGCGACAGCGATATTGGCCGATGATCCGCCAAGGCAGGAGACGAAGCGCGTCGCCTCTTCGGTCCTTGTGCCGGGCGGATCGGGATAGAGGTCCATCCCGGCCCGCCCGATGACGACAAAGCGATTGCCCTTCAGCCGCATGTCAGACCCCCTGCCGCTGGCGAATGCGCGCGGCCTCGGTCGCGCGGTGCTTTTCGCGCACAGTGTCGCTGTCCGAGACATGCGGGGTCCCGACCTCCCACCAGGCGCCGCCCTTGGTGGTCCATCCCTCATACGCGTCCACCTGCATGACGATCACAGTAGTCTTGTCCGCCGCCTGCGCGCGCCTGAAGGCATCGGCCAGTTCTGCCGGGTTCGCGACAGTCTCGGCATCGGCCCCCATGGCGCGGGCGTGGGATTCGAAATCCACCGCAAAGGGCGCGTCCACAGTCGGGCAATCCGCGATCAGATTGTTGAAACTGGGCTGTCCGGTATTGTTCTGCAGCTTGTTGATGACCGCAAAGCCGCCATTATCCAGCACCAGCACGATCAGCTTTTTCTGCGTCAGCACAGAGGAATAGATGTCCGAGTTCATCAGCAGATAGCTGCCATCGCCCACAAACACGATGGTATCGCGCTCTGGCTCGACCTCTGACTGGGCGATGCGCGCGCCCCAGCCGCCCGCAATCTCATACCCCATGCAGGAGAAGCCGAACTCCACATCGACCGTGCCGATATCCAGCGTGCGCCAGTTGGCCGTCACCTCGGCGGGCAGGCCGCCTGCCGCCGTCACCACCCGGTCGCGGGGGTGGCAGAGGTCATTCACCACACCAATGGCCTGCGCATAGGAATTGGGGCGGTTCCCGTGGCTGACATTCTGCGCGACATAGGCATCCCATTCGGCCCGCTCGCTGCGTGTGCGGTCAGTCCAGCCCTGCGGGGCGCGATACCCGTCCAGCGCCGCGCCCAGCAGCGGCAGCGCCAGCTTCGCATCGCCCACCACAGGCAGGGACAGATGCTTCATCGCGTCATGGCGCCCGACATTCAGCCCGATCAGGCGCGCATCCTTTGCAAATGCCGTCCATGACCCGGTCGTGAAATCCTGCAGCCGCGTGCCCACGGCCAGCACCACATCCGCTGCCTCTGCAATCGCGTTTCCGCTTTCCGATCCGGTCACCCCGATGGGGCCGGCATTGAGCGGATGCGTCGCCAGCAGATTCGCGCGCCCGGCGATGGTTTCGACCACCGGGATACCATGCGCTTCGGCGAACGCGGTCAGTTCGGCCACGGCCTGCGCATATTGCACGCCGCCACCCGCGATGATCATGGGGCGTTCGGCGCGGCCCAGGGCAGCGGCGGCATCGGCAATCTCGGCCGTGTCGGGGGGCTGCCTGCGGATACGGTGCACGCGCCGTTCAAAGAAGCTTTCGGGATAGTCCCAGGCCCAGCCCTGCACATCCTGCGGCAATCCGATAAAGGCCGGGCCGCAATCGGCAGGGTCCAGCATGGTGGCCAGCGCCGCAGGCAGCGACTGGATGACTTGCGCCGGATGCGTGATCCTATCCCAGAAGCGGCTGACAGGCTTGAACGCGTCATTCAGCCCCAGCGCCGGATTGCCGAAATGTTCCAGCTGCTGCAGCACCGGGTCCGGCAGCCGCGTGAGGAAGGTATCGCCGCACAGCATCAGCATCGGCAGGCGGTTGGCATGGGCCAGCGCCGCAGCCGTCAGCAGATTGGCCGTGCCCGGCCCCGCACTGGCCGTGCAGAACATGAAACGCCGCCGCAGATGGTATTTTGCATAGGCCGCAGCCGCAAAGCCCATGCTCTGTTCGTTCTGCCCGCGATAGAGCGGCATTTCGGCATGATGGGGATAAAGCGCCTCACCCAGGCAGGGCACGTTGCCATGCCCGAAAATGCCGAATCCGCCGCCACAGATGCGCATCTCGGTGCCGTCGATCTCGATATACTGGTTCAGCAGATAGCGCGTGATGGCCTGCGCCACTGTCAGCCGGATGGTGCCGTCCGATGGTGCCATTTTCTCCTCCCGCCTTGCGCCATGACGCGACTCAGGATAACAATTTTGCAACCGGTTGCAACCGGGCTTGTGACGAAACGGGGGGGAATCATGCGCGAGATCGGCATCGGGCTTGTGGGGGGCGGCTATATGGGCAAGGCCCATGCGGTCGCCCTGTCAGCGGTCGGGGCCGTGTTTCGACACGGCCCTGCGCCCGCGGCTTGAAATGGTCGCGGGCTCCACGCCCGAATCGTCCGAACGCTACCGCGCCGGATTCGGCTTTGCCCGCGCCGCGCCGGACTGGCAGGCACTTGTGGCCGACCCAAAGGTCGAGGCTGTGGTGATCGCATCGCCCCAGACCACGCATCGCGCCATCGCGGAAGCGGCCTTTGCGCTGGGAAAACCCGTGTTCTGCGAAAAACCGCTGGGCGCGTCGCTGGAAGATGCGCAGGCGATGGTCGCCGCAGCCCAGACCGCCCAGGTGCCCAATATGGTGGGGTTCAACTATGTGCGCACCCCGGCGACCCGGTTTGTGCGCCAGCTTCTGGCCGAGGGCGCGATTGGCGATATCACATGGTTCCGGGGTGAGCATACCGAGGATTTCTTCGCTGATCCGAACGCGCCCCATACATGGCGCTGCACAGGCTGGGCGAATGGCTGCATGGGCGATCTGGCGCCGCATATGATCAATTGCGCGCTGGCCCTGATGGGGCCGATCAACGATCTGTCCGCCCGGATCGAGACGGCGCATTCCTCTCGCCCCGGCGCGGATGGCCCGCTGCCGGTGGATAATGACGATCACGGCCAGATGATGGTGCGCTTTGCCTCTGGCGCGATGGGGCATCTGTATTTCAGCCGCATCGCGACCGGGCGCAAGATGGGCTATGCCTATGAAATACATGGCACAAAAGGCGCGATCCGCTTTGATCAGGAAGACCAGAACGCGATCTGGCTGTACCGGATAGACGGCCCTGACGCGACGCGCGGCTTCACAAAGATCCTCACAGGCCCCGCCCATCCCGATTACCTGCCCTTCTGTCAGGGGCCGGGGCATGGCACGGGCTATCAGGATCAGATCATCATTGAAGCGCGCGATTTCCTGCGCGCAATAGAGACCGGGCAACCGGTCTGGCCCACCTTTCGCGACGGGCTGGCCGTGGCGCAGGTGATAGAGACCGCTTTCGCCTCGGCCGTTGAGGGCCGCTGGCAATCTGTTCCCACGCACTGAAAGGCGCGCTGCATGACGATCCGAATTGGCAATGCCCCCTGTTCCTGGGGTGTCGAATTTCCCAACGACCCGCGCAACCCGCCCTGGCGTCAGGTCCTGCGCGACTGCGCCGAGGCCGGCTTTACCGGCATAGAACTTGGCCCCGTAGGCTATATGCCCGAGGACCCTGCCCTGCTGGCTGATGCGCTGGACGAACATGGGTTGGATCTGATCGGCGGCGTGGTCTTTCGCGCCTTTCACGACCCCGCGCAATGGGAGGATGTGCTGGACGGGGCCGTGCGCACCTGCCGCGCGCTTGTCGCACATGGCGCGCAGCATCTGGTATTGATCGATTCCATCTCGCCCCGGCGCGCGCCCACGGCGGGGCGCGCCGATGCCGCCGAACAGATGGACGCCGGGGAATGGGCCGCCTTCCGCGACAGGATCGCGCATGTTGCGCGCATGGGCGCGGAGGAATACGGGCTGACGGTCGGCATGCACGCCCATGCCGCAGGCTTCATCGATTTCGAACCCGAGCTGGAACGCCTGCTGGAGGAGGTGCCCGAGGATATCCTCAAGATCTGCTTTGACACGGGCCATCATTCCTATGCGGGCTTTGACCCCGTGGCCTTCATGCGCCGCCACATGGACCGCATTTCCTACATGCATTTCAAGGATATCGACCCTGCCGTCAAAGCCGATGTGATCGCGCGCGGGACCGGGTTCTATGACGCCTGCGGGCAGGGTATCTTCTGCAATCTGGGCAAGGGGGATGTGGATTTTCCGGCAGTGCGGCACATCCTGCTGGAACATGGTTTCGAGGGCTGGTGCACGGTCGAGCAGGATTGCGACCCCACGCTTGATGTCTCGCCCATCACGGATGCGCGGGCCAATCGCGCCTATCTGCAAACCATCGGATTCTGAGGGGGCCGGGGATGCGACTGAACTGGGGGATGGTTGGCGGGGGCGAAGGCAGCCAGATCGGCCCGGCGCACCGGCTTGGGGCGCAGGCCGACGGGCTGTTCACCCTTGCAGCAGCGGCGCTGGACGCCGATGCCGCAAAGGGCCGCGCCTATGCGGAACGCCTGGGCGTGGCACCGGACCGCGCCTATGGCGACTGGCGCGAGATGCTGGAGCGCGAACGCGGGCGCGACGACAGGGTGCAGCTTGTGACAATCGCAACCCCGAATGCGACGCATTTCGAGATCACCAAGGCGTTTCTGGAAGCGGGCTTTCACGTGCTGTGCGAAAAGCCCATGACCATGAGCGTGGAAGAGGGCGAAGAGATCGTGCGCGTCGCCCGTGCGTCGGGGCGCGTGTGTGCCGTGAATTACTGCTATTCCGCCTATCCGATGGTGCGCGAGATGCGCGCAATGGTGGCGCGCGGTGATCTGGGGCGCATCCGGCTGGTGGTGACGCATTTCAGCCATGGCCATCACGCGGATGCCGCCAATGCCGATAATCCGCGCGTGCGCTGGCGCTATGACCCGGCGATGGCGGGGATTTCGGGGCAATTCGCTGATTGCGGTATCCATGCGCTGCATATGGCAAGCTTCATTCTGGGCGATGAGGTGGCAACGCTCTCGGCCGATTTTGCCGCGACCATCGAGAGCCGCGTGCTGGAAGATGATGCCATGGTCAATTTCCGCATGGGGCGCGGCACGGTCGGGCGGCTCTGGAGTTCTTCCGTCGCCATCGGGCGGCAGCACGGGTTCGACATTCAGGTTTTTGGCGAAACGGGCGGGATGCGCTGGTCGTCCGAGCAGCCCAATCAGGTGTTCTGGACCCCCCTGGGCGGGCGCACGCAGATCATGGAAAAGGGCGAGGCCGGGCTGAGCGAGGCCGCCGCGCGGCTGAGCCGCGTGCCGATTGCGCACCCGGAGGGGTTTCCGCTGGCGGTGGCGAATATCTATGTCGATCTGGCCAGCGCCATCCGGGGCGGGGCGCAGGACGGTCTGCCGCAGGCCGAGGATGGGTTGCGCTCGGTCGCGGCCGTTGCCGCCGCGGTCGAGTCGGCGCGGGCAAGCGGTGCATGGACCGACGCGCGCCCCCCGATGTTTCGTTGAGTGGCGACCATCGCCTTGAGCCTGATCAAGGCAAGGTCGTTGCAACAGGTGTAGTCTGAGTGCGAGGAGGACCACAGATGTACAAGAGAATCCTGATGCCACTGGCCTATCGCCCCGGTCACCACCCGGACAAGGAATTGCGCGCAGCCCGCGCCATTGCAGCGCCAGGAACGCGCGTGACCCTGCTGCATGTCATCGGCGCAGTGCCCGAGTTCCGCAGCGAAGAAGCGGTGACAAAGGACGCGCTTGCCAAGGTTATCGAGCATGACCTTGAGAGGGTGGCCGATTCGTTCGTCGAGGCCGAGGTCATGGTTGTCGAGGGCTAGCCGTCAGAGACGATCCTTGATCTGGCAAGCAGCAAGAATGTCGATTGTATCGTGCTTGCTCCGCACCGGTCCGATACGGGTGAGTATGGCTCGACAGCGGCGCAGGTCGTACGTCGCGCGCCNTGCACAGTTCATCTGGTCCGCTGAGGCCCCTGTCAGCGCGGAATGGGGCGCAATGTTCCGCGCTCGATCACCCGGCAGGGAAACAGCCGGGTTTCCGGGTGGCGGCCCGGATCCTCGATCGTGGCGATGACCAGATCAATCGAGGACCCGATAATCTCGCCCAGCGGCTGGCGGATGGTTGTCAGGTCGATATTCTGCCACCGCGCCATGGTCATGTCATTCAGCCCGATGATCCCGATATCATCGGGCACACGCAACCCGGCATCACTGATCGCCGATAACGCCCCGATGGACAGCACGTCATCCCCGCAGAAATACGCCTCTGCCGGGGGGGCGCGCAGCAGGCGTGCCATTTCGGCGCGCCCGGCATCAAAGGAATAGGCCGCGGCATGGGTGACGCTGACCTCGACATCGCTGTATCCGC
>SL_7KL_010_BRINEDRAFT_10000779_pt1 | contig 15348 bp, 22 predicted proteins | sample SodLak_010_BRINE_FD_10663 | JGI IMG/M metagenome (IMG submission 10663)
CGCGAGCAGAGCAAGCGGCTGCGCTATCTAGAGGACAAGGTGGACGACCACACCGCAATCCTCTACGGCTCGCGGACGGCGCTCGACGACAACGGCGGTGTTGTTGGGATGCTGCGGCAGCTTCGGACGCTGCAACGCATAACGCTGTCGGTGCTCGTGCCGGTCGTGGCGGCTGTGATCCACAACTGGGTCACAGGGATTTAGGCTTTACACGCGTTCGTTTCTCCCGGGCGGACGCTGACCCGCAGGCTGCTCTCCCGCCGGCCTGCGGGTCATTTTTGCCATGATCTGTAGATGGCGCGTAGCTGCTTGTTGTGCTCTTGGGTGGGTTTTGATTTGTTGAGCTCCCATTTGGAGACTGCTTGTCTGGTTACTCCGAGCAGGTTGGCGACGTCTGTTAGGGACAGTTCTGCGTTGTGTCGGAGTTTTCTTAGATGTTTTCCGTAGTCTTCCACATCGAACCACATTCTAGTAATAACACCGCTGTAGCCTGATTACGGTGGCCTAACACGAACATCAAGCCGCGTGACATTTCGGTAATTACAACTAAGTAACTAGGTAGTTACTTTTTCGGTAGTAGTTCCACGTAGAACATCCCGTTACTGTTACCGCCTACTTTCAGCAGGCTCGTCCGCAGGCAGGTCAACCTTGGACAGGAGCCTTGAGTAGCGGCCGAGGTTTTCGTGCCGGCCGTTGATGTGGGATTCGATCAGTCGCCGCACCAACGTAGACGGCGTGGTGCCGTCTTCGTTCGCTACGAGCTCAAGCCGTGCTCGGACGTTTGGATCGAGCCTGAGGCTGAGTATGTCGGTTTTGTTCATGTCGGTCTCCTCGGTTGACAGGAGGGTATAGCTGACTGTCTGTTTTGGGTGCAGGAACCAGGATTTGACATCGGTAGTAACATTCGCTAAGATGAAGGGTCAGTCGGTAACAACGCTCGGTTGGAGGAGACGACGATGAGACTGATCCCAAGCAAGTTCCCGCTGTTTCCGGGCGGCCGTCGCCACTCGGTCCACGGCATCTACCTAGACGGAGAGCTGAGGGCGACGAGGAAGTCGTTCGACGAGGCGCACCGCGTGGTGACGATGGCGATCAACCACCTTGGACTCCACCACACGGAGTTCTCGCGCATTGACGTGCGGTGGGTCCCTGAACCACAGCCGGAGATATCCGCTGTGGAACGCCAGCTCGAGGACGCGCTGGCCCGGCTGCGGGAGTTGGAAGGCTACGACCCGGCGGAGCAGCTGGTGGTGTCCTACAGCCGGTGCGATCACACCTGGGACATGAACCGGTCTCAGTTGGATTTCGAGCTGAAGCACTACTCGAACGACCAGGGCGAGATTCGGTGCAACTGGTGCGCCAAGTACGGCACGCCGGTCGAACGGTCGGCGTGAGGCTGGCCCGGGCTTCGGCCCGGGCCGTACCACGAAGGAGACGACATGAAGACGTTCTACCCGACGTTGGTCGACGGCAAGCCGGAGACGAATGCTGCCCGCCGGTCTGAGGTGGTGCTGTTCATCGACCTCCTGGAGGTCGAGAACGACGCCGACGAGCAGCGGATGATCGCGCTGTTCGAGGAGCTGAATGACCTGGCTCACTCGTCGATGACGGACTCGGATCGCGAGATGTTCTCGATGATGTTGGCGACGGGCGGTATGCGCTATCGGGGCGCTCGTCATGCGACAGACCAGTTGGCGCGCCGCGCTGCGAACCACTTCATGCGGCCGGTGACGATGCAGCCTGATGGTGATGGCTTCTGGTTGCTGACGATCGTGTACGGCTGACGAGGGCGGCAAGGGCCCGGGCTTCGGCCCGGGCCCTTGCCGTGGAGGTGAAGGTCATGAGGATCGGTGTGACGGGAAGTCGTCGGACGCCGCCGCCGGCGCAGCTGCTCGGGTTCAGCGTGGTGCTGCTCGATCTGCAGGGCCGGGGCGCGTGGGAGCTGCGGCATGGTGCGTGCGTCGGCGCGGACGAGGAGATGGCGGTGCGCGCTTCGGCGTGCGGGCTGTGGACCGTGGCGCACCCGCCGATAAACGAGAGGTCGCTGTCGTCGCGGGCGCTCGAGGTGTCGGACGAGCTGGAGGACGCGGACGAGTACCTGGCGCGGAACCGGGCGATCGTTGACGCGGTGGATGTGCTGGTTGCGCTGCCGCGCCGGTTCGTGGAGGAGCGCCGGTCGGGGACGTGGGCGACGGTGAGGTACGCGAGGCAGGTGTTGACGCCGGTCGTTATCGTTTGGCCGGACGGCACGGTTGACGACAACGAGTCGGTGATGTCTGGTGGCGGTTGACATGCTGCTGGGCGTTATTGCCCTTGTTTTTGTTGGTCTGCCCTGTCGGCCAGGTCGGTAGCAACAGGAAGGCCTCAGGGCGCTTGACAGCGGTAGTAACAGGTGCTAGGATGCAGGGTGGTTCGGTAGTAACGTCCGGCCGCATCTCGCCCCATGGTCGCCCATGATCGCTCATGACGGCCACCCAACGACTGGGCGCTGCCCACGAGGAGACAAACCATGCTGAACGAACAAGTCGGCGCAACCGGCCGCCTAGCCGCCTACCTCGGAGCGTTCTTCACCGAAGACCCCGACGTCGAGCTCGTCCGGATCCTACTGGACGGCGAGTTCCGGGCGGAGCTCCCCGGCGTCGTCCTCGGCGGACATGACGCCGAGTCCGCCGCGGACTTCTTCTACTACGACGACGAGGACGAGCTGGCCGCCCTCCAGCTGGTGGACCGGGCCTGGACCATCGTCTCGAAGTCCGGTCCGTGCTCCAACCTGGAGCTGCTGTTCCGTTTCCTGGAGCAGTTTGGGAAGGAGCAGGCTCGCCTCTCCCTCCCCGAGCATGTCCGCGACCGCTGAGCATCACGGGACCGGCCGGAGCCGGGCCCACCGTCCCGGGAGGACACGCCTGCGGCGCAACCACGTGTTTGCCTACCCGCCTCGAGAGCATCATGGAGCAGACCCGATGACTACCGACCAGGTCACTATCCAGGTGCCGGCCTGGCTGGCGCGATCCCACAAGCTGGTGTCGCGCGAGCTCATCGGTACCGTCAAGACGGAAACGGAACGCGGACTGCTGTTCGTCGGCTCCGCGTCCATCCGCGAAACGTCACACTGCCTGCGGTGCGGCCGCGGCATCGAGAACCCGGTGTCCATGCAGGTCGGCTACGGGCCTGACTGCTCTGACATGCTGGGCATCCCCCGCGACTTCACCGCCGACCAGATTGACGCCATCCGCGCCCGGCTCACCTCCGACACCGAAGTGGAGGTGTGGCTGCCGAAGTCCAAGGTGGAGTATGTCGACGGCTCCGCCCCGGCACCCGCGTCGCCGCCGCCGGAACCGACCACTCACATCACGGTCGACGCCGACCGTGGCGCAATCGAGGTTCGCTCCGCGTTCCAGTTCAAGGAGCACTGCAAGGCGGTGCCCGGCGCGAGGTGGAACAAGTCACGCAAGGTGTGGGAGTACCCGTCCAGCCCGGCCACCGCTGCTGCCCTGCAGCGCGAGTTTTCGGAGCTTCCGACCGAGTTTTCCCCGCTGTTCGAGGAGCTGCTGGACCAGTCGCTGGCCGCCCAGCAGGCGTCGCACCACAAGTCCGCCGAGGACCTTCCGGACATCCCCGGGTCCGACCCGGACCGTGCCGCCTGGCTGCACCAGCGGCAGGCGTTCTGGTTCTGCCGTGACCTGCAGGCCGCCATGCTGGCCATGGACATGGGCACCGGCAAGTCACGCGTGACTGTTGAGCTGCTGCGAAGCAACAAAGCACGCTCCGTGCTTATCGTCTGCCCCAACAACGTGCAGCGGGTATGGCCAAGAGAGCTGAAACGGTGGGGCCTAGACGCTGAAGTGTTCGCGTTCGGCACAAACAACGGATCTATTGCAACCCGCACGAAGAAAGCCGCGGAGAAAGCAAAGCTTGCCGCCGCATCCGACCGGCCGTTCGTCCTCATCATTAACTACGAAGCGGTGTGGCGGGACTCGTTCGCGAAGTGGGCGAAGGAAATCCGGTGGGACTACGTCGTCGCCGACGAGTCGCACCGCATCAAAAGCCCCGGCTCCAAGGTGTCGAAGTTTATGGCGCAGCTGACGAAGCGCAGCCACCGGCGGCTCGCCCTGTCCGGCACTCCGATGGCGAACGGGCCGCTCGACCTGTACGGCCAGTACCGGTTCCTCGACCCGGGCATCTTCGGCACGAACTTCGCCCGGTTCCGGGCCCGCTACGCCGTGATGGGCGGCTACGGCGGATACGAAGTCATCGACTGGCAGCGCCCTGAAGAACTGAACGAGAAGTTCCACTCCATCGCGTACGAGGTCGGCGCCGAGGTGCTGGACCTCCCCGCTGACCACGACATCGACCGTCCTGTGAAGCTGTCGGCGAAGGCGGCGAAGCTGTACGACACGCTTACCGAGCAGATGATCGCGTCTGACGGCGATTCGGTGTTCACCGCCACCAACGTGCTGACTCGCATCCTGCGTCAGCAGCAGCTCACCGGCGGATCTATCAACGACGACGACGGCCGCAATGTGGAAGTGGACGATTCGAAGGCAAACGCACTTGAAGAGCTGTTGTCAGACCTTGGCGCCGACGAACCGGTCGTGGTGTTCTGCCGGTTCACCCACGACCTCCGCGTCGTGAAGCGCATCGCAGAGAAGCTGGGTCGCCGGTACGGCGAGCTGTCCGGCAGGTCGAAGTCCGCGCTGGCGTCGGACGCGACGATGAACCCAGATGTCGACATCGCCGGCGTGCAGATCCAGTCTGGCGGCGTTGGCATCGACCTGACCCGCGCCCGGTACGCCGTGTACTACTCGTTGGGCCACTCCCTCACCGACTACCTGCAGTCCCGGCGCCGAGTGCACCGGCCTGGCCAGGACCGGCCGGTGACGTACTTTCACCTCATCGCTGAGGGCACTGTGGACGAGTCTGTGTACGCGGCGCTGCAGGCCAAGGAAGAAGTTGTCGACTTCATCATGCACCTCCACAAGCTGCCACAGCAGGAGGCTGTTTGATGCAGACGTTTCTCCCGTACCCGTCCTACACACGTTCCGCAGAGGTTCTTGACGACCGCCGACTTGGCAAACAGGTTGTTGAGTGCCGTCAGATCGGCCGCGCCATCACCGGCCAGTCATCCGGCTGGACCCGGCACCCGGCGGTCGTCATGTGGGACGGACATCTCGGCTCCCTTCTGCTGTATGCACGGGCTATGGCCGAAGAGTGGTCTCGGCGCCGCGGCACTCCGGACCGATGGCACAAGGCATGGGTGAACACGCTTCTCGACCACGAGCAGTACATCCGGTCCCGACCTGGCGGCTGGCTGGACCCTCCACCGTGGCTTGGTGATCTACGCCTCCACTGGTCACACCAAGCCGCGCTGCACCGCAAGGAGCCCGGCAAGTACCCGGCCGAGTGGGTGGTGCACTCCGCTGTTCACGGCGACTATTTCTGGCCGTCCAAGCACTCCGACTATCGGAAGAGCTGAGATGCTTACTATCGAGTTTATTGAGCGGTACGTCGACGACGAGGACGGCCGCATCAAGTACCAGTGGCTGCTCGACCGCTACGGCGACGTCGACGACCTGCCCATCCATGCGGGCGACCACCTGGCGCTGGCCCTTCCTGACCGGACCGACACCCGCGAGTTCACGGTGCTGTCCCGGTCGTGGCTGCTGCACGGCCACTCCGCGCCCGTGCTACGCCTCATCTGTGAGGCTGCCCATTCGCTGTACCACGACGACGGGGAGCGGCCTAATGGCTGAACCGACGCGACTGCTGTGGCTCGACCTGGAAACCACAGGGCTAGACCGCCACCACGACCACATTCTCGAGATCGGCTGCGTGATGACGAACCGGGTCCTGGAGAAGAAGGGCCAGTTCGCACGCATCATCCGGCACGACCCGCTGCCGCCCATGCCGGACGTCGTGCTCCGAATGCACGAGAAGTCCGGCCTCTTCGAGCTGCTGACCGCCGACCACGCAGAACCGCTTGCGGTCGCCGAATCGTCCTTGCTCGACTGGATGGAACGGATGGGCTGCGAGGAAGGCCGCACCGCGCTGGCCGGCACCGGCATCGCCCACTTCGACCAGTTCTTCCTCGAACGGCTCATGCCGGACCTGTGGAAGCAGCTGCACCATGCGCTGGTCGACGTCGGTGTGATGCGCCGTTTCACCGAGTTTACGGTGGGCCGGGAGGTGGCCGGGTCGTTGACAGCCCAGCCGGAAGTCGGCCACAGGGCGCTGGACGACGCACGGGCCGCGCTGGCGTCGGCCCACCGGTGGTCGGCCCGCATCTCTTCGGGGCGGCACTGATGTCGGTCTCCGAGGTGGAGCTGACCGGGTCCTTGTCGCCGGTGAGGCTGTCTATGGCCGCCGCCGAGGTGGTCCGCCTGCTGGACCGAGGACACGTCGTGCACGTGTCCGTGGCGGGAGACCCGTCGTCCGGCTCGTTGTACGTGGAACGCAAGGACGGCGAGCTGTACTTCAGCTCGGCGTCGATGTGGCCGCCGACGTGGCGGTCACGCCTGGAGCGCATCCTGACGAACATGGAGGACTCATGAGCACCGACGCAACGGAAGTCATCGACGTTGCGCTGACCGAACTGCGGTCGCACCCGGGCAACGTCCGGGAGAGGTTCGACGGCAACGACATGAAGCAGCTGGCGGCGTCCGTGAAGGAGCACGGCGTCCTGCACCCGCTGTTGGCTCGCCCTATCTGGCAGCAGACCATCGGCGACGACGGCGCGGAGAGCTGGGAGCTCGACCACTACCAGGTCATCGCCGGACACCGACGGCTGCGTGCCGCGGAGACGGCCGGCCTGGAACGGCTGCCGATCGTGGTCCGCGAGATGGACGACGTGCAGGCGCTGCAGGCCATGCTGGTGGAGAACCTCCAGCGCGCCGACCTGACCGTTGTCGAGGAAGCGCGCGGCTACCTGCGCCTCACCGAGACCGGCATGACGGTGAAGGACCTGGCCGGAAAGGTGGGTCGCAGCCAGAAGCACGTGTCGGGCCGGCTGAAGCTGCTGTCCGCCCCGTCCTGGCTGCTGGACCAGCTCCACGCTGGGAACGCCACGCTGGCCGAGGCGGAGACGTACATCGAGCTGGCCGGCGAGGTGGAACGCCGCTACGAGGCGATGATCTCGGAGCTGGAGACACGGTTCTACGACGAGTTGCAGGAAGCGGTCGCCTACGAGTTTGGCCAGGGCGGCTCGAGGTCTGCCATCCGTCTGTACGAGCATAGGCTCCGCGAGCTGAAGCGGTCCTCGGTGCTCGCCGAGGTCGAGCACAAGGCCAAGGAGAAGAGCATCGGGTTCCTGCGGATGGAGCCGAACTCACAGGGCTGGGGACTGAAGTGGCCGGCCGGCACCGCGCCGGTCGCCGACCTCAACTTGGACCTGAAGGCGCACCGTAAGGAGCCGTGCCATGCGGTCGGTGTGGACGAGATGAAGTCGGACAGCCTGCACTCTGTGGAGCTGTGCTCGAACCGGTCCCGGCACACGAAGTCGGGCGCGTCCGAGCTGAAGCCGAAGGACATGGACAAGCGGGTCGCCGAACGCGAGAAAGCGAAAGAGCAGAAGCAGGTTGCGTTCGAGAAGCACCGTCAGTTCGTGGCCCGCGTCCGCAAGACCGTCAGCGAGGCGAAGCCGACCCAGCTGCGAGACCTGTCGACGCTGGCGTACTCCCGGTCGTCGTTCCGGTCGGACGAGGACAAGATCGTCGCCGAGATTCTCGGCCTGGACGTCGCCGACGGCACCGCGGCGTTCGTCGCTGTCCACAACTACGCGGCCGAGTCGTCGGCGAACACCGCCCGCGCAGCCGCCGCCTACGCGATTGTCACAAGTCGCGGCGGTTTCGGCCCGGCGAAGGACGTGGCGGAGTACGCGAACGCCTTGATGGACGACATCGCTGGCCCGGAAAGCGAACAGCCGCCGAGCTGACACCGGCGGCTGTTCGTGGGCTGGAGCACCCTGGACGGCTAGACCGTACATCCCAACCATCACCCGAGGCAAGGAAGGAAGATGCCGACCAACACAACTCAGCCAGGCTACGCGGCGCAGTTGAAGGCGTGGCAGGCTGAGAACCCGTTGCGCCAGTGGCGCAAGGACAACGGGATCACGCTTCACCAGACCGCCGCGATGGTGGGATGCTCCGTGTCCACCGTGCAGCTGTGGGAGTCCGGAGCGAACGTGCCCTCCGGCCAGTACTCGGTGAAGTTGAAGAAGATCCTGGGCCCTAACACGGAGACTCGCTGGAACCGCTGGCACAAGCGGCAGCCTGAACCTCCGACCGCCTGAACGAGGAGCACCTATGGACACGGAAACGCTGCAGGAGTTTGTGCAGCTCGAGAAAGACCGGCGCAAGCTCGAGTCTGAGCTGAAGTCGGTGAAGTCACGGAAGGCCGCTCTCGAGGAGAGGCTACTGACCGAATTTGAGAAGTCCGGTGTTCAAAACATGCGGATCGACGGGATGACGGTGTACGTGCACCGGCAGACCTGGGCTAGCCACGCGGGCAATCCTGCGGCGCTGGTCGATGCGATGCGCGCGGCCGGGATGGACGAGATGGTGAAGACTTCCGTGAACACGCAGACGTTGTCGGCGTGGGTGCGGGAGTTGCAGTCCATTGACGAGCCCATTCCGGCTGCCGTGGAACCACACATCTCCGTGAGCGAGAGGTTTTCGCTGCGGACCAACAAGTAGAGGAGTAAGCATGGCACGCAACTTGTCAGACACCGAACGTCGCCTCGTGGCGACTGCCCTTGACCGCTACGCGAAGGAGCTGAGCTCAGCTGACGAAACCGGCATCGAAGCCGTCGACGAAATGGTGGCAACCCAAGCCCGATCCGCAACGGAGCTTTCTGAACTGTATGAAGCGTCCACGCGCGGTTCGGTGTCCCTTCCCGACAACGAGTGACATTAAGGAGCACCTGTGACTGACATCGTCAAGCCTGACAGCTACCAGGTGATGACGCAGGCCGAAGACCTGCGCGACATCATCGAAGCGAACGTCGGGGACAACCTGTCCCAGTTCGATCTCGACCGCATCATGATGCCCGCCGGCGGCGGGCTGGCCTGGACGGTCCCGTCCCTCACCGGCGACGAGGAATCCGTGAAGGCCCTCGAAGGCATTATCGTCCACTGGAAGGAGCCCCGCGCCTACTGGCGCTCCTCCTTCGAGGAGTCCGGCGCAGGCAGCCCCCCGGACTGCACGTCCGACGACTCCGTTATCGGACGAGGCATGTTCGGGCCAGGGTCGGAGCACAACCCATCCGGCGAATGCGCTGAATGCCCTATGTCCCAGTACGGGTCGAAGCCAGGCGAGTCCAACGGGCAAGCCTGCAAGCAGATGCGCGTCCTGTTCATGGTGCAGCCCGAAAGTCTGCTCCCACAGGCGGTGATGCTGCCTCCCACCTCTATCAAGCCGATGAAGCGCTACTTCCTGCGCCTTGCATCCCGAGCTATGCCCTTCTACGGCGTGGTGACCCGCCTCGAGCTCGAACGAGCCACGTCCCAGGGCGGCATCAAGTACTCCGTCGTGAAGCCGTCGGTGGTGTCCCAGCTGGACCCCGAGGCGGCGTCCCGCATCCGGCACTACGGCGACGGCTTGAAGTCCGTTCTGGACTCTCAGGTCATGGAAGCCGTGTCGGCAACCGTCGCGGAGACCTACTCCGACGAGTTGGACTGAGACAGGGCGGCCCGTGCCTTTCGGGGCACGGGCCTGCCCGCGGAGGAGACCGACATGCAGGTGAAGCCAGACGTAGCGAAGGACTTCCTGACCGAACTGTGGCTCCGTGCACCGGACGACCACTTCATCCTGATCTGGACTATGCCGGACAAGCGGTCACGCTGGTTCCGGTGCACGCGTGACGGCATTCAGGCGGCAGCTGACACCGTGGAGCAGTTGGGCACCCACAACGTCTACATGGGTGCAGGACTAGCCGGCAAGTCGTACGGCTCAAGGCAGCGCGTCTCAGCAGCCGAAGTGGTCGGCATCTCTGCGCTGTGGGCCGACATCGACATCGCCGGACCACCACACAAGAAGCCGAACCTGCCGGAGAGCGTCGAAGACGCCATGCAGTTGCTTGACGAGGCAGGCCCCGAACCGTCGATCCTGGTGCACTCAGGGCATGGCCTGCAGGCCTGGTGGGTGCTCGACGAGCACTGGCAGCTTTCCAGCGACGAAGAGCGATCCCAGGCCGCGCATTTGGCCCGCAAGTGGAACTCCCACCTGCAGGCCATCGCGAAGGGCCACGGCTGGACGGTGGACTCCACCCACGACCTGGCCCGAGTGATGCGGCTCCCGGGGACGTTGAACACGAAGTCGGACCCGAAAGAGGTCCACATCGTCCAGCGCAACGGGCTGTCCTACCCGCCGTCGCTGTTCTACGAACGCATCTCGCCAGGTGCGCCGGAGGAAGCGCACCCGAAGACGAAGTCGGCTCAGCAGTTCGTGGAGTCGATGACGCTGGATTTCACGGTAAAGGCGGGCGCGACCCCTCCGCTTAGGAAGTGGGACGCGCTTCGCCGGGCCGACCGCAACGTGGAGGCCACCTTCGACCGGAAGCGCAAGGACCTGAAGGATCGCTCGCCGTCCGGGTACGACATGGCGCTAGCAAACTACGCGGCGCTGGCCGGATGGGACGACCAGGAGATCGTGGACCTTCTCATCTACCACCGCGCCGAACACGGCGACGACCTGAAGCTGAACCGCCCCGACTACTACCTTCGCACTATCCGGAAGTGCCGTGACGTCGCCGCCCGCGCTAACGCTTCCGAAGCCATCGACGTCGCACTGAACGAGCTTGACGGCCTTACCGACGAAGCGGACCAGGACGAACAGCGCCTGCAGCTACTCGACTGGCTGTCGCCCCTGCTTCGGACCGGCGTTCTCCGCATCGAACGTTACGGCACCGAACCCTCGCACTTCCGCATGCTGACCGAGTCCGGCTGGGCGAATCTTGGCACGTCTGACCAGCTTCTCAACCAAAACGTCATCAGGGCACGGATGGTGGAAATCACCCGGTCCGTGTTTCCTAGGATGCGTGGCGGCGACTGGGACCGAGTCGCCGAAGCCATCGTTCGCGCCTCCGTAGACGTGGACATGGGCCCCGAGCCCACCGTCGTCGGCTCGATGCGCGGCTGGCTGGAGGACTACCTCGAGCAGCACGTTCCCGCCGAAGAGTTGGACGAAACAGTCGCACTGTCGAGAACACCGTTCCTTATGGGATCCGACGACGAACGCGTTTTTCTTTTTCCCGCGCACCTTCGGACCTGGCTGGAGCGGTCCGACAACGAGCGCTTGACATTGCGCGAACTGACTATGCGGCTACGGATGGTGGGCTGCGATCCGAGAAAGGTCAACGTCACTGTGTCCGGCAAGCCCACGTCAAGGTCTGTGTGGCGTCTGCCCCGCGATTTGAACCCGTGACCCTGGAGAACCACGTTGCGAATCAACAAGTCCCTTTTAGGCAACTTTACGCACTGCGATTTGAAAGGGCATTGGCTGCGCTCGATGCCGAAAGCGAAAGCGTCCGCGAGAACGTCGACACCAGGAAACGTGTACGGCCGCACACAGCACAAAGTTATGGAGGACGTCTACTCGTGGGTGAAAGCCCAGGCGTACGTGGGGCCACTGCACGCCCCGCACGTCATTGACTTTGCCCGTCGATCCGTGAACGAACGCTGCTTCGAGGCAGAGGTCCCCGAAGACCAGAAGGTCGACATGTGGGGCGCCATCCTCGACTACATGATGGAGCAGCACTACGTCGTTGGTTCCGACATCATCGGCATCGAGATGTTTCTCCGGGCCAAGACGCCCGCCGGAAACGAGCTAACCGGGTTTGCCGACCGCATCGACCGGACACAGTCGGGGCCACCCGGAGTATCCATCATCGACTACAAGGGCTCGAACTGGCGTCCAGACCCAGAGCAGCTGCAGCACGACACACAGGTCCAGATTTACCTTGCTTGCGCTCTGTCGATGTTTCCATGGGCCGAACGGTTCGAGTTTCGCATGGAGATGCTGAGCGCGAGGTACACGGCCCGAGCCAGGTGGAACCGGATCGAAGTGTCATACATGTCCCGTTCAGTTATGCAACTTGCGGACGAGCAGGCAAAGGAAATTTCGACATTTCCCTGGCTGCCGAACACCGGCCCGCACTGCGAGCGGTGCCCATTCAAAGGCAAAGAGTGTCCGGCTACCGGAGGCGACGTTCCTGACGGCTGGTACGACCCGCGACTGTCGTGGGACGAGCAGGCCGCGACGAACTAAGGATTAACGATGAAACTTGTGCTGGAGATGGATCTGGACAACTCGGCGTTCGAGCCGCACCGCAACATCGAAGCGGCACGAATTTTGCGGACAGTGAGCCGAAAGCTCGAGGTAGCACGTCCCGTTGAGCTTGGCGACCTGTTTGCCTTGAAAGACTTCAACGGAAACACCGTAGGACGGTTAGCGGCAATTTCGGACGACAAGGACCTTTCATGAGCGACGGATGGTCGAAGATTCTCACCAACTTCTTTGTCGCAACAATCGTGGTTGCCGTTGCTTCAGTGGTTCTTTCGGCGTCTTTCCGACTGGTTATCTGGATTTTAGGACTGTGATCGATGCTTACGATGCTAATGACATTGGCTGTTCTTGTTCCGGGCCTGGAGCTATGGGAACAGCCCCATCTTTCAGACAGATCGAAGAATCGCGCATTCGTCATCGCCCAGCTACAGCAAGCGATTGAAGAGTCTGCATCTGCGACATCCAGCTGCATTTCCGAAGGCCGCTGCTCTAAAGGCCTTTCAAGCTACTTATCTCCAAGTGTCGACGAACCGTGGGCAACGCTTGCCGACTGCGAAAGCGGAGACTGGGAAAACGGAGGGAAGTCTTTCGTACCCGGGTCTGCAAGATGGGACTGGGGCGCGCCCGGGGCACAGTTGCCTCCGTGGGGCACCACCATTCACCACGGTGGGCTTCAGTTCCATCCGGACACCTGGCGGTGGGTCGCCCCGATGGTCGGTCTCGGCCATATTGACCGCGCCTACCAAGCCACCCCTTCCGAGCAGATCCGCGTCGCCGAGCGAACTCAGGAGCTTCAAGGATGGGGTGCATGGCCTGTGTGCTCCCAGAAGGTGGGACTTCGATGACGTTTTCCGACCGGCCACCGGAAGACTGCAGCTGCCTGTGGTCCTCGACCACTTCGTTTGGTTCCTTGCACATCGTCGACGACGACTGCCCTGCCTGGCCGCATCCTCGAACATGGCGCGCTCCAACATCCACAGTCGAGCCATAGTGGTGGCGCTTGAGAAAGGCGGGCTTGAGATAACCGGGAGAGTTTCGTATGGGAGAACTGAAGGAATACCGAGTGTTCGGCCCACCCGGAACTGGCAAAACTACTTACGTCGCAGGCCAGGTCGATAAAGCTGCCCGAGCTCTCGGGTCCGACGCGCTGATGGTGGCATCTTTTACTCGCACCGCAGCTTCCGAATTGTCGTCGCGCAAGATGCCTCTTGGCCGAAGCCAGGTCGGCACGCTTCACAGCTTTGCGTACAGAGCTTTAGACCGGCCAGAACTGGTGTACGAACACATCGCACTTTGGAACAAAGAAAAACCCCACCTGAAAATGTCCGGAGCTAAACAGGACGTCGACCACGCATCCGTCGACCAAAATCCAGAAACACAAGGCGACGACCTGCTGAACCAGCTCGACATCTGCCGCGGCAAAATGCTTTCCCGCGAAAGATGGCCGGCATCGGTTCGCGCGTTTGAAAAAGCATGGACCGCATGGAAGCGATCTGAAGGAGTCCTCGACTTCACGGACCTGATCGAAATGTCATTGTCCGAAGGCGCCGCCCCCGGCCGCCCCCGCATCGGGTTTTTCGACGAAGTTCAGGACTTTACACCACTTGAGCTTTCACTGGTCCGATCCTGGGGGTCCCACATGGACCGGGTGCTCCTTGCAGGAGACGACGACCAAGCCATCTTTACGTTCAAAGGCGCAACACCGGACGCTTTTCTCGACCCGGCATTGCCCGACAATCAGGTCCGCGTTCTTGACCAGTCGTACCGGCTTCCACACGCGGTGCACGCCATGTCTGTCTCGTGGATCGCGCAGCTATCTCGACGCCAGCCGAAGGACTACAAGCCGCGCGATGAAGAGGGTCGCATAGACATGCTTCGGGCTACATGGAAAGCACCGGAAAACGCACTTGCCGACGCAGAGAAGCGCATCGCGCAAGGGCAAACCGTGATGTTTCTTACGACGTGCTCATACATGTTGGAGCCGGTGAAAGCGGTGTTGAGGAAAGCAGGGATGCCGTTTCACAACCCGTACCGACGTTCCCGCGGCGACTGGAACCCGCTACTGCTGCGAGATGACGTTGTAACCGCATCTGACCGGCTTCTGTCGTTTCTTCGCCCGCAGGAAGACGTGTGGGGCGACGAGGCTGACGTTTGGTCATGGCAAGACGTGTGGCGGTGGGCCGATTTGCTGTCCTCGAAAGGCGTTTTGAAGCACGGCGCAAAGTCAAAACTCCGCAGGATGGCTTCCGACCATGACACAGGTTTTTTTCCGGCAGACCTGTCTCACCTCAACGAGATGTTTGCGGGTGATGGCCTCCACCGGGCTTGGGACGGAGATCTGGACTGGTTCGAGTCTTCGATGCTTCCACGTCACCGCTCATCTTTGAAGTTTCCCGTCCAGGTTCTTCGGGCACGTGGCGCCGAGTCGTTGATGGGCGAGCCAAAAACGATGATTGGAACAGTGCACTCAGTGAAAGGGGGTCAGGCGGATGTTGTGTATTTGTTTCCGGACCTTTCACCGGCAGCAAGCCGGGAGTGGATGGGAAGTTCTACGGAGAGGGACTCGGTCATCCGCCAGATGTATGTGGGGATCACTAGAGCCCGTCAGCACCTTGTCGTTTGCGCCCCTGCGTCGAAGATGAACGTTGACATGTCGAGGCACATTCGCAGGGCGCGTTGATGGTTTGCGTGTGCCAGTATTGACAGACTTTAGGAGGACCGGTGAACGACGACATCAACCGCATGGACATCGCAGAGTTTCGCGAGTTCGGCTATTTACAGGAGTTGAGCCGGTGCTTCCTGCATCCGCTCGGCTTAACCCTTGAGGTAATGGTCGACGACGACGGAACTGACCGGGCGGTGGGCGACACGTTGAAGGCGTGGGAGGTACGCCGTGGCTGATCTCTGCGACCGGCCCGGCTGCACCGTGCTCATGTCCACCGACACGGAACCCGACGACTGCGGGCAGACTTTCGGGTTTATGCGGCGGGTCGGGATGCACGAAGGGCTGCCGCTGGTGCGCATCTACTGCTCGACCGACTGTGTAGAAGCTGACCGCGATAGCACGCCCTA
>SL_7KL_010_BRINEDRAFT_10000780_pt1 | contig 15332 bp, 16 predicted proteins | sample SodLak_010_BRINE_FD_10663 | JGI IMG/M metagenome (IMG submission 10663)
GTTTCATTTCCACAGACATTGTCGGTTACTCCGATGGTTAACCAGAACCCCCCGCGACCAGAGCGATTCCGGGATTGGCAACACTCGTATGAGTGATGCGAAATAAAGGCTGAAGTTTTCAGTGTTCAGTTTTCAGACAAGGCGAGCGCGGCGGTCTTCTGAAAACTGAACACTGAAACCTGAAAACTTTTACTCAACGAATAATTCGCTCACGGATTCATCCGCACTGATCCGGCGCATGCTTTCGCCCAGGATCTCGGCCATGCTGACGACGCGGATCTGTTCGCAGGCGGCTGCGGCTTCCGACAGCGGGATGGTGTCGGTCACCACCAGTTCGTCCAGGGCCGAGTCGCTGATGCGCTCGATCGCCTTGCCGGACAGCACCGCGTGCGTAATGTAGGCCACAACCCGCTCGGCCCCCGCTTCCTTCAGCGCCGTCGCCGCCTGACACAGCGTGCCGGAGGTGTCGACGATATCGTCGACGATGATGCAGGTCTTGCCCTGCACGTCACCGATGATATTCATCACCCGCGCTTCGTTGGCCTTTGGCCGACGCTTGTCGATGATCGCCAGTTCCGCATCACCCAGACGCTTGGCGATGGCCCGGGCCCGCACCACACCGCCCACGTCCGGCGAGACCACGATCTTGTTCGGGTAGACCTGCCGCCAGATGTCGCCAAGCAGGATCGGCGAGGCATAGACGTTGTCCACCGGGATATTGAAAAACCCCTGGATCTGGTCGGCATGCAGGTCGACGGTCAGCACCCGGTTGATGCCGGCGGCCTGGATCATGTCGGCCACCAGCTTGGCGGTGATGGGCACGCGCTGCGAGCGCGGTCGCCGATCCTGCCGGGCATAGCCGTAGTACGGAATCACCGCGGTGATGCGCGCGGCCGAGGAGCGGCGCAGCGCATCAGCGATGATCAACAGCTCCATCAGGTTGTCGTTGGTGGGTACGCAGGTACTCTGCACGATGAACACGTCCTTGCCGCGGACATGCTCATCGATTTCCACCATGACCTCGCCGTCACTGAACTTGCTGACGACGGCGTAGCCGGGCCTGCTTCGGAGATGGTCGGTGATCGCGGTAGCCAGTTGCGGGTTGGCATTACCCGCAAACACCATCATGCGTCCGTTTTCGCTCACGCTGATCCCGCTTTGCTGCGCCCGGCCGGCTCACCCGAAGGCGTCCGAACCGGTCAAGAATGTGGCTGGGGTGCCAGGATTCGAACCTGGGAATGACGGGATCAAAACCCGTTGCCTTACCGCTTGGCTACACCCCAGTAGACTGAACGCCGTTACTCAACACCATTTGCCGCGCGACAGGACTCGCTGCCGAGCCGTGCATGCACGGCAGATTGATCATGTCCCTCGGCCACCAGTACCGGCCAACCGGCCTTCCGAGCCTGGTCACTGATCGATCCCGCCCGCCCCTGGTCGGAGCAGGCCAGAAAGACACAGGCGCCTGTTCCACTCATCTGCGGCCTGCCAAATGCAGCAAGCCAATCAAGTGCTTGGGCAACTCGCGGGTACCTGCGGCACACCACCGGCTCGCAGTCATTTCGACCACCGTCGGCCAGGAAGGCCGGTATTCTGATTGGCGCACTATCTCTTGTCAATTCAGGGTCTGCGAAGACTTCAGCCGTGCTGACGGCACTTTCCGGACAGAGTATGACGTACCAGGACGGCGGCAGATCCAGGGGCTGCAGACGTTCACCGACACCCTCACCCCAGCTTGTCCGGCCATGCACGAACACCGGCACATCCGCACCCAGACCCACGCCGATTTCGGCCAGGGCCTCCAGCGACAACCCGGTCTGCCAGAGATGATTCAGTGCCAGCAGGGTGGTGGCGGCATCGGAACTGCCGCCACCGAGCCCGCCACCCACCGGCAAGTGCTTGTGCACGCGGATGCGCGCGCCCAGGGGCGTGCCGCTAGCCGCGCGCAGGGCCTGGGCGGCACGAACCGTCAGATCCTCGTGCTCGGCAACACCAGGCAACGACGCGGCACGGCGGATCCGGCCATCGTCGGTGACCGCGAAATCCAGGCGATCAGCGACATCCAGCAGGCGGAACACGGTCTGCAGTTCATGGTAACCATCAGCGCGCCGGCCGGTGACATGCAGGAACAGATTGATCTTTGCCGGCGCCGGCCAATCGCTGGACCACGATCCGACCGACCTGTCAGTCACGGGCCAGCTCCCAGCTACGCAGCGAGGCACGCAGATTGATATCCGGTCCATCCAGCGTCATGCGGGAGGGCACCTGCACGCCGTTGGCTTCGGTCCAGCCGGTGTAGCGAATGCTCCAGCCAAGCTGCTCCAGTGTCTGCGGCCGACCGAACTCGTCCAGGTCCAGATCATGTTCCTGATCCGCAGCCGGCAGTCCGCGCACCCAATCGCGAAGGACATGCATCGGCAACTGGTAGCCGGTGTAGTGATACAGCAGTTCGCCGGCATCCATCGCGAAATCCTCGCGACCGTCCGCCGTCCGCAAAGTGACCCCCTGGGCATTGCCCTGCAGCTGGACCGCACCGCTGCCGAATGGGCCGCGCATGTCCAGCCGCCAGGCTTCGCCGGTCTCGCGCCAGTCGAGAGACACGGTGACATTATCGGAAGGCGTGTTGATGGCCATGCGGCCGGTGGTCTGCCACCGCTGCATCGCGCCCAGGGCCTCGACCCTCTCGGCGAATAGCTCCTCGGCAGGTCGATCCGGTGGCGGTGGCTGCGTGGCGCAGCCGGCGAGCACTGCCGCCAAAATCAGGAGCAGCAGAACGCGCATCAGGGATCCAGCCGCTGCAGCGTCTCGCGCAGGGTCCGGTGATCGGCATCAATGGCCTTGCCGCGACGCCAGATCTCCCGTGCCTCGTCATGCCGGCCCATGGTCCAGAGCACCTCACCCAGGTGCGCGGCCACCTCGGCGTCGGGCATCCGCTCGAAAGCGCGCTCCAGATAGTCCAGCGCCTGTTCGTAATTTCCCAGCCGGAAATGGGCCCAGCCCATGCTGTCGAGAATCGCCGCGTTGTCCGGTTCCAGCGCATGGGCACGCCGGACCAGCTCGAAGCCTTCCTTGTGGCGATCCGTCAGATCCACCAGCGTGTATCCGAGGGCGTTCAGGGCATTGGCGTTGTCCGGCTCATCTTCCAGAACCCGGCGCAGATCGCGCTCCGCGGTTTCCACATCACCGCGATGCACGGCAATCAGGGCCCGGCCATAGAGCAGGTCCACATTGCCGGGGTGCCGACCGATGGCCTCGTTATACAGATCGCGGGCGGCGTCGAAGTCCTCGTTGCGGCGCAGCACCTCACCCTCGATCAGATAACTTCGCACCGCCTCCTCGGGAAACTCCTCGCGCAACTGCCGGACTTCGTCGCGGGCCGCGGCGACCCGTCCCATGTCACCGAGCAGGATCGCCCGGCGCACGCTGGCGACAACGAAATTGTCGCCCTCCACCTTTTCGTACCAGTCCAGCGCCTCTTCCTGCCGCCCCAGGTCCTCGGCGATCTGCGCGAGCAGGAACCTGGCGTCGTTGAGCCGCTCGCCCTGTTCGTTGAGGCGCAGAAAATACTGCCGTGCCTCACGGGTGTTACCCGTCTCCAGGGTCAGGATCCCGGTGGCATAGAGCAGATCCGGGTTGCCCGGATCGTTGCGCAGGGCACGCCGGAACTCGCCCAGTGCCTCGACACTGCGACCCGCCCGCACGAGGGTCCGTGCCAGATACAGCCGCAGCTCGTGATCGTCCGGCTCGGCTGCGCTCAATTCGCGCAAGGCGGAAACACCGGCCTCGACCCGACCGGATTCCACCAGCGCCTGGGCCCGGAGCATGGCCAGTTCGCGTGATGCGGGAACCCTTTGCAGACCGGCTTCGGCGGCCTGGACTGCGCGCCGGGCGTTGCCGGTGCGCAGCGCAAGCTGGGCGTGAGCCAGGTGCGCCTCCGCCACATCACGGTAGTCCTCGACCAGGGCGGCCATGATGTCCAGGGCCTGGCGTCGATCGCTCTCGCCGGCAAGCACGGTGCCAAGCTGGGCGAAGGCCATGGCCGGTTCATCCATCAATATGATCACGCGCTGGAAGGCATCCTGGGCCGTCTTCGGCTCATCATTGCGCAGCCGGAAAACGCCCAGCGCCTGCCAGGCAGCAGCCGTATCGGGGTCGAGATCTGCCCAGCGCTCCGCCGCCTGCAGACCCTTCACGTCCTGATTCGCGTACATGGTAATGCGGGTCGCGCGGGATGCGATCTGCGGATCATCGGTGAGATACATGGCCTTCAGATAGGCATCCAGCGCCACCGAAACCTGGCCACGGGACCCTGCAAACTCAGCCAGCAGAAGCTGATAGATGACATCCTGGTCCTCGGCGATGCGCGGCTGCATGTCGAGGATGCGCGGTCGATCCACAGCGCTGAATGCGTCGCTGCCGGAGCGTTCAGGAACAGCGGCACACCCCGCCAGCAGCAGACTGAACAGACTGACCGGAACTGTCCATTTCCCCATGCGATGCACTCTGTAAACCCGTCAATATGTGCTGGATCGGACCGCCACCCCGGAAGCACGTTCCCGATTCGCGTGATGCTCAAGGAAAGGCTGATTTTTCATCAGCGCTCACGCGAACACAGTACAATAAACCAGCCGTGTCGTGGCGCCCTTCCTTGTATTCGGACCGACGATTCCCGACAATTCACCGCCTTATGAATCCGTTACTGCAGTAAAGGTGCCGTTTGCGGCCTTTGCGAACGCAGATGCGAGAAACAAGCGACCTTGGCTGAACTCGACCGGAACCGTGAACGCGGGGGGTTGCGGATGAGTCTGACGCAGACGTACTTGTTGTCCCGGAAGTGCCGGTTGCACAACCGGTAACCGAATCCTCCGCCATTGCAGCGTGCCAGCCAACAGCCAAATGCTCCTGTGTGCCCTCGGCCTCAATCACATGACCGCACCCGTCGAGGTGCGCGAACGCGTGGTCTTCCCGCTGGAGACCCTGCAGGACTCCCTGCGCACGCTGACCCACGGCTCCGCCGTCCGGGAAGCGGCGGTCATTTCCACCTGCAACCGGACCGAGGTCTACGCCGTGCTGGAAGCCGACGGCGACCCGGCGCAGGTGCTGCGCTGGCTGGCCAGCTCCCACGGCGTCGAACCCGACTGGCTTGAACCCTTTCTCTATCGGCACGCCGGACGCGACGTGGTGCGGCATCTGTTGCGGGTCACACCCGGGCTGGATTCGCTGGTCCTCGGTGAACCGCAGATTGCAGGACAGACCAAGACCGCCTACCTGGAGGCGGCTACCGCCGGCACCATCGGCCCGGTGCTGGACCGGCTGTTCCAGCACGCCTTCACGGTCTCGAAGCAGGTGCGCACCGAGACCGAGATCGGCGCACACCCGGTTTCCGTGGCCTTCGCCGCTGTCTCGCTGGCGCGCCAGATCTTCGGTGCGCTGGAGGAGTCGACGGCCCTGCTGGTCGGCGCCGGGGAGACCATCGACCTGACGGCACGCCACCTTCACCAGCAGGGCGTGCGGCAATTCATCGTCGCCAACCGCACTCGGGCCCGGGCAGAGGAGCTGGCCAGCCAGTATGGCGGCCGGGCGATCGCCCTGGGCGAATTGCCGGACACCCTGGTGGAGGCGGATATCGTAGTGTCGTCCACCGCAGCACCACTGCCAATTCTGGGCAAGGGTTCCGTGGAACGGGCGTTACGCAAGCGCCGGCATCGGCCCATCTTCATGGTGGACATCGCCGTGCCCCGCGACATCGAACCCGAGGTCAGCCAGCTCGACGACATCTATCTGTACACCGTCGATGACCTGCGCGGCGTCATCGAGGCGAATCTGCGATCCCGCAATCATGCAGCCGTGGAGGCCGAGGAGATCATCGAATTGCAGGTCGAGCGCTTCATGACCTGGCTGCGCAGCCTGGAATCGGTGCCGACCATCCGTGGTTTCCGGCAGCGCGCCGGTGCCCATCGCGAGGAGGTGCTCAGGCGGGCGCGGCGGCGACTGGCGAAAGGGGAATCGCCCGAGGAGGCTCTGGATTACCTGGCACATACCCTGACCAACCGCCTGCTGCATCTGCCGACAAGACGGCTGCGTGACGCTGCGGCCGAGGGTGAGAATGCGCTGCTCGAGGCCGCGCAACGGTTACTCGACCTGGGTGACGAACAGGACAAGGAATGAGCCGACCATGAACGCATCCATACGCGCCAAGCTGGAACGCCTGATCGATCGCTTCGAGGAAGTCAGCGCCCTGCTGTCGGACCCGGACACCATCGGCAACCAGAACCGCTTCCGCGATCTGTCCCGGGAATACGCCAGGCTGGAGGCGGTGGTTGGCACCTTCGGCCGTTACCGCCAGGCGGAGGCCGATCTGGACGCGGCTCGTGCCATGGGTGACGACGCGGATGCCGATATGCGCGAGATGGCCGAGGAGGAGGCGCGCGAGGCGGAGAACACACTGGAAACGCTGGAACGGGAACTGGAGCTGCTCCTGTTGCCCGAGGATCCGTTCGACGATGCCAACATCTATCTGGAAATTCGCGCCGGAACCGGTGGCGACGAGGCCGCGCTGTTCGCCGGCGATCTGTTCCGCATGTACGCCCGCTACGCCGAGCAGCAGGGCTGGCGCCTGGAGACNATCAGCGAGAGCGAGGGCGAACACGGGGGCTACAAGGAAATCGTCACCCGTGTCGTCGGTCAGGGTGCCTATTCCCGGCTCAAGTTCGAATCCGGCACGCACCGCGTGCAGCGCGTGCCGGAAACCGAATCCCAGGGCCGGATTCACACCTCGGCCTGCACCGTGGCGGTGCTGCCGGAGGTTGCCGAGGTGGACGAGATCACGATCAACCCGGCGGAACTGAAAGTGGATACCTTTCGCGCCTCCGGCGCCGGTGGGCAGCACGTGAACAAGACCGATTCGGCGATCCGCATCACGCACCTGCCCAGCGGCATGGTGGTGGAGTGCCAGGACGAACGCTCGCAGCACAAGAACCGGGCCAGGGCCATGGCACTGCTTCAGGCCCGGCTGATGAACACGGAACGCGAACGCCAGACCGCCGAACAGAGCGCACAGCGCAAGCTGCAGGTGGGCAGCGGTGACCGCTCGGAGCGCATCCGCACCTACAATTTCCCCCAGGGCCGACTCACCGACCACCGGATCAACCTGACCCTGTATCGCCTGGAAGAAATCATGGCCGGCAGCCTGGATCAGGTCATCGGCCCGTTGGTGCAGGAACATCAGGCGGAAGAACTGGCAAGGATGGCGGAGGCCTGAACCGCGCGGGCGCGGCGTTTTACGTTTTACGTTTTAGGTTTTAGGTTTTACGTCAAAATGATACAGCCGAATTTCCGTGGCATAAAACCTAAAACCTAAAACCTAAAACGTTAAGCGCTATCAACTATTCTTTCCCCGCGAAACAGCCTTCCCCGCCCATATCAACGATCCAAACACGATCCCCGTCAACACAATCGCCGGGCCGGTGGGGAGGTCCAGGGTCCAGGACGCCGCGATGCCGCCGGTGGTCATGAGCATGCCCACCAGTACGGCCACCAGCAGCACCAGGGCAAAACTGCGGTTGATCAGCATCAGGGCGATCATGGGCGGCAGGGTGAACAGCGCCAGCAGCAGGACGATACCGACCACCTGAATCAGCAGGATAACGGCCAGCGCCACCAGCACCAGCAGCAGCAGGGTCAGGGCACGTACCGGCACGCCCTGGACGCGGGCGAAGGTTTCATCGAAGGCGACCGCAATCAGGCCTCGATGCAGCACTGCGAGCAGGGCCAGGGTCACCACGGCCAGCACCGCCAGCAGAACCACGTCACGGGGTGCGACAGTCAGAATGTCGCCGAACAGGTAGGTCATGAGGTTCGGTGCGTAACCCGGGGTCAGGTGGATGAAGAGCACGCCCACGGCCATGCCCCCGGCCCATAACACGCCGATCATCGCGTCCTGGGAGCGGGCCTGGCCCTCGCTGAAAAGCCCCAGAAACAGCGCCGCGGCAACGGCAACCAATACCGCACCAATCAACGGATCGAAGCCCAGCCAGTAGAAAAACCCCAGGCCGGCGAAGGCCGCGTGNCTGATGCCGCCGGCAATGAAAACCAGCCGCTTGACCACGACGAAGGTGCCGAGCACGCCGCCAAGCACGCTGGCAAGCAGACCGGCGGCAAGGGCGAGCAGCGTGAACTCGTAGCTGAAGAACAGGGCCAGCTCAGCCATGTTCGCACTCGTCATGGGCGTGCAGCAGTCGATGCGGCACACCATGGGCGATCAGCTCCACCGGGCAGCCATAGGCCTCTTCCAGCTGCGAATGACTGAGCTGCCCACTGCCATGGTAGAAAAGCCGGCGATTGACGCAGGCGATCTGCTTCACATGCACCGCCATCGCCGTGACATCGTGGGTCACCACCACCACCGGAATGTTCCGATTCAGCTCCGCGAGCAAGTTGGACAGGGCGCCGCGGGTTTCGGCATCCACCGAGGCCGTGGGCTCATCCAGGAACAGGATTTCCGGCTCGCAGACCATGGCGCGGGCAATCAGCGCCCGCTGCAACTGGCCACCGGAGAGATCGGCAATGGGTTGATCGGCGAGCGGCGCCAGCCCCAGATCCGCCAGCACCCGGTCCACCGCCTCGCCATCGGCCCGATTCCGCCGCCGTAACCAGCCGCCATGACCGATGCGGCCCATCAGCACGGTTTCCCGCAGGCGCAGCGGAAAATTGCGATCGAAGGTGGAAAACTGCGGCACATAGCCGATGCGGGGTATACCGCCGCCGGCCCAGCGGACCCGCCCGGCCCAGGGGCTTTCCAGCCCCAGGATCAGCCTCAGGAGCGTGGTCTTGCCGCCACCGTTGGGACCGATGATGGCGAGAAAATCGCGATCGTGGATCTGCAGATTGACGTCGCGAAGCACCGGTTCGCTGTCGTAGCCGAAGGTCACGTCCTCCAGTTGCAGCAGCGGCGCCATGCTCATCCGTCGTTTTCCGCGAGGGCGCGGGCCAGGCTGCGCAGGGATTCCGGCCAGTCCGGGGCCATCGGATCCACTTCCACGGTGCGCGTGTCCAGCTCACGGGCAATCAGGTCGGCACCACGGCTGGAGAAGCCGGGCTGCACGATGACACTGCGAATGCCCGCCTCCCGAGCCTCCTCGATCAGGCGGGCAAGCTGCATCGGAGACGGATCCTTGCCTTCATGCTCGATGGCGCGCTGGGTCAGTGCATAGTCGTCGGCGAAATAACCCCAGGCCGGGTGATTGACCAGAAACCGGCGCTGCTGCAGGGGCTCGAGCAGGGCCGCGAGTTCCGCGTCCAGCGCATCGATATCGAGAAGCAGCTGCGCCAGGTTGCGCTGGTACTCGCCGCGACCGTCCGGATCCAGGCTGATCAGCGCTTCGGCAATCGCCTCGGCGCTGCGGCGCATGACCCGGGGCGAGACCCAGAGATGCGGGTCGGTCTCGCCGTGGGCGTGATCGTGATGGTGACCATGCCCGTGGTGATGGTCCTCCAGCTCCCGCAACTCGGCGTGCTCCGCCATGCTGACCACCTGAAGATCGCCGTCGGGGTCCTGCAACCGTTGCAGGAAGCGGCGCTCGTAGCTGTATTCCGGATGCCCGACCTTGACGTACAGCCGGGTATCGGCGAGCGCGCTCATCCGCCGCGGAGACGGTGAAAAGGTATGACTGGACTGCCCCGGGTCGACCATCACCGAGACCCGCACGCGCTCACCACCGATCGCCTCCACGAGATGCCCCTGCGGGGCGACGCTGACGGTTACCGGTAGTTCGGAGGCCATGACAGGAACCATGCCGACAAGCAGCGCGGCCGCGAGACCCCGAAATATCAGCCGAAAATTGAACATGCTCTGGTTTTCCATGTGACGGCGTCCGCGCGCCGCGCCCGCGTTTCGCCCGCGAAACGATGCGTTCACCAACACCCTGACGGATGGACAGGCGCCCAAGTGTTACAGGATAACATTGCTTGCAAGTCAGGTGGGACCGGTCAGCGCAGAGACCAACCGTGGAAACGAAACGGGCCCACAAAACCATGTGGGCCCGTCCAGAACCGCCTGACCGGATGAGACCGGATCAGGCGACGCGCTGCTTCTCGCGAATCTCTTCCAGCGTCTTGCAGTCGATGCACAGCGTCGCTGTCGGCCGCGCCTCCAGCCGTCGCAGGCCGATTTCGACACCGCACTGTTCGCAAAAGCCGTAGTCGTCCTTGCGGATTGCCTCCAGCGTCTGGTCGATCTTGCGGATCAGCTTGCGTTCCCGATCCCGGGTACGCAGCTCCAGCGCGAATTCCTCTTCCTGGGTCGCGCGGTCCGCAGGATCGGCGTAGTTGGTGGCATCGTCCCGCATGTGATGCACGGTGCGCTCCACCTCTTCCTGGAGCTGCCGCTTCCAGGCCAGCAGCAGATCCCGGAAGTGCGCGAGTTGATCCTCACTCATGTACTCCTCACCCTTTTTTTCTTCATAGGGCGTGAAGTTTTTCACCGGGAGCGTGTGCTTGTGTTCCATGGTCATTCTCCTTCAAAACTGACCGGCAACCGCGATCAAGGAGTCGTTATAGCAGCGTCGTTCACCGAAGGCAAAACGGCTGAGCGCGGTCGGCATAAAGCGGGCCTGTCTAGCTCCTGCCGCGCTCCGGCAGCGCTTCGCGAACCTGTTCGGCGAAGTCCCGCACGCTTTTCTCCGTGGTCTCCCAGTCGATGCAGGCATCGGTGATGGAGACGCCGTATTGCAGCTGGGACGGATCCGATGTCAGCTTCTGGTTACCCCAGCCGATGTTGCTCTCGACCATCAGGCCGACAATTGATTCATTACCTTCGCGGATCTGCCGGGCAACGTCTTCCAGCACCAGCGGCTGCAGGCCTGGATCCTTGTTGGAGTTGCCGTGGCTGCAGTCCACCATGATGTTGGCAGGCAGGCCCGCCTCGGCGAGCGCCTTCTCGCAGAGGTTGATGCTGACCGAATCGTAATTCGGCTTGCCACCGCCGCCGCGCAGCACCACGTGACCGTAGCGATTGCCGCGGGTGCGGGTGATGGCGCACTGGCCCTGGCTGTTGATACCCAGGAAACTGTGCGGGCTGGAGGCCGACTGCAGCGCGTTGATCGCCACGTCCAGACTGCCGTCGGTGCCATTCTTGAAGCCCACCGCCGTCGACAGGCCGCTGGACATCTCCCGGTGGGTCTGGGATTCGGTGGTGCGGGCGCCGATGGCGGTCCAGCTGATCAGGTCCTGCAGGTACTGCGGCATGATCGGGTCCAGAGCCTCGGTCCCCGCGGGCAGGCCCATCTCGGCGATGTCAAGCAGCAGCTTGCGACCCAGGTGCAGGCCACGCTGGATCTGGAACGAGTCATCCATGCCCGGATCGTTGATCAGGCCCTTCCAGCCCACGGTGGTACGCGGCTTCTCGAAATACACCCGCATGACGAGGACCACGCTGTCCTGGACTTCGTCGGCCAGCACCTTCAGCCGGCGGGCATAATCCAGCGCCTGGTCCGGATCATGAATCGAACAGGGCCCGATCACCATGAAGATGCGTGGATCACGTCGGTCCAGGATATCCTCGATGACCTGACGCCCCTGCAGCACGGTGTCGCGGGCATTGCCCTCGAGCGGCAGATCCCGGTGCACCTCTTCCGGTGTGGGAAGCAGTTCCTGGGTCAGGATGTTCAGATTGTCCAAGGTCTTCTGTTCGGCCATTACGTTCGCCATGTTCGCTCCCACTCATTCATCCGGTGACCACGCCCACCGGCGGGCGGACGGACTGCGCGATGTGCGGATGCAGCATAAATCGCGCAACAAAGTGCGGCAATGGTATAGGCAGAGCCGCTCGGATTCATCTTCTACCGAAGGCCCCTGCATTTTCCGGCGCGGCGCTTTCGCGGCATTGCGGCCGGACGCAGCACTCGGCGCCACGGACAGGTATCATGCGAGGCCAAGAAAACGCCGACTTCCTTTCACATCCGCGTCGGAGTCCGCATTCGGAGCGAGCCACCATGTCCGTCGATCGTCATCTGCTTCAGGTCCTTTGCTGCCCGATCACCCATCAGCCGGTCAGACCCCTGCGGCGGGATGAGCTGCGCGCGCTGAACGACCGGCTCAGCGCCGGCGAACTGCACTATCAGGACGACAGCCCGGTCACCGGACCGATCCGGGATGGACTCATCACCGAGAACGGTGAACGCATCTACCTGGTCGAGGACGACATCCCGGTGATGCTGGAGGAACGCTGCATCAGTGCCCGCGCCGCCGGTCTGAAGAGCTGAGGCGGAGTTCGCGGTGGGCTCTACCACGACGCTCGGTGAGGCGCTGCGCGAGGCCATTCAGCGTCTTGCCGGCAATTCCCCAAGCCCGCGCGTCGATGCCGAAATCCTGTTCTGTCATGCCCTGCGGTGCTCCACGGTGCGTCTGCGCCTGGACACGGAACAGACCGTGGACACCGCCACACGGCAACGGCTGGAACACCTGATCACACGCCGCATGGCCGGCGAACCGGTGGCCTACCTGACCGGCGAGCGCGGCTTCTGGACCCTGGACCTGGGCGTTGACCACCGTGCCCTGATCCCACGCCCGGAAACCGAGCTACTGGTCGAACGAGCGATGCATCTGCTGGGGCGCCCCAGTACCCGGGTTGCCGAGCTGGGTACCGGCACCGGCGCCATTGCCCTGGCCCTGGCAAGTGAACGACCCGGCTGGCAGATCACCGCCGTCGAACGCGACCCGGACACCCTGGCCCTGGCCCGCCGCAATGGCATCCGCCTGCAACTCGGCGTCGACTGGCGCGAAGGCGACTGGCTGAAACCACTGGCTGGCGAGCGCATGGACCTGATCGTCTCCAATCCACCCTATATCGCCGAAGACGACATCCATCTGCAACAGGGCGATCTCCGCTTCGAACCCCGCCACGCCCTGGCCGCCGGCCCTGATGGGCTGGACGCCCTGCGCATCATCATCCGCGACGGCCCCCGCCATCTCCGCGCCAGCGGCTGGCTGCTGCTGGAACACGGCTACGATCAACAGGACGCGGTCCAGGACCTGATGCGCCGGCAGGGCTTCCAGGACATCACCACCCACAAGGACCTGGCCGGCCAGCCGCGGGTCACAGAAGGCCGAATCGAGTAGGCCGCGTTGACCACGCCGTTGACGTCGACCACCGGGCTCTGATCGAACGAAGCAAAATAACTCGCAGCCTGGTAGGGACAGTGGAAGTTTTCGGCTGGCCCTGTGGAGCGCAGCGACTTCAGGCCAGACGAAAGCTTGCACTGGCCCCGACACGGCCGGACCAGCACCAGCCCCCGTGCCGAGTGAGGACAAGCTTTTTTCCGTCCTCGCGTCGCTTCGCTCCGAAAGGAACGGAGAAAAAGCTTCTCCTCCCCCGGCACTCAGTGCTTACTGAAATGTTGTCGGCCGGGTCGGCGGCCGCCCCGGCGAAGGAACGCCACTCGCAGCCTGGTAGGGACAGTGGAAGTTTTCGGCTGGTCCTGTTGGAGCGAAGCGACGCCAGGCCAGATGAAAGGTTGCACTGGCCCAAACATTTTCAGAAAAGCACCGCGCATTCGTATTATTCAAGGACGCGCTATCTTATTTCGCAATGCCCAGAAACACGGCCAGGCAACGCTCGACTTCCACCAGCAAGTTAGCATCGATGCGGCCCAAGTTCTGCCCGACCTTGTCGCGCCGCACCGTCATGGCCTTGTCCACCATCACCTGGGAAGGCTTCCGCAGACCGTTCTCCGTCGTCGGCTGCACGGTGACGCGAAGCAGGGGCGCCGCGACCAGCGTGCTGGTCACAGGCAGGATCGTAATGCTCGAATGCTCGCTGAACTGATCCGCCTGAATAACCAGAGCCGGGCGCGGCTTGCCGAAGTCGCCCTGTATGGCGATGGTCACGAAATCACCGCGAATCACTCGGTCCAGCCGTCCACATCGGACAAGGCGTCATCCATGAGCTGCTCCATGGCCTTGTCAGCTCGATCCGTGTGGGCAACCAGACGGCACTGCCGGCGACACTCCTCCGCGAAATCGGGACGGCGCGTATCCGGCACCCAGATCTGCACGGGACGCAGCCCTGCCTTGCGCAGTGCGTCACGGTGCTTCTGAACTCGTGCATTGACCGGCTTCATTCCCATGCTTCGCCCTCTCCGTTACATGCCACAGGATAGGCTGCCCACCCGTTACATGCAACGCCGGGCCGATATGGTGGCTGCCGCCCCGATCGCATATCACGCCGGGGTTTCCCTCTGGACGAAGCAGCACCATTCGCAGTCTGGCAGGGACAGTGGAAGGTTTTTCTTGGCCCTGTTGGGCCGAAGGCACGTCAGGCCAAGAAAAAGCTTGCACTGGCCCCGACGCCATCGGAAAAAAACATTCAGCCCGGTAGCGACGAACCAGAGCCACAAACCGGACACGCCGGGTCGCGGTCGAATTTTACCGTCTGCCAGACGGCGTCCAGCGCCGACCACAGGGTCAACCGGCGGCCATCCGCCTCGGAAAAGCCCGTCAGCAGGCGGATCACCTCCACCGCCTGCAGGCTGCCGATTACCCCGACCACCGGCGCCAGCACGCCGGACTCCGAGCAGCTCAGACGGGCATCCGCACCGTCGGCCGGTGGGTAAAGGCAGGCATAACAGGGACGATTATCGAGATCGGCGCGAAACACCGCGAGCTGGCCCTCCAGCCGGATGGCCGCACCGGAGACCAGTGGCGTGCGCGCCTGCACGCAGGCCGCATTGACCGCGAAGCGGGTGGCGAAATTGTCGCTGCCATCCACCACCACATCCGCCGCACGGGCCTCGCGCCGCAGTGCCTCCGAATCCAGTCGCTCAGCCAGTTCGGTGAGCTTCACCTCCGGGTTCAGATCCCGCAGCCGCGCCGCCGCCGAGGCAACCTTGCTCTGGCCCAGGGAGTCGCTGCCGTGCACGATCTGCCGCTGCAGGTTGCTGAGCTCGACCACATCGTCATCCACCAGCACCAGATGCCCGACACCCGCCGCCGCCAGGTACATCGCCGAGGCCGAACCAAGCCCACCCAGGCCGATCACCAGCACCCGCCCGGCCAGCAAACGCTCCTGCCCGGCATAATCCACCTCCGGCAGCATCAGTTGGCGGGAATAACGCAGGAGTTGGGAGTTGTTCATGACATCGCCGTTTTACGTGTAACGTTTTACGTTTTAAGAGGGCTTTACACGTAATACCTAAAACCTAAAACCTAAAACGCCGCGGAAGCGTGTGGCATCAATGCCTCGTCCTTCCCGGCGGNCTGCTGTCGCCTTCGCCGCTGAACAGTTGTTCCACGTCCACCGAGTCAAAGGCATAGCGCTGCCCGCAGAAGTCGCAGTG
>SL_7KL_010_BRINEDRAFT_10000783_pt1 | contig 15303 bp, 13 predicted proteins | sample SodLak_010_BRINE_FD_10663 | JGI IMG/M metagenome (IMG submission 10663)
CCCGCCNCCTCGCGCGGGACCACCCCCTGGAGGTGGTCGCCCGCAACTGGCGCATCGCCGAGGGCGAGCTCCGTGGTGAGCTCGACGTCGTCGCCCTCGAGCCCTGGAGTGACACGCTCGTGGTGTGCGAGGTCAAGGCCCGCCGCGATGCGGCCAGGTTCGGCGGTGCCACCGCGGCCCTCGACCACGCCAAACTGCGCCGGCTGCGGGCGCTCACCGCCGCCTTCCTGCGGACCCAGCCACGGCGTTTCGCCGCGGTCCGGCTCGATCTGGTGGCCATCGATGTGGGGCGCACGCCCTCCCTGACCCACGTCGAGGGGGTGAGCTAGATGGCACGTGAACTCGCCATCGTGCGGGGCGTGGCGTTGCTCGGCCTCACCCCCCGTGAGGTCCGCGTCGAAGCCACCTCCAGCCCGGGTCTGCCCCTGCTCAGGCTCGTCGGTCTGCCCGATGCCGCGGTGCGTGAGGCTGGTGATCGCGTGCGGACCGCCATCGTGCGGCACGGCCTGCGGTGGCCGGGTGAGCGCATCGTGGTCAACCTGGCACCCGCTGACCTCCCCAAAGGCGGTTCCGCCTTCGACCTGGCTCTTGCCGTGGCGATCCTGGCGGCGACGGGCCAGGTCCCACTCGACGCCGCGGCGTCCTGCTGGGCGTGCGGTGAGCTCGGCCTCGACGGCTCCGTGCGGCCGGTAGCCGGCCAGCTCCCCCTGGTCGCCGGTGCCCGCGCCCTGGGCGCGCGGCGGCTGCTCCTGCCGGCCCGCGCCGCGGCAGAGGCGGCGCTGGTCGAGGGCATCGAGCTACTGCCGGTCGAGGACCTCGGTCAGGTCGTCTCCCTGCTGACGGGGCAGCGCAGCGCCGACCCGATCCGCCCACTGGGGCGGCGCCGGGCGGAGCCGGGCCCCGATCTCGCCGATGTCCGGGGTCAGCCCCTGGCCCGCCGCGCGGTGGAGCTCGCTGCCGCCGGTGGGCATCATCTCCTGCTCTCCGGTCCACCGGGATGTGGCAAGTCGTTGCTCGCCGCCCGGCTCCCCGGCCTGCTCCCTGACCTGACGACCCCTGCGGCGCTGGAGGTCGCCTCCCTGCACTCCCTGGCCGGCCTCCGCACCCCCGAGGAGCCCCTCGAGCTGCGTCCCCCCGTGCGAGCGCCGCATCAGGTGGTCTCGGCGGCGGCCCTGGTAGGTGGAGGCGCGGGTGTCCCACGACCCGGCGAGGTGACCCTGGCGCATCACGGCGTCCTCAACCTCGATGAGTTGCTCGAGGTGCCCCGGGTCGTACTCGACGCGCTGCGCCAGCCACTGGAGCAGGGTCGGGTGGTGCTCACCCGCTCCCGCGCGCGGGTCACCTACCCGGCACGGGTCCTGCTGGTGGCCGCCACCAACCCCTGCCCCTGCGGGTACCTCGGTGCGCAACGCCGTGCCTGCACCTGCCGACCCGATCACGTCGAGCGCTACCGGGCACGGCTCTCCGGCCCGCTGCTCGATCGTCTCGACCTGCAGGTGTCGCTGCGGCCCCTGGCTGCCGACGCACTGTTGGACGGCGCACCCGGTGAGTCGACCGCGGTGGTGGCCGCGCGAGTCAGCACCGCCCGCGCCGCGGCCGCACACCGCTGGGGTGAGGGCGTACTCAACCGTGATGCCCGTACCGAGCAGCTCCGGGCGGTCACCGCGCAGGCGGCCCTCGGGCGGCTGGCCAGCGCACTGCACGGCGTCGGGGGCTCCGCACGCGCCTTCGACCGCACCCTGCGCGTGGCACGGACCATCGCTGATCTCGCCGGTAGTGAGCTGGTCGTCCCCGCCCATGTCGAGGAGGCGGTGGCCTACCGGCTGCCCGCCGTACGGGGGGCGGCATGAGCGTTGCCCCGCACACCCCGGTCTTCGCGGCGCTCACCGCAGACTGTGACCAGCTCGTGCTACCGGGCAGTGATCCGGAGCTGGTCGCGGCACTGCTGGCCTGGGCCGTACGGCCACGACGCAGCCTGGAGGCGGTCAGGCGTGTGCTGGCGGCCAACCCCGGTCCCGGGACCCCCGCGGAGCGTCTGCTCGCCCACGTGGCGCCCCGGATCGACGCCGACGACGCCGGCCATGCCCGCCAGTTGGTGGCGGACTGGGTGGAGCAGCGGTGTCGCGTGAGCGTCGTCGGCGATCCCAGCTACCCCCCGCGACTGGCCTCCGGTTGGCCGGATACCGACGGTCCGGTGCTGCTGGCCTGTGCGGGCACGATGCCGCCTGATCGGCCGACGGTGGCCATGGTTGGATCGCGGCAGGCCTCGAGCTACGGCAGCGGCGTGGCCGCGTGGCTCGCCCGTGCAGCGGGTGAGGCCGGGGCGCACGTGGTCTCGGGTGGTGCCGTGGGCATCGATGCTGCGGCGCACCGTGCGGCCCTGTCCACCGAGGGCGGGACCAGCGTGGTGCTCGGTTGCGGCCACGCCATCACCTATCCGCAGGCGCACGCCCGGCCGGGCGGGCTGTTCCCTCAGGTGCTGGCGGCGGGCGGCGGTCTGCTCTCCGAGCAGCTGCCGCGGGTAGCGCCCAAAGCCGGGATCGTGCGCGCCCGGAACCGGATCGTTGCGGCACTGGCCGATGTGGTCGTGGTGGTGGAGGGTGGTCCTCGCTCCGGCGCGCTGCTGACCGCGACCGCGGCGTCAGAGCTGAGCCGGCCGGTGCTGGCCGTCCCCGGGGACATCCGTGTCAGCGGTTCTGCGGCACCCAACCGACTGCTCGCAGAGGGCGCGCAGGCCTGCTCCTCGCCCGCTGACCTACTCGCTGCACTGCCCGCCGCAGCCCTCGCCGCCGCCCGGCTCCCGGCGGGCGCCGAGCCCGGTGGTGTCGAGGCAGCTGCGGGCGACGCCGGGGGAGCAGCGCCGGTCAGCAGCCTGCCCCCGCCCCTCTACCAGGCCCTGGCAGCGTCGTGGCCACGGGCGCTCCCTGTTGACAGCGTGCTCGAACGCACGGGGCTTGGGACCGGGGAGGTGCTCTCCGCCCTCACCCGGGCCCAGGTCGACGGCGAGGTGGCAGAAGGTCCCGACGGTGTCGTGTTGCGTCGGCCGCCCGTGGACGTGCACCACCAGCCTTGACTTCCGTCACACTGGCGCACAGGCTCGCCGTGTGCCACAGCAGCCTGCCTCCCGATCCGCACACGCCACCGTCGCCGTGGCGGCCGCTGCACGCCCGGGGGACCCCGCTGCGGCGGTGGGTCCCCAGTGGCAGGCCGCGATCGAGGTACTGCGCACCCACGTTGCCGGAGAGCTCGGGCGGCGGGACAACACCGTCGACGCCTACCGGCGCGATGTGGAGGATCTCGCCCGGGTCTGTACGCGCTGGGGGATCACCACTCCCGCAGAGGTGGATGTGCGGACGCTCCGCCGCTACCTCGCTGAGCTCCAGGCACGGGGCTACGCCCGCAGCACGTCCGCGCGGCGCGCCTCCACCCTGCGGACCTTCTTCCGGTTGCTCGATCACCGTGGCGTGATCGCGCGCGACCCGGCCGCCACCCTGGCCGCACCGCAGCAGGGACGCCAGCTGCCACGGGTGCTGCGTGTCGACCAGGTCGAGGCCCTGCTGACCGCGATCGAGGGCGACGACCCGATCGCGCTCAGAGACCGCGCTCTGCTCGAGTTGCTCTACGCCGCCGGCGCGCGCATCGGCGAGGTGTGCCCGCTGCCCCTCGACGCGCTCGACCTCGACCAGCAGTTGGTCCGCCTCGACGGCAAGGGAGGCAAACAGCGGATCGTGCCCGTCGGGGAGCCTGCGGTGGCCGCGCTGCGCCACTACCTGGGTGCAGGACGACCGCTGCTGGTGGACGGCGAGGTCGGTGCGTTGCTGGTGACCGCACGTGGCAGGGCGCTTGCACCGCGGGCTGCCAGAGAGGTGGTGGCCCGGGCAGCGCGGGCGGCTGGGCTCGGGCACGTCACCCCGCACACACTGCGCCACAGCATGGCGACCCACCTGCTGGAGGGCGGAGCGGACCTGCGCCAGGTGCAGGAGTTGCTCGGTCATGCATCCCTGGCGACCACACAGCGCTACACCCACCTCTCACGCGGGATCCTGCAGGAGGTGCACAGTGCAGCGCATCCGCGGGCACGGGCGGTGCGCCAGGGGCGTGAGCCCTCGGCTACGGTGAGGCCTCGTGGATAGGCTCAAGGCGCTGGCGGCGTTTGCGGCGTTGGAGGCGTTGGCGCACGGCGTCGATGACACTGGACGCGAGGAGCGGGCGTGAGCACGACCGCGATCACCGAGGGCGAGGTCGTCGCACTGTGGGCGACCTACGTCGAGGATCGCGAGCCCCAGGTCCGTGAGCAGCTGATCATCCACTACGCGCCGCTGGTGAAGTACGTTGCCGGCCGTGTCGCCGTCGGTATGCCGGCACATGTGGAGCACGCCGATCTCGTCAGCTACGGCATCTTCGGTCTGATGGATGCGATCGAGAAGTTCGAGCCGGAGCGCGGTTTCAAGTTCGAGACCTACGCGGTGTCCCGGATCCGTGGCGCCATCATCGATGAACTCCGCAGCGTCGACTGGGTCCCCCGATCGGTCCGTACCCGCGCGCGCAAGGTGGAGACGGGGATGCAGCAGCTCGAGGCGAGCCTCAAGCGCACGCCCAGCGACGAGGAACTGGCGGCACACCTCGGCTGGGCCCTCGAGGAGCTCCAGGACACCCTCGCGCGGATGTCGATGACCTCGATCGCCGCCCTCGACGAGGTGCTGGATGTCGGGGAGGGTGATCGCATCACCCTCGTCGACACCCTGCAGGATCTCACGGCGTCGTTACCGGAGGAGACCCTCGACGATGCGGAGACCAAACGGCTGCTGCGCGAGACCCTCACCCGGCTCACGGAGCGGGAGCAGACCGTGCTGGGGCTGTACTACTTCGAGGGGATGACCCTCGCGCAGGTCGGCGACGTCCTGGGTGTCACCGAGTCCCGGGTCTGCCAGATCCACACCAAAGCGGTGCTCAGCCTGCGCACCAAGTTGGGTGAGCTGATCCGGGGGTAGCGGGTCGCGACCGCGACGTTTTCCCCAAGCCACGAGGTGCCATCGGTTCGCGGCGCACAGCTGTGCGTATGCTGCCGTCTCCACACCCGGGGGCACGGAGGCGTGCCCATGTGTCCTGCCCTGCGGTCAGCCCTGACGACCCCGCCGTCCGCCGTCGTGCTCGTGTTCCTGCTCCTCGTGCTGCTGCTGCCCGCAGGTGCGAGCGCCGCCAACCCCCTCCCTCAGGGTGCGGACCTCGACCCGCACGTCCCCGGTTGGTCGCCCGACCTCGGGGTCGCCGTCGCGTACCGACTGCCCGTCGAGGGCGGGGTGCTGCGCGCCTTCGACCCGCCGACGACCGCCTTCGGTGCGGGCCACCGGGGCGTGGATCTGGCGCTCGAGGTGGGCGGTGAGGTCCGGGCGGCCGGGATGGGGGTGGTGACCTTCGCGGGCCCGGTGGCGGGACGTCGTTGGGTCAGCATCGCGCACGCCGACGGGCATCTCACCACCTACGGGCCCCTGGTCGGGCTCCGGGTGGCGCGTGGCGACGCGGTCCACGCCGGAGCGCCCCTGGCGACGCTGGCGGCGGGAGGCCACGGCGCGGGTGGGCGGGACGGGGGCCTGCACTGGGGTGCCAGGGACCACACCGGTGCCTACGTCGATCCGCTGTCGTTGGTGGGCCTCGATCGTCGACGGCCCTCGCTGGTCGGCTCGGGGGCATGGCAGGGCACTGCGCACCACGTCCGCGGCTACGAGCCCTGGTCGGGCAGTCGGGTCGCCGGCGCCTTCGTCGCAGCCAGCCCCGAGGCCCGGGCCCCCGGCTACGTGGCCCCACCGAACCCCAACCACGTCATCCTCCTCCCCGGACTGGCGACCGACTCAGCGAGCGAGGTGCTCGATGCCACCCACCTCGGCTACGACCCGACGAGCGTCACCGCCTTCTCCTACGCCGGACATGCTGCCGGTCAGGGGCCGGCTGACGACCCCCGTCGTGACCACCTTCCCTACGGGCCCGCGGACACCTGGGCGGGACCCGGGCCCGCAGCGGCCCTGCTCGCTGCGCAACTCCGGGTCCAGGCCGAACGGGAACCCGGTCGGGCGGTCGATCTCATCGGGCACTCCATGGGGGGGCTGGTGATCCTGCACTACCTCCTGGAGCACCACGACCCCTACGATCTCAGCCTCCCACCCATCGGTCATGTGATCACCATCGGCTCACCGTTGCGTGGCTCGGATCTGGCCGTGGTGGGCGAGGTCCTGGGTGACGACGTGCTGCTCTCACCGGTGGCCGGGGCGATCCAGGGCCGCGCTGGAACCGCAGGACAGGCCTTGCCGTTGGACGCCCCTGCGATCAGCGAACTGGCCTCGGGCAGTCCACAGGTCGAGGCGCTGGCGCAGGCATGGGACGGTGCGCTCCTCGCGGGTGTCGCGGGGCCGCTGGCGATGGGGACCCGCATCCTGACCATCGCCGGGAGCCGTGATGTGGTGGTCACCCCGCACCGCACCCGACACCCCGCGACCCACGGCACCGAGCATGGGCTCGGTGGCACCGTCATGGGTGAGGACGGCGCCATCGTGGACCATCGTGTGCTGCCGGGAGGCCACAGTTCGGTGCTCGAGACCGAAGCGGTACGCGAGGTCATCTGGGAGTTCCTGGCCGGTGAGGAGGTGGTTGCAAGCCCGGGCCACGCCGGCACCATCGTCGGCGGTGAGCTCAGCAACCTCTCCGCCACCGCGGCGCGCGTGCTCCACCTGTGGGGGTTGTGGCGGGGACCCGGCATCCGCCCTGGCGGCACCCCGCTACCCTGAGGAGTCGGTCCGGCCGAGCTGGTCGGACCTGTTGCCGTGCCCCGCCATGCGCCCTGTGTGCTGTCGGGCCGCACGGCCTGTCATCGGGGCGGGCCGCCAGCTCGCGACCGCCCCGTGTACCGCTACCCATCACACACGCTCGCTGACGGGCGGCCCCGGTGCCTCGCGACCGCGAGGTGGGCCGCACCTGGTGGTCCGGCTCCACAGCCGCACCCCGGATCCGGAGGACGCGGGCGGAGGACCAACCGAACCCCAGGAGGAACGCAGTGGCCGTCACCAGCATGCGCCAGCTGCTCGAGGCAGGTGTCCACTTCGGACACCAGACCCGGCGCTGGAACCCCAAGATGCGTCGTTTCATCTACGGCGAGCGCGGGGGGATCTACGTCATCGACCTGCGCCAGACCGTGCAGCACATCGAGCGGTCCTACAGCTTCACCCGCGACCTGGTCGCCAAGGGCGGCACGGTGCTGTTCGTGGGGACCAAGAAGCAGGCCCGCGAGACCATCGAGTACCAGGCGACCCGTGTGGGCATGCCCTACGTCACCGAACGGTGGATGGGTGGCATGCTCACCAACTTCGAGACCATCAAGTCCCGGATCGGGCGCCTGAAGGAGCTCGAGGCCATGGAGGCCTCCGGCACCTTCGAGTTGCTCCCCAAGAAGGAGGTCCTCCAGCTCGAGCGCGAGCGTGAGAAGCTCCAGACCAACCTTGGTGGCATCCGCGAGATGGGCAAGCTGCCTGACGCGATGTGGGTGGTCGACACCGTCATCGAGGAGATCGCGGTCAAGGAGGCCAACCGCCTCAACATCCCCGTGCTCGGGATCCTCGACACCAACTGTGACCCCGATGTCGTCCAGTACCCGGTGCCCGGCAACGATGACGCGATCCGCAGCTCCGCGCTATTGACCCGCATCATCGCCGACGCGTGCGCCGACGGGCTGCTGCTGCGTGCCTCGCGTTCACCGGACGAGGAGCTGCGGGAGCAGGCGCTGAAGGCCACGGAGTCCGCCGACAGCGGCGTTGCCGCCGCGGAGCCCAAGGCTGAGTGGGAGATCGAGCTCGAGCGCCAGCAGGCCGCAGAGCAGGCCACCCGCGCCGCCGGCGAGGACAGCACCCCCGCCGCGACGCCGCCCCCCGCTGAGCCGCCCGCACCCGCACCCGGGTCCGAGGGCTGAGGCCACCGGTACCGCACCGGGCGGGGCCACGGCCCCGCCCACCACCCGCGCCCGCATCCGTCGGGCACCCCTGAAGGAGAACCCCGTGGCGATCACCGCTGCAGACGTCAAGCAGCTCCGTGAGCTGACCAACGCGCCCATGATGGCGTGCAAGAAGGCCCTCGTCGACGCCGACGGCGACATGGACAAGGCTGCCGAGCTCGTCCGCGAGCGCACCGGCGCCAAGATGGATGCCCGTGCCGCCGACCGCACCGCGGGTGAGGGGCTGGTGCACACCTACCTGCACGCCCCGACCCCCGGTATGCCCGCCAAGGTCGGCGTGCTGCTCCAACTGTCCTGTGAGACCGACTTCGTGGCCAAGGCGGAGGCGGTCCAGAAGCTCGCCAAGGACCTGGCCATGCACATCGCGGCGGCCAAGCCCCTGGTCGTCAGCGAGGACCAGGTGGACGCGGCATTGCTCGACAAGGAGCGGGAGTTCGCGCGCAAGGAGGCCCTCGAGCAGGGCAAGCCTGAGCACATCGTCGACCGCATCGTCGACGGTAAGGTCAAGAAGGTCTACGAGGAGTGGGTCCTGCTCAACCAGCCCTACGTCCTCGATGGTGACAAGACCGTCGGCCAGGCCATCAGCGAGGTCCAGGCAACCGTGGGTGAGAAGCTCGAGGTGGCCCGATTCTCCCGGTTCGAGGTGGGGGCCTGAGCGACGGCGCTAGGCTCTCGTGCCGAGGACAGCGCGGGATCCAGGTCGCGACCCGCGACCTGAACCCGCGACCTGAACCCGCGACCTCAACCCCCAGCCTGAGCCCACCATCGCCCGAACCCACCGCCCGAACACCCACGTCCTGCGAGGTGCACGGTGACACAGCGAGCGCCACTGAACCGTGTGCTGCTGAAGCTGTCGGGGGAAGCCTTCTCCGACCCCGAGGTCAAGGGCGGTATCGACCCCACCATCGTGCGCCAGGTCGCCGATGAGATCGCCGAGCTCCAGGCCAGTGACGGCACGGAGCTCGGCATCGTCGTCGGCGGTGGCAACATCTTCCGGGGGAACTCCCCAGCGGCGTCGGGGATGGATCGCTCCTCCGCCGACCACATGGGGATGCTCGCCACCGTCATCAACGCCCTCGCTCTCCAGGATGCCCTGGAGAAGGCCGGGGTGGAGACCCGCACCCAGACGGCCGTGGCCATGCAGGAGCTCGCCGAGCCCTACATCCGCCGTCGCGCGATGCGCCACCTGGAGAAGGGGCGGGTCGTGATCTTCGCCGCCGGCCTCGGCGCGCCATACTTCACCACCGACACCACCGCAGCCCAGCGTGCCCTGGAGATCGGGGCCGATGCGATCCTCAAGGGCACCCAGGTGGACGGCGTCTACGACCGTGACCCCAAGCAGGATGCCACTGCCACCCGCTACGACGAGATCGACTTCCTCTCCGTGCTGAACCAGGGCCTGAAGGTCATGGACGCCACGGCGATCTCGCTGTGCATGGACAACCAGCTGCCCATCGTGGTCTTCGAACTGCTGCGGACCGGCAACATCCGCCGGGTCGTACGGGGCGAGCCGGTCGGCACGCTCGTCCAACCCGGCCCCACCACGTGACCTACCCCACGCCGGCATCGACCGGCCGCCTCCCAGGAGAACGCGATGACCCTCGCTGAGATCATCCGAGACGCTGGACACCGCATGGACCAGGCGGTGGAGAAGGTCAGCGAGGACTTCGCGGGCATCCGGACCGGCCGCGCCAATCCGCAGCTGCTCAACCGGATCGTGGTCGAGTACTACGGCTCGCCGACACCACTGCAGCAGTTGGCCAACTTCTCCGTACCCGAGCCACGCATGCTGCTGGTCAACCCCTTCGACAAGAGCTCGGTCAACCAGATCGAGAAGGCCATCCGCGACGCCGACCTCGGCCTNAACCCGGCCAACGACGGCGGCACGATCCGGTGCGTGTTCCCTGAGCTGACGCAGGAGCGGCGCAAGGAGTACATCAAGATGGCCAAGGTGGCCGCGGAGGACGGCAAGGTGGCGGTACGCAACGTGCGCCGCAGCGCCCGTGACGCAATGCAGAAGCTCGAGGACGACGGCGAGGTCGGAGCCGATGAGCGTGAGCGTTCCGCCAAGAAGCTCGAGTCGATGACCGCGGAGCACACCTCCCGCATCGACACGGCGCTGGAGGCCAAGGAGCAGGAGTTGATGGAGGTCTGAGTCGGCGGCGCGCCCCCGAGGTTCCCGTGGAGCAACGCGACGCCGAACCACGACCCCGCGGCATGGTCGGGGGTCGTAACCTGCCGGTTGCGATCGCGGTGGGCATCGTGCTGGCGGCGGCGTTCCTCGGCGCGCTGTTCTGGCGGGGCGAGGCCGTCGTCGCGCTCATCACGATCCTGGCGACCCTGGCTGCCGTCGAGGTCGCACGCCCCCTGGCTTCCGTCGGTGTACGGGTGCTGCGCGTGCCCCTGGTGCTGTCGGTGGTGGTCAGCGTTCCGGGGACCTACCTGCTTGGCCCCGCCGGTCAGGGCCTTGGGATGTCGGTGCTGCTGATCAGCGCGTTCCTGTGGCTGTTGATCGACCGGGACCGCACGGCGGTGGTGGCGAGCCTGGGTGTCACCACCTTCTTCGGCGTGTGGCTGGCGCTGTTCGCATCCTTCGCCTCCCGGCTGGTGGACCGGCCCGACGACGGGCCCCTGGTGGTGCTCGCGGTGGTCGGTGCCGTGATCCTCACCGACATCGGTGGCTACGCCTTCGGGGTGCCCTTCGGGCGCCACAAGGTCGCACCGAGCGTGAGCCCCGGCAAGTCCTGGGAAGGGCTCGTCGGCGGTCTCGCGGCGGCGGCCGTGCTGGCCGTACTGGTCCTCCCGCGACTCGGTGGAACCTTCACTCCCGCCTCGGCTGCTGTGGTCGCCCTGGCGGCCGGCGGCGCCGGTTTCATCGGTGACCTGGTCCAGTCGATGGTCAAGCGCGACCTCGGTGTCAAGGATCTCGGTGACCTGCTTCCCGGTCACGGTGGTGTGCTCGACCGCGTGGACGGCATCCTGTTCGCGCTCCCCGTCGGCTACTACGGGCTCGCGCTGTTCGCGTGACCACCTCCGGGGTCGCGCGTGCGTCGAGGTGCCCCGGTCCCCGCGTGGTTGCCCGGTCAGCCCACACGGTCGCCGGCGAGTCGTCCTGGCGTACCCTGACAGGTCGGGGACCACCCGTAGGCCCCCTCCCGCCCCTGCCCCCGCCCCTGCCCCCGCCCCTGCCCATCGTGAGGAACCGTGTCCAGCGCCCCACAACCCGCGTCCGGCCGAGCCGCAGACCGCGCCCCGGCGCTGCCCGCTGCCACCGATGACACCGCCGGTACAGCTGGCGGCGCCGTCGACCCCTACTCCCTGGACCGGGAGCAGCTCGAGGAGCTCGTGGCCGAGCTCGGCCAGCCGCGCTACCGGGCGGATCAGCTCCATGCCTGGCTGGTCAGGGGCGTTGACGACCCTGCCCAGATGACGGATCTGCCCACGTCGCTGCGCGATGAGCTGGCACGGTGCTTCGCGCCGACACGCCCTGAGCTGGTCGCCCACACCGTTGCTGACGGCGGCCACACCCACAAGCTGCTGCTGCGCTTCCCCGACGGTGAGGCCATCGAGACGGTGTTGATGCTCTACCCCGATCGGGCGACGGTGTGCATCTCCACCCAGGCCGGTTGTGCCATGGGCTGCCCCTTCTGCGCGACCGGTCAGGCCGGTTTCCGCCGCCAGCTCACGGCTGGTGAGGTGGTCCGCCAGGTGGTGGTGGCCGACGCGGCCCTGCGCACCGGCGGCATCGGCGAGGAGCACCTGCCCGATGGCGCCCCCACCCGGATCACCAACGTGGTCTTCATGGGGATGGGGGAGCCCTTGGCCAACCTGCCCGCGACCCTGGCCACGGTGCGCTGGCTCCACGACCCCGAGGGCTTCAACCTCTCCGCCCGGGGCATCACCGTCTCCACCGTGGGCCTGGTGCCCGGGATCACCAAGCTGGCCGAGCTCGGTCTGCCCGTCACCCTCGCCGTGTCACTGCACGCGTCCACCGATGCGTTGCGCGACGACCTCGTCCCCGTCAACCGCCAGCACCCCCTCGCCGAGGTGGAGCAGGCGATGGCCGACTACCGCCGGACCACCAACCGGCGGGTCAGCATCGAGTGGTGTCTGATCGGCGAGGTCAACGACGACGCTGAGCAGGCCGACCGGCTCGGTGCGATCGCCCGTCGCCTGCGCGCCCACGTCAACGTCATCCCCATGAACCCCACCCCCGGGGTGCGGTGGCAGGAGCCGACCCGTGCCCGCATGTCGGCCTTCGTCGAGCGGGTCCGGGCCCGGGGTGCCACGATCACCCTGCGGGATACCCGGGGACGTGACGCCGATGCGGCGTGTGGGCAGCTGCTCGCCTCCTACACCCTGGGTGCCGGGACCCGCCTGCCGGCCGCGGTCGGTGCTGCCGACCGTGTCGACGCCGGCCTCGCGCTGCCCATCCGTGACGGCGCACCCGAGGGCGCACCCGACGGCGCGCCCGGTCGTGGGGCGGTCCCACCGGTCGACGGTGCACCGGCAGGTCCCGCGTGAACCGGCGCCGCGTCGTGCTGCTCGGGTCCACCGGCTCGATCGGTACCCAGGCTCTCGAGGTGGTCCACGCCCACCCCGACCGCTTCGAGGTGGTGGGCTTGGCCGCGGGCCGCGACATCGACACCCTCGCCCGGCAGGCCGCCGACCTCGGGGTCGATCGGGTGGCCGTTGCCGACGCGGGCGCTGCCGCCCGGCTCTCCTCCCATGCGCCGGGGCTCGAGGTGCTGGCCGGCCCCGACGCCGCGACGCACCTCGCCGCGAGCGACGCCGACCTCGTGGTCAACGGCATCACCGGCGCGATCGGGCTGGCACCGACCCTGGCAGCGCTGGAGGCCGGAACCCCCGTCGCGCTCGCCAACAAGGAGAGCCTGATCATCGGTGGTGAGCTGGTCGTGGCCGCTGCGGAGCGCGCCGGTGGCCGTGACACCCACCTGATCCCCGTGGACAGCGAGCACTCCGCCCTGGCCCAGTGCCTGCGATCGGGTCGTGCCAGCGAGGTGGCACGTCTGGTGCTCACTGCCAGCGGGGGGCCCTTCCGTGGCTACAGCCGCGCGGAGCTGGCCGATGTCGGCCCCGAGGACGCCCTGGCCCATCCCACCTGGTCGATGGGCCAGGTCATCACGATCAACAGCGCGACCCTGGTCAACAAGGGGCTCGAGCTGCTCGAGGCCAACCTGCTGTTCGACGTCGACCTCGATCGGCTCGATGTGGTGGTCCACCCGGAGTCGGTGGTCCACTCGATGGTGGAGTTCGTCGACGGCTCCACCATCGCGCAGCTGTCGCCGCCCGACATGCGACTACCGATCCAGCTCGCCATGGCCTGGCCCGAGCGGCTCGACCACGCATTCGTCGCCTGTGACTGGACACGCGCCGGTGCGCTGACCTTCGAACCAGTGGACCGGGTGACCTTCCCCGCCCTGGACCTCGCCCTGGAGGCCGGCCGGCGTGGTGGCGCCTACCCGGCGGTGTACAACGCTGCGAACGAGGTGGCGGTGGCCGCGTTCCTGGACGGGCGGCTCGGCTTCCTGGACCTGCCCGCGGTGCTGGCCGACACTCTGGAACGCTACACCGCCACCGATCCGACCCCACCCCGAGACCTCGACGAGCTCACGGCCATCGACGGCCAGGCCCGCGAACTCGCCGACGTCATCCTGCGACGAGGCCCCCGATGAGCAGCGCCCTCGCGATCGTGGCCTTCGTGGCCGCCCTGGTCCTCGCGATCCTGATCCATGAGCTCGGCCACCTCGTCACCGCGAAGCGGGTCGGGATGAAGGCCGACCGTTACTTCGTCGGCTTCGGCCCGACGTTGTGGTCGACCCGCCGGGGAGAGACCGAGTACGGGGTCAAGGCCCTGCCGCTCGGCGGGTTCGTGTCCATCCGCGGGATGTCGCCCCTCGATGAGCGTGACGCCCCCGTCATCGACACCGTGTTCAGCCCCGGGGCACTGGAGGACGCTGCCCGCAGCGCGGCGACATCCGAGGACGGAGCGGAGGTGGTGACCACCTTCGAGGACGGCACGCCGCCCCTGACCCGGGCGAGCCTCGACCACCTCGATGCAGAGCTCGCCAAGCGGGGCGCCCCCGCACGGTTGCGTGAGCACATCGTACGGCGCACGCGTGAGACGGCAGCGGAGTCCGACACGCGCGCACAGTTGCTGCTCGGTGTGCGGGAGATCATCCACACCGAGGTGGGGGAGAGCCGCCGACTCGGCGACCTCGCCTGGCGCCTCGAGCGCGGCGACGAGGGCCGCTTCTACCACGACCGTCCGCCGTGGCAGCGTGCCCTGGCCATCTTCATGGGGCCGGTGACCCACATCGCGATCGCGGTGGCCCTGCTGTTCGGCCTCTACACGCTCCTGCCGCTCCCAACGGGGGAGGTCACCCCGGAGATCGGGCAGGTCATCGAGGGCTCCGCCGCGGAGGAGGCCGGCCTGGAACCGGGCGACCGCGTGCTGGCCGTGGGCGAGGTGGCCTCTGAGGAGTTCGAGGTCCTGCGCGAGGAGATCCGCGCCCGTCCCGGGGAGGCCACCACGCTGACCGTCAGCCGCGACGGCACCGAGGTGGAGCTCGCCCTCACCCCGCAGGAGGAACAGGATCCACAGACCGGCGAGGCGATCGGCCTTGCAGGGTTCCTGCCGGCTGTGGAGGAACAGCGGCTCAGCGCGGGGGCTGCGGTGCGGCGGGCCACGGTCGGCGATGAACTCGATCCGAACGGCGGTGTGGTCCCCATGCTGCGGCTCAGCGTCCAGGGCCTGGCCTCGATCTTCAGCCCCGCGGGGCTCGGCGACCTGTTCTCCACCGCAGCCGGGAGCCAGGAACGCGACCCCGAGGGCGTGGTGTCCCTGATCGGCATCGCATCCCTGGCGGGCCAGACCGCGGAACAGGGCACCGCTGGTGTCTACACCTTCCTGTTCCTGCTCGCCTACCTCAACGTCTTCCTGTTCATCTTCAACCTGGTGCCCCTGCCACCCTTCGACGGCGGCCACCTCGCTGTGGCCGGCGTCGAGAAGGTCGGCAACCTGCTGCGCCGCGTGCGGGGTCGCCAGCCGGACTTCACCGTCGATCCGCGCACCATCACCGCCATCGCCCTGCCGGTGATCGGGGTGCTGCTGTTGGTGGTCATCGCCTCCTTCTGGTTGGACATCACCGATCCGATCCGCCTGTGAGCCGCGGCCTGCGCCGCGAGAAGCCCGCTCGGCGCAGCCGGATGCCACCGCGCCGTGGTGGTGGCCTGCCGTGGTGCCCCGCCCCGGCCCCCGCCCCGGCCATCGGCAGCCGGCCCCC
>SL_7KL_010_BRINEDRAFT_10000784_pt1 | contig 15292 bp, 16 predicted proteins | sample SodLak_010_BRINE_FD_10663 | JGI IMG/M metagenome (IMG submission 10663)
CCCTCACGATTCGCTGGGGGACCTGACGCCGGTCGAATACCGGCAGTTACACACCCCGGAAACCTCTAGTTATGCGTGGACCTAATTGGGGGAAGTCGACATGACCACCACGTTGTACCGCAACGAATTCGCCCGAAACTGGTTCAAGCTGGGCGGAGGTGGCGCATTCATTGACGACGCCAATCGGGGCGATGCGAGCGCGCAACGAATCCTCCGGGGCGAGGACGATGTGGCGGGACTGACTTACCGCAACAACAACCGCGAATATGTCTCCGAGGGCATCCAGACCGAACTGGGCATGGACTTCGGGGACCACTGGCTGCGCGTGGGTGCCCGCTACCACCAGGACGAGATGGATCGCTTCCAGCCGGACGACATCTACGATCAGGTGAACGGTTCCCTCGTCTATCAGGAGACCATCCAGCCGACGGGCAGCAACAACCGGTTCGAGGATGCGCAGGCCTGGAGCTTCTGGCTCGCCGACGAGTGGTACGTCAGTGACCGGCTGACCGCGAACCTGCTGCTGCGCTACGAGGATGTCGAGACCTCGCGGACCCAGTATGCCGATACGCAGCGAAACGTCGTGGATTCGCGGCGCTCCAATTCGAGCAGCGTCTGGCTGCCGGGGGCCTCGCTGACCTACGACTTCACGGATCGCTGGCAACTGCTGGCGGGGGTTCACCGTGGGTTTGCTCCCCTGGGGGGCGGTGCGACCGAAGACCAGGCCCCGGAAACCAGCACGAACTGGGAACTGGGCGCCCGGTATCAGGGCGACAATGCGTTTGTCGAGGCGATTGGTTTCTACAGCGATTTCTCCGACTTAGTGCAGAACTGCTCGGTGGCGACGCCCTGCTCGGACGGTTCCACCTCCGGGACCTTCACGACCGGGGAGGCGGTCATCTCCGGACTGGAGTTGCGGGCTTCCACGGGGATGGACCTGGGATCCTTCCACGCGCCCCTGGAGGCCAGCTACACCTACACCAGCGCCAAGGCCAGCGCGGACAACCCGGCCTCGGGGCAGCAAGAGGGCGATCGCTTGCAGGGGGTCCCGCGCCACCAGTTCAGCCTTCGAGGGGGCCTCGAGCACGCGAGTGGCTGGAACCACTACGCGGTCGTGAAGTACATCGACGCGACCTGCAANAGCGATGGCTGTAACCGGAGCNCGGGCGCATTCGACCGCACCGAGTCGCTGACNACGATCGACCTGGTGAGCCAGTATCCCCTGGGCAGGAACACCGACCTCTATGCCCGGGTGAGCAATGTGCTGGATGAGCAACAAATCATCTCCCGTTCCCCGGACGGTGCCCGGCCCAACGAACCGCGTACGTTCTCGGTCGGGTTGACGCACCGGTTCTGAGTCGGTGTCTCTTGCATCGAAGACCGCACCTTCCTCGGGTGCGGTCTTCTTGTATGGGAAACCGGAATCGGCAGCCCGTCACATTCTGGAGGGCGGGTTTCCGGCAAGACGGATCGTATGTTGGGCTTCCCGGTCGAACGCCCCGAGTGTCCCCGGTTCGACGGGTAACTGTCGGGTACTGGGGGCGAAGCGAGAAAGGACCCTTACGGTAAAGGAGAACACCATGTGGAAATCGCGACTGACGATCCTGATGCTTGCCCTGATGATGGCGCTGGGCAGTGCCACCCTCGCGGGGTGTGACAATCAGGGCCCGGCGGAAGAGGCCGGCGAGAACATCGATGACGCCATGGACGATGCGGGCGATTCGATGGAGGATGCCGGCGACGAGATGGAAGACACCTTCAGCAACTGATTTCCTGCCCTGCAGTACGTGAAAGCCCCGGCACGCGCAGCGTGTCGGGGCTTTTTTGTGGCGGACCAGCGCCAGCTGGTCGCCTGGGTGACGGATCCGGGGCAGGATCAGAGGCGGTCGTCACCCTCGGGTTCCAGGGAGCCGCCCTGCTCGTCCATGCCGTCATCCATCGGGGGCTGCTGCATGTCGCCTTCCGGCGGCTGCTGTTGCTGCATGCCGTCTTGGGGCGGCGGGGCGCTCTGCATGCCGCCTTCACCGGTCTCGGGCTGTTCCTGCATCTGTTGCTCTTCGAACTCGTCCATGCCCATGTCGCCGTCGGAGCAGCCCATCAGGAAGACGAGGGGTGCGATGGCCATGGCGGCCAGGATCTTGGTGGAATGTTTCATGGAAACTCCTGTGTATCCGGGGTGAATGTGAACGGAAAAATGACGTTCAATCCAGTTGACCGGAATACCCCCTCATATGTTGCGAGAAGTTCATCACACTCCACCGTTTCGGTGAGGCGATCGTGGCGCTCATCACGTATCCCCGTGCGGTTTGTCGACGCATCACGAACCCACCGCTACAGTGATGCCCAGGCAATTCACGGACCGTAGTGATGGCGCAATCCTCCCAACCCGACCCCCTCCTCGATCAGGCTCGCTCGGCCTGGGCCCGGGGCGAACATGACGCTGCGATGACCCTTTGGCGCCAGGGTGCCGAGGCGGGTGATCCGCAGTGCGCGTTTAATCTTGGCGTGCTGCTGGACGAGGGGCAGTACCTGCCCCGGGATCCGCTCGAGGCCGCGCAGTGGTACCAGCGCTCAGCCGAGGCCGGCTTCCCGGATGCGGCCTTCAACCTGGCGGTGCTGTTCGAGCAGGGTGATGGGCCGGAGGCGAATCCCAACGAGGCCGCGCGCTGGTTCCATATTGCCGCCGAGCGCGGGAACGCCCAGGCCATGTTCAATCTGGGGCTCAAGTTCGACGAGGGCCGGGGCCTGCCGCAGGACCCGGAACAGGCGGCACAGTGGTACCTGCTGGCGGCCGAGGCCGGTGAGGGGCGTGGTGCGGCCAATCTCGCGCGTCTGTTCGCGATGGGCGAGGGCGTGGAGCGTTCCGACGTGTCGGCGTTCAAGTGGTATGCGATCGCGGCGGAGATGGGGGTTGCGAGCGCCGCGCGGCACCGCGAGCGGGTCGCTCGCGAGCTGAGCCCGGAGCAGCGCCTGCATGCCGGTGAGCGTGCGCAGGAGTGGTTGCAGGGCCATTCGTCGCCCCGTCTGCAATAGCGGGTCGGGCGCTTGCGCTGGGGTGCCCCTGAGACTGAGAAAGGGGCAAGGCGTTGCGGTTGGCGTTGGGCTAGATCACTACGTTCAGTTCGCGGCGCGGCTCTTCGGCCGGGCCGGCCAGGCTGACCGCGAGTTCCACGCGACGGCGCAGGGCCTCGACACCACCACCGCTCAGCGGGCCGCCGTCCGCCGGCATGGCCTCGGCGGAATCATTGCCGCTGCGGAACGCCTCGATCTGGGCCGCCACGCGGGCGCGGGAGGCCATCTCCTGGTCCGATCGCGGGAAGGCCAGTCCCTGATCCTGTTCGGTATCACCGCGCCGGTTGTCGTCCTGTTCCGGGCGGTCTTCGAACGGCCGGCGGGCCGCGCCGGCCTCCGGATCGTTCAGCGGGCGTTCGAAATCCGCCGGGGTGGAGAGTTGGCCCAGGCCCAGCCGGTCGCTTCCGGTCGGGCGTGTGCCGATCGGTATTGCAGCTGAGGGGTTGGAGACTGGGACTTCCATCGTGTGACTCGTCGAGCCCCCTGATCGTTACGTGGTCTTGTCGCCTGGATTCAGGCGCGCACATCCAGCAGTGAGCCGATCATTCGATCTTCGGCCTGCAGGGTCTTCACCGAGGCCTCGATCTGATTCTGGCTGGCGATCATGCCGACCTGGGCGCCCATGCCCTCGCGACTGCCCGCATTCTCGGTGGCCACCGTATGTGCCTGCTGGCGCATGCTGGTCATGCCCTTCTGAATGCCCGCGAGGGAGGTGCTGCCGTCGATCATCGTTTCGAACTCGTTATGGTTTTCGGTTGCAACCCTACGACCGAATTATAGATCAATTAGTTGCACTTCACCGGAAGCCTATCCAGGAAGGCGTCAGGAGGTGCCGAGCAAGCTTTGCAGGCGGGCTTGAACAGCCTCGCGGGCGCCGGCCTGCCGTGCCTGCCATGCAGCCAGATGCTCGCGGCGAGCCTGCCGATCAATCCCTTCCGCCAGACGGGCAAGCACCTCTTCGGCCACCTGTTCGGGGTCCTCGCCGCGGGCGACCAGGCCGGTGTGTTCGGCCGCGATGCGCAGCCGGGTGGCGGCGTCCGGATGGCGCTCGTGCTGCGCCGGGCCGCAGATCACCGCGCTGCCACAGGCCAGTGGCAGCCCCAGGTCCGGAGGGGTCTCGCTGGCGGCCAGGGTGCCACCCGGCAGGGTCACGTCGGCGCAGGTGTAGGCGGCGTGCAGGGTCTCCGGGTCCTCGATGTAGTAGACCCGGTTCTTGCGCGGCACGAAGGACGTCATGAAGCGGTTGTGGCGGATGATCGGCAGGGAGTACTTGATCGCGTCGCGATAGACCGGCTCGTGGCGTGCCGGGTCGGCCGGGGCCAGCAGCAGGATGGCGGCGCTCTTGCGCAGGACCGCGAACAACACGGCGAAGGCGAAGGCCTCCTCGCCCGGGCCAGTATTGGGCGCCAGCAGGATCGGGTGACCCTTCTCGTGGTACTCGCGAAAACGCTCGCAGAACCCGTCATCTCCGGATGGCGCGGGCGGCAGTTCCACCGCGCCGGCGATCGGATCGCCGATCACCTCGACCGGGCCGGAGGGGGTAGCGGCCTCGCGTGCAGCGAAGACCGCATTCCATTCGACGCCTGCCGCGCCGTCACCCTCGGCATTGATCCAGATGCGTGGCACGTGGACCGCGCCGAGGGCGGGNCCCAGGTCCAGATCGCCAGCGTGCAGGGGGCCGATGACCAGGATGGCGCGCGGTTGCAGGCGCGCCAGACGTGTGGCGGCCAGTTCGGGGCGCATCGCCAGGGCCGGGAGGCCGTCGATCAGGTCCTCGGCCTCGCGGTCCTGGCCACAGTCGGTGACGCCGAGGGCGATGGGGCCGACGGACCCGGCCAGCTCCTGCAGCCAGTCGGCGGCGGTCTCCAGAGTGGCCCGCGGGGCCAGGACCAGGATGCGCCCGCTGCTTTCGCCGGGGACGGAGCGGGCGGTGATCCAGGCAGACAAACGTGCGAACATGGTGGGCTGTTATCCGGTCGTCGGGCGAGCGCCGCATTATACGAGGCGCCGCACAGCGCCCGCCACGGGCGGGCTACATGTTGTCTCTAGGGGAATCGCGGAATGGGCATACGCTGGATCATCGGGCTGGTGGTGATGGGGGTCATCCTGGCCCTGGCCATGTGGGTCTATTCCAACCCGGGCGGGATGCGCAGCCAGCAGTTCTCCGANCTGCCCTGGCAGATCGAGGTGGGGGACCGNCAGCGCACNCGGGTGCTGGGGGTCGTTCTGGGCGAGACCACCATGGCCGATTTGATGCACCGCCTGCCGGTGCCGGATATCCGACTGTTCGTGGACGCGGACGGCTCGCGTTCGCTGGAGGCCTATTACGTGAATGCGCGCATCCCGCCGTTCGAGGCCAANCTGATCCTGCGCCCGGATCTGGACGAGGCCGCGCTGGACCGGATTCAGTCCGAAGTCACCTCCGAGCGCCCGATGCCCAGTGGCGCCCGGCGCTACGGGCTGAGCGACAATGCCCTGACCTCGCTGGGCAATGTGCCGATCGTCGAGATGAGCTATATCCCCCGCGCGCAATGGACCGAGGACCTGATCACCCAGCGCTTCGGCGAGCCCCGCGAGCGGATGCGCATCGCCTCCGATCACAGCTACTGGCTCTACCCCGAGGAGGGGTTGGTTATCCTGGTCCCGCGGCGCGGCCGCGTGCTGATGCATTACGTCACCCAGGACCGCTGGGGGCAGACGGTGGAGCGCCTGCGCGACGAGGGGCGGCGCCGTCTGGGCGAGGATCACGGGGATCATGAGTGAGTCGAACCCGACGGATGACCGCCCGTTCTGGGAGCGCCCGCTCGAGAGCCTGACCCATGCCGAGTGGGAGGCCCTGTGCGATGGCTGCGGGCGCTGCTGCCTGCACAAGCTGGAAGACGAGGACTCGGGCGAGCTCGCCTTCACCTGGCTGGCCTGCGATCTGCTCGACTGCGAGACCGGCTACTGCTCCGACTACGCGAACCGCCGCGACTTCGTGCCGGACTGCATCCAGCTGACCCGGAAGGACCTGCCGCACTATCACTGGCTGCCACCGACCTGCGCCTACCGGCTGCGCTTCGAGGGCCACCCTCTGCCAGCCTGGCATCCCCTGCTGAGCGGCGATCCGGAGACGGTCCGCCGCGCCCGCGTGTCAGTGGCCGGGCGCGTGATCCGCGAGCAGGACGCCCCGGACCTGCCACTGATCGACTACGTCGTGGACTGGCCCGGCGAGGTGCCCGAGTCCGCGCGCCTGTGGCGCCCGGTGGTCCGCCTGCCGCGGGAGTAGCCATGCCGGCGGTGGTGGACCTGTTCGTCTACGGGACGCTCAAGCGCGGTTTTGCCAACCACCGTGCATTCTGCGAGCGGGCCCTCCGGATCCGCCCCGCGTCGATCGAAGGCACGATCTTTGACCTGCCGGTGGGCTACCCGGCCGTACAGATCCCCGGTGACAGCATCCTGCTGGAGGCGGGCCCCGATCCCGTGCGTGATGCAGGCCGCCAGCGGCTCGTCCGGAACCCGGTGCCACCCGGGCGGGCCGGGGATGCCTGCGGCCGCGTCCTGGGCGAATGGATCCGCCTGCCCGACCCGGCCTGCACCCTGCCGCCAGTGGACGCCCTCGAAGGCCTGCGCCGCGACGGCCGTGGGGAATATCGCCGCGCGCTGGTTCCCGCCTGGACGGAGGAGGGACCCCGGGCCCTCTGGGTGTACTGGATGCCGCAATTGCCGCCCGATGCGCGCTACCTGCCGGATGGGGCCTGGCCGGCGCGGTCCTGATCCGGGCGGCGCGTTCATTGTGGTCCCGGGACGCCGGCGGCCCGCTCCGAAAGCGGTAGGATGCGATGAGCGCAGCGAATCGCATCGGGTGGCCCATGGGGTGAGTGCCACGTCTTGAACGATGCGATTCGCTGCGCTCATCGCATCCTGCGGTTTCCCTGGTATTCGTGGTTCCGGGGAGGCGCTAGCCGGCGGAGGCGAGGAGTTCGCGGGCGTGGGTGCGGGTGGTCTCGGTGAGCTGGGTGCCGCCGATCAGGCGGGCCAGGGCCTCCACGCGGCGTTCGTCGTCCAGCGGCTGGATCGCGGTGCGGGTGCCGTCCTTGGCGTGGCTCTTTTGTACCTCCAGCTGGTGGTGCGCCTGGGCGGCGACCTGGGCCAGGTGGGTCACGCACAGGACCTGATGGCGCTCGCCCAGGCTGCGCAGCTTGCGCCCGACCACCTCGGCGACCGCGCCACTGATGCCGCTGTCGACCTCGTCGAAGATCAGCGTGGGCACTGTCTGCTGCTCGCTGGCCAGTACCTGTAGCGCCAGCCCGATGCGCGAGAGCTCGCCGCCGGAAGCGACCTTGGCCATCGGCTGCGGCGCAGCACCAGGGTTCGCGGCCACGCGGAATTCAATGTGGTCCACGCCGTGGGCCTGCGGCTTGTCGGCGGGCTCGACCCCGATCTCGAAGTGGCCGCCAGCCATGCCCAGTTCCTGCATGGTCTCGGTGACCGACTGGCCGATGCGGCTGGCGGCCTTCCGGCGAGCCTGAGTGAGTTTCGTGGCAGCGGTATCGAAGGCCTCGCGGGTCTGCTGTTCGCGCGCCTCCAGGGCCTCAACGGTCTGATCGCCGTTTTCCAGGGCATCCAGTTCCGTTTGCAGTTCATCGAACAGGCCCGGCAGGGCCTCGGGGTCGATCCGGTGCTTGCGCGCCAGGCGCAGGTATTCGCTGACGCGAGTATCCAGCTCGGCGAGGCGTTCCGGGTCCAGCTCGATGCCGTCGGCCAGGCGGCGCAGGTGGTCGCCGGCCTCGTCGATCTGGATGCGGGCGGATTCCAGCAGCTCCACCGCCGGACTGACCCGTTCGTCGTGTTGCGCGGCGTCCTGCAGGGCGTGCAGGACCTGGCCCAGCTGCGTGTCCAGCCCGCTGTCCTCCTCGATCTGCTGGCTGGCGGTCTGCAGGGCGGTGAGTACCTCGGTGCCGTGGGCGAGCTGGTTTTGTTCGGTCAGCAGTCGGGGGTATTCGTCCTGTACCGGGGCCAGCTCGGCCAGCTCTCCGCTCTGGAAGCGCAGCAGGTCGAGGCGGTCGGAGGTGTCGGCCTGGGCCTCGCGTGCCTGGTCCAGGGCGCTCGCCGCAGCGCGCCAGGCGCGGTGGGCCTCGCGGACATCGCCCGTCGGGTTGCCGTCGAGGAAGCCGTCCAGCCAGTGGCGCTGGGTATCGCGCTGCAAGAGCTGCTGATGCGCGTGCTGGCCGTGGATGTCCACCAGCCATTCGCCCAGGGTGCGCAGCTGACCCACCGCGACCGGCCGCCCGTTGATCCAGGCGCGGCTCTTCCCCTGGCGGGTCAGCACGCGGCGCAGCAGGACGTTTTCGTCGTCCGCCTCGGCCAGGTCCTGTTCGGCCAGCCAGGCGCTGGCCGGGCCCTTGGCGGGCAGGGCGAACTCGGCCGACAGATCGGCCTGTTCGGCACCCTCGCGCACCATGCCGGCGTCGGCGCGGTCGCCCAGCAGTTGGCCGATCACGTCGATCAGGATGGACTTGCCGGCCCCGGTCTCGCCGGTCAGGGCGCTCAGGCCGGTGTCCAGCTCCAGTTCCAGCCGGTCGATGATCGCGAAGTCGCGGATGCTGATCAGATGCAACATGGGATCAGGGCTGCTCGCCCCAGCGCAGCTTGGTGCGGAGCACGCGCAGGAAGTGGTGTTCGCGGGGGTGGATCAGGGTCAGGGCCTGTTCGCGGCGATGGATGCGCAGCAGGTCGCCGGGGGCGAAGTCCACGTTCTCCTGGCCATCCAGTGCGACCTGGGCTGGCGAGCGGCTGCCGCTGGACAGGCGGATCTCGATGGTGGAGCGGCCGCTGACGACCAGCGGGCGGTGATTCAGGCTGTGCGGGCAGACCGGCACCAGCACCATCGCGTCCAGCTGCGGGGTCAGGATCGGCCCGCCGGCGGACAGCGCGTAGGCGGTGGACCCGGTGGGGGTCGCGATCACCAGGCCGTCGGCCCGCAGGCGTCCGACGTCCATGCCGTCGATCGCGGTGTCGAATTCGATAATGCGCACCACGCTCAGCACGTGGAGGACGACGTCATTCAGGGCGATCCCGCGGTGGATGGTGACGCCGTCGCGGATCAGCTCGGCCTCGAGCATGGCCCGGGGTTCGCGCTCGAAGGCGCCATCCAGGACCTCGCCCAGTTCCTCCGGGGCGGTGTCGGGGGAGACATCCACCAGGAAGCCGAGCCGGCCGAGGTTGATCCCCAGCAGCGGGGTGTCGGCATCCGCGGTGACGCGGGCCGTGGCCAGCAGTGTCCCGTCGCCGCCGATCACGATGAGAAGGTCTACCGCGTGGGCCAGCTCGTCCAGCGGCAGGAGCCCGACGCTGTCCGGCCGCTCGAAGCCGTCGATCTCCTGTTCCATGAAGACCTGGCGGCCGCGCTCCTGCAGCAGACCCACCAGGGTCGCGACCAGGGGCGCGGTACGCGAGTCGCTGGACTTGCCGACCAGTCCGACCTTGTTGAAGTCTGGCATCATGCCGGCATTATCCGGAAAAGGGACCGCGACTGCACCCGGGGTTTCTTGACCTGATTCCTGCACGATCCAAGACTGAACCCTTTAAGCACTCGACCGAGTGGAGCGCTGACGATCCATGGAAAACGCAACGATCAATCTGGACGCCAGGGCCCGCACCCTGTTGCGGACCCTGATCGAGAGCTATATCCGGGATGGCCAGCCCGTCGGTTCGCGCACCCTGGCCCGGACCTCTGGCCTCAGTGTGAGCGCCGCCACCGTGCGCAACGTGATGGCGGATCTCGAGGATATGGGGCTGATCCATTCGCCGCATACCTCGGCCGGGCGCATACCGACCCCGGCCGGCTACCGGTTGTTCGTCGACAGCCTGCTGGAGGTGCGCAATCCCTCGCCGGAGGATATCCGTGCGATCCAGTCGGGGTTCGATCCGACTGCCAGCACCCAGGACCTGATGGACGCCACCAGCAACCTGCTGTCGCGGGTCACGCGTATGGCCGGGATGGTGCGCCTGCCGCGGCATCGCAACGTGGCGCTCAGTCAGATCGAGTTCCTGCGCCTGGGCGAGGGCCGCATCCTTGCGATCCTGGTGATCGACGGCAAGGAGGTGCAGAACCGGGTACTGGAACTGGACCGTGACTTCAGCCAGGACGAACTGCAGCGCATGGCGAACTACCTGAATGCCCATCTGGCCGGCAAGAGCCTGCATGCGGTGCGCGCCGAGCTGTTACGCGAGATGCGTGACGTGCGCGACGACCTGGACGCAATGATGCTGGCGGCCATCGACCTGGGCGAGAAGGCGGTGGGCGACGAGGACCCGGACGATGTGGTCGTGGCCGGCCAGACCCACCTGCTCGGCTACGAGGAGCTGGCGGACATGGCCCGCCTGCGCCAGTTGCTGGAGGCCTTCAACGAGAAGCAGGAGATCCTCGGCATCCTCGACCAGTGCATCCGCGGCGACCGGGTGCAGATCTTCATCGGCCGCGAATCGGGGCTCGACTGGTTCGAGAACTGTTCGGTGGTGACTGCGCCCTACAGTGTCGACGGCGAGGTGGTGGGCGTGCTCGGGGTGATCGGTCCCACGCGGATGTCCTACGACCGGGTGATCCCCATCGTGGACGTGACGGCCCGCCTGCTGGGCTCGGCGCTGGGCGATCACCCGGTGGATGATTCGAAGTAGCGGGCCCTTGAAACCGGGGGGAATGCCCCCAGCATCCAGATAGACAACCCAATCCACCCTGTCCGCCGGTGATCGGCGCGGCGGGCGATTTTGTTTTTCATTGATTTGCGAGGCCAGCATGTCCGAACAGCGGGAATCCCAGGAACAGCCGGAAGAACTCGAGACCCGGAACGACGAGGCCCCCGAGGCCGAGGGTGGCACGGATGATCGGCTGCAGGAGCTCGAGGCCCTGGCCGAAGAGCGCCGCGACCAGGCCCTGCGGGCCCAGGCCGAGCTGGAGAACCAGCGCCGCCGCTTCGAGCGCGAGCTGGAGAACGCGCACAAGTACGCAATGGAGAAGTTCGCTGCCGAAATGCTGGAGGTGGGCGACTCGCTGGAACTGGGGCTGCAGGCGGCGCGCGAGTCCAAGGATGTCGAGCGCATCATCGAGGGCGCCGAGCTGACCCTGAAGAACCTGACCCGGGTGTTCGAGAAGTTCGGCATCCAGTCCGAGGACCCGACCGGCCAGCGCTTCGATCCGGAGCGTCACCAGGCGATGTCCATGCAGGAAGACCCGGAGAACCCGCCGAACACCGTGGTGGCCACCATGCAGAAGGGGTACCGGTTGCAGGACCGCGTGCTGCGCCCGGCGATGGTGGTGGTCTCCAAGGCGCCGACCTCGCCGAACATCGACGAAAGCGCCTGACACCGTCTTTTCGGGCCGGTTTTCGGGGTATCGGACACGCTGCCCCTTGAAAACCCGGCCCGGGGCCCCAGATTCCCGTACAAGTTGGCAGAGAAACACGCTCTGCAGCGCAAAATTTTTCGCATCAGGAGATTTCAGTCATGGGCAAGATCATTGGTATTGACCTCGGGACCACCAACTCCTGCGTCGCCGTAATGGAAGGCGACCAGGCCAAGGTCATCGAGAACGCGGAAGGCACCCGCACCACCCCGTCCATCGTCGCGTTCAGTGACGACGGCGAGGTGCTGGTTGGCCAGTCCGCGAAGCGCCAGGCGGTCACCAACCCCCAGAACACCGTGTTCGCTTCCAAGCGCCTGATCGGTCGCAAGTTCCAGGAAGACGAGGTCCAGAAGGACATCAAGCTTGTTTCCTACAACATCGTGAAAGCCGACAACGGTGATGCCTGGATCGAGGTGCAGGGCAAGAAGATGGCCCCGCCGGAGATCTCCGCGCGCGTGCTGCAGAAGATGAAGAAGACCGCCGAGGACTATCTCGGCGAAGAGGTTACCGAGGCGGTCATCACCGTCCCGGCGTACTTCAACGACTCCCAGCGTCAGGCGACCAAGGACGCCGGCAAGATCGCCGGGCTCGAGGTCAAGCGCATCATCAACGAGCCGACCGCGGCCGCGCTCGCCTATGGCATGGACAAGCAGCGCGGGGATCGCAAGATCGCCGTGTACGACCTGGGTGGCGGTACCTTCGACGTCTCGATCATCGAGATCGCCGAGGTGGATGGCGAGCACCAGTTCGAGGTGCTGGCGACCAACGGCGACACCTTCCTCGGTGGCGAGGACTTCGACAACCGTCTGATCGACTACCTGGTCGACGAGTTCAAGAAGGACCAGGGCATCGATGTCAAGGGCGATCCGCTGGCGATGCAGCGCGTGAAGGAGGCCGCCGAGAAGGCCAAGATCGAGCTGTCCTCCAGCCAGCAGACCGAGGTGAACCTGCCGTACATCACCGCCGACAACACCGGGCCCAAGCACCTGGCGCTGAAGATTACCCGCGCCAAGCTGGAGAGCCTGGTCGATGACCTGGTCAAGCGCTCCATCGAGCCGTGCAAGGTCGCGCTGAAGGATGCCGGCCTGTCCGCCTCCGAGGTGGACGACGTGATCCTGGTCGGTGGCCAGACCCGCATGCCCAAGGTGCAGGAAGCGGTGCAGGCGTTCTTCGGCAAGGAGCCGCGCAAGGACGTGAACCCGGACGAGGCCGTTGCGGTCGGTGCCGCGGTGCAGGCCGGCGTGCTGGGTGGCGACGTCAAGGACGTGCTGCTGCTGGACGTGACCCCGCTGTCGCTCGGGATCGAGACGATGGGCGGCGTGATGACCAAGCTGATCGAGAAGAACACCACCATCCCGACCCGGGCCAATCAGGTGTTCTCCACCGCCGAGGACAACCAGACGGCGGTGACCGTGCACGTGCTGCAAGGCGAGCGCGACATGGCCAGCGCCAACAAGTCGCTGGGTCGCTTCGACCTGCAGGACATCCCGGCCGCGCCGCGTGGTGTGCCGCAGATCGAGGTCACCTTCGACATCGACTCCAACGGCATCCTGAACGTCTCGGCCAAGGACAAGGCGACCGGCAAGGAGAACAAGATCGTCATCAAGGCCTCCTCCGGCCTGTCCGACGAGGAAGTCGAACAGATGGTCAAGGACGCCGAGGCCCACGCCGAGGACGACAAGAAGTTCCAGCAGCTGGTCCAGGCGCGCAACCAGGCTGATGGCCTGGTGCATTCGGCCGAGAAGTCCCTGAAGGATCTGGCCGATCAGGTCTCCGACGACGAGCGCACCGCGATCGAGTCGGCGGTGGCCGAGACCAAGACCGCGATGGAAGGCGACGACCCCGAGGCCATTGAGCAGGCCGCGCAGAAGCTGGCCGAGGTCTCCGGCAAGCTGGCCGAGAAGGCCTATGCCCAGGGCGCGGACGCCGCGGGCGAGGCCGGGGCCGAGCAGGCCGAGGGTGGCCAGCAGGGCGACGATGTCGTGGACGCCGAGTTCGAGGAAGTCGACGACGACCAGAAAAAGCAGGGCTGATGCCACAGCCGGCGGGACGCTATGGCGTCCCGCCGGAACTGTTTGAACGCCGCGCCCGGGGTACTCGTTACTCCGGGCGTTTGCGTGAAGGCATTCCGCGTTCGCGCAAACGAATCAGCAGGGAATGACCATGTCACAACGCGACTATTACGAGGTGCTGGGCGTCTCCAAGGACGCCTCGGCCGCCGATATCAAGAAGGCCTTTCGCCGCCTGGCGATGAAGCACCACCCCGACCGCAACCCCGGGGATGCGGAGGCCGAGGCCAAGTTCAAGGAGGCGCGCGCCGCCTATGACGTCCTCAGCGACGACCAGAAGCGCGCCGCCTACGACCGTTACGGCCATGCCGGCGTGGACGGCTCGGCCGGGGGCTTTGGCGGGGGCGCCGGGGCCTCCAACTTCAGTGACATCTTCGAGGACATCTTTGGCGATATCTTCGGAGGTGGCGGGGGCGGCCGCGGGCAGCGGGCCTATCGTGGCTCCGACCTGCAGTACAACCTGGACCTGACCCTGGAAGAGGCCGTGTTCGGCACCGAGGTGAAGGTCCGTATCCCGACCACCGTCAGCTGCGAGGCCTGTGATGGCTCGGGCGCCGAGCCGGGGACCTCGCCGGAGACCTGCCCGACCTGTAATGGGGTCGGCCAGGTGCGCATCCAGCAGGGTTTCTTCTCGGTGCAGCAGACCTGCCCGCGTTGCGAGGGCGCGGGCAAGGTCGTCTCCAGCCCCTGCAAGTCCTGCCACGGCAAGGGTCGAGTGCAGGAGCAGAACACCCTGGACGTGAAGATCCCGGCCGGGGTGGACAGCGGTGACCGCATCCGCCTGGGAGGCCAGGGCGAGGCCGGCATGAACGGCGGCCCGCCGGGTGATCTCTACGTGCAGGTGCGGGTCAAGCCGCACAAGTTGTTCCGGCGCGAGGGCTCGGATCTGCACTGCGAGGTGCCGGTGTCGTTCGCCACGGCCGCTCTGGGCGGCGATTTGGAAGTGCCGTCGCTGGATGGCCGGGTCAAGCTGAAGGTCCCCGCGGAGACCCAGACCGGCAAGCAGTTCCGGGTCGGTGGCAAGGGCGTGAAGTCCGTGCATGGCGGCGGGGTCGGTGACCTGATCTGCCGCGTGGTGGTAGAGACGCCGATCAACCTGACCAAGGAGCAGAAGCAGCTCCTGCGCCAGTTCGAGGAGTCCACCCAGGCTGGCGGTACCAAGCACAGCCCGCAGGCTCACTCCTGGCTGGACGGTGTTAAGGGGTTCTTCGAGGACCTGAACTTCTGGTCCAAGTAGTCCCGCAGGGCAAGGACGATGCTTCGCACAGGCCCCGGTTTTCACCGGGGCCTGTTGCGTTGGGGGCGTGCTCAGCCCTCCATGAAGCCCCTCGCTTTGCGGACTCGATTTTCGTGCCAGACGACAGACGCGGGGTTCACGGAGGAAAACGCTGTGCAGGAAGACGGGATGGGCGGCCGCATGAGCGCCGCCGGGGCCGTGCCTCCCTGCGCGGCCGTCAGCCCGGTTCCTCACACCCCTGGGTCTGGCTGTGAGTCGCCCTTGACCTGCCCGGTGCCGTGTCCTCTGCGCGTTCTGTGGGAGAAGCCGGAGTCCGCGAGATGGGGGCTCAGGTCGAGGTGAAATCGAAGGTGGGGGCGGGCATCGGTGCCTGCAGGAAGTAGCCCTGAACGAGGTTCACGTTCAGGCTGTAGAGCACGGCGAGCACGCTGGCGTCCTCGACATAGGGCACGATGACCTGCTTGCCCTTGGCATGCGCGGCATCGGTATGTTCGCGGATCAACTGCTGGTTCTCCTCGCTCTCGGCCAGGT
>SL_7KL_010_BRINEDRAFT_10000787_pt1 | contig 15260 bp, 9 predicted proteins | sample SodLak_010_BRINE_FD_10663 | JGI IMG/M metagenome (IMG submission 10663)
ATCACCGTCACACTCAAAGTGATCAACATTAAGCCAAGCAGGCCAGCGTAGAGTGCAGTCACGATCATGAGGGCAATTTAGCATGATTGCCGTGTCTAGTAGGTCATGTTGGCCGCCATTTTGTGCTAAAAGTTAAGGACTACAAATACTAAGTACAGTCAAAGGATTGCCCATGTCCCGCACCCCACTCCGCCAACTATTTTGTTTGCTGGCCCTTGGCTTTGGCCTGGCACTGACTCAAGCTCAGGCCGAACGCGCACCACTGGCCTACGATGACGTGTTTCTGTTGGAAGCCGTCAGCGACCCTCAGCCCAGCCCAGATGGTCGCCAGATTGTGTTTGTGCGCAACTGGATGGATCGTCAGACCGATCGCGCCCGCAGCAGCCTATGGTTGATTAACGCCGATGGCACGGGTCTGGAACCACTCACCGACCGCGACAGCAACGCCAGCAGCCCACGCTGGTCGCCCGAAGGTGATCGCATCGCCTATGTGGCCAGTGGTGAGCTGCGCATACATTGGCTAGGCAGCGGTCGCGACAGCCGCATCGCCGAGCTGCCCAGCAGTCCATCTGGCTTGTCGTGGTCACCCGACGGGCAATGGTTGAGCATGACCTTGTTTACCCCTGAGTCCACCCGCAGCCCGATCACTCTGCCGGGTCGCCCCACTGGCGCCAACTGGGCGCCTGATGCCATCTGGATCGAACAAGCACAGTACCGAGCTGATGGCCGCGGTTACTTGCGCCCAGGCTATCAACACATTTATATGCTGCCTGCGCAAGGCGGCAGCCCCATTCAGTTAACCGATGGCCCGTACAACCACGGCGCGCCGGTCTGGCACCCCAACGGCGAGGCCCTGTACTTCAGTGCCAACCGCAGCGAAGCCGCCTACCGCCAACCGATGAAGGCCGATATTTATCGCTTGGCCGTGGCCGATCGCAGCTTGACTGCAATCACCAACGACGAGCATCCACAGCGCTCGCCGCAGGTCTCTCCCGATGGCCGACGCCTGGCTTGGCTGGGCTTTGAAGACCGCATGCTCTCGCATCAGGCGCAACGTTTGTTCATCGCCGATCTCGATGGCGGCAATGTGCAGAACCTGACCGAGGACCTAGACCGGCACATCGACAGCTTCACCTGGGAGGGCAACAACCAACTGCTGATTCAGTATGTCGATCAGGGCAAAACACGCCTGGCGCGTCAAAACATCAACGGCCGTCGCAATGAGCTGACCGATGCGGTCGGCGGTGAGTACTTCAGCCGACCTTATTCTTCAGGACAATTTGCCGTCAATGGCGGACTGATTGCGCACACCCACGCCAACACCCAACGCCCTTCTGAGCTGGCCATCATCGACCGCCGCAGCGGCAGCCGCGTGCTCACCGACATCAATCGTGATTTGCTGGCACAACGCGAGATCGGCCGAGTCGAGTCATTTTGGTACACCTCCAGTGTCGATGGCCTGCCCTTGCATGGTTGGGTCATGTATCCACCTGGTTTTGATCCCGAGCAGCAGTACCCCATGATTTTGGAAATTCATGGTGGCCCATTCGCCGCCTATGGGGATTTTTTCGCCATGGAACTGCAACTGATGGCCGCGCAAGGCTATGTGGTGGTCTACCTCAACCCACGCGGCAGCACTAGTTACGGCGAAGATTTTGCCAACCTCATCCACCACAACTACCCCAGCCATGACCATGATGACTTGATGGATGGCCTCGATGTGGTCATTGCGCGGGGTTACATCGACCCAGCGCAACAGTTCATCACGGGCGGCTCAGGCGGTGGCGTCCTGACCACTTGGGCGATCAGCCAAACCGACCGCTTTGCCGCCGCCGCGGCGATCAATCCAGTGATCAACTGGTACAGCTTTGTGCTCAATGCCGACTTCTACTTCTTGTTCTCGCAGTATTGGTTTCCGGGTCCACCGTGGGAGCATGCGGAGCACTATCTGGCGCACTCACCGATTCATCGAGTGGGCCATGTCAACACGCCAACCTTGTTGCTGACCGGCGAAGAGGACTGGCGCACGCCTATCTCTGAGACTGAGCAGTACTACCAAGCGCTGCAATTGCGCGGGGTAGACACGGCCATGGTGCGTGTGCCCGAGGCCTCGCATGGTTTGCACCGACGACCGAGCACGCTGATGGGCAAGCCGGCACACGTGATTTACTGGTTTGAGCGCTATCGCAGCCCAGCTCAGGATTAAGTCAGCCGGCGTGACCGGGCCTTCAAGCAGGCGGCAGCGATTAACCACAGCAACATGCCAAGCATGAGCAGCAGCCATGTGTGGTTAACCGGCACCTCAGTGGGTAACCTGACGGTGACAACGGCCTGATCGGTGGCGCTCACTGACTGACCAACCAGCGTTTGCCCACTGGCACTGCCCGTGTTGACAATCGTGGTCTCATTATCGCTGAGCGCAGTTTGATAACTGCCAACACAGGTCAGGCTGGAATTGGGAGGCAGCGCCACCGGCGGCTGACGCTCACAGCTTAAGTCGATCAGATCATCAATGATGTCCACTTGCCCCAACCCCACATTACCGACATTGGTGGCGGTGAGGGTATAGCGAATCAAGCCGCCTGGTATGGCGCTGGCACCTGTGCTGGCGGTCTTAACCAGAGTGATGGCGGGCTCGGCCGCTGGCCCCGTCGCGGTGGCCTGCGCCTGCGCTTCAAGCGGTGCACCTTGGGGTCCTGTGGCTGTGACGGTGGCTGTATTGGTGAAACTGCCCTGGTTGATGTCCACTTGGGTGATCGTATAGTGCGCCAAACACACCAGAGTCTCGCCAGGCAATCGCTTGACTGGTTGAGTCGGCACACAGTCGCCGATCACCGCCTGCGGATCACTAATGGCCATCCCAAGTAGGCTGACATCACCGGCGTTGGTGGCGGTGAGTTGATAGTGCACGATATCACCCACCCGCGCATACGCAGCGCCCTCGGTGATCACCTTGCTCAAAGTCAAAGACGCCTGTGCGTCTGGATCCACCGCAATGGCCTGAGCGGTATCGCTCACGTTGCGGCCGTCAGCATCAACCCCGCTCACGGTCGCCGTGTTGACAAACTGACCCGCGTCCACATCCGCCTGTTGCACAGTGTAAGTGGCTGGACAAGTCAACGTCTCATCGGGTTGCAAGGTGGCAGGCTGGGTTGGTGTGCAGGTACCCAAGCTGGCAACAGGATCAGCGATCTCCACATTCAGCAGTGCCACATTGCCCGTGTTGACAGCGGTCAAGCTGTAAGTGATTTGATTACCCTCCGCGGTGTAAGGAGATCCCGCGGTGATGACCTTATCCAACGTGATGGCGGGACGCGGGCAACCAAACACCTCAATGACACTGCCCTCATCAAAATTGGCGTTGTTGTCGAGCTCCACTTCAAGGGTATAGGTACTGCCTTGATCCAGCAGAAAGTCGCCAGTGACCTGAAACCAGTCATTGGGCCCAATTTGCTGAGGGTTGGGCGATCCTGCTGGTGGTGTGACGCCGGCATTGTGAATGGTGACATCCAGCACCGCGCCAGCCGCAGGCGTCACCGCTGCACCCGCCAAGCCAGCGCCCTCACGCACACGCAACACTGCGCCACCGACCAGGTTATCCCGATACGACACCCATCCCGAGACCCGCCAGATGACATCCGCATTGGGATCCGTGTCGCAACTGGGCGTGGTGAAAACTTGATAGAGACTATTGACACCCACAATGTCCAGGTAGTGCTGAGGGGTGCCGGGCGCTGCGCCTTGTCCATCATTTTGGGCATCGCGATTGGGACCGGATAGGAAGCCATCGGGCCGGCGGTAATCAAAAATGCTCGGATCATTGATCACCCGCACAACATTGGTCCGATCGCCATCCCCAATCACCCAACCGGGAATGGGGTGATCAATGTTGTTGCCAAACTTATTTGGCGGAGCAGCCTCAAACCCCGGGTTTTGAAGTAGGTTTTGACCCCATGATGGCGTCGCACCGAGCGAAGCCATCATTGCGATCAGAATGACTGTCAACCATGGCTTTGTTCGTCTGCATGAGCGTATGGAGATCATGGCGGGCGCGTTATCGATGGATAGTTAATGAACTGGGCATTGTACGGAGTGTGGCGATCAATCCAAATACCCAGCATTATGGGTGCCAGACAAACCACCCACAAAAAAACCTCGCTAAGCGAGGCTTTTTATGGGTGGCGCGCCCGACAGGATTGACTGCGCGCCTGCGGCGCTTGCCCTGCGGGTGCGGCTTGCGCCACATCGACCTCGCCTGCGGCTCGGGTCGAACCTGAGGCTCTCATCCCTTTGCCAGACACACCACCCACAAAAAAACCTCGCTAAGCGAGGCTTTTTTGTGGGTGGCGCGCCCGACAGGATTCGAACCTGTGACCTTTGCCTTCGGAGGGCAACACTCTATCCAGCTGAGCTACGGGCGCGTGGGCTACATTATATCACCACCAAAAAAAACCGACCCACTGGGGGCCGGTTCGGTGGCTCAATGATGTCGCCTGAGGGGAAGCGACCATTGCGCCGGTGAACGATGGAGGGTCACGGCTTTTATCCCTTATCACTTCAACGCCCACCCCAAAATCATAGCGAAGTGGCCGATGCAAACAGTCCAGATATGTGAAAATTTAGTCCCGATTTCGGCTCTTTTAGGCAGTTTTTAGCTTTTTTTCGTTTTGCCGCTCTTCTACGGCCAACTCGTAAAACTGTTTGGGCGTCAACCCCACTCCTTTGCGGAAGGCGCTATAGAACACCGATCTGGAGCTGAATCCGCACTCCTCGATCAATCGCGCGGTTTCCAGTGGGCCGTCATCCACCGCCAAGCGACGCCGAGCTTCATTGACCCGGAAGAAGTTCACAAATGCACTGAAATTGCCCTGTCCATATCGTGAAATGGCGCCGGAGACATAACGCCGATTGCTGCCCACTGCCGCTGCCAAATCCATCACTGTCAGATCTGGATTTCTATACAGCTCTCGAGTTTTCATCACATGCAAAAGCTGCTCATAGATTTGCTGATAACGCAGCCCCATGTCATTCGTGTCTGCCTCAGATTCGCCATCGTCAGAGACGTCTTCCGCGGGATCCAGTGCTGCCTCACGGCGCGGCATCGGGCCAAATTGCCATTCCATCAAGTCACGGTTACGTTCATAAATCAGGCGCATCGACTGTAGTCGTGTGCGATAAAACACCAGCAAGCCGATAATGGCCAGCAGCGCAAAGCCCATCACCACCATCAGCAATTGATTGACTGCACGGGCGCGACTCAGGTCAGCTGTTTGGGCGAGCAGCGCCTTCTCTGTTAGCTCACTCTCAAAAGCCACACGAAGCTCGGTAACGGCTCGATCTCGTGCGGCATCGAAGATCTCCTCATTGACCTCGTCGAAGCGATCGCGAATGCGATGGGCCTCTTCCAGATTACCCGCCCCACGGTGGGCTGCAGCCAGCCTGCGAAGCACTTGACTCAACTCTAGTGGCAACTCCGCCCCCTCAACCCGCTCCAGTGCTTGCTCAAGTGCTGGAATAGCCAAATCAAACTCACCCATTTCTGAATAGGCGACTCCAATATTCATGAGATTGAGCAATATGCCGTACCCAATGTCATGCGCCTCTGAGATGGCCAGCGACTGCTGGTAATGCGTCAGCGCCTCAGTGTAGTCACCATCCCGGTAATACAAGGTGCCGATGTTGAGCAAGGCCTGGGCTTGCGCCAGTGGTCGGTTGAGCGCCTCGGCAAGCTCCGCGCCGCGCCGATAGGCGGATGTGGCTTCGTCGAGGCGGCCGAGGGCCTGATAGGTGATGCCGACATTGGCATTCAAACGCTGCGCCAGCTCGGGGTAGGCCTCCTCATCAAACAATTGACTCGCAGTTTCATAGGCTTGCAGAGCAGCCTCGAGATCGCGGATGCGTTCGTAGGTAATGCCAAGATTGATCAGCCCGAGCACCCTGGTTTCGAGCGCATCGTCAGCCGCCTGTAGGAGCCGTTGCGCCTGCAAGTACATGTCCACTGCACGGTCATACTCGCCGCGCTGGTGATGAATCACGCCGCGCTCCGACAGCCACTGGCCGACCAGTTTTTGGTGTGTGCCCATTGCAGGCTCAAGCACCTCACTCAGGCCCTCAAGCTGGGTCATTGCCACTTCACGATCACCCAGCCGCCGCTGCGACTCAGACACCATCAGTGTCAACTGCGCTCGTTCTAGGTGGGTCCACGCGACACCAGACTGGTCTCGCAAGGCTTCGATGCGGGCCAGCCCTGACGCGTAATCGCCGGCAGTGTGCGCCAACCGATGGATGATGCCTGCAGCAGCCAGCAGCGCCTCGCGGTTGCCCACTTCCAATGCAAGTGCCTCCGCCTGATCGACCAGCTCGGCCGCTTTAGCAGGCTCAGTCAAGCGCAAAGTCTGTGCCTGATCGATCAACGCCTGCGCATCAAGCTCGGCGTAGATAGATGGCGGCCGAAACAGCACAACACCAATCAAACACCAGCAGAGCACAGCAGCCCAGCCGCGCCCAGTGCTAGAATGTGCATACAGTGCCATTTTCGGCGAACCCTCAGTCACCAATACCCTCAACTACCCTACAAGTAAGACACTATTATGCACCTTTTGCATAAATTTAGTACGCTTGGATTTGGGTGGCAGGATGCCTGCTGTGGAGACCACGGGCCACTGCGGCAGCCTTACTTTTACACTTTATAAGAATAGACCGAGGGAAAGGGCCTGAGTGCTGCAACACAACACTCAGGCCCGATCCATTTTTTCCGCAAAGCGCTTAGATTCGACGAGCGTGACGGCCTGCCACCAAGCCCATCGTCAGCATCATGAGCACCAGCGTAAACAGGAACCACGGATGATTGACCGGCACGGGAACAGGAGGCACCGCGATAGCCTCGTTATCCAGCGAGCCCTCTGCGCTACTGCAAGGACCTTCATCAAACTGCCATAACAAAAAGGGATAACCACTGTTGACCTCAGCGCAAATGCCCCAGCTGGGGTTGTTGGGCGGCTGCCAGCCTTGAACTATGGTCAGCGCCTCGGCATTCCACAGCTCGTCAAAGTTGGCAAAACGGGTCAATGTCAGAGTGCTTTGGCCGATGGCACCTAGCTCAATGGCGCCGACCTCACCCTGGCCGCTGACTTCAACGTCCCAGAAGCTGTTCAGAGCAAAGATGGCATCAGCGGGATCACCGCCAATCAAAGCCTTATCGGCCTTTCCGATAAAGCCACCGACCGCAGCGCCCGACCCCGCATTCACTGCGCCCAAGGCCAAACTATGGGTGATGCTAAAATCCTCACCCAAGACATCGCCAATCATCCCAATCATCCCACCCACTGCGTCATCACCCAAAACGTTGCCGGTGGCGTAGGTGCTGATGGCTGCTGTAAATCCCTCAAGCAAGCCAATCAACCCCCCTACCGCATCGCCCCCTTGGACGTGACCGCTGGCGAAGCTTGCGGTAACCCTGGCGTTAACGGCGTGCCCCAGAAGCCCGCCAACCGCCTCGCTTGAGGCTCCTGCATTCACAGGGCCAGAGGCCGATGCGCGCTCAATCCACGAAACATCACTCACACCAATCAGTCCGCCCACGCCGAACACCCCCTCTTCGACAACCAGGACCTCTCCGGTCGCTTTAGCGTCGATGACTGACGCTAGAACAGAAAAGCCCACCAGTCCGCCGAATCCTCCTATATCACCGGCGGTGCTGGACACTGGGCCTGAGGCATGAACTCGGGTCATTGGCATAAAGTCGCCATAGCCCACAAGACCTCCGACCAAGCCCGCGCCAGTCACGGAGCCGTGAGCGCTGGCATCGGCGATCACCATAGATGCCTCGAAGTCTGGCGAGTTCACCGTTTCAAAATACGCCTCCAAAGCCTCTTGGTCGGTTAAGAACCTATCCAGCAGTTCTCGACCGATTGATGATGATCCAGGTGAAAGAGCATCAACCCCAAACAGCTGCGCTGAACCAACCAAGCCGCCGACGCTGAACCCCCCTGAAACGCTACCATGGACCTCCGCACCCAAGAGCGTGACCGTCCTGATTGGGGGGGCCTCACCCGCCTCAGTGCCAACCAGCCCCACCAACCCTCCGGCTGATCCACTCAATGCGAGCGCATCACAAAATATTGCAGCCGGCTCGCCATTGGCGCCCTCCGAACTGCTTGAGGATTCAGGGCACAACCCGGACACGTCAGGCAGAGCTCCGCTTCCATTGGCGACCACGTCTCCGCGTGACACGACGTTGCTCAAGGCAATGGCGTCTTGATCACCCGATGGCTCGTGACCTAGCAGGCTACTTGTATAGATCCAACCAACCACCCCACCGACCACCGAGCCGCCCGTCACCGATACATCTACATCGATGGCGTCCAATTGAATTGGCAAGATGTCGCCGTCAAGGCTGTCTGCCAGGATCACGCCAATCAAACCGCCCACCGCGACACTCTTCGGACCCAAGGTAATGGTGCTGTCCTCAACCGTCACATTGCGCACCTGGCCGCCCGACAGCCCCCCCGCCAGAACGCCGACAGAACGCAGTTCGCTGTTAGGATCACTGCTAGGATGATCGGCAGTGATGGTGACACGACTGAGAGTCAGGTCATGAATGCCCGGCCCCTCAGCCATCGCTAGGGAGAAGAACAGCCCGGCACCCCCAATTTGGATGCTTGAATCAATAACAATGTGCAGGTCAGCAATGCGATGCTGATTGCCATTGAATAATCCGGTGAATGGCGTGAACCCCTCACTGAACCCAATGGGCACCCAGCCCCTGCCATCGTTCGCAGCCGGCGCTGCGTGATCAACCCAGCCCGCCGTGCTTGCATCAAGGTCATTCACCAATATAAACTTTTTGTCCAAATGATGACGGACTTCATTTAATTCAGACCAGTTGCTGACCTGATAGGGATCTGCGAGCGTGCCCGTGCCTGACCCAGAAAACCCGCCAGACTCCGCCGATGCCAGAGGGGCCACGATTCCAATGAGCACTAGGCCCAGCAATAGAGCATGAAATGGGCGTAGGGATAACAGGGCAAATGGTTGAAGCAGCAGCATGACAACAGTATCCAGGTGAGTACACTCACAATGATCTACTGTTTCGCCTGCCCATGTGTGTCAAATCACAACAATTTTATGTCAAATCATAAAAATGTAGTCTACCTATCCACAAAATTGGCCGTTTCTGCCATTTTTGATCACGATTGGCCGCCAACACCGAACGTAGTGCTTCCCGCCCGATATTGACGAGGCCTGTTCACTGCTTGCAGGCTAAACTGCCTCGATGACCCCTTGGATCGAACTGTTTCCTCCCTCTCGTGAGGCGGCACTGGCGCGGCTGCAGGCTTTCATCCCGGCAGCGGGACACACCTATGCCGCCCGTCGAAATTACGACAGCGGGCCGGGCGTGAAAGCGGGAGTGTCGATGCTCTCGCCTTATTTACGTCACCGTCTGCTCAGCGAGGCGGAGGTGGTCGCTGCCGTGCTAGCCGCGCACAGCGCCAGCGCAGCTGAGAAGTTCATTCAGGAGGTGTGCTGGCGCAGCTACTGGAAGGGCTGGCTGCAACTGCGACCCAGTGTGTGGACCGACTATTTGTGTTTGGTTGAGACAGATCGCGCAGACTTATCTGACGCACAGCAGATAAATTTGGCTGCTGCCGAGGCAGGTCAAACTGGCATAGATTGCTTCGATGACTGGGCCAAGGAGTTGGTGGAGACCGGCTATTTGCATAATCACACGCGCATGTGGCTGGCGTCCATCTGGGTCTTCACCCTCAATCTGCCGTGGAGTTTGGGGGCAGACTGGTTCCTGCGCCACCTCATTGATGGTGATGCCGCCTCCAACACGCTGAGCTGGCGCTGGGTGGCTGGCATTCAAACTGAGGGCAAAACCTATCTGGCGCGACCGGACAACATCGAGCAGTTCACCCATGGGCGCTATCGCCCTCAAGGACTGGCCACCGCCGCTCCGGCCCTGCCACCTCGGCACAAACCGCCAGTGCAGCCACTGCCCACACTCCGCTCGCCAGACCCCAACACGCCCAGCTTGCGCTTGATCCACAGTGAGGATTTCACGGCGCCAAACCCGATCTCGCAAGCCAGCGTTGCCGAGACTTGGGTCGTCAGTGGTGGCATCAGTGAGTGCTGGCCTTGGTCAGGCGCTGGCCAAGCGTTTTGCCAAGCAGCAGCCGAGGATATTGCGACCAGCCTAGAAGGCGCAGTCGACATCGTGGATGTGCTCAACACGGAGGCATTGATAAACCGCTGCCAAGCCCTCGGCCGGACTCAAGTCATCACCAGTGAAGCACCGGTAGGGCCGATTGCGGACGGCCTGCATTCATTGTCAACCGCGCTGGCCCGTGAAGGGATCACGCTGACCCAACAACGGCGCGAGTGGGATCAGCTGGCTTGGCCGCGGGCGACCAAGGGGTTTTTTGCGTTTAAGGCCTACATTCCGGAGTTGATTGGTCTTTGACTGTCACTTGATTGCTCAACTCAGTAAGCATCGATAGCCTCACTTACCTTATGTAGGCCTGTCTAGCTTGGCCACGCCGTAAGTGCCGGCCTGCCACAGCCAAGGCCAGCAGACCCAGCAAGAGTAGGAACAGTGGGTGGTTGACCGGCACCGGCAGCACCGGCAGTGGGCTAAAGGTTGCCGCTCCGCCTTGGTTTACGCCAGTGCCATTGCCAGCACCCTCTCCAGCGCCTGCGGCAGCCTCAGCTTCTTGATCCGCTTCAGTAAAGGCCGCCACAAACACGGTGTAGGACACACCCGGCGACACGCCTCGGATTTCACAGCTATAGCGGGTCTCACCAGGCACCTCATTGGGCAAGGCCGACACCTCACAGCCCGGGTTGGCACGGGCTACGTAGTGGGTGATCGGCGAGCCGCCATTGTCCAGTGGTGTGGTCCAGCGCACCAACAAACTCCCCGGACGTGGCTCAACCTCGATAGCCAATGGCGCAGAGGGTGCACCCGCAGGAACCACCGCAGCGCTCGCTGCAGAGGCACTGCTCTCTCCCACTGCATTGGTGGCCACCACTGTGAAGGTGTATGCCGTGCCATTGGTCAGGCCTGTGACCGTGCAGGTGGTAGCGCCTGTGGTGGTACAGGCTTGGCCACCAGGATCAGAAGTGGTGGTATAGCCGGTAATCACCGAACCGCCATCATCCGCAGGTGCGCTCCAACTCACCGTGGCTTGGGTATCGCCGCGGACCACCATCACACCTGTTGGCGCACCGGGCACTGTGTCCGGCTCTACCGCAAACACGTCCGCCTCCCATCGGAAGATTGGATAAGCGCCCGCATTGGCCAGCCAGTTCGTTTCAAAATTCCATCGGCCTGGATCAGCCACACCAGTCATATTTAAGGGCGCTTGGTCCCCTTGCATCTGTGCTTTGGTGAGCTCAACTGCATTAGTGATGCCAGGCGCACCGCCAGAAGGCATCTGGCCTATAAATGGCAACGTGCCATCGATGATGTGGTAGTAGATGTCCTCAAACACATCACCGGTGCTAACTACCCTACCAATAACACCTATGCGCGGTGCCTCAGCGCTGCTTTCAGTGGCATGCTTTGCGGTGCCAACCGCGTAGACTTCAGTCACTGCCTGATCATTACTTGAGGTGTAACCGGTGATGACCCCGACTTCGCCTTCTTTTCCAGTTGTATGCCCTGTCACTACCGCCTGAACATAACCAAAGTTCAAAATGGAACTCGATGACAGACGGCCGGCCAGACCACCCACCCGGTATCCACCGTCCACAGTGCCAACAAAGACATTCCGATCATCCAGCAGCGAATTATTGCGCAAGCGACCCACTAAGCCACCCACGTGCTCGCTGCCCTTGGCGTTGATCACGCCATTGCGCACAGCCAGCTGTCTAAGCGTAATTGGCTTATTTCGACTTCTTGTCTCACCCGCAATGCCGCCCACATATTCTTCGTTGCCAAAGTTGGTCAAAACCAAGTTCCGAACCAGAATTCGCTCAATCTTAATGTCGGTTTTGTCGCTAATATCACCTATTTCAACTGTTTCAACAGCCCCAAATACGCCACCGACATATTTGGAAGCAGCATTAATTTCCAAGTCGTTAATCTCAATGTCGCTGATATCAAGCGCTCCGTCAGAATCGGAAGTTGGGTGGACATATCCGATCAAGCCTCCGACATACTCCTTAGCACCTGATGTGATAACCGATTCATCAATTTTGATGTCATGGATTTGCATATTGAACGCAGTAGCAGTGTTCTCCTCTTGAAGATAACCGACCAATCCACCAACATACTTGCCATCTGTGTCGAGTGTAGATAAGGCTAGGTCAGTGACGCGTACATCACGGATGAATGCCGTGTTTGCCTTGATCCCGCCAATTAGCCCAGCGACGTATTCATTGCCGGAGATCTGGCCGCTTATGGTGCTGTCTTCGATCTCTGGATCTTGCGCTTCTCCGACCAGACCGCCGACCCATTCCCTACCGAGCACGAGCCCCTCAAAGGAGACTTCTGAAAGGCTCGGGCCTGAAGCCTCCCCTATCACGCCTCCGATCGCATCAGCGACCAGTTCACCGGACTCATCGAAATCATCACCGTATACATCAGCATCAACGGTTACTTTGGTCACGGTGCTGCCGATCGCGTATCCGATGAGACCGCCTACACGGGCCCTCCGATCCGAAAACGGCGTAGAAGCACCACCGGTATAGGTCTCTGCTCTGTGCCCCCAAGCCAGACCCTCAACATCGATATTGTCAACGATCGTGTTTTCTGACTTGCCGATTAAGATGCCAATATTTTGGCCACTGGAAGCAACATCAGCCCCTGTAATGTTTAGATTTTTAATGGTTGCATTGCGTGAGCGCCCAAACAAACCCTGGTTGTCTGACGTGGTTGCGATACCCGTAACGATTTCCCCATCGAGCTTAAATGCAGGGATTAGTAGGTTCGATATCGTGTGGCTGGCGCCGTCGAAATGGCCAGTAAACGGTGTAGCCTCAGTTCCAATAGGCACCCAATCCCCACCTACACCCAAGTCAATGTCGATCGTCAACACATAGTGCAAGGCCAGTTCGTCCGCTATCGCCTCCAGCTGCGTCCGATTCGCAACTTGGCATGGTTCGTCTGAGCTTCCATCCCCAACCATAGACGATGGACAGCTGCTGGTGGCCAATACGGGCCCTGCCAAAAACACAGTGACCAATAGCATGCTGCAGGCGTGAACCGATCGAGACATTAGGCTGGACTGTGGACTTGTTGAAATGACGTGGCGAAACATGGTCAGACTCCCTCTTTAATCAAGCAATCCCAGAACCGTTTTGGGACTGGCCATGCAGTCACGGTTTTGGAGCGCTCCGCAGATGACATTGCGTAATAAAGGGTAGCGAATAGGCAGGCGAAAACAGTCCAGATTCGTGAATGCGTAGTCCCAGTTGCGCACTTTCATACGAAAACAGTCCGAATTCTGGCGAAAGAGTCCAGATTCTGGTCATGGCCCCTTGGTTTTAACTGTTTTTCTTGGGAGAAGGTTGGGCAGGTGCTTTAGGCGTCAAACTGATCCAAATACTCCCGCCCTGCCGCCATCAGTTTGACAAACGCCTGTGGATCCGCCGGCGTGCTGGCGGCCATGACCGCCTCAACGGCCTGCTGTAGCGCTTGCCTGGCCCATTCACCTTCGGCATTGAGGTGCTGGATCTCGTGATAGAGCGCGGGATTCTCGTTGGCCACATCGCGGGCAATGGCCAGTTGGCGCTGAAAAGTGGTTGAGGACACGCTGGCTAGGGTCTTGGCGTCTATGCCGCTGTCGACCAAGGCGGTCATGAAGGCGATGTTGAGGGCATGGGACAAGCCCAGCACCAGCGCCATCAGGCGGTCGTGTTGGTCCAGTGGCAGGGTTACCACCGATGCCATGGTGTCGGCGAATAAAGTTTTGGCGTGTTCGACGGCGTCCGTGTTGCCGGTGTCCATCACCAGCACGTTGCGACCCGACAACAGTCGCGTGCTGGGCCCGAACATTGGATGCACGGCACACAGCTTGAGCCCTGCCTCGGTGGCGGCGAGCAGCGCCTCTTTGAGTGGCGATTTGATGGAGGTGACTTCAAGCACCAAGCCGGGCACTTGCCGCTCGGCCAGTTCATTGAGAATCCCAGCAGTGGCCGCCGGTGGTGTGGCCAACACCAGCACTTCGCAATCCAACGGCGCCTGCCGCCAGTCCTGCCAAGTGTGCGGGCCGTTATCAGTCAGCGCGGGGTCGGCCACCATCACATCAAAGCCCTGCACACTCAAAAAATCCGCCAGCCAGCCGCCAATGCGCCCAGCGCCACCAATGACCAGCGCCCGCTGGCCCTGGCCGTGGGCACAGTGACGCACCCGCGCCTGCTCCTGACTGGTCAGCGAGGCCTCAATCATCGCCTTCAGTAGGGTCTCCGCCAAGCTTGGGTCTAAGCCCAAGGCCTCAGCGTGTTGGCGCACGCCGTCCAACACCTCACGCTCGCGTCTAAAGTCGCGCAAAGGCGCGCCGCGCTGGTGTTTGTTGGCCCCAATCTCTGCCACCAACTGCTGGCGCTCGGCGGCCAGCTCGATCAGTTGACGATCGACCTGATTGAGTTGCTGACGCAGACTCTGCAATAAGTCGTCGCTCATTGGCTTACCCTGCCCGACTCATGAACTCGCCCGTCTCGGTGTTGATTTTGATTTGTTCGCCGACGGTAATGTAGTCGGGCACCATCACATCCAAACCCGTCTCCATCTTGGCCGGTTTGGCCGAGCGTGAGGCGGTGGCGCCTTTCATGACTGGGGCGGTGTCGGTGACGGTTAACACCACCGACTGCGGCAACTGAATGGCCACGGGCTGATCGGCAATGATCAACACATAAATGTCGGTCTGACCCTCCAACAGATACTGACTCAACTCGCCGACGGCTTCTTCATCCAATGAATACTGACTGTAGTGCTCCTGGTCCATAAACACCAAGGCATTGCCATCGCGGTAGGAGTACTCACACAGTCGCCGCACCAGGTCGGCTTCTTTGAGCACATCATCACCTTTTAGTGTCAGCTCACGCTTGTCGCCAGACGGAATGGCGATGAGCTTAAAGCGATAAAGCGTGCCGCCGCCGCGGGCGGTCGGCGCTGAGCGCTCGATCTGGCGCACCGCATAGACGGTGCCCTCGTGTTCAATCACTTGTCCGCGCTTAATCTCCGGGGCCTTGGGCATGGGCCATGCAACTCCACATTTAGAAGCGCTCATTATAGGCAAGGCGCTACACTGCCG
>SL_7KL_010_BRINEDRAFT_10000788_pt1 | contig 15247 bp, 16 predicted proteins | sample SodLak_010_BRINE_FD_10663 | JGI IMG/M metagenome (IMG submission 10663)
AAAGTATTCGCTATGACATTTCACCGATTCGGACTCGGAACCTATCTGAACGACGACCACGACCAATGTGTTGAAAGCGTCACAACAGCGATCGACGTTGGGTACCGTCACATCGACTCTGCACAAGGATACAACAACGAGCGTGCGGTTGGGGAGGGTATTGCGGCATCCGATGTCGATCGAGACGACCTGTTTGTTGCGAGCAAACTCGCAACGGAAAACCTCGGCTATGACGATGTAATTGAGACCACGAAAGAGAGTGCCGAAAAGCTCGGCCTTGAGACGATCGATCTCATGTATGTCCACTGGCCGATCAACACATATGATCCAGATGAGACAATACCTGCGCTGAACGAGCTTGTCGATCGTGGACTTGTTGAGCACGTTGGCCTCTCTAACTTCCGTCCGGATCAGTTGGATGCAGCGATTGATCGACTCGAATATCCCCTATTTGCGCATCAGGTTGAGATGCATCCGTTACTCCAACAAGAAGCGCTGTGCGAATACGCTCGCGAAGATGATCACTGGCTGGTTGCGTACTGTCCGATCGCCCGCAACCAAGTTACAGAGATACCAGCACTCGGTGAGATTGCAACCAAACATAACGCCACCCCAGCACAGGTATCGCTTGCATGGTTGTTGGCTCAAGAACAGGTCGCACCGATTCCAAAAGCAACTGGCGAGGAACATATCCGGGAAAACTTCGAGGCGCAATCGATCGAATTGGATACCGATGATCGTGAAACAATTAGTGAGATAGCTGAAGAGCGCCGAATCGTTGATTTCGACGATGCGCCGTGGAATCAGAACTAATTACTACTGTGTCCCGTTCGACATTTCGTTTTTCAGTGACTCCGATGGGGCAGCACCGAGTGAAATAACGCTATTGACGACTGTTTCTTCGTTCTGTTGCTCTGCAATGAGCTGTGTGCTAGCTCGTTCGATCTCCTCGACCTGGGCTGCCTGAGCACGGTTGGCGCCCGCTAAGTCCGCTGCATCAGCCGCAATTTCAGTGGCCGTGTCTGCACTCTCTTCAACCACGCTTGCGACAGACTCGGTGGTTGCAGCCTGATCATCAGTTGCATTAGCGACTTCTTGAACCCCTTGAGACGCATCGCTCACTGCAGCGGTTATCTCATCCAGCCGATCGAGTGCCTGCTCGACTTGTTCAACTCCGTTTGCAACCTGTTCCGTCGTCTCATCCAAGCTTTCGACAGTCTCGACGCTATCTTCCCGGATATCATCGACCATTGTTTCAATCTGTGCGGCTTGTTCTTTTGATTCCCCAGCAAGCGATTTGACTTCATCAGCAACCACTGCAAATCCAGCGCCCGCCTCGCCTGCCCGCGCGGCCTCAATCGATGCATTAAGAGCGAGCAGGTTTGTCTGCTCGGCAATGTCGTTGATTATTTCAACGACCTCATCGATCTCTGAAATTCGCTGCTGCAGTTGCACAACCTCATCTGCAACCGAGCCAGTTGTCTTCCCAATTTGGTTCATAACTGTGACTGCGTCAGAGGCCGCAGTCTGTCCATCATCTGCAAGCGTTGCAGCTTTTGTACTTGTTTCGGCAACCTCGTTTGTTGTTGCAGCGATCTCTTCGACAGTTGCAGAGAGGTTTGCTATTTCGCTCGAAACCGTGTTCATATCGGCTGCTTGCTCACTCGCTTGTTCACTTAGCGATGTTGACTGTGAGGCAAGCGTCTCTGTGGAGTCTGACAGTTCACGGACTGGTTGTTGGATTGTCTCCGCAACCTCTTTGGCAAGCGCTTTTTGAGCCTCAGCCTCAGCCTCGATCTGCTCTGCATACGAGTTGATGTATGTATCCATCGCAATTCCCTGATCCAGTGAAAGAAGTTTGAGAAGTGAGCCTGTGTGCTCAACAACCTCTTCAACTGCAGCCGAAACCGCATCGCTGTCGGTATCGTCGCTACTACTGTGTGTTTCGATTGCATCCTCACCGATTGCAGTGAGCAACCCCTCGTAGTAGACTGAGTATTGGCCTAAATATAGATCAGGGCCAACACCGAGTAGGTCATGAAGCTTTCCAACGCGTGCCCGCTTTGCAAAATATGGCTTTTCATACTCACCCACAGCTAGTTCCCGAAGATATCGTTTTTGACCTGATTTGAGCGCGTCAATTGATTGTGTTGACCGGTCAAGAATCCGGTTTGCGGCGGCTGTTTCTGTAATCCGATCGTAAAATTCGTCAACAAGATCATCAGCAACACGGTCAAATGTCGGTTCCAATGCAGCGAGACGCTCGGCATCCGCACTTGTAAACTCCGTGTACGCCTTCCGATCCGCAATAATCTCTTCATCTACACCAAGAGAGTCCAACAACGAATCTCCGTTAACCGACTGTCGAATAGCTGCATCGATCGCAACGTCTGGTGCCTCTGACATACGGGGAACTACCATCCAGAACATATAATTGTTCGATCCCAGTTATCGGAAGTGATAGCACATCCTGGCTGGTTGCCGCCGTCGAAAATAGCATACAGTCAGTAACAAAATAGTACCCATGATTCGCGTCTCCGCGCCCGGTCGGCTCCATTTTGGATTCGGAAATTTGAGCCTCTCGCACTCGCGTCTCTACGGCGCAATTGGAATCGCAATTGATGGGCCAAAAACAATAGTCACCGCCTCGCAAGCAGAGATGGTTCGGTGTGATAATGAGATCATCCGCCAGTACGCGACGCAGGTCTGTGAGGACTTCTCGCTTCCGGGTGTGGAACTAACACTTGATGCACAACTCCCACGACACACCGGTCTAGGAAGCGGTACACAGCTTGCACTCGCAGTGCTTGTTGCAACACTACAGACATACGAGCAGGCAGTCGATGTGCGATCGTATGCACCTACACTTGGTCGCGGTGGTCGATCGGGTGTTGGTGTTGCAGCGTTTGAAAATGGAGGATTCGTTCTTGATGGTGGACATCCGACAACCCGGTTTACAACCGATCGGCCAGCAGACGGAGAGTGGACAGTTCCGCCAGTAATTGCTCAGCATCAGATACCAGACTCTTGGCGATTTGTACTTGTATTTCCCGATGTACCGGGCGGTCGAAATGGAGGCGAAGAGGATGAAAGCATGCGAGCGGTGATAGAGCGTGCAGATCCACAGCTTGCAGACCGAATTTCCGGTCTTATCGTGCGTCAGATACTGCCGGCAGTTGCCGGTGGACGGGTTGAAGAGTTTGGCAATGCGATCGCAGAGCTTGGCCGGCTCAACGGTGCATGGTATGCAGATGAACAGGGCGGTGTCTATCGGCCACCGGTTGGATCGATCGTTGAGTCTCTCAGCAGCAAGCCATCGATTTACGGAGCGGGCCAATCGTCGTGGGGCCCTGCGGTGTACGGTGTGACCGATCAGGGACAGGTAGCTGCGGCAAAAAAAGCAGGTCAACGTGCGCTCGCGGACGCTGGCGTTGCTGGTGATGTGCTAGTTGTCTCCGGACGGAATAGCGGTGCAGCGATCGAGACGTTGTGACTCTGTAGGAGGGCAACGGCTAAGCAAACGCATCTAAATTGATACACTATGCAGTATATGCCGTTCGGCATTTCGCGGCTGGATTCGACGCTTGGTGGAGGAGCACCAGTTGGGAATGTTGTTCTCCTCGCCGGGGAGTCCGGTGCTGGTGCACGCGAATTTCTTCACACAAGCGCCGTAATGAACGCATTAGCCCAGGCAGATGAGGAGCTTTTTAAATTGTATTATGATGAGGTGGGAGAGAATACAGTCTTCCCAGAAGAAATTCACTATCTCTCAATCACGTCACATCGAGATGCGATCGAGCGTGAGTTAGAATATACACTAGCTGAAGAGATTATTGATGCAGTCGGGCAGAATATTGTGTATCGAGACTTTTCCGCAGAATATTTCCAAGCGAGTGCGATCCCGCGTGAGTGGTATGTCGGCCAAGCAACATCAATTACCGATCTTGGTAAAGACGAACGTCGGGACTCCGTCTTTGGTTCGCTTGGAGATTACCTCTCTGAACACGCCAGTGGAAACCTAATGCTGCTTGATTCGGTGACAGACCTGATTGGTGCCATCAATGACGATATCGAGTGGAGCGACATCGCAATGCTCATGCGAGGGCTTAAACGGGCTGCACACAGTTGGGGCGGGCTGATTCTCGTCCTTGTAAATACGGATACGCTGACAGAGACACAGCTTGGACAGCTGATGGATGCTGCTGGTGGAACATTTGTATTTTCGTGGGAAAGTGGTGGATCAAAGCGAGCTCGTGTAATGGTGGTTCGAGAGTTTCGAGGGGTATTATCGCGTCTTGAATCAGAAGATATCGTGCAGTTTGAGACAGAAGTTCACGACGGCGGGTTCGACATCAGCGACATCCGAAAGATTCGGTGATACTGAAAAGCGGTCAAAGCTTAAGTGTCGCCTCCTTTATCTATCAGTAGATGGCAGGTGAAAAGGAGCGAACGGGCGCGCTTCCGGGGGAGCTTCATCAGTGGATCGAGCAACGAGCCGCTGACAGTGAGCGGTCACCAACAGAGATACTTTCGCGGGCAGTGATGGCGTATCGGCTCCTTGAAGAAGGAGATCCGACGGAGTCGCTGGCTGCTGAAGTTTCGGCACTTTCGGACCGGGTTGACTCAATTGAAACTGCATCCACTGCACCCTCCGATGAGCTCCGACCAGAGATTGAGTCACTGGAGACGCAGCTCAGCTCAGATATTGAAGACCTGCAAAGACGCATCGTTGACGTCCTCAAAGAGGCAAAAGCGAAGGCAAAAAAATCGCATGAGCATCCTGAACTCAAAACAGAGATACAGGAACTCAGCGAAGCGGTTGATGCAGTCGAAGAGACAGTCTCAACGCTTGGAATAGAACAAGAGACGCTTGAACAAGAGATGCAGAGTCTCGACGAAACCGTGACAAGCGGATTTGCGAACTATCGGACGATTTTGGAAGCGCTTGATCAAACAACAGTTGACCTCGCGGACAAAACGAGCATTCTTGCACGGGCAGTGATTTCACTTCGGAGTCGGACTGAGATGATCGAGCGACAGTATGCAATCAAACAGCTCACAGACGATTTCAAACAAGAAGCAAATCAAAAACGTATTGAAACAGGAAATTGCCAGGAGTGTGGTGAGCCGGTAGTTATTGCACTGTTATCGCTTCCAAGGTGCCCGCACTGCGAATCTCGGTTCAGTGGGATCGAGCCTGGCTGGCGGTTCGTCGGGCGTGCAACATTACAAACGGAAACACAGCCAGCGCTGGAAGGCGAAATTGCTGCAATAGTTGATGACCGCAGTGCAGCAACCGGTGAAATTGATCGTTTAGCAAGAGATGACACGCCAACATCGGTGCTAGAGGACGAGCCGTCTACTGAGAACGAGCCAATACAAGAGTCTGCACATGGAGACGAAAAGACAGTGAGTGAGCCAGCGACGAAACACGGAGGCAACTAATGACTGACAACACACCGTCCGATCGGGACCGGTCGCAAAATAAAGAGGGAGACCCAAAACCAGGCGAAGCAGTGTCGAATAACAACGATCGGGAGGCCCCACTCGGTGAGCTAGCATCTCGGATCGATTCGCGACAAAAAGGACGTGACCAAGGTAGCGATGAGTTATTTGACACGGTGGACGTTACAAGCGTTGATGAAGCGGCCCTATGGGAGGAGATTTTNTCGGACACAGACGCCGATAGTGGCGAACAAAGTGTAGACCCGTTCGATGATTTGCAAACAGGAACAACACCGGTCCAGACAGCTAAGNACGTAGCATCCATAACCGATGAAACTGCACCTGTTGATGACTCCGTCATCGTCACAAAGACCAGATATTGTCAACAATGCGAACATTTCTCAGCGCCACCAGAGGCGGTCTGTGAATACGACGGATCAGAGATCATCGAAGTCATTGGACAAACGGAGTTTCGAGTTCGAAACTGTCCGATCGTGGCCACACGCAAAGATAAGTAAGCCAAAATCGACTCACAGAGCAACGAATCTAACAAATAGGACAACGTAGTGGGCTGTATGCAGTTTTGCGATGCTTGTGGTTCAATAATGGTTTCGAACGGTGGCACAATGGTTTGTACGAACGATGACTGTGGTGCTGAAAACGATCGGGACGAGGAGCGTGCAGCACAGTTCATTTCAACAGAGAAACAAAGCGACGATGAACTCATTGAAACCGAAGAAGGCGCTGCGTTCGAAGGAAAGCCGACAGCAAAGGACGTCATTTGCGACAACTGTGGTCATGGCGAAGCATGGTATACGATTAAACAGACGGCCTCTGCGGATGAGCCACCAACCCGATTTTTTAAATGTAAAGAATGTGGTCGGAGGTGGCGTGGATATAACTAACACAAACCCAATCCTTTTGCTCGAATCAGCCTAATGTGAGACATGGATTCTCCCTACGATGTGTTAGGAGTCGCTGCAGATGCAACTGACGGGGAGATCAAAGCAGCGTACAAACGTCGAGTAAAAGAGGCACACCCCGACCATGGCGGGACAATGGAGGAGTTCCAACTTGTCAAAGCTGCGTATGAAGATATCAAGGCAGGAACGGCACACAGAACACAGGATATTCAACACGAACAAGAAACTGTAGAAACCCCTGAACCGGATGTCCCAAAAACGTTCACCGTTCAGTATCTTAATTTTGAGACATTCGACGATCATGGCTGGGAACTAACGGATGAAGAGTTATTTTCGGAGGCTGAGGATGCAGCGCTTGATCGAGAGGATTTTGGAGAGTTGATTGTCCAACCGGGTGAATCGCTTTTGGAGGCTGCCGAGCGCTACGGATTTACCTGGCCGTATGCCTGTCGTGGCGGTGCCTGTGCAAACTGTGCTGTCGCAGTGATTGAAGGAGACATCCTCCAGCCAGTCGATCATATCCTCCCGGATGAGATGATCGATCGCGGTATTCGGCTCTCCTGTCTTGGACAGCCAACAGAGACGGATATGAAAGTCGTTTTCAATATCAAAGCGCTTCCTGATCTCGAGGAACTTCGGTTGCCGCCGGGGCCGTTTAGCAAGGTCCAAGCGGACGACTAGTGTTTGAGTTTAGCTGCAAGAAACGATGCGATCGGTTCTGCAACTTGTGTCTCTCGGCCAATAAAAAAGTGATCCGCTGCAAATTCGGTTAGTGAAATATCCATATCTGTTGTCTGTAGTTCCCGAGCCCGATCGACGAGTGGCTCCCAATCTGCCGTTGTATCTCTCGTTGCATACACAATCTGTGCGGGACATACAAGATGTGAGAGTGCAGCCACGGCATCTGCATCGGGATTGAGTTGGGCCGTTGGAGCAAGCGCACTCACCGCCGTAACATCACCTCGACCCGCAGCGGTAATGAGCGCAACAGCCCCACCGAAACTGAACCCAGCAAGCGCAACCCGATCGTAGCGATCGGTTGCCCACGAAACTGCGTTGTCAGCGTCAGTACACTCACCGTACCCGTCGTCCCATGGGCCGTAGTCGAACCGGAGACAGTCAACCCCCCGATCGGTTAGCTGGTCGCTGATCGTAACAAGACGAGTATCACCACGATGACCACGATGTTGTGGATGTGGTGGACACGCAATGACAACAGTGTGTGCGGTGTTTGCAGCCCGATCAAGTGATGCAGGCGTGTCCCGAACGCCAGGGAGCGTGATACGTTTTCCCATATCTACGGAGAGAGTGTATCAGGTTTTAAGCCCAGCGTGTTCCATTATGATGTATGGGAATCCTTTCGCGCACCTCCTACGTTATTCGGTCAAAAATCAACGCGATTCTTAATCGGGCAGAGGACCCGACAGAGACGCTTGATTACTCGTATGAACAGATGCGAGATGAACTACAGGATGTCAAACAGGGAATTGCAGATCTAACAACACAAAAAAAACGGCTCGAAATCCAAAAACGCCGGCTCGAAGAGAACGTTGAAAAACACAACGAGCAGGCGCGTGAAGCGGTCCAGCAGGACCGCGATGATCTCGCACGCAGGGCACTCGAAAAGAAGAAATCGAAGATGCAGCAGATCGAAGAGCTCGAAGGACAGATTGCAAATCTCCAAACTACCCAAGATAATCTGGTTGAAAAGAAAAACGAGCTGCAAAACCAAATCGAAGAGTTCCGCACAAAGAAAGAGACGATGAAAGCCCGATACGAGGCTGCAGAAGCATCAACTCGTGTGTCGGAAGCAATGACTGGTGTTGGCGACGAGATGGAAGACGTCAGTCGTGCGATTGAGCGCGCTGAAGAGCGAACAGACGAGATGGAGGCGCGGTCGGCAGCGATGGATGAGCTCCAAGAAACCGGCGCGTTAGAGAATGCAATGTCGGATAAAGACGATCTCGATCGAGAGCTTGATGAGCTCCGTCAGGGCGGCGAAGTAGATGCAGAGCTTGATACGTTGAAAGCGGAGATGGGGAAATCAGCGCCTGTTGAAGAGACGGAGCCAGCGGCCGAAACCGAGAGTACGGCTGTTGATGCAGATGGTGGTTCAGACAGCGATGAACTTGACGAGGAGCTTGAGGATCTTGATGTTGCGGTCGATGATGCGGAGATCGAAACAGAGCTCGAAGAGCTCCAAGAAGACAAATAACAGTCCATCTATCAACACCGACGAGAGTTGTTCTATCTGATGGCTCCGTAGCTGTTTATCTTCTGACAGTGTAGCTGTGGCATGGATGCCACAAGCGGATCCACAATGCAGGAGCGGGGCACGAGCAGTCGGATTCGGCTGTGGGTGCTTATGGAAGCCGATCGCTGGCAGTTGACAACCGTTCTGACGGGGAGTGTTGCTCTTGGTGTCGTTGCTGCAGGTGTTGCCGTTCCGGAGATGTTTCGTGAGGTAGTCACAGAAGATCCGCTCATTGGTGAGTTGTTTGTCGGATTTGTCACGACAACAATCACGGCGGTGACGCTGATTGTCAGTATTGGACAACTCGTACTCTCACAGGAGCTCGGTGCCGTGGGTGATCAAAAAGAGCGGATGGATGCCTCGATTTCGTTCCAACAAACTGTTGAGTCATATCTCCCACAAGCAGTGAGCCCCGCAGAGCCAAGCTCGTTCATGCAGGTGATTGTTATAGAGATCAACACAAAAGCAACAGCGCTTGCAGAGTCACTTGCCAACAGCACAGGCGAAACAGACGAACTCGAATCATACCTTCACACGTTAGTTTCGGATACGGACTCGATCGCAACATCGCTTTCAGGAACGGAATTTGGGACGTTCGATATGATCTCTGCAGCGCTGAATTTTGCGTACTCTTCGTATCTTCATCGTGGCCGAGAGCTCCACGCAACATATGAACCCGCGCTTGACGATACAGAGGCGGAACTGTTTGAAGATCTGCTTTCGGTGTTAACGCTGTTTGCACCGGCAAGAGAACATTTTAAAACGTTGTATTTTCAGTGGGAGTTAATCAACCTCTCGCGATCAATCATGTACGTTGCACTCCCATCACTTGTCACAGGGATCTGGATTGGGTTGTTTCTCAATCCGGAACGTGTGACTGGGACGCTATTAGGTGTTGACGCGTTGGTTCTCGTTATTGCAATTGCCGTTGCGATCGTAATTCTCCCATTCGTCCTCTTGCTTTCGCATATGTTCCGGATCACGACCGTCGCAAAGCGAACGCTTGCAATGGGGCCGTTTATTCTTAGAACTCGCACAAACGAAACGTGAAACAGCTAGTCTCAGCTACGGCTGCACTGCGCCGATTCCTGGCCGATCGATGCCTGTTAGATCAATCTCACCATTTGGTAGTGGCACCCCGTCATATGGATCATCTGCAAGCAACAACGCCCCGTCGAGGTCGGCGTAGTCCAAAAGCGGTGCAAGATGACAGCCAGCAGCGATCGCAGCGTTTGATTCAACCATACAGCCGAGCATGACTTCCATCCCATGTGCGTGAGCGGTGTGAATCATTCGCTGTGCCTCGTATAACCCCCCGCACTTCATGAGTTTTAGATTTGCAATATCGGCTTTGTCTGCAATCTGTGGAATATCTTCAAGCGTGATGCAGGATTCATCAGCAGCGATCGGCAACACCGATCGTTCATATGCAAATTTGAGACCAGATGGATTCTCTGCTGGAACTGGCTGTTCAATAAACTCAACACCATACTCTGCGAGGACATGGCTCATCTGCACCGTTTCACGGGGCGTCCATGCCTCGTTTGCATCAACTCGGATCGTTGCATCAGGAGCTTCATCGCGAACTGCGGAGATGAGCTCTTCGTCTCTATCGGTTCCAAGTTTGATCTTTAATACGTCGTAGCCCGCCTTCACAGCGTCTGCGGTCTTCTCTCGGACAACATCAGTTTCATCAAGCCCGATCGTAAAGGAGGTTTTTGGGGTTTGGCTTGCATCCAGTCCCCACAGTTTGTAGAGTGGGACCCCAAGTCGCTTCGCAGCAAGGTCGTGCAGGGCGATCGAAATCGCACAGCGTGCCGCGGGGTTGTCGTTCACTGCATGTTTGAGTTCACGCTCAATGGCTTCGAGTGCGTGTGGGTCGTCAATCCGCTCGACAACCGAAAGCAGGCGAGGGAGAACGGCTTCAACCGTCTCAACTGTTTCACCGTAGTGTCCAGCGGGGGCGGCTGCCCCAACTCCGGTCATTCCCCCCTCGTCAGTGATGTTGACGACAACGTTCTCTGCATGGGTTTGGGTGCCGCGAGCGATCGTAAACGGATTTTCAAGCGGGAGCGAGATTCGCTCAAACGACGTAGAGAGACTCATAGGTCGAGTCCCTCCACAATGGTTGCCGCGTCAAATCGAACTGGGTCGGTTGCAGGAAGTCCAAGCTCGTCTGCGTACGTGTCAACCGCTTGCTGTGCTCCATCATCATCTAGCTTTCGCGTGTTGAGTGCACCTGCGACAATTTCGGTGTCAAACACCGGTGCTGCGAGCGATTCATAGAGCTCAACGTAGGTGTCGATTGATGGGATCGAAACATCCTCATATCCATGGATTGCTTCTCGGCCGGCGACGTGACAGAGGATGAGCGACTCAGCCATCGATCCATGCAAAATACCACAGGTGACAGCAGAGTATGCCGGATGAATGATTGTCCCCTGCCCTTCGACGACAAGGAGATCGTACTCATCACCAACGTCAAGGATCATCTCTTCAACAGCGCCAGCGGTGAAATCAGAGACCACACGATCGATCGGGTTTCCCCACCCCTCAATCATAATTCCCGTCTGTCCGGTTGGAATAAGTGCAGCATCAATACCGGCTTCTTTTGCGGCCTCAACCACTTCCAGTGCAACGGTCATCTTCCCGACAGAGCAGTCGGTACCGACGGTGAGCGCAACGTGTGCGTCAACCTGATCCGCAATCCCTTGGCTGACGGTGAGGTCATCTTTTGGCTTTCGGACGTCAACAAGCTCAACCCCGTGTTCTTCAGCAAGCGAAACGAGTTCCTCGTCTTCATTGAGGAAGTAGTGAAGTCCAGCAATAATGTCACAGCCGGCTCTGATTGCAGTTTCAACGTCGTCTCGCCAGCTTTCATCGAATCCGCCGCCGATCGGTGCAATTCCGATAAGCAGTGCATCAACATCGTTGTCGATCGCTGCAAAGGAATCAACGATCGGAGCATCCTGCACGTCAGAAACATGATCAGTCACAGATGAGCCCGCGTTGTCACGGTCAAGAACCGCCACAATCTCGTCACCGCCGTAGCGGATGACACCAAGCGCGGTTTTTGCACGGTCTGGGAATTTTTCATGTGCGAGAATCGCAATACGACGAGTCGAACCAGCGGTCGTAGTCATACTCGGTGGATGGCTTGCGACCCTATAAATCGGTGGGAGGTTGCATGGAACGCCGGTATACATCTCCCCTGGGCTCCCCCCTGTTTTTACACTGAGGACATGGAAGTATGAGCTATGTCACAGCGTATTCTCGTTCCGATCGATGGCTCCGAGCAGTCAACGTCCGCACTCTCTTACGCCGAAACCCTCTATCCGGACGCAGAGTTTGTGTTATTACACGTACTGTCACCAAGTGATGGCGCTCCACACCCAGATGCAATAATCATGCACACTGAAGAGACTGTAGCGGCTCAACGCGAAGACGCCAACAAATTATTTGAGACGGTACGCGAACAGATTGAACCAGACCGAACCGTTGAAACAGCTATTGAAATCGGAAGTGCCGCAAGAGCAATCGTCGACTATGCTGACGATCCAGAAGCCGAGATTGATGCAATCGTGATGGGAAGCCGCGGCAGAGATGGTGCAAAACGGTTGTTGTTAGGAAGCGTGGCAGAGACCGTCGTTCGGCGCGCATCAGTACCAGTAACCGTGGCCCGTTAACATGACTGCGACTGATGGCACTCCGGACCGGATTCTCGTACTGGTTGATGATGATCATACGGTTGGCCCGGTAACGAAACAAGCAGCAGCGATCGCTGCAAGTACAGGTGCAACACTGTCTCTTATTGCGGTTATTGATCCTGCAGATGGGAATCGATACTTTGGACCCGGAACAATCACAGCGATCGACGACGCAGAATCACAACTTATTGAGGAAGCAAATGCGCTCCGATCGCTACATGATGTCCGCATTGATGCAGCAGTGCTTCGGGGGGAGCCAGAGGACGTAGTTCCACAGTATCTTGAATCAGAAGCGATTGATCTGTTTGTGCTCGATCGATCGGTGCTCACGGATCGCTCTCGGTTTGGGCGTTGGCGACTTACCGATCGGCTCACGGAGCTCAATGAGCGAATTTCGGTGCTCTTGGTTGGGAGTGGGCGCGAACAAACAACTGAACAACCCGACTGAAACAGATCGTACTGCAAAGTCGGTTAGAGATCCAAATCTGCGATCAGGGCAGCCAACTCGGCAACGCTCTGTTCGATGTCAGTAACCAACTCAACCTGCCCTTGGTTTGCCTGCTTGATGGTTTTTACTTCATCCGCGAGCGAGTTTGCATGTACTGCTAGCTCATCAATTAGCGTTGCAATTTCTTCGGCATTCGCTGCTTGGTCATCGGTCACGTGTGAGACTTCTTTCGTTCCCTGTGCAGTTTGCTTGACCGCATCAGTGATAGCCGAAAGATTCTCCATTACCTGCTCGGTTCGCCCTGTTGCATCGACGAGTTGGTTATTTGTCTCATCGATGCTCTCGATCGTTTCGGTTGCTGTAGCGATGATCTGTTGAACAGATTTCTCAATCTCTGTCGCATTTTTTTGAGACTCTTCTGCGAGAGATTTCACCTCGTCTGCAACAACAGCGAACCCTGCACCAGCCTCATCGGCTCGTGCAGCCTCGATCGATGCGTTCAGTGCAAGCATATTCGTCTGGTCTGCAATATCATGGATGACCTCAACAATATCGTCGATCTCATCAAGTTGTGCGCGGAGTTCATCAACATCTTCAGCCATCTGTGACGACGCATTTGTCACGGACGTCATCCGATCGATCGCCTCTGCAGCTTCTGTTTGTCCGTCAACCGCAAGTTCTTGGGCGTGGTCGCTACTTTCGGTCACTTGATGTGCCGTTGCTGCAACTTCCTCAATACTTGCACTCAGATCCGAAACTTCGTTTTTTACCGCTGTTGCTTTATCATGTTGTTCAACCGCAATCGTTGCCCCTGCCGCAGAGGAGTCTGCCACCGACTCAGCGTTCGCTCGAAGCGTATCAACATTCTCCATGACATTCTCTGTAACCTGTTCCTGTGCTTTTGCCATCTTGTTTCGAGCTTCAACGATGTCGGTAACAATTGGAGTTAGTTCTACGGCACCAATAACGGCCCCGTCAAGCGTTTCGATCGGGACTGCCATCGATCGGTTCCACAGGTGTCCCTCCGGTGTTGGAACCTTCCGGAACTCCTTTTCCCAAACTGTTTGCTCGGTTCGGGCAACGGTTTCGGCAAGAATCTCGGATTCACCCTCTGTTCCAAAGAATTTGTACCCTTCCGTCCCGATCGCTTCGTCTTTCGAGCGCCCATAGGCGTTTTCGGCTTCGCTGTTGAAGTACCGGAGTTTCCGTTCGTTGTCTACGGCAAAGATTGGTTCCGGAAATGTTTCGATCAGTTGATTAAATGCATGCTTCCACTCATCGCGCTCGCGCAGGAGTTCTTCTTTTGTTTTCTGGTTATCAGGCTTTTGAAATTCGAGTAGTTCTTTGTAGGTTTCTGCTCCGTTCGCCCGGTCAACGGTTGCCATGTAGTTTGTTTGCGAATTGACGATATTATAACGTGATCATTTATGTCCTTTAATTATCATGTATGAGAACTAAATTCGATCTAGCAAACGATACGAATCCGCAAGCAGCAACTCTTGACAGCAACACTAGGACATAGCTGCCTAGAACACGTACACTCGGGCAGTCCAAAAGTCGTGGAATGCCTGTTCAAGGGCATCTTTCGGCTTTCCGCGAGCGTCAGTTGTCTGAACAACATCCGCACCGACATCCAGATCGTCAAGAACGGTCTGTTCACCAACAAGGATAAGCTTCTCAGCATTCCGATCACGGAGCGTTTCTTCAACTCGATCGAGGTGGTCTGCAATCTGCTCATCACGAATCCGCTCGAATCGGCCCTGTGAGTACCCACCTTTTGAATGGTCGGATTTGACATCGCTCTCAAAGCCAGTAAACGTCTGGCGAGTGCGTTCATCATACTCACCAAGCGCAAACAGATCCGACCGAACAACACCAAACGCAAACGAGCCGGTTGGTTCGAACCACCGTCGATCAACGACAAACTCCGATTCCCACCGATCAATCTGTTCAGGGTGGATTGGTGGCCGAACAACTGCCCGAATCAGCCCAAAATCATCGGCATACGCAATACCAGGCGCTGCTCGACGGACAAGTTCTGTGACCCCATCAAATGCCTCCGTCACAGACTCAGGAAGCGCTCGTTCATCGGTGACGGTTACAGTAAGTGCGCCTTCTGGACCGGTTTGGACCGATCGAAGCTGGTCGCAAAATCTTCCAAGTGCCTCCCCAGAAAGGTCGGTTTCGCTNCGGACAGTTTGGCTCGTCTCCGTCGATTGTGCTTGCAGTCGATCGACGGTGTCTTGCAGGGAGGTGAGCCGGTCTTCTANTCGGTTTACCCGCTCTTCGGCCGCTTGGCGTGCGCTTGCGGCATCCGATCGGCGCTCTTCTTCAGCCTCGACATGCCGTTCGAGGTGGTGTTTCTCCTCTTGTAGTTCCTCGATCTGTCGTTTGAGCTCCGCGCGGCCCAACAGCTCATCAAGCATACCAAATGGGACACCCGAAGCATCTTGAAACGTATGGTCTCAAC
>SL_7KL_010_BRINEDRAFT_10000789_pt1 | contig 15229 bp, 14 predicted proteins | sample SodLak_010_BRINE_FD_10663 | JGI IMG/M metagenome (IMG submission 10663)
CACCAAAGCGATCAGGAGCTTCTTGAAGGGATTAAAAACGAGCTGGACGACTCTGTGAGCGCCGTTATGATCTCACGAATCTATTTTGAGACGGCTGAAATCAATACAAAAATATCGGAAATTGCGGAAGCGTGCCGCCGGGCCAACGTCCCTTTGATGATTGATGACTACCACGGCACAAATGTAGTTCCGCTGTCAGTCCGCGAAGAAAACCTCGAGGACTGTTATATATTGATTGGCGGATACAAATATCTGCAGTGGGGCGAGGCCAACTGTTTTCTGCGGTTCCCAAAAAGTTGTGATCTGCGACCGGCCATTACCGGATGGTTTGCCTCTTTCGATACACTGGATGAGCCCCAGGCCGATGGCCCCGTTCAGTTCGATGATGGCGATCAGCGGTTTGCAACAGCTACATACGATCCGATATCGCAATTTCGGGCGGCCGAAGTTGTAAACTTTTTCAAAACGCAGGGGCTGACACCTGATGTTCTGCACAGACAGTATCAGTCGCAGGTTACCTACCTGACGGAGCTTTTTGAAGAGCATAATTTTGAAGGTTCTGAAATCGAGAGATCTCACCAAAGATCACCCGGCGAAACAGCAGGATTTTTATCCATGAAATCTCCGCATGCACGCACATTGCGCGCAAATCTCCTCGCTAAAGGGATATTTACAGACGCCAGAGACCAGATTTTGCGCATCGGGCCGGCCCCTTACACCACCTCAAAACAGTGTCAGCAAGTCATAAACGAACTTTTTGAAGAGGTCAGGCAGCTTTAAAAAAAATTCTGTAAGTAGTTCGCTGTTTCGGTATCATACACATAGATCAAACATATACCGAAATCCGGGCTTAAAATTATTGAAACACCCGTGACACAATGCTGTCACTCTCAGCCTTTACATTGATATAAAGTTCAACACAAAAAAAGATTTAGCATTATGGCAACTTCAAAAGATGACAGACTAAAAGCACTCGACACCGCCATGGGTCAGATTGAAAAACAGCATGGCAAAGGAACTATTATGAAATTAGGAGGGAATCCGTATAACGAGGTTGACGCTATCTCAACCGGATCAATTATGGTGGATTACGCTCTCGGCGTTGGCGGCATACCGAGAGGCCGCGTTACAGAAATTTACGGGCCAGAAGCCAGTGGTAAAACCACTCTCGCCATGCAGGTGATTGCACAGGCACAGAAAAGAGGCGGATACTGCGCATTCATTGATGCAGAACACGCATTCGATCCCAAGTATGCAAAAAATCTCGGTATCAATACCGATGAACTGCTTATTTCGCAGCCTGACAGTGGTGAGCAGGCNCTNGAAATTACCGAAACCCTGATCCGNTCAGGNGCTCTCGACGTTGTTGTTGTGGACTCCGTAGCTGCCTTGGTTCCGCGTGCAGAACTGGAAGGNGAGATGGGAGATTCCCACATGGGTCTTCAGGCTCGACTGATGTCGCAGGCACTTCGAAAAATCACCGGTATTGTGAGTAAATCGCGTACCTCCTGCATATTTATTAACCAGGTCCGGGAAAAAATCGGCGTGATGTTTGGAAACCCTGAAACCACCACCGGCGGACGGGCGCTTAAATTTTACAGCTCAGTCCGTATTGATATCCGCAGAATCGGATCACTCAAAAAAGGTGACGAGGTTCTGGGGAACCGAACAAAGGTGAAAATCGTGAAAAACAAAGTTGCCCCGCCGTTTAAGGTAGTTGAATTCAACATTCTATACGGTAAAGGGATCTCACGCACGTCTGAAATACTGGATCTTGCGGTAGAGTACGATATCATTGAAAAGCGCGGAAGCTGGTATCGTTACGACGGCGAGCCGATTGGACAGGGAACCGATGCCGCNATGCAGTTNCTNGAGGAAGATCCGGAGCTTACGGCAAGTATTGAGGAAATTGTTCGCAAAAAACTGATGCCTGACGAAGAAGAAGCAGAAGAAACATCCAAAAAAGAGGCGAAGAAAAAAGAAAAAGTAGCTGATGAATCCTGATCAGGGAAAACATTCAGATCCTATAAAGAGGGAGCAAATTCTTACAGAGCTCCCTCTTGTTATTACATCTATATCTCCGCAAAAAAAGAACGGAGACCGCTTTTCTCTTTTTAACGGTAAAACGTTTCTGATCGGTGTTTCATCCCAGACATTGCTCGATTTTTCAATTCAAAAAGGGATGACTCTTACCCGTGATCTTTTTCATAAACTCAGCCGGCAGAAGAGTACCAAGCCGTAAAAGATAGATGTTACAAGCTGCTTGCAGGCCGGGATCACGGAGCTGAAGAGCTCAGGCGAAAACTTGTGAAAAAAGGATTTTCACCAGAAATTTCAGAACAGGTTGTAGATGAATTTCATCAGAAAGATCTGCTAAACGATCACACCTATGCACGGAAATTTTCGCAGGATAAACACAATCTGAAATTGTGGGGGCCTAAAAAGATTAAATCTGCCCTGTACAATAAAGGAGTGCCGAAAAACGTGATAGAATCTGTGATCCAGGATCTCAGGCAGGAGATCGATCAAAAAGATATCTGTTTAGAACTCGCCCTGAAACGCCGAAAACACTTCTTGAGGGAAACGGACGAATACAAGCGGAAGCAGAAAATTTTTCGATATCTTGCAGGAAAAGGATATTCTTCCGATGCGATTCAACGATCAATACCAATAATTATAGAGCAACTGGATGCTTAAAGACCTAACGCTTGATAAAGTTGTAAAATCCGTTCTTGGAATCGCCGGCGTTATTCTGGTTGCACTTATCCTTTATAACTACAGCAACCTGGTGCTTTACGCGCTGATAGCCATGCTTATCAGCTACATGCTCGACCCGATTGTAAACAGGCTCCAGTCGGCCGGAATGAACCGCACAATTGCAACCACGCTCACGCTTGCAACGCTTATACTGGTCATCGTTTGGGGGTCCACATCAGTTATTCCAATACTGGCGAATCAAATGGCCAGCCTTGCGCGCCAGCTCGATATTGAAAACCTCAGGTTTATCGCCGAACAGGTTGAAATCAGTATTATTGGTAACTTCGACTTTATTCCACAGGGATTTTTGAGAGACAATATTGCCGTATTTTCTGATAACTTTTTCAATATGGATCAGTTCTCAAATATCCTTGGAGATTTGATTGATATATTCACAAATCTGTTCGCTGCATTTCTGGTGATTCCTTTTGCCACTTTCTTCTTTCTGAAAGACGGACACAAAATTCGCCGCGATATTTTAAAACTTGTACCCAACAAATATTTCGAAACTATTCTCAGCCTTGTAGACAAAATTGAAACACGCCTTGGATACTACTTCAGAAGCGTATTTGTGCAGTGCACGCTGGTGGGAATTGTAAGCTGGCTGGCGCTATCGGTTGCCGGGCTAAACAATGCTGCCTCTGTGGGAATTGCAATCGGACTGGCAAATTCTATTCCCTATTTCGGGCCGCTTATCGGCTACATTCTCTCTATTGTAATTTCGATTATAGAAACCGGCGATTTTTCGCTGGTGATCCCCTGCATTATTGCAGTTTTGGTAGCTCAAATTCTCGATAACGTTGTTCTTCAGCCTCTCATTTTCTCAAAATCGGCCGACATGCACCCTGTCGCTATACTCTTCATCATTCTTATTGGCGCACAAACTGCCGGTGTTTTCGGCATGCTGGTCGCCATTCCCATTGCTACGATTGTAAAGATCTCGATCAACCAGATTTCCTGGAGTTTCAACAACTACAAAATTTTCAGGCTCGATAAGTTACAATCATCACAGCCTGCCGTTTCTGACTCTCAAACTTCTTCAAATCAATCCAACTAATAGGCTCGATTTTTTCTATCTTTTGCGCAACCGCTTAACCGCATTGATACAGAATATCCTGTGCACAAACTCCTATTTTTTGCATCCGGTTCGGGTACAAACTTCCAGTCCGTCATTGACGCCATCGAGTCCGGTACCCTGAATGCGGAAATTATCGGGCTAATAACCGACAGAAAAGATGCCGGAGCTATTCAGCGCGCAGAGAAATACTCCATTCCGGTTTTTGTCATCCCCCCGGCCGATCCGGAAATCTTTCAAAACAGACTTCTTTTTCTGCTGAAAGATCTCTCTCCCGACTTAATTGTACTGGCCGGTTATTTACGGAAAATTCCGGATGAGGTTATTGATCGGTTCAGAAACAGAATCATCAATATTCACCCGTCACTTCTGCCAAAGTATGGGGGGAAAGGGTTTTACGGTCTCAATGTCCACCGTGCCGTTATCGAAAACAGTGAAAGCGTTAGCGGTTGCACGGTTCATTTTGTGAATGAAGTGTATGACAGCGGTGCGATTATCGGTCAGTCTACCACTGAAGTTTCCGAAGACGACACTCCCGAATCTCTTGCAGAGAAAATACTCCGGCTTGAGCATAAACTGCTTCCGGAAACCATAAAAGAACTTTTAACTAAAAAGAATACAGATTAAACGTGTCCCTAAAACCTCTCGAATCACTACCCGAAACCTCCCTGAAAATAAAACGCGCTCTTCTCTCTGTATCTGACAAGACCGGAATCACAGAGCTTGCTAAAACATTGCACAGCCACAATGTGGAACTGCTTAGCACCGGCGGAACAGCAAAAGCAATTCGCGACGCCGGAATACCGGTCACAGATGTAAGCGACATCACGAAATTTGAAGAGTGTCTTGACGGCAGAGTTAAAACGTTGCACCCAAATGTTCATGGCGGCATTTTAGCCCGAACGAGCCATCAGCCCGACAATGACGAGCTGAAGCGCCTTGGAATTCAGCCCATAGAACTTGTGGTGGTGAATTTATACCCGTTTTCAGAAACCGTTGCCAAAGAGGACGTCACACCCGCCATTGCCACTGAAAATATTGATATAGGCGGACCGACGATGATTCGTGCGGCAGCTAAAAACTTTGCCCACGTATCTGTTCTGACCCACCCGGCTCAATATGAGCAATTTATCAAGGAACTCGATTCAGAATCGGGAATCACGTTCAAGACAAGACGGCAGCTGGCCCGAAAGGCTTTTGAACACACGGCCGCCTACGATTCTGCAATCAGCAACTATTTCAATGAAATTGATCAGACCACAGTACCTGATCAGCTTACGGTATCATATGCGAAGTCAGAAGATCTGCGATATGGGGAAAATCCGCATCAGAAAGCCGGCGTTTACGGAAATCAGGACCATTTTATCGACTGTTTTCACGGTAAACAGCTCAGCTACAACAACTATCTTGACCTTGACGCAGCGCTTCGTTTGATGGCAGATTTTCCTGCAAGTGAGCCGACCATCGCCATATTTAAGCATACGGTTCCTTGTGGTGTGGGAATCGCAGATACATTGTCAGACGCCTATAAAAAAGCATTTTCTACAGATAAGGTATCTCCTTTTGGAGGAATCATATGCGCAAATCAACCGCTTGATTTGGCAACAGCAAAAGAGATCGACACCATTTTCTCCGAAATAGTGCTCGCTCCCGGTTTCACAGATGACGCAAAAGATCTTTTGATTCAGAAAAAGAACAGGCGGCTTGTCCAAATCAAACACTGGCCCGAAAGCAGTTCCGGTTTTGCTTTCAGGTCAATATTCGGAGGTGCCCTTCTTCAGAAGGAGAATCATCTGCTGCTTCCGGAAGATAAAGTCACTATTCCAACAAAGCGCCAGCCCACCGAAGATGAGATTAAAAACCTTCAGTTTGCCTGGAGAGTCGTGAAGCATATCAAGTCTAACGGTATTGTTTATGCGGGAGATTTAAGAACGATCGGCATCGGTACCGGGCAAACCAGCCGGGTAGACAGCTCAGAAATTGCCATTCGCAAGGCTGAAAAAGAGGGACTATCGGTAAAAGGGAGTGTGGTTGCGTCAGACGCGTTTTTCCCTTTTGCGGATGGTGTGATAGCCGCGGCTGAAGCGGGTGTTACAGCAATTATCCAACCCGGCGGAAGTATTAGGGATGAAGAAGTTATAGAAGCTGCCGATAAGTATAATATTGCGATGATGTTTACAGGAACACGTCACTTCAGGCATTGATCCGGTAGCCGGAAAATAGAAAAACTATCGTTCGCAAATCGAAGCACAATCCCGTACTTTTTATAGTTGTTTCCAATAATAAAAAATCTATCTCCATTTAGATGTCCGATATTTATACTCAAACAAAAACCAAGTCAAAAAAAGAACCCCGAAAAAAAGGCCTTTTCGACTTTCTCTACACCGACATTGCCATTGATCTTGGAACGGCTAATACATTGATCTACGCAAAAGATCAGGGCATCGTTTTAAATGAGCCATCAATGTTGCGCTTAATAATCAAAACACCCCCGTGGCTACCGGCCATGAGGCGCGGCTGATGCACGAAAAAACTCACCGAAACATTCGCACCGTCCGCCCTCTGAGAGATGGTGTGATTGCAGATTTTGAGGTTGCGGAACAGATGATTCGCGGGATGATCAAAAAAGTAAAAGTAAAATGGTACTCTTCTACCCGCCAGATGGTCGTTTGCGTGCCGAGCGGCATTACCGAAGTTGAGCGCCGTGCAGTTCGAGACAGCGCAGAGCATGCCGGAGCGAAGGAAGTGTATTTGGTAGATGAACCCATGGCGGCTGCCATCGGGATCGGGCTGGATGTACACGAGCCGGTTGGTAACATGATTGTTGATATTGGCGGTGGCACCACCGAAATCGCCGTTATTGCGCTATCGGGAATTGTCTATGCACAATCCGTTCGCCTGGGCGGTGACGAATTGAATGATGATATCATCAACTATTTCAGACGGAATCACAACCTGTTGATTGGTGAACGCACGGCAGAAAAAATTAAGTGCGAAATCGGAAGTGCAGCCCCGCTCGATGAAGAACTTGAGATGATCACAAAGGGACGGGATTTGGTGAACGGAGTACCGAGAACACGCCAGGTAACATCAAAAGATGTACGCGAAGCGATCTCTGAATCCGTTAACACTATTGTAGAATCGATCACGAAATCTCTTGAACAGACTCCCCCTGAGCTTTCAGCCGACATTCTGGACCGTGGCATTATGCTTACCGGCGGTGGTGCTCTTCTGAAAAATCTGGACAAACTGATCATGGAGACGACCGATTTGCCCGTTCATATCGCGGAGGATCCGCTTACCGCCGTTGTGCGTGGAACCGGTTCAATCCTGGAAGATCTCGATTACTACAAAACAGTGGTTTCTTAAATAGCTTGGGTTTTTACAGATGCGACGCTTATCAGACGCAAAAGATTACATTCTGACAGCAATCTTGCTTCTGTTGGCCATCGGAATGATGATTAACAGGCACGACGGAGGTCTGCAAAATGCCCGAAAAGCGTCTATCACCGTACTTAGCTATCTTGAACAGCCGCTTTCCGTTATACGCGTTTACCGACAGGCATTAACTACCAACACCTATCTCCACCGGCAAAATATACAGCTGCAGGATGAGCTAAGCCGCCTGCGATCTGTAGAAGAGCAGAACCGGATACTGCGAGATCTGTTAGAATTACGCCAGGATTCTCCCCACCCGGTCATACCGGTTCGAATAGTCGCAAAAAACCTGACCGGCTTGAATAACACCCTTACCATTGATGCCGGCACTGATGACGGTGCGGAAGTTGGCATGGCGGTGATAAACTCAGACGGGCTAATTGGCCAAATCATTCTAACCAACAGAAGCTTCTCACAGGTTTTGCCCTACTCAAACTCCGTGTTCCGGGTAAGCGCTACCGTAGCTGAAACCAGGGCGTACGGTATTGTATCCTGGGACGCTTCTGCTCTTGATGAGCTGCAGCTAAATCACATCCCTCAAACGATTTCTTTAGAGATTGGTCAAACCGTCGAAACATCGGGGTTCAGTAACCAGTTTCCTCCGGGCATTCCAATTGGGGAAATTATAGGGATTCAACCTGGCGACGGAATAGAAACACAAACAATTCAGCTGCGAGCATACGCCGACCTTTTCACAGCAGCAGAGGCCTTTATTGTAACTTTTGAACCTGATTCGTTAATTCAGGAACTGGAACTTGAGCAGCAGGAGTTGTTTTGATAAGGTCGGATCTGCTGCGTTTTATAATGCTGGCCATTGGCGCTGTTTTTATACAAGCTGTTCTTTTGAGGCATTTGACAATTTTTAATGCAGAGTCGGACCTTGTTCTTCTGTTTGCACTCTGGATCTGTACAAAAGTGCCGAAAACAGAGGCGATTTTGATTACGGCATTTGCAGCATTTTTTCAGGATGCGCTGACCGATTTATGGGGATTGAATTTATTTTCAAAAGTTCTGACTGTTTTTATACTACACAACTTTTTAAGCCGTACTTCAGAGAACAGCTTTTTGTTCTGGCAGATATTTTTGATTGTTGCAGGAGCATCATTTCTGCATAATTTATTTTTCTACATCGTTAGTTCTTTGTCGGGGGTATTTGCAAGTGAGTTTGTGGTGATCAGCCTGTTGCTGGTCAGCACACTTTTCACTGCTATTCTTGGCGGATTTCTACACCTGGTACGTTCAAGGTAATCATGGCAAACAGACTTAAAACTCAAAATATTCAGGCAGCCGTACGGATTCTCCAGGGAATTATTGTGATCGGAATTCTGGTGACAATGGGCCGCATATTCCAGCTGCAGATTCTGGACCACGATGAATATGCCCCTTTAAGCCGCCAGAACAGCATCAGGATGGATATTGTAAATCCGGCCAGAGGTTTAATCCTGGATCGAAACGGCACCATCATTGTAGAAAATCAGCCGATCTATTCGATTACCATCACCCCGGCAAAATTCAAAATGGAGAACCTGGATCTGCTGGCTGAACTGCTTGAGCTTGAGTCAGATGAGGTGCTGGAAAAAATCACGGAAGCGCAGCGTTATTCCTGGCACAGAACATCCCGGCTTTTTACGGAAGTGCCTTTTGAAACGTTCTCTTCCATAGAAGAAAATTTATGGCGGCTGCCCGGTATCTCTCATCAGATAGAGAGTAAACGTAATTATCCACTGGACTTTTCCGGCTCACACGCACTTGGGTATCTGCGTGAAGCTTCTCCGGAAGATTATGTTCGTGATCCATCCCTCCGGCTTGGAGATCGAGTAGGCAAAAGCGGTATCGAAATGGTTTACGATGAGTTCCTGAGGGGTGAAAAAGGAACAAACTATCTCAGAGTAAATGCGTACGGCCAGGCGCTGGGAAGTTTTGATAACGGCAACCTGAATCACTCTCCAAAAAAGGGAGGAGACCTGGTTACCTCTATAGATGCTGAGCTTCAGACTCTCGCCGAACAACTCATGCAGCGCATGACCGGCGGACTGGTTGCCATGGACCCGAACACTGGCGAGATACTGGCGATTGTCAGTGCTCCAAATTACGATTTAGATCGCCTTTCTGGCAGAATGGACAGGAATTACTGGCAGAGCGTCAACTCTGATTCACTTCGCCCGCTGTTTAACAGGGCCATTTCCAGCCGTCAGCCTCCTGGTTCCACATTTAAGCCGTTTATGGGGCTTTACGGACTGCACACCGGTTTGATTACACCTGAGACTGAAATCTATAATTCTGGTGCTTATATGAGAGGCCGGGCATATGGTGACCTTGCTGATCCCGGCAATTACAATCTCAGGAAAGCTCTGGGAAAATCCAGCAACACTTACTTTTTCTGGATGATGGACCAAATTGCCAGCAATGGCGGGTTAGACGACTGGGCTGAAAAGATGCGTGATTTTGGTATGGGTCCGCAAAATAATATTGATCTCCCGTTTGAAACCAGGGGAATCATGCCGGATACGAACTACATGAACCGGACTTTTGGCGATCGATACTGGGGTGTTGGCGACTTAATGAGCCTTGGTATCGGGCAGGGTATGGTCTCTGTATCTCCGCTTCAGATGGCTGTGGCAACCTCCGTGATTGCAAATGGCGGCTACCGCGTTCAGCCTCACCTGGTGAAAGAGATCCATCATAAAGACAATACAGTGAGCTACACACAACCTCAAAGAGAACGAATAGATTGGGTAAAGCCATCCTACATATCAGCCGTGCATGAAGGGATGCTCGATGTAGTAACAGATGGCAGCGGACGATTTTATGCACAAATTCCCGGAATCACGACTGCCGGCAAAACCGGTACCTCTCAAAATCCTCATGGAAGAAACCACGGTTGGTTTATAGCTTATGCCCCCGCAGAAAATCCGCAAATAGCTGTAGCTGTTCTGACTGAAAACTCAGGGTTTGGGTCAATCTCTGCCACCCCGGTTGCGTCGCTTCTGATTGAACAGTATCTGACCGGAGAAATAAAAAGAAACCACGTACTGGATGTGGTTCTCAATTTCACCCCGCGCCCAGCCAGGGGACAAACACAGCCACAGCAAGTGATTGAACAGCAGGTGGATGAGCAGATCGATGAGAGTGTAGAATCCAATGTTGAAAGCGTAGAAATAAATATTGAGACGGAACCGGAGGATGATCGCGATGATTAACATCAGAGACTTCAGCTGGTCGGTTATCTTTGTTTGGCTTGCTATTTCAACAATAGGACTGGTGGCTATTTACAGCGCCACACTCGGTGAGGTTTCTCAATTTTTACCGGCAGCGATACAGGGAAATTTTGCCCGTCAGGCTACCTGGATATCCATTTCACTGGTTACACTTATCTCTATTCAGTTTATGTCGCCCAGGACATTTCAGGGAGCATCCTACTTTGTTTATGGTATCTGCCTGATACTGGCTCTTGTAACCGTATTTGTCGGTATAGAAGTTGGGGGCGGCCGTCGATGGCTATCCATATTTGGGCTTCGCCTGCAGATAAGTGAATTTTTAAAACTGGCCACCATACTGGCTGTAGCGAACTATTTAACGCACAAACGTGATATGTCTGTCGGAAATCTGAAAACGGCACTCACCACGGTTGGGCTCATTCTTGTGCCTGTATTTGTAATCATGATGCAAAATGATACCGGTACGGCTCTTATCCTTTTAACACTTATACCTGTAGTCCTTTTTTGGTCGGGTTTGCCCTATGGGATTTCACTTCTGATCGTTTCGCCCGCCATTATCGGCTATTTTTCAGTAATTGGGATCCCCTTCGGAATTGTTGCCGCACTGCTGCTCACCGTTGCAATTATCTTTCTTCAGAGGCAGAAATGGCTCAGCATATCTGCAGCCCTGTTAGGCTTGCTGGTGGTGGTAGGAACTGAGGTTGCGCTTCAGCAGGTTCTGCAGCCTCACCAGCGTGCAAGAGTCGAAGCGTTTGTCAATCCATCTCTTGATCCCCAGGGAGCCGGATGGAACGTACTCCAGGCTAAGACTGCCATTGGTTCTGGTGGATTTAGCGGGAAAGGATTTATGGAGGGTACTCAAACTCAGCTTCGCTTTCTGCCCGAACAGTGGACCGACTTTGTATACTGCGTGGTAGGTGAAGAGTTCGGATTTATCGGGTCTTCCCTCCTTATTTTACTCTATGGATTTCTCTTTTTGAAACTGCTTTCTATGGCTGGAATCCATAAACACCCGTTCGCACAGCTTGTGATTGTGAGCGTCACTTTTATTTACTTTTCACATTTCATAGTTAATGTGGGCAGTGCCACGGCTATGCTGCCGATTATGGGAGTTCCACTGCCCTTTGTCAGTTACGGGGGATCTGCATTTCTTGCCAATACCATCATGCTGGCCATCTGTCTGAATATGGACCTCTATAAAAGATCCTTCAGTATTTACAGGTAGAAAGACATTCAGACTCTATTCAAGCCTGTTTCTCAAATCGTTAAGAAAGCTGTCGATCCGATCAGCATTCACCCCTATATCACTTCGCCCGATTCTCGATTTAGATCGCATATCGATCCTTGAACCGCCATTGGTTTCAGTAATACGGAATACAACATCATCTTTAAACCCAAACCATGCCAGCTTCTCGGTCGCTTCCACGCGCCCCTCCTGGCGGTTAATGGCTACCATCTCCCACCCTCTTCCTGCAATTAAATTTACAATCTCATCGATCACCTCTTCTTTGGGAGTGTTTAACATCAGCGGCTGAATTTGCGGATAAGCCTCCCTCTGTGCCGCAGCGCTCTCTTCACCGGCGTACTCCGGTGGATTCGGTGCATCCTGCCTCAACCGCACCATCGCCACAAATTCGGGCGGACTTTCAAGGTCTGTCGTGATATCATGAATTGGCGGCACACTCTGTGCTTTATATTGCCAGTACAGTCCCGTGGACGTTACACTCAAGGAGAGTAAAAAACCGACAAGAATCATCGATTTAATCTTAATACCGGTCTCCTTGATTAAGAACAGGAAAACCGTTTGAATGGCCAACAAACCAATAGACGCGTATACACCATATCGGAGCAGCGTAAATCCGGTGCCGAGTTCCCAAATGCCCCATTGATATCCATATCCGGATAAAACAAAGACAGCTGTTGCAATTAAAGTAAGGTAAAACAGAATTCTTGCTAGCCCTTTTTTCATATCTAAAACAGATTAATTTTCAATTTTACATAGTGTACAACATTTCAGCCATTTTTGGAATGTTGATATCTAAAACATCAGGGAATTCAATTAGCCTTCGAGTGGATTAACCCTTATTTTTAAAGGCTTTCACATAACTGATCAATTTAAATAAAAATACAGCATGGCTGGTAACGTACGCGTTCGATTTGCACCCTCTCCCACAGGATTTCTTCATATTGGCGGACTCCGAACCGCACTTTACAACTATCTCTTTGCAAAGCACTTCCCGGACGGAACGTTTATTCTTCGGATTGAAGACACTGATCAGAGCCGTTATGTTGAAGATGCTGAGCAGGATATTATCAAATCGCTTGAGTGGTGCGGAATTGAAATTGACGAGGGACCGATAAACCCCGGTAAGTATGGGCCATACCGACAGAGCGAACGCAAAGAGATTTACCATAGCTATGCGGAGCAACTGATTGAAAGCGGCCACGCCTACTACGCTTTCGACACTACCGAAGAGCTCGATCAGATGCGGGAGCGCCTGCAAAAATCGGGAAATCCGTCTCCGAAATATGATGCCATTACCCGGCAGTCCATGAAAAACAGTCTGACTCTCTCGCAGGATGAGGTCAAAAAACGGCTCGATGCGGGTGATGAGCATGTGGTTCGTCTTAAGATACCCCGCCGTGAAACGGTTCGATTTGAAGATATCATCCGCGGACATGTCTCTTTTGAGACAAAAGGGCTGGATGACCAGGTTCTTTTGAAGTCTGATGGCATGCCAACCTATCATCTCGCCAATGTAGTGGACGATCATGAGATGAACATCTCGCACGTCATCCGTGGTGAAGAGTGGCTCAGCAGTACGCCCAAACATATTCTGCTCTACAAAGCCTTCGGCTGGGATGCCCCGGAAATGGCTCATCTTCCCCTGATTATGTCGCCCAGCGGCGGGAAACTTTCGAAGCGCAAAGCTGAGGAAGAGGGAATTCCGATTAACACCAGGGATTATATTAAAAACCATTATGAGCCGGAAGCGCTGGTAAACTTCCTGGCGTATTTAGGTTGGAGTCCCGGCGACGACAGTGAAATTCATTCGCTGAAAGAACTTTGCGAGTTATTTTCACTTGAGAGGGTCAGCAAAGGCGGCGCTGTTTTCAATCATAAAAAACTGCTCTGGTACAACGAGCACTACCTGCGCGAACAAAGCGATGATGTAATTGCGGCAAGAGTCCGCGCCATTGCATCTGAGAAAAGTATAAAACTGCCTGACGAAGAGTTCCTGACCCAGGCCGTGTCTCTGCTGAAAGACAGGGTAAGCAAAGTAGATGAACTGCTTACCATGGGTGATTTCTTCTTCAGTGATCCGGAGGAGTATGATGAGAAAGCCCTGAAGAAATGGAAACAAGACAGTCCTGTTTTGGTAACTGATTACAGAAACGAAATTGCTGAATTACCGGAAGATGAGTTTGAAGCAGCTACCCTGAAAACAGATCTCGAAACGATCATCGGAAAGCACGACGTTGGATTTGGCAAGCTGATGATGCCGCTGCGAATTGCCGTAACCGGACAGGGATTCGGTCCTGACCTTTTTGCCTCGATGGAATTGCTTGGCAAAAAGACCGTGCTTCGAAGAATTGACAAAGCATTAGAAGAACTGGGGTAACCCCTTCGACTGTCGAATGGTTGGGGGATTCCTCCTTTCAAAAGACTGGCGTTAATTCTGTATCAAGATCCTGAACCAATTGTCGGACGAAAGAGAAAATCGTCCGATGAGTTTTAACCTGTTACTTTATCAAGGTCATTTTCCTGGTTAAGCGGTGCGAACTGGTCTCCAGGCTATATACGTATATCCCGCTGCTTGTACCTGAAGCGTCCCAGCTGATTTGATGTCTGCCTGATGGTTTCACAGAATTGACCAGTACCGCCACTTCGCGCCCCGTCATATCGTAGACGGTCAGTTTTACGCTTTCACTTTGCGCCAATTCATATTCAATTGATGTTGATGGGTTGAACGGGTTGGGATAGTTCTGGTTCAGAACAAAACCGACTGGATTATTGGCTCCGCGTTCATTTGAAGTTGCTTCTGTCTCTTCTCCAAGCAGCCTGATGTCATCAAGCCGATACTGAAAACCGTTGTCTTTTGAGAANCGTATTNCAAGAGACTCCACAGCCGGCAATCCGGTCTCNCCGATCTCAATCAGTGTCCATTCTCCGGCCGGTTGCGAGGTGCTGTAGGATAACTCGGTCCACTCTTCAGACTCAGCATGGCTGTACTCAATCGTGAACGGTGTTGCTCCGCTTGAATAGACTCCGAAGCTTAGGTCGATCTGTCCAAAACCAGTTGTATTGATCTCCCCGATCGTAAAATATCTGTTTCCCAGGTTCATAAACAGCTGGGCGTTACCGCTGGCTCCTTCGTAACCCTCTGAAGGGAGTGACTCGCGAACATCACCATTCCCCTCAAATTGAAATGATTCGTTATCAAATGTATGATCGCTTATGGGAGTCGTTGACGAGACGGTACCGAACGTTTCATGAAAGATTTCAACCAGTTCCGTATCTGGTTCAGGATCAGGTTCTGATCCCCCATCCTCCATAAAATAGGCACGCCGGACGAGGGTCGTATCCATCACAAACGGATTCACATTTCCCTGCCAATCCGAGATGGTTTCTGTTCGCCACACCTCGTATTCGTCAACTTCGTCAAGATCGTGCCAGCTGAGTAAGTCATCATCCATCGAAGAAAAGTAACGGCTGTTTTGGGCATCGGCCTCATCCCTG
>SL_7KL_010_BRINEDRAFT_10000793_pt1 | contig 15209 bp, 16 predicted proteins | sample SodLak_010_BRINE_FD_10663 | JGI IMG/M metagenome (IMG submission 10663)
GAGCACTGGGTGGTCGCCACGGGTCGCTTCATCCTCGTCGGCATGGCGGTGACCCTCGGCCAGCACGAGCGGGCACGCCAGGACGCCGACGCTGCGCTGGCAGCGGCCGATCGTTGCGGGGACCGGTGGGTGCAGTTCCAGACCCGCACCCCGCTCGGGGTCAGCCACCTCGAGGTCGGTCGTCTCGAGGACGCGGAGCGCGAGCTCGCCGTGGCCGGGCCGCTGGCCGAGGCGGTGGGCGCCCGAGCACAGCTACGGATGGTCCGCACGCAGCAGGCGATCGTCGCGATGCTCCGGGGCGACCACGACCGCGCCGAGGTGGAGCTCACCCGGATGCTCGCCGACGGCCCGCTCCACGGCCGTGACGTCTCCCAGGCGATGGTGCTGCACGCCAGGGGCATGAACCGCCGACGCGCCGGCGATGTCCGTGCCGCGGTCACGGATCTGCGCGAGGCCGTCGGGGTCTTCGCCGCCGTCGGGGAGGATGTCGGCGCGGCGGAGGCTGCCACCGCGCTCGCCCACGCCGAGGTGGCGCTCGGCGAGCTCGGTGCGGCCCGCTCCACCCTGGGGCTCGCCGTCCACCACCTCGGTGCGGTCCCCGGCGGCATCCCCGTGGTGACGGCGATCCCCGCCCTCCACGAGGCAGCCGCCGCCGTCGCCCTGGCCGAGGGTGACGCGCACCGGGCGCTGCTCCACCTCGGTCGGGCAGCCGCCCTGCGGGTGGCTGACGCCGCGTCCCTCTCCACGGTCGACGGCATCGAGGTGGAGCGCATCGAGGAAGCAGCGCGCCGGTCGATCGGCGATGGGGCGGACGCGGTGTTCGCCACCGGTCGTGGCCGCACCGGCCTGCTGGCGCCGATCGACTGAGGTCGAGGTGGGCGCGCGGCTGCGCCGGGCCGCGGAGGAGCTCCCAGCCCGCCTGGGCTGCCGTTGACTGCCGTTGGCTGGGGCTGACGGCGGATGGTCCGGGCCTGACAAGGTCACTCCCGTGCCTGTCAGCGGTACGTCAGCCTCCGGTCAGCGCCTGGGGGCATCGTTGTTCCCGAGGAGGCGGCGCACCCGGTGCCGCCCGAGGAGGACCCGATGTCCACGACCCACACCCCGGCCGTCGCGGTGCGCGACCTGGTCCGGACCTACCCCAGCCCCGACGGCGGCACCTTCGACGCCGTGGCCGGCCTCAGCTTCGAGGTGCGGCAGGGGGAGATCTTCGCCCTGCTCGGGCCGAACGGCGCCGGCAAGACCACCACCCTGGAGATCCTCGAGGGGCTCGGCCGTCCCACGTCGGGGCGCGCCAGCGTGCTCGGTCTGGACACCGTCCGGGATCGCGATGCGCTCCAGCACCGCATCGGCGTGCAGTTGCAGGCCTCGGCCTACTTCGAGCTGCTGACCCTGCGGGAGATCCTGCGCCTGTTCGGCTCGTTCTACGCCACCCGGCGCGACCCCGACGAGCTCCTCGAGGCCGTCGGCCTCGGCGCCAAGCGTGATGCCCGCATCGGCCAGCTCTCCGGCGGACAGGCGCAGCGCTTCAGCATCGTCGCCGCACTGGTCAACGACCCGGAGGTGGTGTTCCTCGACGAGCCGACCACCGGCCTGGACCCCCAGAGCCGCCGCAACCTCTGGGAGCTGGTGCGCACCGTCAACGCCGAGGGTCGCACCGTGGTGCTGACCACCCACTACATGGAGGAGGCCGAGGTCCTCTCCGACCGCGTCGCCATCCTCGACCACGGGCGCCTGGTCGCCCTCGACACCCCCGCGGCCCTGATCGGGGCCCTGGACGGCGGCCACCACGTCCGCTTCGCCACCCCGGAGCCGGTCCGTGCCCCCCTCAACGGGCTCCCCGGAGTGGAGGCCGTCACCGTCCGCATCAACGGCCACACCACCTACGACCTCGCCGTCACCGACCCCTCCCGCACCGTGCCGGCGCTGTTCGCCTGGGCGGTCGACAACGACCTGGTGCTCGACGACCTGCAGGTCGCCGCGCCGACGCTGGAGGACGTGTTCCTGGCCCGCACCGGCAGCCGCCTGCGCGCCTGATCCGGCCTGGCCCCCTCACGGCTCCTGCCCCGACACCCACGACCGTCCGTCACCCCGGAGGACCACCATGCGCCAGACCATCGATCTGACCCGGGCCAGCGTCCGCATGCTGCTGCGCGACAGCGAGGCCTTCTTCCTCGCCGCGCTCGCCCCCATCCTCTTCCTGCTCGTCTTCAGCCTCTACGACCTGTCCATCACTGCCGGCGGTGACCTTGCTCCCGGTGCGGACAGCGGGGCGATCGACTACTTCGACTTCGTGCTGCCGGGCATGCTGGCCATGGGGCTGATGAACTTCACCATGGTCGGCATCGCCGGCTCCATCGCCCGGTACCGGGAGACCCAGGTGCTTCGTCGGCTCACCGCGACCCCGGTGTCGCCCATGGCCTTCATCGCCGGGCAGGTGCTCGCCCGGCTCGGCGTGTCGGTGTTCCAGGTCCTGCTGCTGCTGGCCACGGGCGTGCTGCTCGGCGGCACCGTGGTCGGCAACCCGCTGTCGGTGATCGCCCTGGCGGTGCTCGGCAACCTCACCTTCCTCGCCCTCGGGTTCGCCGTCGCCGGTCGTGCCCCGACCGTGGACGCCGCCAACAACCTCGCCGGTCTGGCCACTCTGCCGCTGATGTTCCTCTCCGGCATGTTCTTCCCCCTGGCGGCGCTGCCGGGCGGCGTTCGGGTGTTCGCGGAGTGGCTGCCCATCACCCCCCTGATCGAGGGGATGCGGGCCATCGCCCTGGAGGGCACCAGCCTCACGGCCCTGGGATCCGAGCTGTCGTTGCTCGGTGGCTGGGTCGTGCTGTCCTTCGCTCTGGCCCGGCTGTCCTTCCGGATGGGGGCCGCACCGGTCCGCCAACGCCGTCACCGGGCCCGGCCCTCGGTGACCAGGGAGCCGGCCACCGAGGCGGTGCCCACCGCCTGAACCTTGGGCAACTGCACGACGAGCCGTCGCTCGCCACGCAACGCCCTGCCACCGCGTCCGCTGAGGGCAGCTCCGCACGGGGGCTGCCCTCAGCCGTGCGGCTGGCCCGGCAGCCAGTACTGCGCGAGGGGCAGATGCCGGAAGCCGGCGGTCTCGTACAACGCCCGCGCGGGCGCGTGCCCCTCATCCCCGCCAGTGGCGACCATGATGACCGGCGCCCCGGATGCACGCAGGGCGGCGACTGCGTGGTCGAGCAGGCGCCGTCCGATACCGAGCCCGCGGTGGTCAGGGTCCACGGCGATGACCGTCACCTCGCCGTAGGTCGACATCGCCGGTGAGGCGGGGTGCACCAGGTAGGAGACGAANCCGGCGAGGGTGTCGTCGACCTCCGCCACCACCACCTCGGTGTCGGGCGAGCTGCAGGCGTCGCGGACGACCTTGTCGTGGTGGGCAGCCCAGGAGGGTGTGACCAGGCGGTCCAGCGGCGTGCCAAGGGTGGCGTCGATCGCGNCCTCGACGGCAGCGAAGGCGCGCTGGGCGAGCTCGACGAGGGGCTGGACGTCGTCGTCGCGGTTGGGGCGCAGCGTGACCATCGGCNTACCTGGTCGTCGGGTGGCCGTCGGATGGTCGTCCTCGGCGGGAGCGTCCTGCACGGTCGGCGGGGNGTGCGCCGGTGCGTCGGTGCGGCGCCGGGGCCGGCGCCGTGCGACAGTTNCCGACGATACCNNGGGTCGTCAACGGGGACGGAGACAGAGAGGCATGATGGCGGAGCACGACGAGACCAGAGGCGCGCCGGGCGGGTTCAGCGCCGCGGAGCGTGAGGCGATGCGACAGCGCGCAGAGGAGTTGCGGGCCGAGAAGGGCGGACGCAAGAAGGCCGACGGGCTGGAGGCGGCGTTGGAGGCCATCGCGGCGATGCCGGACGAGGACCGGCTCATCGCCGAGCGGGTGCACGCCATCGTGTCGGAGGTGGCCCCGCACCTCCTGCCCCGCACCTGGTACGGCATGCCGGCCTACGCCGACGGCAAGGACGTGGTGTGTTTCTTCCAGGGCGCCGCGAAGTTCGACGCGCGCTACGCCACGATCGGGTTCAACGACGTCGCTCGACTCGACGATGGGGTGATGTGGCCGGTGTCCTTCGCCATCGTCGCATGGAACGACGCCGTGGCAGCGCAGGTGGAGGCCCTGGTCCGGCGCGCGGTCAGGTGACGGGCGGTCTCGAGTCGGGTGAGGCCGGACAGGCGCACGGCTCGGACCTATCCTCGCAGCGTGTTCGCCACCCGGAACGACTGCCCCGACTGCGCAACGAGGCTGCCGCGGTGGGCTCGGTTCTGCAGCGGCTGCGGTCGTCACCTGCTGTCGGATGCCGGAGGCGTCTACGGCGAGGCGCGCGCCGGCCGGTGGTGGCGTTCCCGGCGAGGTCGGGTGCGGGCGGCGGCGCTGGCCCTCGCGGTGACGCTGCTCGCCTCGCCCTGGCTCATCCCGGCGGTCGCACCCCTGGGCCAGGTGGTGGCTGGGTACGAGGTGTCGGACACCGGACGGGAGGTCGCAGCCGACGCCACCGCTGGCACCACCGCCGACGCCTCCGCTGACACCCGCGCTGACACCCGCGCTGACGCCGACGCTGTCATCGGCGACGTCGAGGTGCCACGCGCCGGTGCGGCCCGCCCCTCCCATGCATCGCCGGTGCCGCCGCCATGCCTGACCGAGGAGGGTGCGCCCTGCGGCGAGCCGATCCTCGCCGGCGTCGAGCTGCTCGACGCGGTGGATGTCGTCTTCGGGGCTGTCGTGGTCGACACCTCCCTGAACGTGCACCGTCTCCAGATGCTCCGGGACCGGGCCCATGTGCGGTGGCGGTCGGAACTCGAGCCAGCGGTCCGTGGTTCCGCGGCACCGGGCGCGGTCCGTGTGGAACGCAGCGGTACGACCCTGCTGGTGGGCACGGCGAACGAACTCCACGCGCTCGGCACCAAGGACGGGCACCACGAGTGGACCGCGTCCCTCGCCGGCCGCGGTGACGGTCGGACGCCCTGGCACGGCTGGGTGGTCGAGGACACGGTGTTCGCGGCGAACCCGAGGGCGGCGGTGGCGTTGGACGCCGACGATGGGCAGGTGCTGTGGCAGGAGGATGGTCCCTTCACCGGGGTGCTCCCCCTCGCCACGGGCGTCGCGGTGCTCCGGGACGGCGGGGTTGCCGTGTTCGGTCCAGGGCAGCGGGAACCGCGCTGGGAGCGGGATGTCGACCCCCTGGCGAGGTTCCCCCGGGGCACCGATCGGCCGAACCACGGGCTGATCCCCGTGGCAGGCGGCGGGAGCCGGATCCTGCTCGATCCGGCCAGCGGTGCGCTGATCCACGACCTCGGCCACACCGCCGAGGTGACCCGTGCGCACGGTGGATCGGTCGTGTCGGTCAGCTGGGACGCGGAGGGAACCGCGAGCGCCCTGGTCGGCTTCGCTGCGGATGGGCGGGAGCGCTGGAGGCTCGAGGGTCCTGACCGTCCCTGCTGTCACGTCGAGGTGCGTCCGACCGACGACGGGCGCGTGATCGTGCTGTTCCCGGGCGGTGCCGACGGCGAGGCTGGGTGGCTGATCGAGCCGGCCACCGGAACGGTGGCTGCGCGCGTCCACCGCCCCGCCGACGTCGCCTGGGTGCCGAGGCTTCTGAGCGACGCGACCGTCGTGTGGATGGACGGCGACGCGTTCGTTGCCACGGATACTGCTGGGACGCCGAGGTGGCGCGCGGAGAGCGAGTCTCGCCTGTTGTCGGCCACGCCCCTGCTGCTCGGCACGCGGGACGGGTTGGTCAGGCCGTCGTCCGCGGGGTAGTCGGCTCGCGCCACTGCTGCCGTCGCCCCCGCAGCCGGGCGGTGGTGGAGCGGTTGGTGAACCTTGCCGTGCTGACCGTGCTGCCGCGAGGCCTCGGCCTGCTGTTCTCCCTCCTGCTGGACGAGCGGTGCCGGCGGGCCCTGGCGGTGTGGCTGCGCCTCATGGCCGTCCTCGGTGTGTCCGAGGGCCGGCGACTCCGGGCCGCCGGCGCCCCGTGAACCTCCGGCTGGGCCGCTTCACCCCTGCCGCAGGTCCAGGCGCATGAGGACCCGAGGGAACCCACCCGACACCGAGTCGGTGTCCGCCGCCTTGGTGAACCCGGCCCGCTCGAACACCCCACGCGTCCCGACGTAGGCCATCGTCTGGTCGACCTTGGCGCCGCGGTTGTCGACGGGGTAGCCCTCGATCGCCGGGGCACCCCGTCGCCGGGCCTCCTCGACCGCACCGCCAAGGAGCGCGTGGGAGATCCCGCGACCACGGTGACCGGGGCGGACCCGGATGCACCAGGCCGACCACACGGGGAGGTCATCCACGTGCGGGATCTTGCGCGACCGGGCGTAGGGCAGTTCCGAGCGGGGGGCCAGCGCTGCCCACCCAGCGACCACGCCGTCCTCGTAGGCCAGCACACCGGGGCCGTGATCCGTGCCGCACAGGGTCCTCACGTACTCGCCGCGTGCCGGTCCCCACAGCTCACGGTTGGTCCGCGCGTCGACCCGGTGGCTCAGGCACCAGCAGGTCGTAGCGTCGGGATCACGCTTGGGGCCCAGCATGATGGCAAGGTCGTCGAACCGGTCGGTGGTCGCGGGGACGGTGTGGACAGCCATCTGCGCTCCGTTGCGCACGTCAGCGAGACGCGTCTCCAACGGCACGGACCATGGTCAACGAGCCGTCGGTGGCGTCCACCTCGACGAAACCCGAACGTCGGTAGAGCGTCAAGGCCGGGTTGTCCGACTCCACGCTCAGGCTGATGCGGGCGGCGTCGAGGCGCGGATCCTCGAGCAGGTGGGTCAACAGGGCGGTGGCGATGCCCTGGCGTCGATGGTCCGGTAGCGCCGCGATCGTCAGCTCCGGGGTGTGCCCGTCGAGGTAGCCGTAGCCGTGGGCGTGCTCGTCGAAGCTGCGCACCCACGCCGCCCCGGCAAGGTTGCCATCGACGATGGCGAGCAGCCCGACGTCGCCGGCGCGGCCCCAGCCGTCGAGGTAGACGGCGAGGTCGGGTTGTGCGAGGGCCGCATCGATGGGTGGTCGCTCGTGATCCTGCCGCCAGTACGCCGCCTCGTACAGCATCGACCGCAGGAACGGCAGGTGGTCGGGTGTAGCCCTGACGATGTCCATCTTCGTCCTCCAGGCGGGGTCGCGTGCCTCCTCGGCGTGCAGCGGGTGGTCCGGGGTGCGGCGGGTGGTCCGGGGTGCGGCGGGTGGTCCGGGGCGTCGCAGCTGGACCGACCTACCGCTGGCGTCGGCTGGCTCACAGCGGGTGGACCACCCACACGTTCGGCTCGACGTAGACCGCGTGGTCCTGGGCGACGTCCACGTGCACGCGCGTGAGGGCACCGGGTACGACGGTGGGGCCTGATCGCTCGAAGGCCAGACCGGTCCACCCGCGCCACTGCCCGAGGGTCCCGGTGATCGTCATCGAGGTCGGGCAGACGCCGTGGATGCGGCCGCCGGCCCGCACGTGCAGGCGCAGCCAGGGGTCGGTCGGCAGGCCGTCCTCCGGCCGTATGCGGGCGGCGTACGCCGCCATCGGTGTGTCCGGCTCCTCGTGCTTGCGGCTCGGACGCACCGGAGCCACCAGTTCCGTGACGCCGATGGCGCGTGCCGCATCCTTCATCGCCTCCAGGAGTTGCAGCGCGAGGCCGGTCCCGCGGTGGGAGGGCGCGACCATGATCTCCAGCGCGGACACGTGCGTCTGTGGTCGCCCGGAGAGGTGGTCGAGCCAGGCCCAGCGCACGACGCCGTCCCAGCCGTCCGCCGGGAGTCTGCCGCGCGCTGGGTGGCCGTCGATGGCCACCGGCACCGAGTAGGCGCGCCCGACCACCTCGTCACCGTCGACGGCGGAGAAGATGTGCGTGGCGTGGTCGGTCTGCCGCGCGTAGAACAGGTCGGCGATCGGATCGTGGAGCATGAAGGTCGGCCACAACGTGGTCAGAGCGTCCGCGCCGTCGGCGAGGTCGGGCCGCACCGCGAGTGAGTGGATCTCCACGGCCATGCCGAACGCTCCTGTGGGACGCTGCTCGACACGATAGGTCCGCGTCGGCGGTCCTGTGACGCGCTCGAGGACCGCTGGACGGTCGCACATCGTCGGGGGTATCCGACCTACCCGGGGCAGCGGGGGTGCCATACTCGAGGAGACAGCGGCGTCACCCGGGCGCCGACGAACCGTGACCCGGACCAGCCTGGAGCACGGTGCAGACAGGTCGCAGTGCCATGACCGATGTGGTCCCGCCGAAGGCTGTGGACACCTACCTGCAGCTGGCGCTCGCCGGGGAACAGCGGCGTGCGACGCGGTACGTGGTGGATCTCCTCCACGAGACGATGTCACCGACCGCGCTGATCACGGGCCTTCTGGCCCCCGCCCAGCACGAGATCGGTGAGCGGTGGCACCGGGGGGATCTCTCGACCGCCGACGAGCACCTGGTGACATCGACCACCTCGTCGACGCTCGCTGCCATGGGTGCGTGGTCGAGCGGCCCGGAGCCACGGGGACTGGTCCTGGTGGTGTGCGCGGAGGATGACTGGCACTCGCTGTCGTCGCAGATGTTCGCGGAGCTGCTACGTCAGGCGGGACGACGGGTGCTCCACCTCGGGCCATCGGCGCCCAGCGCGGACGTGTCGGTCTTCGTCGCGCGCCACCGACCGGAGGCGGTCGCCGTGACCTGCAACCTCTCCCTGGCCTACCTCGGTACCAGCCGCGTGGCCGACGCCGCGCACGCCCACGGCGTGCCGGTGCTGGCGGGCGGGCGTGCACTCGATCTGCACCGAGCGCTGCGCCTCGGTGCCGACGGTTGGGCGCGGGACAGCACCAGTGCGGTGCGCGTCCTGAACCAGTGGCAGGCCCGGACCCCGATCGTCGGTCCACGACCGGTGGAGCACGACCCGGCAGCGCTGGCGCTCGACGGCAGCGCCACCGACCTCGGTGAACGGGCCTTCGAGGAGCTCGGGCAGCTGCACTCGTCCCTCCTCGGACGGGATCGACACTGGCTGACCACGCTGCGCAGCGATCTCGTGGGCATGGTGCGGTCCCTCGCCGCCGCGCGGCTCGTGGACGATCCCGAGGTGTTCGTGGAGTACCGGGAGTGGCTGTGTCAGCTGTACTCCGCACGCGGCGTGCCCGAGCAGGTGCTCACGGTGGGGGCACGGGTCCTGCGCCCGCTCGTCGCGGAGGTGGACGTCGAGGCGGCGGACCTCCTTGTCACCCGCTAAGGGCCCGTGGGGTCGGCCGACCTCCGTGTCAGCCGTTCGCGGCACCGCGGCTGCGGTGCTCCTGGCGACAGGGGATCCCGCTCAGGTCGTGCACGCCAGATGCTTGACCATCACCAGGCACGGGTTCCCGGGCCACAGGGTGTCAGCCGGGAGCTCCTCCAGCCCCTGGTAGCCGAGCGCCCGGTAGAAGGCGCGGGTCGCCGCGTACTCCGGTGAGGGGTGACTGGGGCCCAGCGTCTTGACCTGCAGGTAGGCGGTGCCGGCCCGTGCCAGGTCCGCCTCCGCCGCCCCGACCAGAGCACGCCCCACGCCCCGGCGGTGATGGCGCCGGTCCACTGCCAGGACGTACATCTCCGCCAGGCGGTCGTCGTGGTGTTCGAGGACGAGCACACCCACCGCACGTCCGTCGAGGGTCGCGACGTAGGTCGGGAGGTCCGCGGAACGGGTCACGTACGCCGTGATCGCCTCCTCGATGCCGAACCACTCGGGCAGCCCGCGCAGCAGGTCGGCGACCACCTCGGGGCGGGGCTGGTCGCGCTCGATCCCGATCATGGTCGTCCCACCGCTGCGTCCCATCGCGCTCGAGGCCGGGGCAGCGTAGGACGCGGTGGCTGGCGCCGGACGGGGCGCGTCACTTGGGCAACCACGTGGCTGTCACGCCCATCGAACGGCAACTGCAACGGCCCGGGGCTCCCGCACTCCTCCAGCACGCCCCGAACCACCACCCTCTGCGATGCGAGAGGGTCCCGATCGAACGGACGGAGGTCGCCGCGTCACCGGTCGTACGGTGGGAGCGAGGACGCGGTCGCGAGGAGAATAGGGGGGCATGCCGCAAGGTCAGCTCAGGTGCCGGCACCGCTGACCGCCGATCACGCACCACCGACCACGAGCTTCCGACCACGGGGAGGCGCGATGCCACGTCGACGACTCCGAACCCGTTACCCCCGACGCCTGGTCGCCACCTTCGCCGCGACGACTGCAGCGGCGTTACTGCTCGCAGCCTGCACGGACGGGGAGGACCAGACCACGGCTTCCGACCCTGCCGAGGAGACCGGGACCGACGGGCAGGCCGAGCAGCTCGATACGGACGAGGACCACGAAGCAGACGACGACCCCGCTGCGACGGCGGACGGCGTCGACGAGCAGGTCGTCGGGGAGGGGTGGCAGCTGGTCCTCGAAGAGCTCCCCGACGTCGGTGAGTACCCGGTGCTGGCCGCCGTCGATGAGGACTCCCTGACCGCGGCCTGGGACCGCTTCGAGCTCTCCGGCAGCCCGCCGCGGATCGATCACGACCTCTCGATGACCCTGCTGCTTGCCGGTGTGGGCGCCTGTGACCCCGACCAGCAGGATGCGGTGGTCGGCGAGGACATCGACCTCGAGGTGGGGCAGGGCACCGTCATCGTGGACATCGACACGGAGCTGCTGGGCTGCCCCCCTGCGGAGGTCGAACGGACCCTGGTGGTGACCATCGACCGCGAGGCGCTGGGCGGATCCGACACCCTCGCCGTCGCTGCCCCGCACGCGCAGGCCGACCGCCTCGCCAGCACGGAGCGGACCGAAACCCCGACGGAGACGGAGTTCCTGCGCCGGCACGAGCACCTCGAACTGCGGGCCGATCCTGAGCCCGTGACCCAGGGCGACGCCCTCGACCTCGACCTGGTCGTCGCCGAGGAGGCGGACAGCTCCGCCGACCCGGAGGACTACCGGCCGGCGGACGTGCAGGTCCTCGCGTGGGACGGCGTCCAGTGGCTCGACCGTGCGCGCCCCGACATGGAGGTCGTGGCCGCGACCGACACGGGTGAGGACCCGCCGGCTGACGTCCGCTTCGAGGTGGACACCTCGGACCTCGACCCGGGACACCACGTGTTCTCGGTGGTCCCAGCGGTCGCCGATCCGTCGGATGACGAGATCGAAGCCGCGTTCGTCGAGGTCGAGGTGGTCGCGCCCGAGGAGTGAGCCTCGGACGTCGCCCGCTAGCGTCCCGGAGGCAGCCGGCGCGCAGGCAGCCGGCGCAGCTCGCCGGTGAGCAGCTCGCCGGCGCGGTGCTGCAGCGACCCGGGAGGCAGCGATGGTCACGGCGGGTGAGCGACGGGACGGTCGGCGCACCGACACCCGTGAGCGCATCGAGGAGACCGCCCTGCAGCTGTTCACCCGAGACGGCTTCTCGCGGACCTCGTTGCAGGACATCGCTGACGAACTGGGGATCACCAAGGCCGCGATCTACTACCACTACCCCTCGCGGGACGAGCTGATCAGTGCCCTCGTCGCCCCCGCGATCGCGGCGATCGACGCCTTCTTCGCCGAGGCCGCGGCGACCGAGCCGGATCAACGTGCCTTCCTCGAACGGTTCTTCGACCTCAACCACGAGCATCGACGCATCTTCGTCGCGCTGATCGCCGACCCCACGGGTCTGGGCAGCGTGGACGCCCGGGGGTGGGTGCTCCGTCTGGCCGCGGAGGCCCAGGCCCGCCTCGCCGGGGATGCACCCACGCCGGACGCGCGTATCCGGGCGGTGATGGCCGTCAACGGCGTCAGCCGGTGCGCGACGCTGCTGACCGACGTCCCCGTGGACGAGCTGCGCGCACGCACCGTCGACGCGGCCATCGAGCTGCTCAAGGGCGCTGCACCCGCCTGAGGGCACCGGTGTTGGGCCGGGACCCCGGGACGCCGGTGCCACCGCGTCGGACCAGCGCCTGCCGGGGCGACCTGTGCCGAAGCATCGGGTTCGCGTCACGGGTGGAGCAGCACGGGGGAGTGTCACGGGCCGGGGCCAGAGGTCGCGCCGTCATGATGCTTGCCGACCGGTAAGTCAGTAGCTAACCTGTCGGTAAGTTACATCGCGGCCCACGGGTGCGCGGCGCGAAGCATCGAGGAGCAGGCGACCATGACGGCGATCGAGATCCAGGGGCTGGTGCACCACTTCGGTGCGTCACGGGCCCTCGACGGGCTGGACCTGCACGTCGAGGAGGGGGAGGTGCACGGCTTCCTCGGGCCGAACGGAGCTGGCAAGTCGACCACGATCAGGGTGCTGCTCGGCCTCCTGCGACCCGACGCCGGCCGGGTCACGCTGCTGGACGGCCACCCCTGGCGTGACGCCGTCACCCTGCACCGGCGGCTGGCGTACGTCCCTGGTGACGTCAGCCTGTGGCCCACCCTGACCGGTGGGGAGGCCATCGACGTGCTGGCACGGCTGCGCCGCGGCTCGGACAGCCGTCGTCGAAACGAGCTGTGTGAGCGGTTCGACCTCGACCCGACGAAGCGGTGCCGCACCTACTCGAAGGGCAACCGCCAGAAGGTCGCGATCGTCGCTGCGCTGTCCGCCGAGGTGGAGCTGTACCTGCTCGACGAACCGACCTCGGGGTTGGATCCGCTGATGGAGGCCACCTTCCAGGAGGTCATCGCCGAGGAGGCGGAGCAGGGGCGGACCGTCCTGCTGTCGAGCCACGTCCTCGCCCAGGTCGAGGCGCTGTGCGACCGCGTGACGATCATCCGCAAGGGTTCCTGCGTGGAGGCGGGCACGCTCACCCAGCTACGGCACCTGACCCGTACCACCGTGCGTGCCGAGCTCGACCACGCCCCCGACCTCGCGGCCCAACCGGGGGTGGCCGCGATCGAGGTGCAGGAGCTCCAGCCCGATGGCGTCGAGGTGCGCTTCGACGTCGACGGTGCGCACCTCGCCGGCGCCGTCGGGGCGCTGCACGGCGCCGGGCTGCGGTCGCTGATCAGCCAGCCGCCGAGCCTGGAGCAGCTGTTCCTCCGCCACTACGACGCCACGGGTGCGGACGAGGAGGCAGCCGCATGACCTCCTTCGGGCCGAGACACCCTGATAGCACCGCCGCTCCGCCCGGCGGCGGGCAGGACACCACGCGTGACCTGGGGACGACGCGCCCATCGGACGGCACCGGGTCGCCCGGCGGCCTGCGCGGCACCGCGAAGCCTGGCCCGTCGGACGGCACCGGAACAGCCGGCCGCACGAGCGGCACCGGGGCCGCCACCCTCCTGCGCCTGGCGCTGCGACGGGACCGGTGGCGCCTGGTCCTGTGGGCGTTGGGCATCGCGGTGTTCACCGCGGGCTCGGCCGCCAGCTTCACCGGCCTCTACCCGAGCGCCGCAGACCGCGCGTCTCGCGCGGTGCTGATGTCGAACCCGACGATCATGGCCTTCCGTGGCCCCGGTTACGGCCTGGACGACTACACGATCGGGGCTATGGTCGGCCACGAGTTGCTGCTGTGGGCGCTGCTGGCGGCCGCGCTGATGAGCCTGCTGCTGGCCATCCGCCACATCCGCACCGAGGAGGAGACGGGCCGCGCTGACCTGGTGCGCTCCCAGCCCGTCGGGCCGCTGGCCGCGATCTGGGCCGCCCTCGGCATGGTCGGGCTCGCCAACCTCGGTGTCGCCGTGGCACTGGCCGCGTCGCTGGCGGCGATCGAGGAGCTGGCCCCCGCCGGGGCGGTCCTGTTCGCCGGCGCGGTCGCGGTGTGTGGGCTGGTGTTCGGGGCCGTCGGGCTGGTGACCGCACAGCTCACCTCGGCCAGCCGGGGAGCGAGCGCCCTGGCGGTCGGGGTGCTGGGCGGCGCCTTCCTGCTGCGCGCCGTGGGCGACATGACCGACCGGCCGTGGGCGTGGCTGTCACCGCTCGGTTGGTCCCAGGCCACCCGTGTGTTCGTCGAGTCACGCGCCTGGCCGCTGGTGCTCGGTCTGGGGGCGACCCTCGCCCTGGTGGTGGTCGCCACCCTGCTGGCGCGCCGACGAGCCCTGGGTGAGGGGCTGCTCCCCGCGGCACCAGGGCCCGCGAGGGCAGGGCGCCACCTCCTGGCACCGCTGTGGTTGACCCTGCGGCTGCACCGCACCGGCGTCGTGGGGTGGCTGGTCGGACTGGTCGTGCTCGGGGCCGCATTCGGTGCCGCCATCGACGGCATCGACGCCTTCCTCGCGGACAACCCGCAGTTCGAGCATGTGCTCGGCGATGCGGCTGCCGGGAGCCTGACCGACGCGTTCCGGGCGACCCTCGTGCTGCTGCTGGCCCTGGTGGCGGCGGCCTACGCGGTCCAGCTGGCCTGCGCGCCCTTCGAGGAGGAGCAGGCCGGGCGGTCCGAGCTTCTCCTGGCCGCCGGGATCACCCGTCACCAGCTGGTGTTCGGCACCTGGGTGTTGGCCGGTGCCGTCGGCACCGTGCTCCTGCTCGCGGGTGCAGCGGCCTTCGGCACCGCCGGCGCAGCCAGCCTGGGGGAGGCGGTGTTCCTCACCGACGTGGCGCGCGCGGCGCTGCAGCACCTCCCGGGGGTGTGGGTCCTGGTCGCCGCCGCCGCGGCGGTGTACGGGCTGGTGCCCACCGGTGCCGCCGGCGTCCGGATCCTGGTGGCCTACGTCGTGGTGGTCGGGCTGATGGGCGAGGCCGTCGGGATGCCCGACGCCGCCCGCGCGGTGTCGCCCTTCGCGCACCTCACCGAGGACGCGGGTGGGGGCGCGTGGACCGCACCGCTACTGCTGACCGGTGTCGCCGCCCTCCTGACCGCCGTCGGCGTCGTGGCGTTCCGCCGACGTGACCTGTGCACCCGCTGACGGTGTCGCGATCCCGCGCAGCGCTCACCCGCGGAGGAGGCGGCATGACCGTCGATGACCGCGATGATGCCGGCACCGCCACGGTCCTCGCCGTCCACCTTGATGCACGACGCGGGGTGTCGAAGGGGCCGCGGGAACGCATCCGGCTGTTGGCCGGCCACGGGGGCGAGGCTGACGTCCACGCCGGTGCCACCTGACCCCCGCACCTGCAGCTGGCTCCGGTCTGAGCACGGCGGCGGCGCGTCCCGGCCGTGCCCGTGCACCCCGTGGTCGATTCACGCCGGGGTGAGTTCGGCAGCGGGTGTTGCCGGATACGCGCAACGGCGGTTGTTCCCATGTAGGTCGTATGGTCATGTTCGCGATGCGTTGGTCATCGTCAGGTTCAGATGCTGGCGTCGCTTCCTTGTCGCAGCCATCGGCGAACATGAGTCGCTCGCGTGACGCCACG
>SL_7KL_010_BRINEDRAFT_10000795_pt1 | contig 15187 bp, 13 predicted proteins | sample SodLak_010_BRINE_FD_10663 | JGI IMG/M metagenome (IMG submission 10663)
CTGCCCGGATACCCCCGCCCCCGCAGGGGGCAAGCGCCCGCGAGCGGGGCATGGGCGGGTGGGTGGGGTCCCCGAGCGGGCGCTTTTCCCACGCGCCCGCACAGCGCTACCCTTTCGAGATCGCTTCCAGCCGGTCGCGGGGCAACTCGCCCGGTACGATGGTGATGGGGATGGGCAGGCTGCCGGAACTGCGCGACAATTGCGTGACCAGCGGGCCAGGGCTGGTGCCTTCGGTGCCCGCACCCAGCACCAGAATGCCGATCTCGGGATCATCGGCGATCTGGGCCAGAATCTGCTCGACCGGTTCCCCCTCGCGGATCACCAGTTCCGGATCGATCCCCTGCCGGTCGCGCATCCATTTTGCAAACACCTCGAAATGGGCCTCGATCCGTTCGCGCGCCTCGGCGCGCATTACATCCGCGACCCCGATCCAGCCCGCGAATTCCTCGGGCGCGATGATCGACAGGATCTGCACCTGCCCGCCGGTATGAGCTGCGCGCAGCGCGGCAAAGCGCATCGCGTTCAGACATTCGCGGCTGTCATCAAGAATGACCAGAAATTTGCGCATCGTGCTCCTGACGTCCTCCCCGAGAGGCGCATCGTCGCGAAATCCTTGGCCAGTGTAAACAGAAATCATTGCATCGCCTGCCCCGGCACCGTCCGAATTGAGGGGCTCGCGCGTTCGGGGCCAGGACATGCAGGGCCGAGATATTCGGGGATTGTGCGCAGCGCCCGGGCTGACTAGTCTTGATCCAACCCGACAGGACAGGTCAGGCACGGAGGGCGGGAAGATGCGTGCGGTTGTCGTATTGGCGATGGGCCTCATGGGGGCCGTGCAGGTGCAGGCCGCAGGGGTGGCGCTGGTGCTGGGCGATGACGCGGCCTCGGAACAGACGGCGGCGACACTGGACAATCTGGGCTTTGACGTGATCCATGGCGTCAATCCCGGGCTCGATGAGATGCGCGCCCATCTGGCCAGCGCCCATTCCGAAATCCGCGCCGAAGCGCCTGACCGGGTGATCGTCGTGCTGTCGGGCAGTTTCGCCCATGCCCCCCATGCAGGCTGGCTGCTGGGCCCCGAAGGCGACCGCCCCACGCTCGCCCTCGCGGACGGGCAGGGGCTGCGGCTGGACACGGTCTTTGCCATCGCGTCCGAGGCCGAGGGCCCGGCGCTTGTATGGCTGGGCGAGCGGGTGGCGGCGCGCGAATTCGGGCTGGGGCTGCGCGCTGGCCTGCCCGAGACCTGGGCGCTGCCCGAGGGGGGCGGCGTGGTCAAGGGACCGCCCGCCGATATCGCGCGCGGGCTCGGGTCGCTGATGCAGCCCGGCACCGCGCTGTCGCAAGTGCTGTCACAGCATTCCAGCCTGAGCGTCGAGGGCGCGCCCGCGCTGGATACGGCCTTTCTGCCCGAGGATTTCGCCCCCCTTGCCCGTGCCGATCAGCGCGCTTTTGCGGCCGCGCGCGAAACCGACAGCGAAGAGGCCTATCTTGAGTATCTCGAAGCCTATCCCGAGGGTGTCCATGCAGAGGATGCGCAAGAGGCGCTTGAGCGTATTCGCACCGCGCCCGACCGGATCGAGGCCGAGCTGTTCCTGACGGATGATGAGCGCCGCGCAATCCAGCGGGACCTGTCCGTTCTGGGCTATGACACGCGCGGTATTGACGGAATCTTCGGGCCAGGCACGCGTGGCTCGATTGTGGAATGGCAAGAGGCGACGGGCCGCGAGCCGACGCGCTACCTGACCCGTGACCAGATTTTCGCACTGGCCGCACAGGCTGCTGATCGCGCGGCCGAGATCGAGGCCGAGGAGCGCGCGGCGCGCGAACGCGAGGAACGCGCGGATCGCGAGTTCTGGGCCATGACCGGGGCCGAGGGCGATGCCCCGGGGCTGCGCAGCTATCTGGATCGCTACCCCGATGGCATCTTTGCGGGGCTTGCACGCGAGCGGCTGGACCGGATCGATGCAGAAGAACGCGAGGCCGCGCGCGACCGCGATCTGGATGCCTGGCGGCTGGCGCGGCGGGTCGATACGGTCGCGGCCTATGAGCGCTATCTGAGCGACTGGCCCGAGGGCGAGTTTGCCGAACTGGCCCGGTCGCGGCTGGAAGAGCGGCGCCCTGCGCCAGAGCCGGAGCCTGCGCCCGACCCCTTGCCCGTTCCGGCTGACCCGGATGTCGAGCGCGCCCGCGCCGCCGAGGCCGCATTGGGGCTCAGCCAGCCCACGCGGCTGTTGATCGAGCAGCGTCTGGTGCGGCTGGGGCTTGAGCCTGGCCCGGTGGATGGGGTGTTCGATGCGCAGACCCGCGTCGCGATCCGCGGCGCGCAGGAACGCTTTGATCTGCGCCCCACGGGCTATGTCGATCAGACGCTGCTGACCATGCTGGTCAGCAACCTGTTCCGCGAGTTCTTCAATTGAGCCGATATCTGTCCGGCCCGTCCGCCTGCCTTTGCCCGTCACGCCCCACCCACCCGCCCGCGCGCCGGTCAAAGGCAGGCGGACGGGCCTTTGTTGCCTTTCCTAACGGAGTCTGCCCGCATGACTGCTTCTGATGACCGTCTGATCGTGGCGCTGGACGTGCCCAATGCGCTGGCCGGGTTGGAGCTGGCGCGCGCGCTGGGGCCTGACGTGTCTTTCTACAAGATCGGTCTGGGGATGCTAACGGGTGGCGGGCTGGCGCTGGCCAATGAGCTGAAGCAGGAACATGGCAAGCGTATCTTTCTGGACATGAAATTCTTCGATATCGGCGCCACGGTAGAGGCTGCCGTGCGCGGGATCGCGGGGTATGATCTGGATTTCCTGACAGTGCAGGGGGATCCGCATGTGGTGCGCGCCGCGCGCGAAGGGGCGGCGGGGTCGAACCTGAAGATCCTCGCCGTGACGGTGCTGACTTCGCTGGATCGCAGCGATCTGGATGACGGAATGATCCGCGCGGGCGATCTGGGCGAGATCACGCTGGAGCGGGCCGCGCGCGCGTTCGAGGCTGGTGCCGATGGCGTGATTGCCAGCCCGCAGGAGGCGCAGGCCATTCGCGCCATGCCACTGGCGGCAGGCAAGCTGATCGTGACGCCGGGTGTGCGCCCCTCGGGCGCGGCACCGGGCGATCAGAAGCGCATCGCCACACCTGCGGCGGCACTGGCGGACGGGGCGGACCATATCGTCATCGGCCGCCCCATCTGGCAGGCGCCCGACCCGCGTGCCGCCGCGCAGGCCGTCCTGTCCGAGATCGCGCAGGTCTGAGCGGCTGCCTGCCCGGGCCGCGCGCCGTCACTGTTTGGCGGACCAGCTGAGCGACACCATACGCCGTGTCATATACTCGCCCATCATCCCCAGCAGCAGCGCCACCAGCCCGAACACGACCGGATAGAGCGCCCAGGTATGCATCGGGTTGTAGTTGATGAAGGCAAACCCACGCGCCTGATCGATGGCCTGAAACAGCGGGTTCCACATGAAATAGTGCAGATATGCGTCTGGCAGCGAATTGGCGAGGAAAAACTTGCCCGACGCGACCATGTTCAGGCGCGTGATCAGCAGCGTCAGCAAGCGGCTGATCCCCGGCAGCCACGGCTTTATCGCGTAAAGCACCACGCCGATGGCCAGCCCCGCGAACCACACGGCAAGCAGCATCGAGAAGGCCGCGACCGGCTGGTAAATCTCGACCGGGGTCCAGAGCACATGGTAGAAGAACAGGATCACGAAGACGGTGAGCACCTGTATATACAGCTCACCCAGCGCCGCGCCGCCGATGGCGACAATCGTGTTCATCGGCTGGTGTTTCATCATCGAAGAGGTCGGCCCCTCGGCCCCGGCCACCGTGCTGATCACCTTGACATGGGCCATGAACAGGAACACCCCGCTCATCAGATAGATCAGCGTATCGCCCCGGATCGCGGCGGCCCGCATCCCTGCAAAGACGAAGATCAGCATGAACACGGCCACAAGCATCATGGTCTGCGCGATGTTCAGCATCAGCCCGATCAGCGCATTGCCATGGGATTTGCGAATGTTGCGCACGGCCTGATGAAAGATCAGCTCCAGCGTGGTGAGCGCCTGTATCCAGATCGAACGGGGGCGGATCGGGGACAGCATTCGGGGCCTTTCGCCTGTGTGGCTTGTCGCGCGGGCGCAGATGGTATAGCGCGTCAGCATAGGGCGAAAGTGATAAAGGCGCAATGAATCCGGCCCATTGCGCGCGAAGGGGGTGACATGGCGGCACTGCAGGACACGATGCGGCGACTGGCGATCGAGGCAGGCGCGGCGATCATGGCGATCTATGAGCGCCCCGACATGGATGTGCGCGAGAAATCCGATGCCAGCCCAGTCACCGAGGCGGATGAGGCGGCAGACCGCATCATCTCGGCCGGGTTGCGCGCGGCCTTTCCCGATATCGCGCTGGTGACCGANGAACAGGCCGCCAGCCATGATCTGCAGGCGTCGCGGTTCTTCATCGTCGATCCGCTGGACGGGACCAAGGAATTCATCAAGCGTCGTGGGGATTTCACCGTCAATATCGCGCTGGTCGAGGATGGTGTGCCAGTGCAGGGTGTCGTTTATGCCCCGGCCAAGGGGCGGATGTTCCACACATTGGCCGAAGGCGGCGCGGTCGAGGAGCAGGGGGCGTTCGACCCTGAGGCAACGGGCGCAACAGTGCCACTACAGATGCGCAGCCCCGATGCGGGAGCGCTGATCGTCGTTGCGTCGAAATCGCATCGCGATGCCGCGACGGATGCCTATATCGCGCGCTACACTGTGGCCGACATGCGCAGCGCGGGGTCTTCGCTGAAATTCTGCCTGCTGGCNGCGGGGGAGGCCGATTTCTATCCGCGNNTGGGCCGNACGATGGAATGGGATACAGCGGCAGGCCATGCCGTGCTGGCTGCGGCCGGGGGCGAGGTGCTGGATTTCGACACGCNCGCCCCGCTGCGCTATGGCAAGCNNGGCTATGCCAACCCGTTCTTCATCGCGCGCCACCCGGATGTATCGCTGGTGACGCGATAGCTTTGGCGCGCGGCGCGGCGCTGCGGCCGGGAAATCATGAAATGGCCATCTTCTGACACGGTTCGGGCCGTGAATCTGCCTGTTTTCACCTGTCATTAAGGCAGTGTCGATAGAGCAGAAAATGCAGAGGATCGGAGCATTTCATGAAGCGCAAGGTTACAAAGGCCGTTTTTCCCGTTGCAGGCATGGGCACCCGCTTTCTGCCCGCCACCAAATCTGTCCCCAAGGAGATCATGACCCTGGTGGACCGACCCCTTGTCCAATACGCGATTGATGAAGCGCGCGCCGCCGGGATCACGGAATTCATCTTTGTCACCTCGCGCGGCAAGGGCGCGCTGGAGGATTATTTCGACCGCGCCCCCGAACTGGAAGCGTCGCTGAAAGCCAAGGGCAAGACCGAGTTGCTGAAGGTGCTGGACGACACCACCATGGACAGCGGCGCCATCGCCTATGTCCGGCAGCATCAGGCCCTGGGGCTGGGCCATGCCGTCTGGTGCGCGCGCCATCTGATCGGGGATGAACCCTTTGCAGTGCTGCTGCCCGATGATGTGATCGCGGCCGAGACGCCGTGCCTGCAGCAGATGGTCGATGCCTATGCGCAGACGGGTGGCAACATGATCGCCGCGATGGAAGTCGCGCCTGAAATGGCGTCCAGCTACGGGATCATGGATGTGCCGCCCTCGATCGGGCGGGTGCTGCCCACGCAGGGCATGGTCGAGAAACCGGCACCGGGCACGCAACCGTCAAATCTGGCGGCCATCGGGCGCTACATCCTGTCACCGCAGATCATGCGCCATCTGGGCGAGATCGCCCCCGGCGCGGGCGGTGAGGTGCAGCTGACCGATGCCATCGCACGCGAGATTTCCGAGCGGCAGAATGTCTATGGCTACCGCTTTGACGGGCAGCGCTATGATTGCGGGTCCAAGGCCGGGTTCCTGCAGGCGACGGTGGCCTTTGGCCTGGCCCGCCCGGAACTGGGCGAAGAGCTGGAAGGGTTTTTGCGCAGCATCATGGCCCAACGCCGGGCGGCTGAATGACGTGGCCTGCCTGATGCCCGCCTCGGCGCGATTGGCTGATCGCGGCATCAGCATGGCGGCATAAGGGGCCAGACACAGCCCGGTCCCGGAGTTTGCAGGGCGCGCGTGTTTGCGCGCCTGCATTCCTGATCGCAGGCGATGTGCATTGCTTTGCGTGCACCAATGGCGCGGGCAGATGCGCAGGCGGTGTTCCAGACCCACCAGGCGGGGCGACGCCTCGCGAGTTTGCGGCTAGCGCAGCGGGGCGGTCAGATCGGCCAGTGCGGCGACCGGGTCGGGGGTGTCCCAGACCTCTGCGCCAAGGGCGAAGAAATCGCTTACGGGGGCCAGTGCCGCGATCAGATCGCGGTTCAGCGCGCCCTCGGCCACAACAGGCATTTCGATCATTTCGGACCACCAGGCGAACAGGTCATGCGGGGCCTGCGCACCTTGCCCAAGGCTTGTCGCGCCCACCGGGCCGAAGCTGACATAATCGGCCCCGGCCTCGCCCGCGCTGATCCCGTCATGGCGAGATGTGCCGCAAAACGCGCCGATGATCGCGTCAGGCCCCATTGTTCCGCGCAGCTTGCGCAGCGCGCTTGCTGGCCCGTCCAGATGCACCCCGTCCAGCCCCAGCCGGTCCACCAGCAGCACATGATCGGCGATCACCAGAGGTATGTCGCGCGCATGGGCAATCTCGCGCAGCGCATCGCCCGCGCGCAGCAGCGTGTCCTCGTCCTGCGTGGCAAGCGCCAGGCGCAGACAGGCGATGGGCTGGGCGTCGCACAGCCGGGCCAGTTGGTCGGGAAAGGCTTGCAGGTCGATCACCGGGGGCGTGATCAGGTAGATCTGCGGGGTCTGGTCGGTCATGGCCTGCTCGCTATGCGTCTGCTGCGGCCCTGTTAACGGACGGCCCTTGCCCTGACAAGCGGCGCTTGCCGCGACCGGGCCCCGACGATAGGAGAGGGCACCCCCACCGCCGGAGCGCCCATGACCCCAGAGCAATCGCCCCTGTTCGATGCCCCCACACCGCTGATGGTGCTGGTGCGCCCGCAGATGGGCGAGAATATCGGCGCGGCCGCCCGCGCCATGCTGAATTTCGGCTGCGCGCGNATGCGGCTGGTNGCCCCGCGCGATGGCTGGCCCAACCCGCGTGCGACGGCCATGGCCTCGGGGGCGTCCCCCGTGCTGGACCGGGCAGGCGTGTTCGAGAGCCTGCCCGAAGCCATTGGCGATTGCGATTATGTCTATGCCACCACCGCACGCGGGCGGGGGCTGACCAAACCCGTGCTGACGCCAGAGCGCGCCATGCAGGAGGCCCGCGCCATGCTGGGCGCGGGCAAGCGCGTGGCCGTGCTGTTCGGCCCTGAACGCGCGGGGCTGGAAAACCCGGATGTGGCGCGCGCCAATGCGATCATCACGGTCCCGGTCAACCCGGCATTCTACTCGCTCAACCTGGCGCAATGCGTGTTGCTGGTGGCGTATGAATTTGCCCGCCTTGGCCATGACGCCCCGGAAGAGGTGATGGAGATGGCCGGCACCGATTTCGCCACCGCCATCGAGCGCGAGAAGCTGGGCGATCACGTCGAGGAAAAGCTGGAAGCGGCGGGGTTCTTCTTTCCGCCCGCCAAGGCCCCCACCATGCGGCTTGCGCTGCGCAACATGTGGGCGCGGCTGGCGCTCACCCGCGCCGATGTGCAGATCCTGCATGGGATGCTGCGGCAACTGACGCGCGGGGGCAAGGAACGCTGAGGCGCGCTGCGACATAGCCGCCGCTTGAACCATGCGCGCGCAGCGACTAGCTTGCGCCGCGATAGAATGACAGGAGCGCTGAATGGCGAAAAACCGCGCTATTTTCGAGGAGGTCGGCAAGGACACCCCGCCCTCGCGCACAGCGGCCCCCGGCGGGATTGACCGCGCCCGGTCGGGCGCGCGGGGGGCGATCCGCCTGTGGCTGATGTCGCTTTTTGCGCTGGTCTGCGTGATGATCGTCGTGGGCGGCATGACGCGGCTGACCGATTCCGGCCTGTCGATCACCGAATGGCGCCCCGTGACCGGGGCCATCCCGCCCTACACGGCCGAGATGTGGGCAGAGGAATTCGAGAAATACCGCCAGATCGATCAATACACCATCGTCAATCGCGGCATGACGATGGATGAATTCAAGATCATCTACTGGTGGGAATGGGGGCATCGGCAACTGGGCCGCGTGATCGGGCTGGTCTGGGGCGTGGGCTTCCTGTGGTTCTGGCTGCGCGGACAGATCCCCACAGGCTGGACACCGCGCCTCTTGGCGCTGGGTGCGCTGGGGGGCGTGCAGGGCGCGATCGGCTGGTGGATGGTGGCCTCTGGCCTGACCGAAGGGATGGTGGCGGTCGCCTCTTACCGGCTGGCGGTGCATCTGGGGCTGGCCTTTGTCATTCTGGGCATGATCGCGTGGTATGCCTTCCTTCTCAACCGGCCTGAATCCGACCTGATCGCGGCGCGCCGCGCGCGCGAGGGGCGGTTGTTTTCCATGTCCACGGGGCTGATGCATTTCGCCTTTCTGCAAATCGTGCTGGGCGCACTGGTCGCGGGCATCGATGCCGGGCGCGGCTATACCGACTGGCCGCTGATGAACGGTGTATTCATCCCGCCCGAACTGTTCGCGATGCAGCCCCTCTGGACCAATTTCTTTGAAAACCCCGCCACGACGCAATTCATCCACCGCAAGGCGGGCTACCTGCTGGCGATATTCGCGGTCATCGTCTGGCTTCGCGGGCGCAATTCCACCCATGCGGCCACGCGCGCGGCGTTCAATGCGATGTTCGCGGTGATGGCCGCGCAGATCGCCCTCGGGATCGCGACGGTCATGTATGGCGCGCCCTGGCAATTGGGCATTGCGCATCAGGCGACGGCAGTGCTTTTGTGGGTGCTGATCATCCGCGCCCGGCATCTGGCGCAATACCCACGATTTGACCGCCTGCGCGGGAAAGGAACGCCTGCATGACCGCCTATGACGACCTGATGGCCCATGCCCGCCAGACCGAGGCGCTGTCCCAGATTTCGGGCCGGTTGGGCTGGGACCAGCAGACCATGATGCCACGCGGGTCCAACGCGCAGCGGTCCGAGGAAATGGCCGCGCTGGAAGATGTGCTGCATGCCCGCCGCACGGACCCGCGACTGGGCGATCTGCTGGACAAGGCCGAGGCCACGGATGAGACCGCCGCCGCCAATCTGCGCGAATTGCGCCGTGACTATGCGCGCAACACGCGGGTGCCCGCGCGGCTGGCCTCGGAGCTTGCGCGGCTGACGCCGCTGGCGCAGGCGGCATGGGAAGAGGCGCGGCTGGCCGATGATGTCGCCAGTTTCCTGCCCTGGCTGGACAAGATGATCGCGCTGCGCCGTGAAGAGGGTCAGGCGATTGCCGCAGGGGGCGACCCCTATGATGCGCTGATGGCCGATTACGAACCCGAGACGGATTCCGAGACCGTGGCCGCGACCTTTGCCCGGATGCGCCCGCGTCTGGTCGCCTTGCGCGAGGCCGTGCTGGGCGCCGACACCCCGCCCGCGCTGACCGGGCATTTCCCGCAGGACGGGCAATTGCGCGTCTCGCGCAGGTTGGCGGAACATTTCGGCTATGATTTCACGCGCGGGCGGATCGATCTGGCGGTGCATCCGTTCTCGTCCGGTTCCGGGACGGATGTGCGCATCACCACCCGCGTCGCGATTGAGGAACCGTTCAACTGCCTCTATTCCACGATCCACGAAGTCGGGCATGCCGCCTATGAACAGGGCGTGGGCGACGCGCATCTGCTGACCCCCATCGGGCGCGGGGTGTCCATGGGCGTGCATGAAAGCCAGAGCCGTATCTATGAAAACCAGCTGGGGCGTTCGCGCGCCTTTACCGGCTGGTTGCATGGCGCGATGGTGCAGGAATTCGGCGCGCTGTCGATTGATGATGCCGAGAGCTTCTATGCCGCCGTGAACCGCGTGAATACCGGCTATATCCGGACCGAGGCGGATGAGATCCAGTATAACCTGCATATCATGCTGCGCTTCGATCTGGAGCGCGATCTGATGCGCGGCAAGCTGGACGCCGCCGATCTGGAAGAGGCGTGGAATACCCGATTCGAGTCCGATTTCGGCTATCCGGTTGACCGCCCGTCGCATGGCGTGCTGCAGGATGTGCATTGGTCCGTTGGCCTGTTCGGCTATTTCCCGACCTATGCGCTGGGCAATGTCTATGCGGGCTGTCTGCATCAGTCGCTGCGCGCCGATATCCCCGATCTTGATGCGCAGCTTGCCCAGGGCGACACATCGGCGGCGACAGGCTGGCTGCGCGAGAAACTGCAGCGTTTCGGGGCGCTGCGCGCGCCGCGTGACACGATTGCCCATGCCTGCGGCTTCACCCCCGATGAGGGGCCGCTGATGGACTATCTGGAGGCCAAGTTCCGCGCGCTGTATCGGCTGTGAAAAGGGGTCAGACCGGGTGCACGAAGGCCTCTGGCGCCTGCCGTCTGGCGAAAGCGCAGCTCAGGTGGTCGGCCACATCCATCGCGCGGCGGATCGCGACATCCATGTCCAGATAAGCATAGCTGCCCAGCCGACCGGCAAAGGTCACACCGGGGGTGGCCCGCGCCAGCCCCTCGTATTGGCGCAGGAGCGCTTTGTCATCCAGCAAGCGCAGCGGGTAATAGGGCGTGTCATCCGGCCCCGCCGCGCGGCTGTATTCATATGACACAAGCGATTGCGTGCGCGTGCCCGCCTCCCACGGGGCGAAATACATATGCTCGGTCACGCGGGTCTGGGGGATGTCCGGGTCACAATAGTTCATCACCGCCGTGCCCTGATGGGGCGCATCGACGATCCGGTGGTCGAAATCCAGCGTGCGATAGGACAGCCGCCCCAGCCGATGCCCGAAATACCGATCCAGCGGCCCGGTATAGACAATGTGATCGATCCCGTCGGTCCCGAAATCCTCAGCCCGCGTATTCAGAACCAGCGCAATGCGCGGGTGATCGAGGATGGAGGCGACGGCCGCTGTATAGCCATCGCGCGGGATGCCCTGATACTGGTGGAAAAAGTAATTGTCGTCATAGGTGAACCGCATGGGCAGGCGCTTGAGGATCGATGCAGGCAGCCGGTCGGGGGCCACGCCCCATTGCTTTTGCGTATAGCCCCGGAAAAACGCCTCATAGATCGGGCGGCCCATCATGCGCAGGGCCTGATCCTCGAAACTGCGCGGCGGTGCGGGGCCGGTCAGCGCCTGTTCGGCGATCAGCGCCTGTGCCTGCGCCGGGGACATGGCGCGCCCGAAGAACTGGTTGATCGTGTGCAGGTTGATCGGCATGGAATAAACCTGCCCGCCGACCTGCGCCTTGACCTGATGGCGATAGGGCATCATGCGCGCATGGGCGTTGATGAACTCCCACACCCCGGCATCATCCGTGTGAAAGATATGCGGGCCATGGACATGCACCATGATCCCGGTCTGCGGGTCGCGCGCGGTGTGGCAGTTCCCGGCGACATGATCGCGCGCATCGATGACGATGGCGCGATGCCCCGCTTCGGCCATGCGCCGCGCAACGACAGCCCCGGTAAACCCGGCCCCCACGACAAGCAGCGTCTTTTCAAGCGTCACCTGACCCTCCATCCTGCGCGGGGAGAGCATGGCATGCAGGAATGTATGGGCCGTTAAGGCGACTGCAGGAGTTTGCGCAAAGACCGTCAGGGTGCCGCGCGTGGTGCAGGCAATACGGAGGGCCGAGATTTGCAAAGCCTGGCCCTGGCCGGTAGGCATGGAACTATGAGCTGCGATCACGGGCATGGTCCTGTTTGCGGAATGACCAGGCATTGGAGGCACGATGACAAAACGCCCGGAAAGTGATGGACCGCTCATGTCGCTGCGGCAGGGCACGACCGACGCACGCGCTGTGCAGGATTATTATGACGCCTGGGCAGATGGCTATGACGCTACGCTGCAAACCTGGCACTATCGCGCGCCGGAAGATGCAGCCGATCTGCTATCGCCACATCTGACGCCCGGCGCGCGGGTTCTGGATGTGGGCTGCGGCACAGGCCAGTTGGGGCAAGCCCTTTGCGGGCGGGCCGAACTGGCGCTGGACGGCATGGATATATCGGCCGCATCGCTGAAACAGGCGCAAAAACGCGGCATCTACGACCGGCTCTTGCAGCATAACCTGCAGGACACACCGCTTCCGGTCGATGACAGACTCTATGACATCGCCGCGACTGTGGGCGTGTTGACATATATCGCCGATGCCGAGGCATTGCTGCGCGATCTGTGCCGCGTCGTGCGCGGCGGCGGTGTGATCGCATTCACCCAGCGCACCGATCTGTGGCAAGAGCGTGGCTTTGCCGACATGATACAGAGGATGGAGGCCGACAGGGTATGGCAGCGTGACGAGATCAGCGAACCGATGCCTTATCTGCCCGGCAATGAAGATTTCGCAGATGAGATCCGGGTCATCCACGCGCTCTGTCGCGTGACACCCTGAAACGCCTTTGCGATCTGCGCAGCCATGCCAGCGATACATCCACTGCGGGTCAAGCGGGTTTCCCGGCGGGGGTGCATGACGCATCGCCAAAGGCGCATAATCGGGGTCTTTGCCCCGGTCTGCCCATATCTGCCAGCCCTGTCAGCCATTGGCGGCGACGGCTGAACCGCGCCGCTGCGCCCTTGTTCCGGCGGGGCATGACGGGCAGTGTGGTCCCGGCCCGGACCTGCAGGAGAGCGCACAGGCAAATGCATGGCGATCAGGAAACCAGTCATTCGCCCGGACAAGGCCATGACGCGGTGCGCGCGATCGGACGCTCGCTTTCGGTTTACTACCGCGACAGGGCGCGTACCGCGCGGATGGACCGTCTGCATGCAAGTTTTATCACGCCCGGCGCGCTGGCCTTTGATATCGGCGCGCATGTCGGTGACAGGACCGCCAGTTTCCTGCGGCTCGGGGCGTCGGTGGTCGCGCTGGAACCGCAACCGCGTCTGTTTCGTGCGTTGCGCCTGATCCATGGGCGCAATGCGTGCGCGACATTGCGCCCCCATGCGGTGGGGCAGCACGGGGGCGCGGCCACGCTCCATCTCAACCCACGCAACCCGACAGTCGCCACGCTTGCGCCCGCGTTCATCGCGGCCGCCCGGAACGTGCCGGGATGGGAGGGGCAGATCTGGGACGGGCAGATCGAGGTTCCGGTCACCACGCTCGATGCGCTGATCGCCGAATTCGGGGAACCCGATTTCGTCAAGATCGATGTCGAGGGGCATGAACTGGCGGCCCTGCAAGGGCTGAGCCGCGCGCTGCCGCTGCTGTCCTTCGAGGTCACGACGCATCAGCGCGCCGTCGCGCGGGCCTGTATCGACCATCTGCAAGGACTCGGCTCGTATGCCTTCAATCTCAGCCTTGGCGAAGAGCATCGCTTGCGCTATCGCCCGTGGCTTTGCGCGAAACAGATGTGCGAGGTGGTCGATACGCTCCCCGCGGCCGCCAATTCCGGGGATATCTATGCGCGACGGCTTTGACGCAGACAGCGGCGACAGGGGCCGCATCTGTTCCCTTGACTGATACCTGTATCGCCATCGTATTGACCGCACGCCCGCATCCGGGGCCTGCGTCATGCGCATGCCGGGCGGTTTCTGGTGGCAAACGGGTTTGCCCCCTTGCATCGGGCGCGCGATCAGTCTTGAAAGGCGCGTGCTGCCCGCCCGGAAACCGAAGAAGGTGACAACCCGTGAACATGCAAACCGATCTGCGCAGCGCCACCCTGCGCCATCTGGAATTCTCACTTGGCAAGGACCCGGCGCAGGCGCAGGTGCCCCATCTGCGCATGGCCCTGTCGCTGGCGGTGCGGGACCGGATCATCACGCCATGGCTGGCCTCGGACCGCGCGGCCCATGCGGCGCGTGGCAAGCGGGTCTATTACCTGTCGATGGAGTTTCTGATCGGGCGGCTGCTGGAAGATGCGATCGTCAATCTGGGCCTTGGCGAAGAGGCGCGCAGCACGGTCGAGGGGCTTGGCTTCGATTTCGATGAGGTGCTGACCAATGAGCCGGACGCGGCGCTCGGCAATGGGGGCCTGGGCCGGTTGGCGGCCTGTTTTCTCGATTCGATGTCCACGCTGGGCTGTCCGGGCACGGGCTACGGCATTCGCTATGAGCACGGCCTGTTCCAGCAACGGTTCCACGATGGCGAACAGGTGGAAGAGCCCGAGGAATGGCTGCGCCAGACCCATGCGTGGGAGTTCGAGCGCCCCGAGGCCGATCTGCGCATCGGATTTGGCGGGTCGGTCGCCGATCTTGATGGTGCGCGCCAGTGGCACCCGGCGGATGAAGTGATTGCCAAGGCCTATGACACGCCCGTCATCGGCTGGCGCGGAAACTGGGCCAATACATTGCGCCTGTGGGGGGCAGAGGCTGTGGCGGGCTTTGATCTGGCCGCCTTCAACCGGGGCGATTATGTGGGCGCGACCGAAGGCGAGGCGCTGGCGCGCACGATCAGCCGGGTGCTCTATCCTGATGACACCTCGGATGCAGGCAAGGAATTGCGGCTGCGGCAGGAGTATTTCTTTACCGCTGCCAGCCTGCGCGACATCCTGCGCCAGTTCATCGCCGATGGGGCAGATCTGACGCAACTGCACCGCCATGTGGCGATTCAGCTCAATGACACCCACCCGGCCATAGCCGGGCCCGAACTGGTGCGGCTGCTGCATGACGATCACGGCATGGCGTTCGAGCAGGCCGAGGAGGTCGCGCGCAACTGTCTGGGCTACACCAACCACACCCTGCTGCCCGAGGCGCTGGAGCGCTGGCCCGAATGGCTGATGGGCAAGCTGCTGCCCCGGCATCTGGAAATCATCGGGCGCATTGACGAGAACCACGCGCGCGCACATCCGGGGCGCGGAGTGTCGATCCTGGGCGATGGGCAGGTCAATATGGGCGAGCTGAGCTTCATCATGGCCCACAAGGTCAATGGGGTGTCGGCGCTGCATACCGATCTGGTCAAATCCACTGTCTTTGCCGAATTGCACAGGCTGCATCCCGACCGGATCGTCAACCAGACCAATGGCGTCACACCCCGGCGCTGGATCGTGGGCGCAAACCCCAAGCTGCGCAAGCTGATCGGCGACACGATCGGGCCGCGCTGGGTGGCCGATCTGGAACGGCTGCAAGAG
>SL_7KL_010_BRINEDRAFT_10000796_pt1 | contig 15183 bp, 10 predicted proteins | sample SodLak_010_BRINE_FD_10663 | JGI IMG/M metagenome (IMG submission 10663)
CAACACAATCAAAAAAAGCCACCTTGATTGCTCAAGATGGCTTTTAAGTACGCCCGTAGGGAGTCGAACCCCAAACCTTCTGATCCGAAGTCAGATGATATTATCCATTATTATCAATCAGAAGCACTATATGTCAAGTGATGTAACAATATTTGTGACAACATGCTGCATCATTCGGGACTATTTATGTCCCAGATTACTTTAGTTCACTCCTCTTGCCATCTCAACATCAAATAGTTATCCATAGTAGTCCAGATATTATTCCATTCAAATTCTGGCATGTTATTCGGGACATGTCCCCCATAAAGGGTGGTACTCTTCTATAAGTGGATTATTATTAGAAAAACTGACGGGTTCTGAACTAATCTTTTGCACACACCATCTGCTAATATCTTGGTTGAAACTTTGAGCACTAAGAAACATACCGTCCATATTTCTTACATCACTTACGTCCCAGCCTCCTATATCCTGATTAAAAGAGGTTGTTTCTCGAAACATATTATTCATATCGGCAACATTACTTACATCCCAACCGCCAATGTCCTGATCAAAAGAAGACGCCTCGTAAAACATATTAATCATGATTCTAACATTACTTACATCCCAACTACTGATATCTTGATCAAAGCTTGCACCAGAAAACATGGCTCGCATCTCCTTTACACTACTAACATCCCAATTACCAATGTCCTGATTGAAATTTGCACCGCTAAACATGGCACTCATCTCCTCCACACTGCTCACATCCCAACTACTGATATCTTGATCAAAGCTTGTACGAGAAAACATCGAACTCATATCCGTCACACTGCTCACATCCCAATTACCGATGTCCTGATTAAAACTTGTACCGCTAAACATCAATGCCATATTCGTCACACTACTTACGTCCCAATTACTAATGTCTTGGTCAAAGTCGGAAGAACCAAACATTCTTTCCATGTCACTCACACTGCTGACATCCCAACTACCGATATCCTGATTGAAAACTCTAGCAAAGGCAAACATCCAATTCATATCTTTCACATTGCTTACATCCCAATCTCCTAAATTTTGATCAAAATAAGGGTTATTCCAAAACATCCATGCCATATTTGTCACACTACTTACGTCCCAATTACTAATATCTTGGTCAAAGTCAGAAGCACCAAACATTCTTTGCATTGTAGTCACACTGCTGACATCCCAACTACCAATGTCCTGATTAAAAGAAATGTCATAAAACAACCAAGACATGCTTGTTACTAATGAAGTACAAACCTTAGCTAAATCTGCACCTTGATCTCTTCTTTCAATAAGAAGGGCTCTATCTACAGCTTCATACTTTATACCTTCTATAGTTCCTGTGCTTCCGACATCAGCAGCTGGGCACATTACAGTCACTCCATTTTCATGTAAGTTAAAAAGCGGCTTAAAAACAGCAGTGACAGTTTTAGCTTCCTCAATTTTTATCTCTTCAACATCATTTTCACTATCTAAATCACCTTTCCAGTGCGAAAATCTCCATCCTTCGTCCCCTTCTGCTGTTAACTGCACAACAGACCCATGTTCATACTCTGTTGTTTTCTGTTTCATGACTTGCTCATGAACAGTTCCTTCTCCCTCAGTTTCAATGGTTAGTTCATAATTTTTTTTAACAAAAAGTGCGGTCACACTTTTATCAGAACTCATTGTAACACTCACAGGGTTATCTGCACCTGAGTGATCACCACCCCACCCTTCAAAAACCCAATGTTCATTTGGAGTTGTTGTAATCTGTATAGATTCACCTTCTTCTACTTCTGCTGTTGCAGGCGAGACAACTCCAGCTTCACTTGGTTCAGCTGATGTAGTTAATTGGTAGACAGGTGTGCTTTCCGTTGAGCATGAAGTAATGACAAATAGAGATAGAGCGATAATTAACGAATAGTAGATATTTTTCATCCCGTAGTTTTTTTGATAGATAAATTGAGCAGCCTTTAAAGATGGAACTCCCTAAGCCTCTTGTAGTATGAACCCAATAAAAGCAATTCCTTACACTTTTATTTTAAATAATTAGTAAATCTAATATTTACTGTTGTTTAGCATCTTCAATTGTTCCTTCAACTGCCTCCTCGACCAATCGCCAAGTAAACGTGTTAGTGTCAAACAGCAGACGGAATAGGAGATTACCTTCGGTTTTAACCACATAGTGAAACTGCTGGCCTTTACCTTTTCGATCTTTGTGGAAATGCCTTATCTGATCGATTTTAAAAGTTTGTCCATTCTGTTTCTCAAAACGGTAGGGAGTGATATGGTAAGGCAATTTTTGTGAATGGGTACCCCGAAAAACACTGAGTACGTTAATGGGGGGATAGCTGTCTGCACGCATAGCTTCTGATTAAATGGATGTTCAATCACAAAGTAAGGATAGAGAGTGTCAGCCTATGTCACCACAGGTGGAATAATTATTAAATGAAGTTCTGTTTCAAAATAATCTGTACTAATTCAGTGCTATAATAAAGTTTATCCAAATCATTTCGATTCCATCAAATGGTAATTAATCTTTTATATACTTGTGGCATTGTTCCGCCTCTTAGTCTTCGAATTTCTTTTTTTGGTAGTGTTCTATCATTTTGATGTATTGTTAAGTCGAAATACAGGAGATAGCAAAATTTTTAATGTATAACACCACTGTAGAATGCATCTATTTTAATTAATAGATAAATGGTGTAATTCGCATTTCAAACCCCATCAATTCTCCTGTATATTCCAAAAATTCCATTTGTCCATCAAAGGTGCTCTCTATCAAATAATGATCACATCTGAACAAGCCAAATACATCGCATACCAGCTTACGAAACGTTCATCATCGGAGAGTGCAGAAAAACTCAGTGCTACGTTGTATGATGCTCAGGTTGATCTGAATCCCCATCAGGTAGAGGCTGCTCTTTTTGCTTTTCGCAATCCGTTATCAAAGGGGGCAATCCTTGCTGATGAAGTAGGGCTTGGAAAAACGATTGAAGCTGGAATACTTCTTTCTCAGGCGTGGGCTCAGGGGAATCGGAATTTGTTAATTATCTGTCCCTCCTCTCTTCGAAAGCAGTGGCAGCAGGAACTCCAGGAAAAGTTCTTTCTGGATTCGGTAATTCTGGAGTCTCGGGAGTTTAATAAACGGGTTAAGAAAGGGAAGAGAAATCCTTTTGAAGACCGGAGGATTGTAATCTGTTCATTTCATTTTGCCCGGAACAAAGAAGATTATGTACGCCTTCGTTCATGGGATCTGGTTGTGATTGATGAAGCCCACCGGTTACGGAATGTATATAAGAAATCGAATAAGATTGGACGATCGATCAGGGAATCACTGGAGGAGATACCCAAGGTTCTTTTGACGGCTACACCGCTACAGAATAGCCTAATGGAGTTGTATGGATTGGTTAGTCTGATTGATGAGCAAGTGTTTGGAGATAAAAAAAGTTTCCGGCGGCAATTTTCACGATTGCAGGAAGAGAGTTCAGATTTTGAAGACTTGAAGGAAAGAATTAAACCGATCTGTAAACGCAATCTACGCCGACAGGTTCAGGAGTACATAAGCTACACCAACCGAATTCCGGTAACGGTGAAATTTGAGCCTACTGATGAAGAGCAGGCATTATATGACTTGGTAACGGAGTATTTGCAGCGAGAACTTCTCTACGCCCTACCTTCAAGCCAACGGCATTTAATGACATTGATCATGAGAAAGTTGCTGGCTTCTTCAACGTATGCGATTTCAGGGACACTTAGAGGACTCAAGAAGAAGCTGGAAAAAGCGGTAACTGAAAAGAGGATCGTCAATATAGAGGAATCAGATATTAATGGCTTTGAGGCTCTCGATGAATATGAAGAAGAGTGGCCGGAGGAGCTGGAGATTGAAGAAGAATTTGTATTAACGGAAGAGGAACGAGAAGAGATACAGGATGAGATTAAAGAACTGAAAGTTTTTTATGAGCTGGCCGAAAGTATTGAACACAATGCCAAAGGGGAAAAGCTTATACAGGCTCTTGACGAGGCTTTTGCCAAAATGCGTGAACTGAATGCACCGGAAAAGGCGATCATTTTTACTGAATCTACCCGCACACAAGATTATCTTTACGAGCTTTTAGAAAATAACAGCCAGTTTGCTGGAAAAATTGTTCTATTTAACGGTAGCAATAAGGGCGAGAAAGCCAAGCAGATATACAAACACTGGATTAAAGAAAACGAAGGGACGGCAAAGGTAACCGGGAATAAAACGGTAGATATCCGGGCGGCACTGACAGATTACTTCCGGGATGAGGCAACCATTATGATTGCTACGGAGGCAGCAGCAGAAGGAATTAACCTGCAGTTTTGCTCAACTGTAGTAAATTACGATCTGCCCTGGAATCCACAGCGAATTGAACAGCGTATTGGTCGGTGCCATAGGTATGGCCAGAAGTATGATGTGGTAGTAGTGAACTTTGTGAATGTAAGAAATGCCGCAGATCGCAGAGTGTTCGATCTGCTTGATCAGAAGTTTCAGCTCTTTGATGGTGTATTTGGTGCCAGTGATGACGTGCTGGGAGCCATTGAAAGCGGCGTAGATTTTGAGCGCCGGATTGCAGAGATCTACCAATCCTGCCGATCAGAACAGGAGATTCAGAAATCATTTGATGAACTCCAAGAGGAGCTGGATGAACAGATTCAGACCAAGCTGAAATCCACCCGGCAGAAGCTGATGGAGAACTTCGATATCGAAGTAATAGAGAAGCTGAAAATAACCCATAAGGAGAGTCAAATTTATCTAAACCGATATCAGCAGTGGCTTTGGAAACTGATGCAGTTTACCCTGAACGATATTGCGAGATTTGAAGAAGATAAAGCACAGTTACATTTGCCAAGTTGCCGCTTTACCGGAAAAGATATTCCCGCCGGAGTGTATAAGGTTGCCAATAAGGTAGAGGATGCCTATAAACTTCGAATAGGTCATCCACTGACTCAGAAAGTTTTAAAAGAGGTAAAGAAGTCTAAAACCGTCCCAAGGCACCTACTGTTCGACCTTTCTGCTTATGATGCGAATGTGGCCGTACTGGAGCCGTTGAAAGGCCAATCCGGGTGGCTTCATATTGAACAGCTCACGGTTAAATCACTGGATGTACTGGACCGAATGGTTTACACCGCTTTTACGGATCAGGGTGAGGAGTTGACAGATGATCAAGCCGGCCGGTTGATTGATTTGCCGGTTGCTTCCACTAAAGAGATTGAACCGGGAAGCACAATTCTGAAGAAAATTTCAGAGCAATCGAAAACTCATCGTAAGCAAGCATTGGAAGAGATTAAGGCACACAACAATGAATATTTTCTGCAGGAGGTAGAAAAATTGAATAAGTGGGCAGATGATCGTATCTATGCAGCGGAGCAAGCCATACGAGACACCAAAAAACAGATTAAAGAATTGAATCGGCAGGCCCGGCATCTGAATGACGCCAAAGAGGTTCTGGAGAACCAGAAAAAGCTGCGTCGGATGAATAAGAAATTGCGCGGATTACGGCAGGAAATCTTTGATGTGGAGGATAACATTGAAGAACAGCGGGATGCCATGATTGAAGAAATTGAACAGCGTCTCGATCAGGAAATTACACAGACAGACATTTTAACCATTCGTTGGACCCTTATAGACTAAGTAGTTATGACCGAACAGAATGAAGCATACACACGACTAATTAACATCCTGAAAGAACTCTTTCAGCTTGATCAGGCTGATCTGGATTTTGGTATCTACCGGATTATGAACCAGAAGCGGGATGAGATTACTGATTTTTTGGAAAACCGTCTGGTGACTCAGGTAAAAACCACGCTGGACGAACATGCCGATAAGGATAAAGGCAAACTGAAAGAGGAGCTGTCTCATTTAGAGAAGACACTTCGGGATGCAGGTGTGGATGTGGATACCAATGAAAAGGTACAAACCCTGAGAAAGCAGGTGCTACAGGCCGATACCACTGAGCTGCAAAACACCACATTCTCACATCTTACGAATTTCTTTAAACGGTATTATAAGGACGGAGATTTTATCTCTCAGCGCCGGTATAAAGATGATGTGTATGCCATTCCCTATCAAGGAGAAGAAGTGAAACTGCACTGGGCCAACCACGATCAGTATTACATCAAGACAAGTGAATATTTTAAGAACTACCGGTTCAAATTACGGAATGGGAAGTGGGTGAACTTTGAGCTCCGAGAAGCTTCAACTGAGCAGAACAACAACAAAACTCAGAATGGAGATCGGAAGTTTAAACTGGCCGAGGAGAATATCTATCAGGAGGAGGGGGACACCCTAACGATCTATTTTACCTATGAACCCATGAGCAAAAAGACGAAGCAGGACAAGCTCATGACTGATGCCTTTAAAGAGCTAAAAGAAGAGCTGCCTTCAACATGGTTAACGGAGTTGCTGCAGCCTAAACCGACCAAAAAGGATAAGAACCGCACGGTTTTCCAGAAGCACCTGAAAGACTACACCGCCCGAAATACATTCGATTATTTCATCCACAAAGATCTTGGGAAATTCCTGCGCCGGGAGCTCGACTTTTATGTGAAGAATGAAATTCTGCACATTGATGACATTGATCTGGATAAGGAAGAATCGTACCGGCAGGCACTGCAGGTAATTAAGGCGTTTAAAAAGGTGGGACTGAAGATTATTGAGTTTCTGGCGCAACTGGAGGACTTCCAGAAAAAACTGTGGCTGAAAAAGAAGTTTGTATTGCAGAGTGACTACTGCATTACACTGGACCGGATTGATGAGGAGTTTTACGAAGAGATTGCCGCCAATGAAAAACAGCGAGAGGAATGGGTGAACCTGTATGCCATTGACAAACTCGAGGGTTACTCAGAGCCATTAACGACAAACTTCCTGGAAGAGAATCCGTTCCTAATGGTAGATACACAGTTCTTTAGCCGAGAATGGAAATACAAGGTACTGGCTACGATTGATCATCTTGATGAGCAGACCGGTGGTTTGATGATTAATTCTGAGAATTTTCAAGCATTGAACTTGTTGGAAAATAGATATAATAGCAACGTTGATACTATATATATAGACCCCCCATACAATACCAGCTCATCTGAAATTCTCTACAAGAATTCGTTTCGACATTCTTCTTGGTTATCATTAATTGAAAACCGATTAACCATAGCGAAAGAGTTACTATGTAATGATGGTGTTCATTTCTTTACGATAGATGATTACGAATATAATCGTGCATCTATTTTATTAACGAAATTATTTGGGCCGGAAAATGATCTTGGCACAATCAGTATAAGAAACAACCCGTCTGGAAGATCTACTGCTCAGGGTGTTTCAATTGCACATGAATACGGTATAGTTCATGGTAAAAGTGAAAATAGTTCTGTTGGTAGATTACCACGTTCTGATAAACAATTAAATAGATATGATGAAAAGGATGAATTAGGTAGGTTTGAATGGGTAAACTTTAGGAAGCATGGGGGAACTAAAGATGAATCACCAACGATGTATTATCCATTTTTTATATCAGAAAACGGCTATCGCATTCCAAAAATAGAATGGGATGATGACCATAATGAATGGGTTTTACAAGAAGAACCTAAAGAGAATGAGAAAGTACTATATCCAATTGATGATAAAGGGCGCGATAGAAGATGGAAGTGGGGATTGGACAGAACACTTGATAACCCAGATGAATTTAAAGTTGACGAAGATAGATCAGGAGAACTAGCAATTTACGTTAAAGCAAGATTAAAAAATGATGGAGTTCTACCAAATACTTGGTGGGGTGATAAAAAATATTCGGCCACATCGAATGGAACAAACCTTATAAAAGATATTTTCAAAAACCTTAATTCGTTTTCATATCCTAAATCATTGTATGCTGTAATTGATTCACTTAGGGTAGGTAATTTGACAAATAATAAAACTGTGTTGGATTATTACTCAGGGTCTGGTACAACTGGACATGCAGTCATAGAGTTAAACCGGGAAGAAGGAGGATATAGGAAATACATTTTGGTTGAAATGGGTATGTATTTTAATTCCGTGTTAAAACCTCGAATTCAAAAAGTAGTCTACAGCAAAGACTGGAAAGATGGGAAACCGGTTGACCGAGAAGGAATCAGCCACATGTTTAAATATCTTCAATTAGAGAGCTACGAAGATACACTGAACAACCTCAAATTAAACCGTACAGAACAGCAGCAAGGCGTGCTTGAAAGTGAGGAATTAAGCGAAGAGTATTATCTGCGTTACATGTTGGAAGTTGAAAGCCGGGACAGCCTGCTGAACACGGAGATGTTCAAGCGTCCCTTTGGGTACACAATCGAAGCCACAGAGCACAATGAGAGGGTAGAAACCGAAGTGGATTTGGTAGAGACTTTTAACTACCTGATCGGCCTGACAGTGGAGAGCATGCAAATGATTCGGGAGTACGTGGTGGTTACCGGCCATAATAACGAAGGAGAGCGAATATTGGTGATCTGGCGGGATACCGAGAAGCAATCCAACCTGGATCTGGAAGAGTTCGTGGACAAAATGGAGTTCAATCCACACGACAGTGAATTTGACCTAATCTACGTAAACGGGGACAACAATCTGCAGAACATCCGGAAAGACGAAGAGACATGGAAAGTGAGGCTGATTGAGGAAGAGTTCCACAAGCGTATGTTTGAAACCGAAGGATTGTAAGGAGTAAACGAATGTCTACATTTTCACGGTCACTTGTACTCAATCAATTTCTGCTCTCACACTTTGGTGTTAAAGGGTTTGAAGCCCTCTCCAAGGAGCTGAAATCTTCTGCATTCGAAGGAGTGGATGAAAACAACGTCTCCAAGTTCTACCACGAGCTACGCAGGCGGATGTTAAACTCCGAGAAACTGTCAGAAGATCAGCTGCTGGAGTACGATCAGAACATTATCAGCCACACCCAGCGTATCAACGAAAAACGGACAGAGCCTATTGAGTGGAAATACTTCCAATACCTCTCTCTGCTCTTTACGGAGATCTATCTCGATAAATTCTTCAACAGCCGGGAAGGCTTGCTTGCTGAGTTAAATGAGTTTCTGGACCGGTGGAATGATACCAACGATGATTCTGTGCCTAACCCGGAAGGCGAGATCTTTGAACCGTTTCAGTATCAGGATATCAATAAGCTGGCCTATTGGAATGCAACCGGTTCCGGTAAAACCCTGTTGATGCACGTCAACATTCTTCAGTATGAGTATTGGAGAAAACACCATAAAGATGACAACTCCAATAAGATTCTTCTGGTAACCCCTAATGAAGGGTTAAGCAAGCAGCATTTAACAGAGTTTGAGGCATCCCATATTCCGGCAAATATTTTTTCCAAACAAACCGGTGGAGTATTCTCAGGTGAAGAGGTGGAAATTCTGGAAATCTCTAAGCTGGCCGAGGAACACGGAGATAAAACGGTCAGCTACGAAGCCTTTGAAACCAATAACCTGGTTCTAATTGACGAAGGACACAGGGGAGTGGCAGGAGACGTTTGGAAAATGCGCCGTGATTACCTGAGTAAGGAAGGGTTTGCATTCGAGTACTCTGCAACATTTGGCCAATCCGTAGCTGCTGCAGGTGGCCAGAAAAAGAAATCTTTGGTAAACGAGTACGCCAAAACCATCCTATTCGATTACAGCTACAAACACTTTTACCGGGATGGGTTTGGTAAAGATTATCATATTCTGAACCTCTCTGACGATGAAAATAAGACGTTTGTACAGAAATATCTGACCGGTGCTCTGCTATCTTTTTATCAGCAAAAACTTGTATTCAAAGAGAATCCGGGCGCTGTAAAACAGTTTATGTTGGCGAATCCGCTATGGATATTTGTTGGTGGAACGGTAACTAAATCACTGAGTGTGAGTGACGCAGCTGATATTCCAAGAATTTTGAAATTCTTCCAGTGGTTCATTAAAGAAGAACAGGATGCTACCAATTATCTGGGGTTACTTCTAAAGGGGGATGATGGTATTGTTGATCAGGAAAACCGATCGATTTTTAATACATTTTTTGAGTATGTAAGAAAGCGAGGGTTTACCTCAAAAGAGCTTTATACCGATATCTTGGAGACAGTATTTAATACGACACTGTCCGGCGCTAATCTTTATGTCGACAACCTAAACGGTATAGACGGAGAGCTCGGTATTCGCATTGGAGATAGTGATTACTTTGGTGTAATAAATATAGGCGCAGACCGGCAACTTTATAAGAAGTGTCAAGAAGAAAACATCCCCGGCTTGGATAAAGATTTTAGTGAATCGCTTTTTCACGGTATTAAGGATGAAGAAAGTACCATAAATGTTCTAATTGGAGCCAAAAAGTTCACGGAAGGCTGGAGCAGCTGGCGTGTGAGTACAATGGGACTTATGAATGTTGGCCGAAGTGAAGGGTCTCAGATCATTCAGCTATTTGGACGAGGTGTTCGACTGAAGGGGTATAATTGGACGTTGAAGCGCTCAACCGAGCTGGATGAATATGAGAGACCGCCATCCAAAATTCCGGAGGTTATAAGGTATCTGGAGACCTTAAACATTTTTGGCATTCGCAGTGATTACATGCAGCAGTTCAAGGAGTTTCTGGAAGAAGAAGGCTTGCCTTCCAACGATTCCATTTTTCAGAAGATCAAGGTTCCCATTTTGCCACAGGTTAAACTGGATAACCGGCGCCTGAAAATATTGACCATTAAGGAAGGGGTCGACTTTAAGAAGGACATAAGGCTGGATTTGGAGTTATTGGAACCTAATAGTTTCAGGCCACTTGTACTGGACTGGTATCCAAAAGTACAGGTACTACGGAAAGCCAAAGGGTCACAACAAAGCCAGGTAAACCAAAGCAACCGGGCAATGGTAAGAAGTGAGCATACGGCGTTCATCGATTGGGATCAGGTGTACTTTGAGCTGCAGAAGTTTAAGTATGAACGAAGCTGGTATAATTTATCGATATCTAAAGAAGTGCTCCGGGAGATTATTGGCCAATATTGGTGGTATGAGTTGTATATACCGGAAGATGAAACAAGAATGGATAGCTTTGATAAGGTGCATCTATGGAATGATGTAGTGACTGCACTGCTAAAAGCCTATATAGAACGCTATTACAATCGTTTCAAATCTGACTACCTCAGTAAACACATGAAGACCGAATGGCTGACGCCGGATCATCCAAACTTTGAGCAAGAGTATGAAGTGATGATAGAGGAAAGCGAAAGTCGCATTATCGAGAATGTGACTAAGCTTGCTGAAGTGATGAGAAGTAACACCTTCAATGAAAAGGAACATGGGGAGCTCGGCAATGAGTTTAAGGCATTTAATTTCTTACGCCACCTTTACAAACCATTGCTGTACATCAATAAGACAACATATAAGGATATCGTCAAGATCTCGCCAGTGGCACTGGAAAACAGTGAGTGGCAATTTGTGAAGCACCTGAAAGAGTACTACTTAAACAACGAAGATAAATTCCAAGATACCCACCTTTGTCTGCTACGGAATCAATCCCGTAAAGGAATAGGATTCTTCGATGCACATGGTTTCTATCCGGATTTTATTCTCTGGCTGGTGGATAAGGAGATGCAGCATATCGCTTTTGTTGATCCTAAAGGGTTGAGGCAGGTCACCGGTTTCAATCACCCAAAGATCCAGTTTTATAACACTATAAAGGAGGAAATCGAGCCGCGGATTGACGATAAAGACATCAATCTAAACTCGTTCATCGTGACCCCCACCACCTATCAGGAAGTGCAACACTGGGAAGGCGGGCATAGTATCGAGGAGTTCAACAAAAGCCATGTTTACTTTATGGAAGAGCAGCGTAGTAGTTATATAGAGGCTATTTTAGGTAAGATGGTCAAGTGATTATATTAAATTGCTTTTATTGGATAAATATGTTGAGTACTTTTGAAGCCATAATACAAAAACAGGATAATGACGGTTAGCAGAAATAAGGGCATCTTAATAGCATTTGAAGGAGTTGATGGAGCAGGTAAAACCACTCAGGTTCAACTTCTTGCGAACGCTCTACGAGAAGCAGGTGAAGAAGTTGTTGTGTCGAAAGAACCAACAGATGGAGTTTGGGGGCAAAAAATCCGACTTTCAGCATCAACAGGCCGGCTACCAGTGGAGGAAGAGCTTGAAGCGTTTGTTGAAGATAGAAAAGAGCACATCTTAAAAGTGATCGAGCCTAACTTAAAAAAAGGTAAGATAGTTATTCTAGACCGCTATTTTTATTCTACTGTTTCTTATCAGGGTTCACGTGGGGCTGACTTTAACGATGTTGAAGCCCAGATGAAATCATTTGCACCAATCCCAGATATGGTGTTTCTATTGGATATAAATCCCGAAATTTCATTAAAACGCATCTCAGAACAAAGAAATGAGATACCAAATCAGTTTGAAAAATTAGAGACACTTAATTCCGTACGCAAAGTGTTCAATACAATTGAAAAAGATGATGAGGAAATTTGGAAGTTAGACGGCACAAAAACCATCGAGACCATTCACTCAGATATAATTCATCTTCTGTTGGAGAATGTCTTTAAAGATAAACGATGCGCTAAGGAGTATGGTTGCCATGACTTTATAAACTGTACGTACAGGATTACAGGTAATTGTAATTGGTTTAAGCTTCAAAATAAATTAACCTGACGGTTTTTAGCCACCATTATTTATCCAATTTTTACCGGGTTCTTTTGTGGATTTTTATCAAAAAAAAGAGAAAGCTGGGCCTCCTCTCTTTCTAATTTTTGTTCCAAAATTTTTAGTTTAGATTGAAGTAAAGAGTGAAAGCTTAGTCGCTGTCAGTGGTTAAGTGATGAAGATCTTGACTATTTATCCGAGGAATGAAGAAATATTTTTTTACTGACACGAAAATGGGTACTGAAAACCAGTTAGGTCTAGTGATACTGTTTGTTTATGGCAGAGAAAAAAATAAAACCTGAGATCAGAATACGGCACATTATGGGTGGGCTGTATGAAGCAGCGACAACTGGTGAATATCCTGATTATTATCTGCTCAGATCCAGAAAGTTTAGTCAAACGTGGAAGTTCAAGAATACACCTATTGAGCTAAAATATAAAGGAGAGGTCATTTATTCCGTTGTAGATGAGATGACTATTTTTGATAAAGAGGAATGTTTAATTGATGATGTAGAATTTATTATGGAGATGAGGGATTAATTTTTTGAATCTTCGCCACCTTACCACTCAGTTGCAAAGTGGGTGGAATCAGTTAAATAAAGCGTCATTCATTGCTTTTTTTAATATTATAAGTATTGGAAAAAGGTATAAACAAACACAAACAATAATAAATCATATAATCATGAGCGACGGAGATAGTTATTTTTATGACAAAGCTGAGCCGAAACATAAATCTGATGCAGAAAAAAGGCGAAATATGAGGGAAGCCGAAGATATGCGGGCTCAAGAAAGGTATTCTGAACGAAAATCCCGTGAAGAAAAAGGGCTCGGTAATATTGAAGAAGATTTGCGACGATTAGATCCTGACAATGACGATTAATTCAATCTAAAAAGAGAAGGGTCCCCCCCCCTTCTCTCTTTACAAGCTTATGCAGCCTTACCGTTATTCACGGTCTCTGCATACTCTTCAGGTTTTTGGTATCCCTCTCTGTCTTTTACTCGGGTGTAGTCTCCCGATGGTTTTAGCTCAAAGTACGCGATCTCACCTGTTTTCTGGCTTTTGTATGGAATCACAGACTCAATATTTGCATAGGTTCTTTCTGTATCGCTACTGTCATTATGAACTATGAACAGGGTCGCGCTCATTCCTATGAAATTTTCCAGATCCACCCCCTCTGAAAGTTCCGAGGGAGAGTATTTTGCTCCGCGCCATTTTTCGAGGAACTTGCGCAGGGAAGCTTTCTCGTTAAGTGAACGGGTAAATCGCTTCCCTACATTGAATGGTTTGCCGTCCTCATCTTTTGATTGGAGCTCAAAAATCAAGCTGATCTTGTGTTTTGGTCCCCACGGTGTTTCGAGCTGCCCAAGATCAACAGCGTCTACTAAAACAGCGTTGTGCAATCCTTCATCGGGAATCGGATATTGTGACGGGTCTTCTTTTATGATTAAATCTGACATGATATTACCTCTATTTTTTGACGACAAAGCGTCTGGTTTTTGTTTGTTTTTGGAACTTCTTGCAGAGCGCAGGATAGCGCTGCTTTAGTTTTTTGGTGTCTAGCCGATTCGTGGTTTGATTCTTCCATGTAATCAGATCCTGACCACCGGCTACCAATCTTTCTCCATCTCCAATCGAATTCTTTAAAAAGGCTTCCAGCAATTCTTTCTCGAATTGTAGAGAATTTATCTTCTGACGGACTTTTACGAGCTCATCATAGTAGGCCTGGTCTTCAGCCGAAGCTTCTACCACAGAATCATCTTTGGCATCTGGGTAAAGAATCATCACATCTTCATTGTTGACAGGCGTAGGAGAAATATCTCTTAAGATATGTAGCGTCCACCACTGAATGATGCGCTCTGTATTTTCCTGGATGAATTTTTCATCACGCTCGATATAAATCGGATCATGGAAGATTCCTGTAGTACGATCAAATATGGCCAAGTACGCGTACTTGTAGCCGGTGAGCATCAAATAATGCTGGATTTGATAATCCCATTCACCGGGATATAATCCCGCCTCATTCTTGAGCCGATGGCTGGTGGTGCTTTTAATCTCCAGAACACCGGGGCCGTCATGCTTTTCACTACTACAGATCTGACGATCGATGTTGCCTCGCAGAAAACTGTGTTTGGGATGCTGGTAAGGCTCTGAGATGTTTCGGAGCTTTAGTCCTGTTGTGGCCGTGAACTTCTCGGCTATCATGGGTTCCAGCAGATGACCCAATTCCATTACAGGTGTGCTAATAATAGGTTCTCTGCGGCCGGTCTTAACCAGCCAGAGCTGTAAAGGAGTTGTCCATTGGGATTCTCCAAGAGCTGCTGCCACTTCTGAACCGCCAAGGTAGCCATCAGGTCCATTTCTTGCATCTACCCATTCTTTTGATGGGATGTTATCCAGTATTTTTTTATTCGACATAGTTATGTTGATGTTTAAGGGTTTATGGAAATAGGAAAGCCCTCAGTGAGAGGGCCTTCCGCGATGGTTATCATCGTTTGGTGGTTGCTCTCCAAACAGCATGACTTTTAGTACGGCTTTCAGGAATT
>SL_7KL_010_BRINEDRAFT_10000799_pt1 | contig 15165 bp, 14 predicted proteins | sample SodLak_010_BRINE_FD_10663 | JGI IMG/M metagenome (IMG submission 10663)
CGCGGCTACAGTGTCCAGGCGCTGGATCAGCGCGGCCATGGCACGAGCGAGCCGCACGGCCGCTGGCCGGGTGCCGAACCCCTGATCAGCGACGTGGCTGCGATGGTCCGCGCGGCGCAAGCGGAGGACCCCGAACGGCCGATCTTCCTGCTGGGCGAGAGCATGGGCGGCTCCGCCGCGCTAGCGAGCCTCGCCACCCACCCCGAGCTGGAGGTCGCCGGGGTGATGGCTGTCGCCCCGGGCCTGCGTGGCGGGATCCCCGCGCGCGGTTTCTGGGATGCTGCCGTACGCACCGGCGAGGTCCTCGCCGGCGGGCTCACGCTGACCATCGACCCCGACTACTCCGACAGCCTTGCACCCGACGCGGTCGAACGCTTCTCCAAGGACCCACGCATCATCCGCCGTGTGCGCATGGATACCTATGCCGGCGTGGTCTGGCTGGCCCAGTACGCCACGGATCATATCGGCCACGTCACAGCCCCGGTGGTGTACCTGTGGGGCGAGCAGGACGGGACGATCCAGCGCGAGTCGGTCTGCATGGCCGCCCGCGCCCATCCTCGGGGCCAGGCCGAGGTCTGGACCGACCCCGAATGGCCGCATCTCATTCTGCACGCCCCCGACTGGCAGACCACGGCCATCCGCCTGGTCGACTGGATGCAGCGGTTGGCGGGCGAGGAGGTCGGCGCCCGCACGGCGCGAAGGCCCGACCCCGACCCCTGCGACGATTAGTCGCCCAGGTGGGCACCGTCCTCCGGCGCCGCCGACCAGGCCGCGATGTCACGGCCCATCACCTGCACGGTACGCCCCAGCACCGAACACGAGCCCTTGAAGCCGCCGAACGCGCCGCCGCCCGAGAAACGCCGCGAGGTAAAGCTGGCCTGCTCCTCCCCGTCCGCGTACAGCGTTCCCGCTGCCTCGGTTACCTTGCGGTGGCCGACCCAGGCATTGCCACCGCTGACCGCGTCGGTCAGCTCGACCATCAGCACCTGGCCACCGGACGCTGGATCGAGATCCTGGCTACGCTGGAAGCGGATGCCCTGATCGGCCCCGTAGTGCTCGATGAACTCGGAGAACTGTTCCTCCAGGTTGCACTCCTGGCGGATGTTGTTGGCGATGGTGGCATCGGCGCTGTAGGGCACCGCGTGCGCAACCCGGATCATCGGCGCATCCGCCGCGACCTCGACGGTAGCGGCCGGCGTGTCCGTCGGCGTGGCCGCCGCATCCCCGGAATCGGTGGACCGGGTCTCGTTCGAGGCGCAGCCGCTTGCAAGCAGCAGCCCGGCCCCGGCGGCAATCAGTAGATGACGCATGGCATTCCCTTGTCGTTTTTATGGTTCGGTCCCGATTCTGCCGAACCCGTCCGCGCGAGGGAACCCCTACGCCGACGACCCGGCCGGACTGCGGTTGCTTGCGTTCGGGGCGGCAGCGGCGAGAATAACGGCCTTTCCGCGACCGAGGGTTTCCGATGGCGTTCGATGTCACCATTCAGCCCAGTGGCCATGTATTCGAGGTCGAAGACGACGAGACCGTCCTCGAGGCCGGCCTGCGCCAGGGCTTCGCCTTTCCTTACGGCTGCCGCAATGGCGCCTGTGGCTCCTGCAAGGGGCGGGTGCTGCAGGGCGAGGTTGATCACGGGCCGAACAAGCCACCAGGCATCAGCGAGGCGGAACTGGCCGACGGCATGGCCTTGTTCTGCCAGGCGGTCCCGGTGGACGACCTCGAGATCGAGGTGAAAGAGATCGGCGCGGCCAGGGACATCGTGGTCAAGACCCTGCCGTGTCGCGTGGCGGCCCTGAACCGCCTGGCCGACGACGTGATGGAGCTGCGTCTGCAGCTCCCGGCCGCCGAACGCCTCCAGTTCCTCGCAGGGCAGTACCTGGACATCCTGCTCAAGGGGGGCGAGCGCCGCAGCTATTCCCTGGCCAACGCCCCGCACGATGACGCGCAGCTGTCCCTGCATGTCCGGCACATGCCGGGCGGGCGTTTCTCCACCATGGTGTTCGAGGAGCTCAAGCCCAAGGCGCTGCTGCGTATCGAGGGGCCGCTGGGCAGCTTTTTCGTCGACGAGGAATCCCCGCGCCCGCGCCTGTTCGTTGGTGGGGGCACCGGTTTTGGTCCGTTGAAAGGCATGCTGGACCATCTGGCCGCCGAAGGACTGGATCGACCGCACCACCTGTTCTGGGGCGCCCGCGGCGCCGATGGCATCTATGCCCCGGACTGGCTGCAGCAGATGGCCGCCGAGCACGCCGGACCGTTCCGTTTCACGCCGGTGCTGTCGGATGCCCCGGCCGAGACCGCCGCCGGCTTTGCCGCCGTCAGCGGCTGGCCTCAAGATGCGGTGCTGTCGGAGTACCCGGACCTGTCCGGCTTTGATGTCTACATGGCCGGGCCACCGGCGATGATCCACGCCGCGCGCGAGGCCTTCCAGGCGGCCGGTCTGCCGCCGGAGCAGCTGTACTACGACAGCTTCGAACCGGCCACCCCGGCCGAGTAACACCGCGGCGCCCGCGTCGCTTATTCACCACGAAGGGCGCGAAGACACGAAGAAAGGCAAGGTCACAATCGGTTGAACCACAGAGGAGACTGAGGTCACGGAGAAAACCGGGGATGGCGTCATAAGGACGGTAGGATGCGGATGAGCGCAGCGAATCGCATCAGTCCCTCTGCGAACCGCTGATCCCCGACCTCGATGCCCGATGGGTCTGCTCACCACAGCCCCGCACGGGGACGACGGGCCAACACCTGTGGTGTAACCGCCCTTCTTCGTGCCAGAAAAAACCTAAGCCCCATCGGCGCGCAGGCGTTCCGCGAGTTGATGGACTGCCGCCAGCATGGCCGCGTCGGTCGGGTCCTCGGCGGTCTCGACGGCGGCCTTGAAGCCCAGCTCCTGCGCGATCTCCGCGATGCGTTCGCTGCCGACCACCAGCGGGGTCTTGCGCAGCCACATGCGCCCCAGCTTGCCGACCATCTCGTACAGGTTGCGCAGCCCCTCGCCACTGGTGATGGTGATCACGCCGATCTGCCCGCGCGAGAAGGCGTACATCAGCTCGCCGGTATCGCCCTCGGGGCGCCCGCGGCGGTAGGCCTCGGCAAAGGTCACCTCGGCGCCGCGGGCCTTCAGGGTGTCGCCCAGCAATTCGCGGCCGCCATCGCCGCGGAAGATCACCACGCGCTTGCCGGCCACCTCCTGCATCGCCTCCTGCGCCAGCAGGGCCTCGCTGTCGAAGCGTCGCGGCGGCAGGATGTCCGCCGGGCGCCCGAAGCCCTTCAATTCCTGCGCCGTGCGGTTGCCGATCGCCGCGATCTTCGTGCTCGCGGGCCATGTGCGTTCCGCCAGGGCCAGATTGAGCACGCGCTGGACGGCGTTCGGGCTGATGAACACGGCGATATCGAAGTCCGCCAGCCGGTCCAGCACCTCGCGCAGGTTGGTGGGATCACTGGGGGCCAGGATCTCCAGCACGGGAAAGCGGATCACGCTCGCGCCCTCGGCCGTCAAGGCGGTACAGAACGGCTCCGCCTGGGCGGCCGGGCGGGTGACCAGGATGCCAAGGCCGGCCAGCGGGCCGCAGGCCTCGTCGACCACCGTGTTGTCGTCTGCGGATGCGGTCATGCGCGTCTACCCCTTCGTGTCCTGGCCGTGTTCCCGATGTGCGGCCGCGAGCAGTTCGCCTGCCCCGAGTTCCAGAAGCATGTCCGCCAGGCGGATCCCGAGGGCCTGGGCGTCGCTGCGCGGCCCCTCGACCTGGCGGCGCAACAGGCGACTGCCATCCACCGCGCCGACCAGGCCGTCCAGGTGCAGCTGATCCCCGACCAGCGTCGCATGGGCAGCCAGTGGGACCTGACAGCCGCCTTCCAGGCGACGGTTGAAGGCCCGCTCGGCGCGCACGCGGTCGGCGGTATCCGCATCGTTCAATGGTGCGATCAGCGCGCCGATGGCGGTATCGCCGGCGCGACACTCGATGGCGATGGCACCCTGACCAACCGCCGGCAGGCTGACGTCCGGCTCCAGGCAGCTGCGAATCCGCTCATGGAACCCGAGGCGCTTGAGCCCGGCTGCGGCGAGCAGGATGGCGTCGTATTCGCCGGCATCCAGCTTGCCCAGGCGGGTATTCACGTTGCCGCGCAGGTCACGGACCTCCAGGTCCGGTCGCCGCGCGCGCAGCTGGCACTGCCGGCGCAGGCTGGAGGAGCCAACCCGGGCCCCCTGCGGCAGCTCGTCGACATGTGNGTACTGGTTGGACACGAACGCGTCCAGCGGGTCCTCGCGGTCGAGGATCACCGGCAGTTCGAGCTGCTCGGGCAGCTCCATCGGCACGTCCTTCACCGAGTGCACCGCGATGTCGGCGCGGTCCTCCAGCAGCGCGATCTCCAGCTCCTTCACGAACAGGCCCTTGCCGCCGATCCGCGCCAGCGGGGAGTCCAGGACACGGTCGCCCTGGGTGGTCATGCCCACCAGTTCAACCGGGCGTTCCGGATCACGGGCGCGCAGACGGGCGGCGACGTGTTCGGCCTGCCACATGGCAAGCGGGCTCTTTCGGGTGGCGATGCGTACAGGCTTCATGGATTGTCCGGGCGAGCCACGGCGCGAGCGGCCGGGCGTTCAAACGGACTAGTATAACGGCGAATGCTTCGCGCCCCGAATCCCGCAGGGGTGTGCGGCCCTCTCAGGTCCCGTTGCGCAGGTAATCGCGCACTCGGGGCAGCTGGCGGCGGCTGATGGGGATCGGGTCCAGGTCGTCGTGGAACAGCAGGCGGTGGTCGGTCTGGCCGAGGCTTTCGACGCCCTTGATCGAGGCCTTCACCGCCAGGCAGCCGCGGTGCACCCGCAACAGGGCGGGGCCGTACCGGCCCTCCAGTTCGCGCAGGCGGGCGTCGACGAAGCCGGCCAGGCGTGCCGAACGCGCCATGACGTAACCGCCCTCCGCGATGAAGATGTCCACCTGTTCCAGCGGTACGCGTTCCTCGCGCCGGCCAACGGTGATGTGGACCTCGTTCGGGAAGGTCTCGGGCCGGTCCTGTTTTTGCTGCACTGCACGCTGCAACGCCTGTTCCAGCCGTTCGCGGCGCACCGGCTTCAGCACGTAGTCGCGCACCCCGGCCTCGAATGCCTCCAGCGGAAAGCGGTCGTGGGCGGTGACCAGGATCACCGTCAGCGCGGGATCTTCTGCATGCAGACGCCGCGCGAGTTCCAGCCCGGTTTCCCCGGGCATGTCGATATCCAGCAGCAGGGCATCCGGCGCGTGGTCCTGCAATTGCATCTCGACCTCGCCGGCATGCGCAGCTTGCGCCACCACCCGATGCCCCAACTCCTGCGCGAGCGCGGTCAGCCGTTGACGGGCAATCGGCTCGTCGTCGGCAATCAATAACTCCAGTCGAGCGGTGTTCATGTGGTTTCCCCCCGGTTCGCGAGCGGCAAACGGATCCGGACCTCGAACCGCTCGACCTCGGCCTCGGCCTCGAAGTGTACCTGCCCGCCGAAGGCGTGCTGCAGCCGCAGGCGTACCGCATCGGTGGCGGTGCCGGTCCCCTCGCCGCGTGCGTGTGGATCCACGGTGTTGCCGATGGTCACCGTGACCCGTCCGGAATCCATGCGGCAGCGCACCCATATGCGCCCTGCGCCGCGTGCGGGTGCGATCCCGTGCTGGATCGCGTTCTCCGCCAGCGGTTGCAGGATCAGCGTGGGCACATCGAGATCCAGGCCCGGATGGTCGGGGCAGTCCCAGTCGAGTACCAGGCGTTCGCCGAAACGGGTCTGTTCGATCTCGAGGAACGCGCGGACCAGGTCCAGCTCCTCGCGCAGCGAGTGGCGATCCCCGGTGGCGAAGGTCGCACGGAACAGATCCGCCAGATCCAGGGTGACCTGTTCCGCACGCGCAGGATCACTGCGACACAGCCCGGCGATGGTGTTCATGCTGTTGTAGAGAAAATGCGGGCGCAGGCGGGCGCGCATGGCCTGTTCCCGGGCCGCTGCCACGGCCCGGGTTTCGCGTTGCCAGGCCGCCTGCAGGTACAGGTAGTGCATGGCCATCAGGCTGAGGATGGTGGCGACGCCGATCACCGGCCAGCGCAGCGCCGGGTCGGCCAGCACCAGTTCCTCCGCGAGGCGATAGACGATGGCGGTGTTGGCGATGGGAACCAGGGGCGGCAGCACGATCTGCGCGGTCAGCGGCAGTCGGTGCAGCGATCTCTTGAGCCCGCACAGGATCAACAGGCTGGTCAGCGCCACCCAGAAGATGAACAGCGCGTGCAGCGCCAGGGCCGACACAGCCAGTCCTGGCCGCCGCCGCGCAACAGGGCTACGGCCAGTGCCAGCAGCACGGCCACCATGAGCACGCGCAGCAACGTCTCCGCACTGCAGAAATCGGGCAGCGGCGAGAGCTCCCCGGTGGTGTCCCTGGTGGTTTCCCCCTGGGCCATGCGTAACACTCTCCCCTGTTGCCGTGCACAAACGGGCGCAGGACCGCGCCATGTTCACTCCCCGGCTGTGCCCGTATACTTCCGTGTCTTTCCCCACCCGCTTCAGGATGCACCATGACGCAGGATTCCCCGCACGACAAGCCAGCCGCCACGCCTGCCGCCTCCGGTGAGGCCAAGCTGTGGGGCGGGCGCTTTTCCGAGCCGACCGATGCCTTCGTCGAGCGCTTCACCGCGTCGGTGGATTTCGACCGGCGTCTGTACCGCGAGGACATCCAGGGCTCGCAGGCGCATGCGCGCATGCTGGCCAAGGTCGGGGTGCTGACAGAGGCCGAGGCCGGGGAGATCCTCGCGGGGCTGGACGCGATCCGCGATGAGATTGCCGCCGGCGAGTTCGACTGGCAGGTCGGGCGCGAGGACGTGCACATGAACATCGAGGCGCGGCTGATCGAGCGCATCGGCGACGTCGGCAAGAAGCTGCANACCGGGCGTTCGCGCAACGACCAGATCGCGACCGACATCCGCCTGTGGCTGCGCGCGGCCATCGACGATGTCCTGCGCCTGATCCGCGGCTATCAGGATGGCCTGGTGGCCCTGGCCGAGCGTGAGGCGGATACCGTGATGCCCGGCTTTACCCACCTGCAGACCGCCCAGCCGGTCACCTTCGGCCATCACATGCTGGCCTGGTACGAGATGCTGGAGCGCGATGCCGAGCGTCTGCGTGATACGCGGCGCCGGGTGAACATCCTGCCGCTGGGCGCAGCCGCGCTGGCTGGTACGCCGTATCCGCTGGATCGTGAATACACCGCCGAACTGCTGGGTTTCGACAGTGTCACCCGCAACTCCCTGGACGCGGTCTCCGATCGTGATTTCGCCATCGAATTCACCGCGGCCGCCGCGACCCTGATGATGCACCTGTCGCGTCAGGCCGAGGAGCTGGTGCTGTGGACCAGCGCCCAGTTCGCCTTCATCGAGCTGCCGGATCGCTACTGCACCGGCTCCTCGATCATGCCGCAAAAGAAGAACCCGGACGTACCCGAACTGGTGCGGGGCAAGACCGGCCGGGTCTACGGCCACCTGATGTCGCTGCTGACCCTGATGAAGAGCCAGCCGCTGGCGTACAACAAGGATAATCAGGAAGACAAGGAACCGCTGTTCGACACCGTCGACACCCTGCTGGGCTCGCTGCGTGCGTTCGGCGACATGGTGCCGAACCTTGAGGTGCGGCGGGAGAACACCCTGGCGGCAACCCGCAAGGGCTTCGCCACGGCGACCGATCTGGCCGACTACCTGGTCGGGCGCGGTGTGGCCTTTCGCGATGCCCACGAGGTCGTCGGGCGCGCGGTGCGTATTGCGCAGGAGCGCGGGGTGGACCTGGCGGAGCTGCCGCTGGCGGACCTGCAGGCGATCAGCCCGGCGGTGGGCGAGGACGTGTTCACGGTGCTGACGCCCGAGGGCTCGGCCGCCGCGCGTAACCTCACGGGGGGGACCGCCCCGGAACAGGTGCGCCGCCAGGCTGCGGCCGCCCGCGAGCACCTGGCCGCGCTGGCCCGCGCCGACCGCTGAGTTAGTTCACCCCGCACTCCGGTTCCCGGGGGCGGGGCGCGTCTGTGTGCCGCCTGGCCCGCCTTCAGATCCGGTCCAGCGTGGACTCCAGCACTTCCCAGTGGACGTTGCCGTGGACGACCTCGTAGGCCAGCAGTAGCTGGCCGTGCGCCGAGTCGCCCTCGAAGTTCGCCAGGACCCACTGGTGGTTCAGGACGTGGATGCCGTCGCGGCGGAACGCGTATGCGTCGCCTTCCGGCGCCTCGTGCGGGATCAGGCCGGTCTGCTGCATCAGGTCATCGGCGAGACGCTCGTTCGGGCGCACCATGCCGCGACGCTGCAGGTCCTGGAGATGGGCATTGGTCAGGCCCAGTTCCACCGGACGCGGGATCTCGTGGCGGGTGTATTGCTGCAGCTGCATCTGCGCCTGCAGCAGATCGCGGTTGGCCTCCGAAAGATCCTGTTCGAGCCCGTTGCCGCGGGCGATGTAGATCGCCAGCACGACCACGAAAAACAGCATGAAGCCGAGCCAGACCAGGCGTTCGTTGGTCTTCAGGTTCTGCGGCTTGGGGTTGTCTTGTTCGGACACGGGGTTTGCCTCCGGAATGCAGGGTGCCGTTTGCCGTGGGGCATCCGGCCGGAAAATGAACGCGCGACCGCCGTGGGTTCCTGAACCCGGGTCGATGCGACGCGCATGATAACCCCTGACACCGCAACCTGCCGAGAATGCCCCATGTCGGTCCCCGAGCCCGTCAACGCCACCGCATCCGAGAGCCAGCTGGAGTGGATCAACCACTTTGCCCGGCTGCCGGAGGCCTTTCACGAGAGCCCGGCGCCCGCCCCGTTTCCGGATGCGACCTGCCTGGCGAGCAGCCCGGCCATGTGCGAGCGTCTGGGCCTGGAGGCTGCGGCCCTGGGCCGCGACCCGTGGCTCGGGGCCTGCACTCACGGTAGCGAGCTGGCGGGGGCCGAGCCGCGGGCCTCGGTGTACGCGGGACACCAGTTCGGCGTCTTCGTGCCGCAACTGGGCGATGGTCGCGCGAAGCTCCTGGGCGAGGTTCGCACGCCAACGGGCGAGACCTGGGAGTTGCAGGTCAAGGGTGCCGGCCCGACGCGCTTCTCGCGCGGCGCGGACGGTCGTGCGGTCATGCGTTCCTCGGTGCGCGAGTACCTGGTCTCGGAGGCGATGGCCGCGTTGGGCGTGCCGACTACCCGCGCGGTGGCGTTGTTTGGCTCCAGCCTGCCGGTGTACCGCGAGCGCGTCGAGCCGGCGGCCATCGTGCTGCGCGCCGCGCCCAGCTTCCTGCGCTTCGGCCATTTCGAATACTTCCACTACAACGGCTACAGCGCCCGCCTGCAGGAGCTGATCGACTACGCCCTGGCGCATGACTACCCGGAACTCCAGGGGGCCGATGATCCCGTCGCCGCGATGCTGGAGGCGGTGATCGCCCGCACCGCGGAGATGGTCGCCGACTGGCAGGCCATCGGCTTCTGTCACGGCGTGATGAACACCGACAACATGAGCCTGGCCGGCCTGACCATCGACTACGGCCCGTTCGCGTTCATGGATGCCTTCGACCCCGGCTACATCTGCAACCACACCGACCAGGGCGGGCGCTATGCCTTCGACCAGCAGCCGCAGATCGCGCAGTGGAACCTGATCCGCCTGGCCGAGACCCTGGTGATTTATTTCGCCGACGCCACCCGCGAGGCGGCGATCGAGCACGCCAAGGCGCTGCTGCAGGGCTTCCAGCCGCAGTACCGGCAGGCCTGGTTGGCGCGTATGCGCGCGAAGCTCGGGCTGCAGGTGGAACAGGAGGACGACGAGGCATTGATCCAGGATCTGCTCGCGCGCATGGCAGCCGAGGGTGTGGATTACGCTCGCTTCTTCCGCCAGCTGCCGGATCTCGAGCAGGCGGAGATCCGGGCGCAACTGGAATCGGAACTGGAGGATGGGGCCGCATGGCAGGCTTGGTGGTCGCGCTATCAGGCGCGGCTGGCGAGGGAGGGGCTGCCCCCTGAAGAGCGGCGCGCGGCGATGAATGCCGTCAATCCCAAGTACATCCTGCGCAACCATCTGGCCCAGGCCGCGATCGAGCAAGCCGAGGCAGGGGATGCATCCGAGGTGCTGCGTCTGCAGCAGATCCTGGCGCGTCCGTTCGCTGAACAGCCGGAATACGAGGCCTATGCGGACCTGCCGCCGGAGTGGGCGAGCGGGATCCAGCTAAGCTGTTCGTCCTGAGAGGGCGTGCAGGCCGGACCCCGGACTGGAACGTCCGGAGACCGGGGCCAACTTATCCGAGGATGCCGCGCAGGATGTAGAAGTAGACCACCGCGAGGATCGCGCCGGCCGGCAGGGTCACGATCCAGGACAGGAAGATCATCCGCACCAGCCCCAGATTGATCGCGGCAATCCCGCGCGCCAGGCCCACGCCGAGGATCGCGCCCACTAGGGTATGGGTAGTGGAGATCGGCAGGCCGGTGCCGGAGGCCAGGACCACGGTGGCCGCCGCCGCGGCGGTGGCGGCATAGCCGCGGCTGGGGGTGAGCTGGGTGATCCCGGTGCCCACGGTCGCGATCACCTTGTGGCCGTAGGTGAACAGGCCGAACACGATGCCGACCCCACCCAGCAGCAGCACCCACATGGGCACGACAGTCTCGGTGCTCACATCGCCGGTCTGGATCACGTCCACGACTGCAGCCAGCGGGCCGACGGCATTGGCGACGTCGTTGGAGCCCAGGGCAAAGGCCATCGCGCACCCGGTCACCACCATCTGGATGCCGAACACCTTCTCGACATTGGCGAAATGGGAGCCTTCCTCGCCCACGCCGGTGGGATCGTCAAAGCGCAGGCGCCGGATTGCCATCATCCCGAGCACGACCACGATGGCGCTGATCAGGATCGCGAAGCCATAGGCCTGCACGGGCGTGAGGTCCAGGCCGACGTGGGTCAGGCCCTTGAACATCGTTACCAGTGCCGTGACAAAGGCCGTGAGGAAGATATAGAGCGGCGCCCAGCGCTTGGCGTTCTTCAGCGGATCGACGGTATCGAGGATCAGGATCTGCACACTGCGGAACAGGGCAAAGGCGATCATCCCGCCGACGAGCGGCGAGACCACCCAGGACATCGCGATGGTGCCGACACGTTCCCAGCGAACCACCTCGAAGCCGAGGCCGACCACGGCAAAGCCGACGATGGCGCCAATGATGGAGTGGGTCGTGGAGACCGGCCAGCCAAAATAGGAGGCGACCATCAGCCAGGTCCCGGCGGCTGCCAGGGCCGCCAGCATCCCGTAAACGAGCAATTCGGGGTTGTCGGCCATCAGGCTGGAGTCGACCATCCCGCTTCGAATGGTCTGGGTGACCTCGCCGCCGGCCAGCCAGGCCCCGGAGAACACGAAGATCGCGGCTACAAACACCGCCTGGCGAATCGTCAGCGCGCGTGAGCCCACCGAGGTGCCCATGGCATTGGCAACGTCGTTGGCGCCGATGCCCCAGGCCATGAACAGGCCGAAGATCACTGCAAGGCCGAGCAACAGGGTGCTGTATTCCATGCCGTCCTCGGTGCCTGTGCCTGGGTGCCGGTGGTTACTTGGCGAGCATCAGCTGCAGGCGGCTGCCTACACGCTGGGCCAGGTCGGCCAGCTCGCCGATGGAGTCGATCACGCGATACATGAACATCACGTTGACCGGGGGTAGTTCGGCCTCCTGCGCGAACAGGATCTCGCGCACCTCGCGCTGGGCCTCGTCGGACTCGTGCTCGATCTGGTCCAGCTCAGTGAGGATGCCGTTGACGACCTCGACCTCGTGGCCGCGGAAGCCCGCCTCCACCAGTTCGTCCAGCTCGTTGATTGCCCGGCCGGCCTGGTCGACCGCATCCACGCTGCGATCGAGGAAGCGCTTCAGCGGCTCGCCCATGTTGTCGGGGAACTGCATCTGCCGGCCCAGCATCAGCCCGGCGATGTCTTTCGCCATGTTGGCGATGCGGTCCTGGATCAGCAGGGTGTCGAGCACGTCGCGGCGCGACATGGCCAGCATCATGCCCTTGGGCAGGTGCAGGCGCAGGTCCTTCTTCAGGCGGTCCGCCTCGCGTTCCAGCTTCGAAATCTTCTTCTGCTGTACCCGCGCGGTCTCCCAGTCGTCGCGGGCCATGGCCTCCATGAACGGCGGGAGCTCGGCGATGCAGGCGCGCACCTTTTCCATGTGCGCCTGTAGCGGGCGTACCGGGGAACGGCCAAACAGCTCGAAGACGAAGTTCTTGGGGGACATGGCGGCGCGAAGGTTGTCACAAAGCGATAATCTAACGCAAAACACCGGAGCGCGCGCTGTCTTGTTGGTCCCGCCGCCGCCCTCTGTGCGGTACACTCATCCGTCAGAGCTGGGGGTGCCCGCGATCGATGCGAGCTGAGAGAGTCCCCTTGAACCTGAACCAGTTAACGCTGGCGGAGGGAAGCTCGGTGCTCGATCCAGTCCGCGCGCGCCCCGTTCGCAGTCTGTCCGGCCCGTTCTGTTCCCTCTGCTGCCACATCCGCATCGCAGAGGTCACCGTATGAGCGCCATTCCCGAGTCCTTCGCCCGCAAGACCGCCCAGGTCTCCGCCGACGTCACGCGCCCGTTTCCCAATTCCGAGAAGGTCTTCGTGCAGGGTTCGCGCCCGGATATCCGCGTGCCGTTCCGCCAGGTCGCACAAAGCCCCACGCTGACCTCCGGCACCCCGGAAGAGAACCCGCCGATCCCGGTCTACGACACCTCGGGCCCGTACACGGATCCGGACGCGACCATCGATCTGCGCCAGGGCCTGACGGATCTGCGCGGCGGCTGGATTGACGAGCGCGGCGACACCGAATGGCAGGATGGCCCGAGCTCCGAATACGGCCGCGCCCGCGCCGCCGACCCGGAACTGGCCAGCCTGCGCTTCGAGCACATCCGCCCGCCGCGCCGCGCGCATGCCGGGGCGAACGTCTCGCAGATGCACTACGCCCGCCAGGGGACCATCACACCGGAGATGGAGTTCGTCGCCATCCGCGAGAACAACCGCCTGCAGGAGCTGCGCGCCGACCCGCGCTACAAGAAGCTGCTGCGCCAACACGCCGGCGAGTCCTTCGGGGCGTCCATCCCCGAGGCGATCACGCCCGAGTTCGTGCGTGACGAAATCGCCCGCGGTCGCGCGATCATTCCGGCCAACATCAACCACCCGGAGCTGGAGCCGATGATCATCGGCCGCAACTTCCGCGTGAAGGTCAACACCAACATCGGCAACTCCGCGGTCTCCTCCTCGATCGAGGAGGAGGTCGAGAAGCTCGTATGGTCCGCGCGCTGGGGCGGCGACACCCTGATGGACCTGTCCACCGGCAAGAACATCCACGAGACCCGCGAGTGGATCCTGCGCAACTCGCCGGTGCCGATCGGTACCGTGCCGATTTACCAGGCGCTGGAGAAGGTCGACGGCAAGCCCGAGGACCTGACCTGGGAACTGTTCCGCGACACCCTGATCGAGCAGGCCGAACAGGGTGTGGACTACTTCACCATCCATGCCGGCGTGCGGTTGCAGTACGTGCCGCTGACCGCCGATCGGGTGACCGGCATCGTCTCGCGCGGTGGATCGATCATGGCCAAGTGGTGCCTGGCGCATCACGAGGAGAACTTCCTCTACACCCGTTTCGACGAGATCTGCGAGATCATGAAGGCGTTCGACGTCTCGTTCTCCCTCGGTGACGGGCTGCGCCCTGGCTGCCTGGCCGACGCCAACGACGCCGCGCAGTTCGGCGAGCTGGAGACCCTGGGCGAGCTGACGCAGAAGGCCTGGGCGCACGACGTGCAGGTGATGATCGAGGGCCCCGGCCACGTCCCGCTGCAGAAGGTGAAGGAGAACGTCGACAAGGAGCTGGAAGACTGCTTCGAGGCGCCGTTCTATACCCTCGGCCCGCTGGTCACCGATATCGCCCCGGCCTACGACCACATCACCTCCGGCATCGGCGCGGCCAACATCGGCTGGTACGGCACCGCGATGCTCTGCTACGTGACGCCGAAGGAGCATCTGGGCCTGCCCAACAAGCAGGACGTGCGCGACGGCATTATCACCTACAAGATTGCGGCCCATGCGGCCGATCTCGCCAAGGGCTTTCCCGGCGCCCAGCTGCAGGACAACGCGCTGTCCAAGGCGCGCTTCGAGTTCCGCTGGGAGGACCAGTTCAACCTGGCGCTGGACCCGGAACGCGCGCGCGAATTCCACGACGAGACCCTGCCCAAGGACGCGCACAAGGTCGCCCACTTCTGCTCCATGTGCGGTCCCAACTTCTGCTCCATGAAGATTACCCAGGACGTGCGCGACTACGCCGCGGCCCAGGGCGTCTCCGAAGACGAGGCCCTGAAGAAGGGGATGCAGGAGAAGGCGGTCGAGTTCGTCAACAAGGGCGCACAGATCTACCGCGAGGTCTGAGCGACATCCTCGTCATTGCGAGGAGCGCAGCGACGAAGCAATCTGCCTCTGGCCCCACCGGACGTTGCGTCCGACCTGGCTATCGGTAGGCCGCTTGCGGCCCCAACGGCGGCCGTCGGGTGTGTTCGTGTTCGTCTGCCACGCCCCCTTCCGGGGGCTCGCCATGACGCGGCCGGGGGGCACTCTACTGCATGTGGCCGAAGCCGCCCATCAGACCGGCGCCGATGCCGAAGAGCATGCCCAGGACCATCAGGATCAGGTAGATCAGCAGCAGCACGCCAAAGATGGTGAAGTAGATGCGCAGGCGGCCGAGGGCGTACTTGATCGCCTCCGGATCGGCACTTTCGTAGGCGCGCTGGGAGGCGCCGGCGGCCTGCATCAGGACCACGCCGGCCCAGATCGGGATCCAGGCGATGATGATGCCGATGATCGACAGGGCGGTCAGCACGCCCGAGATGATCATCATCACCCCGATCAACTGCATCGAGAATTTTCCGCGAACGAGCGGCTCGATCAGTCCACGGAGGTCGGCCCCGTTGGTGGTGTCCTGTTCCATGTTCAGACTCCTTGTCGTGATGGGCGGATGGCCGGAGCATAGCAGGCCCTTTCATGGTGTGACGCATTCGTTGTTTTGGTGCGCGCCGCCCGTGCATACTCGAGCAAGTGCCAACCCGAAAAACAGGGCCACGCAAGGCTCGTGAAGCAGGGGGATGTATGAGCGATCAGGGACGACGCAGGGATGCCGGCCGCAGCGGGCCGCAGGGGAC
>SL_7KL_010_BRINEDRAFT_10000801_pt1 | contig 15151 bp, 12 predicted proteins | sample SodLak_010_BRINE_FD_10663 | JGI IMG/M metagenome (IMG submission 10663)
GAGCCGAAAGACCCGCGGGCGGGGATTGCCCGGCTGCGGCAGGGGGGTCACGCCGCCGCACTCGATGAAGCCGAAACCGAGCCCGAGCAAATGATCGGGCACCTCGCATTGCTTGTCATATCCGGCAGCGAGGCCGAGCGGGTTGGGGAAATCGAGGCCGAAAGCGGTCATGCCCAGTCGCGGATCGTCGGGCGCCGGCCTGCGCGGCGGCAGCAACGACAGCGCGCGAATCGAGGCGTGATGGGCAGTTTCCGGATCGAGGGCATGCAACGCCGGACGGGCGAGTGAAAACAGCGCCCCGATCACGCAACGCCCTCCGGAAAGACATGCCGGCCCTGCGCATCGAGGGGCAGCGGCATGACCGCGCGCACGGCGCTGAGCGGAAGCGGGCCGTAAAGGTGCGGGAACAGGTCGCCGCCACGCGAGGGCTCGTATTTCAAGGCGGGGCCGAGCGCCGGGCCGTCCACCGCGATCAGCAGGAGATCATTCTGGCCGGCGAAGTGTTTCGCCGCCGTTTCGCGCAGCTGCGAGGCCGTCGAAAAATGGATGAACCCGTCGGCGAGATCGACCGGGGCGCCGTCGAATTGCCCGGACGCCTCGGCCTGCTCCCACATCGGGCGGGGGGCGATCTTCCAGACGATGTCGGGATCGCGCGGATCGGGGGTGCCATCCTGCCGGTTCATGCCTGTCTCCGATCGCCGTTGCGCGGGTCGTCGCTCGGGATCAGGGTTATAGGCAGCCCCGTCAATGCATGCAAGCCTCGGCTGCATGGCGGGGCGGGTCAGCGGCTGATGCGGAAAATTGTCTCTGTAATGCGCGAAAAATCTTGGCGACGCGCGGAAAGCGTTTGCGCAGGGATATGTGCTTTGCTATATTTCCTAATATAAGGCGATATTCGTAAATCTTTACGCCTCCTCCGTGGGGCGGTCGGTTCTCCAGCGCCGGAGCAGATACATGCTGACCCATACCCAGATCTGGGCCGCCATCGATCGGCTGGCCGAAGCCAACGGGTTGTCCGCCTCCGGGCTCGCCCGCAGGGCCGGGCTCGACGCGACGAGCTTCAACAAATCGAAGCGTATCGCGTCCGACGGGCGCGAGCGCTGGCCGTCGAGTGAATCGATCGCCAAGGTCCTGGCCGCAACGGGCACGGATCTGCGCGGCTTCGTCGATCTCGTGGACCCGTCCGCGCCGCCGCCGCGCATGTCGGTGCCGCTGGTCGGCTGGGCGCAGGCGGGGTCGGGCGGGTTGTTCACCGAAGACGGCATGCCCGCAGGTTCCGGCTGGGAGGAGATCGCCTTTCCCGATGCCGGGCCCGACAAGCTCTTCGCGGTCGAAGTCTCCGGCGATTCCATGGAGCCGCTTTATCGCGACGGCGACATCCTGATCGTCTCCCCCGATGCGGGTATACGCCGGGGGGACAGGGTGGTGGTGCGTTTGCATAACGGTGAGGTTATGGCCAAGGAGCTGGAACGGCAGACATTGCGCAATGTGGAGCTGCGATCGCTGAATTCAGCGCATTCCAACCGTACGATTCCGGTCGCAGAGATCGCCTGGATTGCAAGGATTATGTGGGTGAGGCAATAATTTACCATTAATCAATGCGTTTATGATATATTCAATGAATATTTATTATTTTCGTTTGACTCATCACGGGTCCTCGGCGATTGTACGGACATTCGGATTGCCCAAGAGGACGAGCCATGATCGACGCGAAAACGAACACTTCGGGTAGAACGCTGACCACCGGCGACGCGGTCGCTGACAGCCCCAATCTCGCAACCTTCATTGCCGCGCTGACCGATTGTTTTGACATTCCGGCAGAGCAGCTCGAGGAAACCCTGCTTTGCTGCTCTGCCGAGAAGCTCGCGACCTTCATCGCCGGCAATCACGACAGCGCCGTGAAGCTGCGCAAGCTGCTTCAGCTCGATCCCGCCCGGATCGATGCAGCAGAGCTCGCCGTCGCGCTGTCGCAGCCTGCGGGCCATGTCTGCCGCGCCGTGTTCGAGACCCTCGACCGCATGGCACGCATCGGGATCGACCCGGAAACGGTGCTCGTGACGCGCATGCGCCATACCAAACAGTGCATTCTCGCGGCCTGGCACCGCGCCATCGATCTCGTCGCCCCTGCCGGATACATCGCGCAGGAGGAGGCCTATGATCTCGGCATCGGTTCACAGGTCTTTGCCGCCATGGCGGCGCGCTACGGCAAGACCGATATCGAGGCGCTGAGCCATGGCGAGTTTCTTGCGCTGGCCCCGCAGCTGATCGAATTCTGGCCGGTGAGCGAGGACGGGTTGAAGGCCCTGACGGACATGCTCTACGAGCTCGAAGACGTGATCGAGCTGCACAGCGACGCGCAATTCAAGGCCATGATGTCCGATGCTGCGGAGTGAGCGCGAAGGCGGCGCTCACATCCGCCAGGTCAGGCGGCGCTGGCCGAATCCGGCGCCGCGCCGACCTTCGCGGCGGTGATCACCGCCTGGGTGCGGCTGTCGACCCCGAGTTTCTGCAGGATCGCGGAGACATGCGCCTTTACCGTCGCCTCGGATACGTTGAGTTCGTAGGCGATCTGTTTGTTCAAGAGCCCTTCCGACAGCATCATCAGCACACGCACCTGCTGCGGGGTGAGGCTGGCGAGGCGCCGGGCAATGGCATCGACCGCGTCGTCCTGACCTGTTTCAGGAAGGTCCGGATCGACCCAGGTTTCGCCGGCCAGAATGGTGGCAACCGCTTCGGCGATGCGCGCACTATCGGCCGATTTCGGTATGAAACCCGCCGCGCCGAAAGACATCGCGCGACGGACATTGGCGGCATCCTCGCTGGCCGAGACGATCGCCACGGGAATCGCGGGATGCTGCGCGCGCAGATAGATCAGGCCGGAGAAGCCCTGCGCGCCCGGCATGGCGAGATCGAGCAGGATCAGATCTGCCGCGTCATCCTCGCGCAATGCCTTTATCAGATCATCGAGGTCACCGGCTTCGCGAATCCGCGCCTGCGGCAGGGCGAGGCCGAGCGCCTGGCGCAACGCGCCGCGAAACAGCGGATGATCATCCGCAATGATGATGGTTGTTTCCCCATCCAATGCCATTATCCCCCCGGATAAAACTGTTCTTTTGCTCTGTTCCCGCATTCTCTGCCTTTTTCCGTGAAATGCAACTTTGGTGTGAGAAGCAATTCTATTGCAATGCAGCAATTATCGCGTGTTGCAGGTTACAGCCACGTACCGATCATTAACCTGTGATCGGGATAATGCCTCTTTCTCGCAGCCTCTCCGGGAACGATAGTCTTGTCTGATCATGCTTCCATCTGTCGCGCCTGCCGCGACGGCACTGCCTTTGCGACACCTTTTTCCATGGCCTTCCAGCCGATTGTCGATCGCGCCGGCGGCGCCGTCTTCGCCTACGAGGCATTGGTGCGCGGCCCCGCCGGGGAGGGCGCGGGCAGCGTGCTCGGGACGGTCGACGATACCAACCGCTATGCCTTCGACCAGGCCGCGCGGGTGAGAGCGCTGGAACTCGCGGCACAGCTCGACCTGCCCCGCAAGGCAACGAATCTCTCGATCAATTTCCTGCCCAACGCCGTCTACCGCCCGGAAGCCTGCATCCGCACCACGCTGGAGACGGCGTCGCGCGTCGACTACCCGATCGATGCCATCATCTTCGAGCTGACCGAGGGTGAGGCCGTGGCCGATGCCGGGCATCTGACGCGGATCGTCGAGAGCTATCGCAAGATGGGCTTCAAGACCGCCATCGACGATTTTGGCGCCGGCTATTCCGGCCTCAACCTGCTCGCCCGCTTCCAGCCGGATATCGTCAAGCTCGATATGGAACTCGTGCGCGACATCGACCGTGAGAGGGTCAAGCGCGTCATCGTCGCGGGAATCATGCGCATCTGCGATGATCTCGGCATCACCGTCATCGGTGAGGGCGTCGAGACGGCGGGCGAGAGCGCGGCTTTGTGCGATCTCGGCATCGCGCTGCAACAGGGCTACCTCTTCGCCCGCCCCGGCTTCGAGAGCCTGCCCGATCCGGTCATGCCGGCGGAACCGGCCTGCGCCTGATGCTCCACGGCAGCTGGCTCTCGCGCAACCATCCCTTTCGGCAATCTCGATCACGCATGGTGTTCGCAGGCATTATTGTGCCATGCCGATCCCCCCAAAATCGGCGGGCGGATCCGCGCGGTCGGTAACGCGCCCGATCCCTTTCCCGAAGTGCAATTTAAAATAATAATTCTGTACGATTGAATATCTGAGGAAGTGTGATAACAGCGACCCCCGTCAGGGGTCGTCATGCTTTTTCAGTCCCAGATTTTCTTGCTCGCCTTCCTGCCGCTGGTCCTCGGGGCGTTCTTTTTGCTGCGCAGGCGACATGTGCCGCGTGAGTGGATGCTGGTCGTCGCTTCGGCGGTGTTCTACGGCTTCTGGGATGCGCGCTTCCTGCCGCTCATCTTCGGGCAAACGCTGCTGACATGGCTTCTCGTCCGCTGGCTGCGATCCGATTCCCCGCTTCTCCTGCCGCTTGGGGTCGGCGGCAATCTCGCCATACTGGGGCTGTTCAAATATGCGGATTTTCTGGTCACCTCGGTGGAGGCGATGCTTGATCTGGCCCTGCCGCGAACGGGACTGATCCTGCCGATCGGTATCAGCTTCTACACCTTCCAGATCGTCTCATATCTGGTTGATCGGCGTGCCGGTCGCGCTCCCGTCTACGGCATGCGCCGCTTCGTGCTTTACGTTACGTTCTTCCCGCAACTCGTTGCCGGTCCGATCGTGCGGCATGATGAGTTCATACCGCAGCTGTCGCAGGATCCGGCTCGCGCGGGGGTGCGGGAACGCATCGGGCGTGGAGCGGTGCTGTTCGCCGCCGGGCTGGTCAAGAAAGTCTTCCTTGCAGACGCCCTCGCACCCCATGCCGATTCCGCTTTTGCCGTGGCCGCATCGGCTGACGCATTTCCGGGGCTCGGCACTGCCTGGAGCGGATCGCTGGCTTTCGCGTTTCAGTTGTTCTTTGACTTCGCTGCATATTCCGAAATGGCACTCGGTCTCGCACTGATGATGGGTATCGTTCTGCCGATCAATTTCGATATCCCCTATTGCGCCCGCAATCTGCAGGAATTCTGGCGAAGATGGCACATGACCCTGTCACGCTTTCTGCGTGATTACGTCTACATTCCGCTCGGAGGCAGCCGACAGGGGGCTCTGCGCACCATTGTCGCAGTCATGATTACCATGGGCCTGTGCGGCATCTGGCACGGGGCGGGCTGGAGCTTCCTCATCTGGGGGTTGATGCATGGCGTCGGCCTGCTGGCCTGCCGTGCGTGGGGCATGCAGCGCCGACGGCTTCCGTTCCCCGCGGCCTGGGCGGTCACCATGCTGTTCGTACTTTGCGGCTGGGTCCTGTTTCGCGCGCCGGAACTTGCGGATGCGATGGCCATGTTCGCGGGTATGGCCGGACTGGGCGGCTTCGATGCCGGTGAGGGCTGGGCCCTGCTCGCATTCGCCGCCGTCATCTCCGTCGTACCTCATTTCAGCGCCCGCTGGCTGCTTCAGCGCCTGCAACCGAGCCTCCCGGTCGCCCTCGTGTCCGGGGCCGCGCTCCTCGCAGCGGTGATCGTGATCGGCGAGAGCGGCCCCGAGCCCTTCATCTACTTCCAGTTCTGAGGTTGAGCATGCAGGAACAATGCAGCGAGGAGAAATGGCGGCGTTTCGGCCGCTGCCTGATCACGACTTTGCTCGCCGGAGCTTCCGTGATCGCCGGCATTCTCCTCATGCTCGATCCTTACGGCATATCGCCCGTCAGCTGGTCCAAACCGCGTCCGCTGATGGATATCAATGCGCGCTACATGTATCCGCAGGTCATCCGCCATGGCGATCATGACAGTCTGGTCGTGGGGACTTCGATCAGCCGCCTGATGCATCCGCGCGATCTGAACGAAACCTTCGGCGGGCGCTTTGCCAATCTCGCCATGAATGGCGCGACCGCCTGGGAGCAGATCAATGTGATCCGGGCATTCCAGAATATCCGGGGCGCGCCGCAGACGCTGATTGTCGGGCTGGATCACACATGGTGTGCCGCAGATGCCGATGAGGCGACGGTCACGGAGCGCGACTGGCCGGCATGGCTCTGGGAAGGCTCCGGCCCGTCACGCCTCGTCCACACTATCAACCTGCCCACCCTCGAGATTGCCGTTCGCCAGATCGGCCAGGTCATCGGTATCGAAAAGCCCCGCTTCGATTCCGATGGCTGGGGGGCCTACACGCCCGACGAATCCCTGTGGGATGAGGCCGAAATCCATCAAACCCTTTGGGGCGGAAGTGAGCCTGTCATCAAGCCTGTTGATCCGCCGTATCAACCAGAGCCGCAGGAGCGCGAGCAATGGCGATTTCCCGCCCTGCCATGGCTCGATGAGACCCTCGCCGAATTGCCGCGGGACAGCCGGTTGGCGCTTGTTTTCATGCCGGTCCATATCACGGCCCAGCCGCGACCCGGCAGCGCCGCCGCCGCTCGCGAAGCAGCCTGCAAGGCGGATGTCGCGGCAATCGCCGACCGTCATGGCGCGGCCTATGTCGATTTCCGGGTTCATTCGCCGGTGACGCGCGACGACACGATGTGGTGGAACCGTTATTACTGGCGTCAGCATTACGGCCCCCACCTCATCCGGAAGATGGCCGATCGAACCGCGAGCGCATGGCGGGAAACGGCTTCCGTCGAATGACGCGCTATGGGCGCGGATCACTGAGCGGGTGCATCTCGCGTTCGCCCTTTTCCAGAATACCGAGCAGGCTGTCGATGGTGTCGGCCTGCGCGGCGGGTTTGTCCCAGCGGATGCGGTGGATGCGCGGAAAGCGCATGGCGATGCCGGATTTGTGACGCGGCGAGCGTTGCAGCCCCTCGAAGGCGATCTCGAGCACGAGCCCCTCATCGGCCCCGTGGGCGACTTCGCGCACCGGACCGTAGCGCGCCCGGGTATGAGCGCGGACATATCGATCGAGCTGGCCGAGTTCGGCATCGGTGAAGCCGAAATAGGCCTTGCCGACAGGCACGATGCGCCAGCCTTCCGGCTCCTCGCGCCAGACGCCGAAGGTGAAATCCGAATAATAGGACGAGCGTTTGCCATGGCCGCGCTGGGCATACATCAGCACGGCATCGACGAGATGGGGATCGCGCTTCCATTTGAACCATTGCCCCTTGGGGCGCCCCGGCAGATAGGGGCTGTCGGCGCGCTTGAGCATCAGCCCCTCGACCGCGCCCGCATCCGCCCCCGCGCCGGCCTCCTGCGGAGCGATGCGCGCGGCGGCGAGCGCCTCACGGTCGGCGAAGTGGACGAGCGGCGAGACGTCGATGCGCGCACAGGCCCAGCCCGCCGCCGCCGCCTCCAGCGCGGCGCGGCGCTCGATGAAGGGCAGCGGGCGCAGATCCTCGCTGCCGCGCGCGAGCAGATCATAGGCGCGGATATGGGCGGGATAATCCGTCATCAGCTTGCGCGAGACGCTCTTGCGGTTGAGCCGTTGCTGCAGGACGTTGAAGCTCTGCACGCGCCCCTCGCGCAGCACCAGCAACTCGCCGTCGATCACGGTCTCTTCCGGCAGGATTTCGAGCAGATCGGGAAAGGCGGGCGAGATATCCTCGCCGGTGCGCGAATAGATCCGCCGCACCAGCCGCCCCTCCCCGTCGCGGGCGCAGGCCGCCTGGACGCGGATGCCGTCCCATTTCCATTCCGCGATGAAAGCCGCCGGATCGAGCCCCGCGAGATCGCTCTCGTCGAGCGGATGGGCCAGCATGGGCGGGCGGAAGGGGACGGGATCGCGGCTCTGCGGGCGCTCGCCCGTGCCCTGCGCCCAGGCGAAGAGCGCTTCATAAGGCGGCTCCAGCCCGTGCCAGACCTCCTCGATGTCATCCGGCGCGAGCGGGCCGAGCTCGGCCAGCGCGACCTTGGCGAGGCGCGCCGAGACGCCGACGCGCAGGGAGCCGGTGATCAGCTTGAGCAGCGCCCAGCGCCCGTTCTCGTCGAGCCTGTCGAGCCAGCCGGCAAGCAGGGCGGGCAGGCGCGCCTTGCCGGCCTCCGAGAGGCCCGCCACCACTTCCGACAGGCTCGGCGCCGGCATGTCCGGCACGGCCTCATCCGGCTGCGGCCAGAGCAGGGCCACCGTCTCGGCCAGATCGCCGACGTAATTGTAGGACATCTCGAACAGCACGGGATCGACCCGCTCCGCGATCAGCGCGCGTATGAGCCCGGCCTTGGCCTCGCGGAATGCGAGACCGCCGGTCAGCGCCGCGAGCGCATAGCCGCGTTCCGGATCGGGCCGGCGCGCGAAATGATCGGCGAGCAGGCGGATCTTGGCATTGCGCCCCGATTCGAAGGCGAGCCGGTCGAGCAGGGCGGCGAATTCCTGCATCACCGAGCCCCCTTGCGAAGCGTTGTCATCCGCACGCTCATGATTGCGCCTCCTCCTCGCCATAGCCGAGCAGGTTGAGCGGGCGCGCCGCGATCCCCGCACCGGCGCACCAATGCGCCAGCGCATCCGCCTCACCATGGGTGAGCCAGACCTCGCCGGCGCCGGTCTCGCGGATGGTGGCGATCAGATCGTCCCAATCGGCATGATCGGAGACGACGAGCGGCAGCTCGACNCCCTTCTGGCGNGCGCGGGCGCGCACCCGCATCCAGCCGCTGGCGAAACAGGCGATCGGATCGGGGAACTTGCGCGACCAGCGATCCTGCATGGCCGAGGGCGGACAGATGACGATCTCGCCGGCCAGCGTTTCGCGATCAGCCGCCGCGACCTTGCGCAGGGGCCCGAGATCGATGCCCTGCGAGACGTAATAATCGCTGAGTTTTTCCAGCGCCCCGTGCAGCCAGATCGGGCGGTCATAGCCCTCCCGGCGCAACAGCGCGATCATGCGCTGCGCCTTGCCGAGCGCATAGGCCCCCACGAGATGGGCGCGGTCGGGAAACAGTTGCGTCGAGGCGATCAGCTTGGCGATCTCATCGCGAATCGGGGGATGCCGGAAGACGGGCAGGCCGAAGGTCGCCTCGCTGATGAAGACATCGCAGGGCACGCATTCGAAAGCGGCGCAGGTCGGATCCTCGCCGCGTTTGTAATCGCCGGTCACGACGAGGCGCAATCCGCCGCGCTCGATCACGATCTGGGCCGAGCCCAGGACATGGCCGGCGGGGATGAAGCGCACGCTCACATCGCCGATGCGGATCGCCTCGCCACAGGCCGCAACCTGCGTCGTCTGCGCATGCGTCTCGCCATAGCGCAAAGCCATGATGTCGAGGGTCTGGCGGGTCGCGAGCACATGATCATGGCCGGGCCGGGCGTGATCGGCATGGCCGTGGGTGACCAGCGCGCGCGATACCGGGCGCAGCGGATCAATGTGAAAATCCCCCGCCGGGCAATACAGCCCCTGCGGCGTCAATGTAAGAAGTTCCTCGGCACGCGGCGTCATGATGTGCTTTATAGCGCAGGGGGTGGCGCAGGACAGGTTCGTTCATCGCTGCAAGCGGGTTCTGGCATTCGCGCGGTTGCCTCGCAGGCCTGTGGTGTCCACGTTAAGGCGGGAAATTTCCGGAGCTGATCTCATATGAACAAGCCGCTCGATCTCGATTCCATCGCCACGATGAAGTTCGGTGTGGGGCAGAGCGTCCCGCGCAAGGAGGATCCCGTGCTGGTGCGCGGTGAGGGCTCCTATTCCGACGATGTCAATCTCGACGGACAGCGCTATGCCGCCCTCGTGCGCAGCCAGTATCCGCATGGCACGATCCGCAGCATCGATGCCGGCGCGGCTCTCGAGATGGAGGGCGTCGTCGCGGTGATCACCGGGCAGGATCTCGCAGATGCAGGCTACGGCCCGATCGTCTCGACGCTGGGCTTCAAGAATCGTGACGGCTCGCCGATGAACAACGTCGCACGCGCCGCCTTCGCCACCGACAAGGTGCGCTATATCGGCGATCCCATCGCCATGGTCGTGGCGAATACGCCGGAACAGGCGCGCGATGCGGTTGAGGCGGTCGAAGTCGATATCGATCCCATCGATGCCGTGGTCGAACCCTCGCAGGCGATGAACCCCGATGCGCCGCAGATCTATGACGACATTCCGCAAAACCGCGTCGTCGATTTCCATTTCGGTGATGCGGATGCGGTGGGCAAGGCGTTCAGTGACGCCGCACACGTCACCCGGCTCCCGATCGTCTCCAACCGCGTCATCGTGGCCGCAATGGAGCCGCGTTCGGCGATCGCGGAATATGATGAGAACGGCGGGCGCTGGACCATGCATATGGGCAGCCAGGGCGTGTTCGGCATGCGCGCGCTGCTCGCCAAGCAGGTGCTGGGGGTCGAGACCGACAAGCTGCGCATCCGCACGCGCCATGTCGGCGGTTCGTTCGGGATGAAATCGGCGGTCTATCCGGAATATGTCGGCCTGCTGCACGCCGCGCGCGCGCTCGGACGCCCGGTGAAATGGACCGATACGCGCTCGGAGAGCTTCGTCTCCGACACGCATGGCCGCGCCATCGAGCTGGAGGCTTCGCTGGCGCTCGACGAGAAGGGGCGGTTTCTGGCGGTGAAGCTCGAGGGTTTTGCCGATATGGGCGCCTATCTCTGCCATGTCTCGCCGATGTTCTCGACGCTCAACCTCGCCAAGAACGTGGTCAGCGTCTATCGCACCAAACTCGTCGAGGTGGATGTCGCGGCGGTGCTCACCAATACTTCGCCGATGGGTCCCTATCGCGGGGCCGGGCGCCCGGATGCGAATTACGTCATGGAGCGGCTGATCGATACGGCTGCCGCCGAGATGGGGATCGACCGCGTCACCCTGCGTCGGCGCAACCATATCAAGCCTTCGCAGATGCCCTATGCGACGCCGGCGGAGACGCTCTATGACAGCGGCGAGTTCACCGCCCTGCTCGACAAGGCGCTGGAAGCCGGCGACTGGAAGGGTTTTCGCAAGCGCCGGCGCGCGAGCGAGAAGCGCGGCATGCTGCGCGGCATCGGCATCGGCCAGTATCTCGAGGTCACGGCACCGCCGGTCAACGAGATGGGCGGCATCCGCTTCGAGAAGGACGGATCGGTGACGATCATCACCGGCACGCTCGATTACGGCCAGGGCCACGCCTCCGCCTTCGCCCAGGTGCTGACCAGCCGGCTCGGCGTGCCCTTCGACAAGATCAGCCTGCTCCAGGGCGACAGCGACGAGCTGATCGCCGGCGGCGGCACCGGCGGGTCGAAATCGATCATGGCCAGCGGCGCCGCCATCCTCGAGGCAAGCGACAAGGTCATCGAGAAGGGCCGCGCCATCGCCGCCCATGTGCTCGAAGCGGCTGCTGCCGATATCGAATTTGCCGATGGCGGCTTCGCCATTGTCGGCACCGACCGCACGATCGGCATCATGGAACTCGCCGCGAAGCTGCGCGAGGGCATGGCGCTCCCCGAGGACGTGCCCGACAGCCTCGATGTCAGCCATGTGCATGAGAGCGCGCCCTCGGCCTATCCCAATGGTTGCCATGTGGCCGAGATCGAGATCGATCCGGAGACCGGGATGGTGCGCATCGACCGCTATGTCGCGGTCAATGATTTCGGCACCATCGTCAATCCGATGCTGGTCACGGGCCAGCTGCATGGCGGGATCGTGCAGGGATTCGGCCAGGCGGTGATGGAGCGCGTCGTCTATGACGAGAGCGGCCAGTTCGTCACCGGCTCCTTCATGGATTATGCCCTGCCGCGCGCCGAGGACGTGCCGTTCTTCGATTTCGACAGCCATCCCGTACCGGCCACCACCAACCTGCTCGGGGCCAAGGGCTGCGGCGAGGCGGGCTGCGCGGGTTCGCTGCCGGCGATCATGAACGCCATCGTCGATGCCGTTCGTCCGCTCGGGATCGACCATGTGAACATGCCGGCGACGCCGCAGGTTCTGTGGAAGCTGATCCGCGATGCCCGCGCGGCGCAGGCGGGCTGATCGCGTATCGCGCAATGCTCCCGGAAGTGTTGGCGCGTTCGGCGGTGCGGTGTAAGCTGTTTGGGCATTTCGCTTTTTCGCTTGCAGGGTATCGGCACGGATCATGGCCAATGAAAACGACGCTTCCCGCGCCAGCGCCGCGCGGGCCCAGACGCTGAGCGATCTCAACGAGCGTTCGCGCGAGATTTTCCGGCAGATCGTCGAGAATTATCTCGCCTCGGGCGAACCGCTCGGCTCGCGCAACATCTCGCGGCTGCTCTCGGTCTCGCTCTCGCCGGCGAGCGTGCGCAACGTCATGGCGGATCTCGAACATGCCGGGCTGATCTACGCCCCGCATACCAGCGCCGGGCGCCTGCCCACGGAGAGCGGCCTGCGCTTCTTCGTCGATGCCATGCTCGAGATCGGCGATCTCGACCGGGCGGAGCGCGAGCGCATCGAGGTCGAGATGCGGGCCGCGGCGATGGAGCAGAATTTCGAGGGTGCGCTCGCCCAGGCTTCCGCCATGCTCTCGGGCCTGTCGCGCGGGGCGGGCGTGGTGGCGACGACGAAGCAGGATGCGCCGCTCAAGCATATCGAATTCGTGCGCCTCGATCCGGCGCGCGCCCTCGTCGTCCTCGTCTCGGAGGATGGCTCGGTGGAAAACCGCCTGCTCGATCTGCCGCCCGGCCTGCCGGCCTCGGCGCTGGTGGAGGCGGGCAATTTCCTCAATGCCCGCATTCGCGGCAAGACTTTGGGCGATATCAAGCATGAAGCCCAGGCCATGCGCGAGACCATGGAGCAGGAGCTCGATGCGCTCACCGCCCGGCTGATCGAGGCCGGCGTCGCCATGCCGGCCCAGAGCGGCGAGGCGCGCCACCTGATCGTGCGCGGCCAGGCCAATCTGCTGGAGGATCTGAAGGCGATCGAGGATCTCGAACGCATCCGCCTTCTCTTCGATGATCTGGAAACCCAGACCGATGTCGTCGAGCTGCTCACCCGCACCGAACACGGTGAGGGCGTGCGCATCTTCATCGGCTCCGAGAACAAGCTGTTCTCGCTCTCCGGCTCCTCGCTGATCGCAGCCCCCTTCCACGACCCGCAACAGAAACTCGTCGGCGTCCTCGGCGTCATCGGCCCGACCCGCCTGAACTACGCCCGGATCGTCCCCATGGTCGACTACACCGCCCGCGTCCTCTCGCGCATCATCAAGGAAGGGCGATAAGAGAGCTGACGGCAGGGATCGGGGCTGCCGTGACGCTCACCCGGCATGCGGCGTGATCTCACGCAGTTCGCCGGCGCGGGTCTGGTCGCGGATCAGGTCGAACCGGGCCAGCGCCTCGGCGACATCGACCAGTTCCAGCCGGTCGAACCGGATCTCACCCCATTGCGCCCGCGCGATCCGCACCGAGAGGATATGGACGTCGCGCGTGCCGCCCGTGGCCGGATCGGGGCGTTGCGTATAGCCGCCGAGCGTCACTTCCCCAAGGGTCGGGAGGCTGGCGAAGGCCTCGCCGGCGATTCGGAACAGGCTGGCATGGGCGAGATAGGAGAAATCCCGGCGCTTCTGCGTGGCGTTGCGCTTCTTCTCGCGCACCGACAGGCCGCGCGCGGCCACCTCCCATTCGGTATCGGGAATCGCGTCGCTCTCGGGCAGATCGACGTCGAGGGCCAGCGTGCCCAGATCATTGCCGAAATCGAAACAGACTTCGGTCGGGCGCGCCCAGGCGATGGTCGAGAGGCGACTCGATATCTGGGCTGCCATCGCTTCCGCCTCGCCCTCATGCAGAGCCTTGTTGAGCGCTTCCAGCTCGGCCAGCATCGCGGCATAAGCCTCCGATTCGGTCTGCCAGGCGGCAAGGGCCTGCTCATGGCGCGCCTGCGCCGTGGCATTCTCGGCCTCGATCCGCTGCCTTTGCAGGAACAGCTTGTCCCAGAAGCCGACCTCCCGCATGACCGGCTCTTGCGGGCGCACCGGCGGCGGCTCGGCGGGGTGGTAGGGCTCGAAGAGCGGCGCGGGCGTGTCGAGATGGATGCCGAGACAGGCATGCAGCTCTTCGTTGCGCGTCGCTGCCCAGGCTTCGAGACGTTCGCGCAGCGCATCCGCGTGGGCGCTGCGCACCTTGCGTACCAGAGTGGGCGGAAGCGGTGAGCCGTCCTCGAAGTGAAGACTGAGCTTGCCCTCGCTGTCGAGCCGCAGCACGATGTCTTCGAGGTTTTCGGATTCCGACGCCGCATTCGCCCTGCCACGGCCCGCGCCACCCGTTCCCGGCCCCGAAGACAGTTTCTGCCGAAAGGCAATCCCCGTTCCCGGAATGCCGATATGGCTGTGGGCGCCGCGCCGACCGAGCGAGACCGAGGCCCCGCGCGGGCCGACGCTGAGGCCGAGGCCACTCTTCGACACGTTCAGCCGGACACCCGGCATCAGCTTGACCCGACGCTGGAACCTAAACGCCATTCCCGCCCTCCTTGCTGTCCTGTTCACGCCGGCGCTGAAGCGCGTCGCTGAATGCCGAGGCGAGGATTCCCGCCGGCATGGCGATCAGGCCGACGCCGGTGATCGCCGTCAGCGTGGCGAAGACCCGGCCCATTGGCGTGATCGGCACAACATCGCCATAGCCCACCGTCGTCAGCGTCGCCACCGCCCACCACATTGCCCTCGGAATCGAGCCGAAGGCATCGGGCTGCAACCCGCCCTCCAGAAGATACAAGGCCGAAGCCGAGACGATCAGCAGCGCAACGGCGATCGCGAGGCTGACGCCGAGCTCGTAGCGCCGCGCACCAACCGCCTCCCCGATGGTACGAAAGGCCTCGGCGAAACGCCCCAGCTTTGCCACCCGCAACAGGCGCGCAAGGCGCAAAAGCCGCAGGATCGCGCCCTCGAAGCCTACGAGCGAGATCGCCATGGTGATGATCACGAAGAGATCGAGCAGCGCCATCGGGCGGCGCGCATAGGTGAGACGCGAGGAAAAGCGGGGATTCTCGACGCAGACCCACAGGCGCGCGGCATATTCCACGGCGAAAACCGCCAGAATCAGCAGTTCGAGCCCGTAGAACAGGGTGGAATAGCCCTCATGCAGCGCCGGCTCCGTCTCGATCACGACGAGAAGCAGCGAGAACAGGATGAGCCAGATGATCGCCCGGTTGAGCGGGGAGAGGCCGGGCTCAGGCCACAGATCAGGATCGAGGGCGCCTGCCAGCACCCGACGCAATCGGCTCGT
>SL_7KL_010_BRINEDRAFT_10000804_pt1 | contig 15131 bp, 11 predicted proteins | sample SodLak_010_BRINE_FD_10663 | JGI IMG/M metagenome (IMG submission 10663)
AACGTCGAGAATCTTCTTCTGGAGCAGCTTCGGTCGATACGCGAAGAGATTGGCGGGCTGCAGACAGGGCTGAAATCGCTTGAAACCCGCATGGATGAGCGGTTCACCGATCTTGAGACAGAGTTGCACGGCCAGCGTGCAATCCTGATCGGCTTCGGTTCATATATCCATGCCATCGATTCACGGGTCGAGAAGCTCGAAGAGAGATTGGGGGTCTGAGATGGGTTTTGACTGGAACCGCGCGATCAAATACACGCTGATGACCGATTTCATCAAAGGCTTCGGTCTGGGGATGCGCTATTTCGTGGCGCCCAAACCGACCGTCAACTATCCGCATGAAAAAGGGCCGCTCTCGCCCCGGTTCCGGGGGGAACACGCGCTGCGCCGTTATCCCAATGGCGAGGAACGCTGCATTGCCTGCAAACTATGCGAGGCGATCTGCCCCGCGCAGGCCATCACCATCGATGCCGAACCGCGCGAGGACGGATCCCGCCGGACCACGCGCTACGATATCGACATGACCAAATGCATCTATTGCGGCTTCTGTCAGGAAGCCTGCCCCGTGGATGCGATTGTCGAAGGCCCGAATTTCGAATTCGCGACCGAAACACGCGAAGAGCTGTTCTACGACAAGGAAAAACTGCTGGAAAACGGCGAACGCTGGGAAGCAGAGATCGCCCGCAATCTTGAGATTGACGCGCCCTACCGTTAAGGGGGCGCGAGCATGTGGACGACAGGGGCGCGCAAGCCGTCCGCGACAGAGAGGACCCGAGGGACATGGGGATCGCCGATATCACATTCTACGCCTTTGCCGTAACGCTGCTGGGCGCGGCGTTTCTGGTCACGATCTCGCGCAACCCGGTGCATTCGGTGCTGTGGCTGATTCTGTCTTTCGTTTCGGCGGCGGGGATGTTCGTGCTTCTGGGGGCCGAATTCATCGCGATGCTGCTGATCATCGTCTATGTCGGCGCGGTCGCGGTGCTGTTCCTGTTCGTGGTGATGATGCTGGATGTCGATTTTGCAGCACTCAAGGGCGAAATGGCGCGCTATTTCCCCATCGCCGCGATTGTGGGTGTGGTGCTTCTGATGCAGATGGCGCTGCTGCTCGGGTCCTGGCAAGAGGCCGAGGGCGCGCTGGCGCTGCGTCAGGCCCCCACGCCCGATCTGGACGATATGCATAACACCAAGGCGCTGGGGATGATCCTCTATGACCAGTATTTCCTGCTGTTTCAGGTCGCCGGGCTGATCCTGCTGGTCGCGATGATCGGGGCCATCGTGCTGACGCTGCGCCACCGCAAGGATATCAAGCGTCAGGATGTGGTCGCGCAGATGCACCGTGACCCGGCCAAGGCGATGGAACTGAAGGACGTGAAACCCGGGCAGGGCCTCGGCTGAAGCCGAGGTTACGCGCGACAAGGAAAGCGGGCGGCAACAGCCCGCGCCCCGGAACGAGAACGAGGGAACCGGAATGGTTGGACTGGAACATTACCTGACAGTCGCCGCGGCGCTGTTCGTCATCGGCATTTTCGGGATATTCCTGAACCGCAAGAACATCATCATCATCCTGATGTCGATCGAGCTGATGCTGTTGTCGGTCAATATCAATCTGGTGGCGTTCTCGAGCTTCCTCAACGATCTGGTGGGGCAGGTGTTTACCATGTTCATCCTGACCGTGGCCGCTGCCGAGGCTGCGATCGGGCTGGCCATTCTGGTCTGTTTCTTCCGCAACCGGGGCACGATTGATGTCGAAGACGTCAATGTGATGAAAGGCTGAGGCAATGGCAGTAACGGTTCTTCTGGCCCCGCTGATTGGCGCGATCATCGCAGGTCTGTTCTGGCGCGTGATCGGGGAACGGCCCGCGCAGATCGTGGCAACGGCGCTTCTGTTCCTGTCGGCCCTGTTGTCCTGGGTGATCTTTCTGACCCATGATGGCAGCGTGCAACAGATCACGCTGATGCGCTGGATCGACAGCGGCACGCTGGTGGGCGACTGGGCGATCCGTCTGGACCGCCTGACCGCCGTAATGCTGATCGTCATCACGACCGTCTCGGCGCTCGTGCATCTCTATAGCTTCGGCTACATGGCGCATGACGAGAATTTCCGCGAGGATGAAAGCTACCGCCCGCGTTTCTTTGCCTATCTGTCGCTGTTCACCTTTGCGATGCTGATGCTGGTGACGGCAGACAACCTGGTGCAGCTGTTCTTCGGCTGGGAAGGGGTTGGGCTGGCCTCCTATCTGCTGATCGGCTTCTATTTTCGCAAGCAAAGCGCCGGGGCGGCGGCGATGAAGGCATTCATCGTCAACCGTGTTGGCGATATGGGGCTGATCCTTGCGCTGATGGTGATCTATTTCCTCGTCGACTCGATCCAGTATGACGATGTGTTCGCCGCCGCACCCCAATTGGCCGAAACCAGCGTGCGGTTCCTCTGGACCGACTGGAATGCCGCGAACCTGATCGCGTTCCTGTTGTTCGTGGGCGCGATGGGCAAATCGGCGCAACTGTTCCTGCACACCTGGCTGCCCGACGCGATGGAGGGGCCGACCCCGGTTTCTGCGCTGATCCACGCCGCCACGATGGTCACGGCCGGGGTGTTTCTGGTCGCGCGCATGTCGCCGGTCATGGAATACGCCGAAACCGCGATGGCCTTTGTGGTGTTGATCGGGGCGTTCACTGCGTTTTTTGCCGCGACCGTGGGTCTGGTGCAGAACGACATCAAGCGCGTCATCGCCTATTCGACATGTTCGCAACTGGGCTTCATGTTCGTGGCCGCAGGCGTGGGCGTCTATTCGGTCGCCATGTTCCACCTGCTGACACATGCGTTTTTCAAGGCGATGCTGTTTCTGGGCGCAGGCTCGGTCATTCACGGGATGCACCATGAACAGGACATGCGGAATTATGGCGGGCTGAAGGACAAGATGCCCTATACCTTCTGGGCCATGCTGATCGGTACGCTGGCGATTACCGGGGTGGGGATACCGCTTCTCTATATCGGGTTCCCTGTGGGGCTGGCAGGCTTCGTGTCCAAGGATGCGATCATCGAGAGTGTCTATGCGTCCGGCACCACCTATGCGTTCTGGATGCTGGTCTTTGCCGCGCTGATGACCAGCTTCTATAGCTGGCGGCTGATGTTCCTGACCTTCTGGGGCGCGCCGCGCGGCGACAAGCACACGCATGAACACGCACATGAAAGCCCGCAGACCATGCTGATCCCGCTGGCGGTTCTGGCCGTGGGCTCGGTGCTGGCCGGGATGGTGTTTTACGGGCCGTTCTTTGGCTCGACCGATCAGGTGCGCGAGTATTTCGGCGCCGCGATCTTCATGGCCGAGGACAACAATCTGGTGTCCGAGGCGCATTATGTGCCCATCTGGGTCGTGCTGTCGCCCTTTGTCGCCATGCTTCTGGGGCTGGGGCTGGCCTATCAGTTCTATATCCGCGACACATCTCTGCCAGGGCGGCTGGCCGAGACATTCCCGGGCGCCTATCAGTTCCTGCTGAACAAGTGGTATTTCGATGAGATCTACGAGTTTCTGTTCGTGCGCCCATCGAAATTTCTGGGCCGTTTCCTGTGGAAGAAGGGTGACGGTGCGGTGATTGACGGGGGCATCAACGGGCTCGCCATGGGTGTCGTGCCGTTCTTCACCAGGCTGGCCGGGCGTGCGCAGTCGGGCTTTATCTACCACTATGCGACCGCCATGGTGATCGGGATCGTGCTGATCGTCACATTCGTCACACTGGCCGGAGGGTCCAACTGATGCTGAACCTTCTGTCCATCATCACCTTTACTCCGGCCATCGCGGCGCTGATCCTTGCGATCTTTCTGCGGGGCGAGGATGAGGCCGCGCAGGCCAATGCCAAATGGGTGGCACTGGCGGCGACCATGGCGACCTTCGCGGCCTCGCTGATCATGCTGTTCGGGTTCGACCCGCAGGATACGGGCTTTCAGTTCGTCGAGGAACATGACTGGATCATGGGCTTCACCTACAAGATGGGGGTGGATGGCATCTCGATCCTGTTCGTGATGCTGACCACTGCACTCATGCCCATCACCATCGGCGCGTGCTGGAACGTGAAGCACCGCGTCAAGGAGTACATGATCGCGTTTCTGGTGCTGGAAACGCTGATGATCGGCGTGTTCACCGCGCTCGATCTGGTGCTGTTCTACCTGTTCTTCGAGGCCGGGCTGATCCCGATGTTCCTGATCATCGGCATCTGGGGCGGCAAGGACCGGATCTACGCCGCGTTCAAGTTCTTCCTCTATACGTTCCTCGGCTCGGTCCTGATGCTGGTCGCGATGATCGCGATGTATGTGGATGCCGGCACGACCGACATCCCCACGCTGCTGCAACATCAGTTCAGCACCGAGACCATCAGCCTTGCAGGTTGGCAGATCGTGGGCGGGTTGCAATCGCTGCTGTTCCTGGCCTTCTTCGCCAGTTTCGCGGTCAAGATGCCGATGTGGCCGGTGCATACCTGGCTGCCGGATGCCCACGTTCAGGCCCCCACGGCAGGCTCGGTCATTCTGGCGGCTGTGCTGCTGAAGATGGGGGGCTACGGGTTCCTGCGGTTTTCGCTGCCGATGTTCCCGGTGGCCAGCGACATCTTCGCGCCACTGGTGCTGTGGCTGTCGGCCATTGCCATCGTCTACACCAGCCTTGTCGCGCTGATGCAGGACGACATGAAGAAGCTGATCGCCTATTCCTCGGTCGCGCATATGGGCTTTGTGACCATGGGCATCTTTGCGGCGAACCAGCAGGGGCTGGATGGCGCGATCTTCCAGATGATCAGCCACGGCTTCATCTCTGGCGCGCTCTTCCTTGCCGTCGGCGTGATCTATGACCGGATGCACACGCGCGAGATTGCGGCCTATGGCGGGTTGATCAACAGGATGCCGGTCTATGCCGCGATCTTCCTTTTGTTCACCATGGCCAATGTCGGCCTGCCGGGCACATCGGGCTTTGTCGGTGAATTCCTGACCTTCCTGGGTGTGTTCCAGGTCAATACCTGGGTCGCGTTCTTTGCGGCAACCGGCGTGATCCTGTCGGCGGGCTATGCGTTGTGGCTGTTCCGCCGCGTGGTGATGGGGGAACTCATCAAGGAATCGCTGAAATCCATCAAGGATATGGACCGCCGCGAGAAAACGCTGATGGCGCCACTGGTGGTGATGACCCTGCTCCTCGGCGTCTATCCGGCGCTGGTTACCGATATCATCGGCCCCTCGGTCGCCGCTTTGGTCGACGGGCATGATCTGGCGTTGCAAAAAGATGGCACAGAACTGAAAGGCCTTGCGATGATCGCAGCAGATCTGACAACAGCACTTCCCGAGATCGTTCTTGCGCTCTTTGCCATGGCCGCGCTGATGGTCGGGGTTTACGGGGGCAAGGACAAGCTGGCAGAGCCGATCCTCTGGGCCACCGCCGCGCTGATGGTGCTGCTGGCGCTGTTCGTGGGCTCCAGGGGGTTGGAGGAACAGACCGCGTTCAACGGGATGTATCTGGCCGATGCCTTTGCGCATTTCTCCAAGATGATCATCCTGATCTCGGCTGCGGTGGTGATGGTCATGGGCCAGAGCTACATGGCTGCTCGGGGCTTGCTGAGGTTCGAATACCCCATCCTGATCGCGCTGTCGGTCGTCGGCATGATGCTGATGGTGTCCTCGGGCGATCTGATCGCGCTCTATATGGGGCTCGAGCTGCAGTCGCTGGCGCTTTACGTTGTGGCCACGATGAACCGCGACTCGCAGCGTTCGACGGAAGCGGGGCTGAAATACTTCATCCTTGGCGCGCTGGCCTCGGGTCTGCTGCTTTATGGCGCATCGCTGACCTATGGCTATGCAGGCACGACGCTGTTTGCGGGCATCATCTCGACCATTTCCGAAGATGGCATGTCGGTGGGGCTGCTGATGGGGCTTGCCTTCATGCTGGCGGGGCTGGCGTTCAAGGTCTCGGCCGTGCCGTTCCATATGTGGACCCCGGATGTGTATGAGGGTGCGCCCACCCCTGTCACCGCGTTCTTTGCCACCGCGCCCAAGGTCGCCGCCATGGCGCTGATCGCGCGCCTGGTGCATGAGGCGTTCGGCGTGGTGCCGGGCGACTGGACGCAGATCATCGCGTTTCTGGCCGTGGCGTCGATGTTCCTGGGGGCCATCGCGGCGATCGGGCAGCGCGATATCAAGCGGCTGATGGCCTATTCCTCGATCTCGCATATGGGCTTTGCGCTGGTCGGACTGGCGGCCGGCACGGCACAGGGCGTGCAGGCGATGCTGGTCTATATGGCGATCTATGTGACCATGAATATCGGCGTCTTTGCCTTTATCCTGACCATGTCGCGCGATGGCCGTGCCGTGGCAGAGATTGACAGCCTGCGCCAGTATTCCAAGGCCGAGCCGCTGCGCGCCCTGGCGCTGCTGGTGCTGATGTTCAGCCTTGCGGGCGTGCCGCCGCTGGTGGGCTTTTTCGGCAAGTTCTATGTGCTCTGGGCCGCGGTCGAGGCCGGGCTGGGCTGGCTGGCCGTGGCGGGTGTGGTCGCATCCGTGATCGGGGCGTTCTATTATCTGCGCATCGTCTATTACATGTATTTCGGCGATGAGATCGAGCCGCTGGACAGCGTGCGCGCACCCGTGCAGGCGACATTGCTTGTGGCCTCTGCCGCGATCATGGTGTTGGGGGTGATCAACCTGTTCGGCATCGAGGGGCTGGCCGCTCTTGCCGCAGACGCGCTTGTCAACTGAGTGGCCCAAGGGTGTCGGGCGGGTTATCCTGCCCGAGATTGACAGCACCAATTCCGAAGCCGCGCGCCGTGCGGGTACCCAACGCGGCCCTGTCTGGATACTGGCCCTGCGCCAGACCCAGGGGCGCGGGCGGCGCGGGCGCGAATGGCGCGACCCGGCGGGGAATTTTTCGGCGACCTATCTGTCCCGCCCGGAGTGCCCGCCCTCGCAGGTTGCGCTGCGGTCTTTCGTGGCTGGACTGGCGCTGCATGAGGCGCTGGTCATGGCCACCGCGCGGCCCGAAAGTTTTGCCCTGAAATGGCCCAATGACGTATTGCTGAACGGCGGCAAGCTGGCCGGTATCCTGCTGGAAAGCGTGGGGCAGGGTGCAGGCGCAGGACATCTGGCCATTGGCATAGGGGTGAACCTGCGCACGGCCCCCCCGCCCGAGGATGGCGCCGTGCCCCCGGTCGATCTGATGTCCGAGACTGGCTGTCAGGTCACGCCCGAGGACTTGCTGGACCTGCTGGCCCCGGCCTATGCGAAATGGGACCGGCAATTGCGCAACTATGGCTTTGCGCCGATCCGCACGGCCTGGCTGGCGCGCGCCGCGCGGCTGGGCACGGTCATCACTGCGCGGACCCAGACCGAGGCCCATACCGGGACATATGAGGGGATCGATGCGACCGGCGCGTTGATCCTGCGCACGGGCAGCGGGCGCATGGCGATCCCGGCGGCGGATGTCTATTTCGCATGAACGGGCAGGGGGCAGGCATGTTGTTGAGCATTGATTGCGGCAATACAAATACCGTCTTCGCGGTCTGGGACGGGACCCAGTGCCTGGCGACCTGGCGCACCTCGACCGAGGCGACGCGCACGGCGGATCAGTATTTCGTCTGGCTGTCGAGCCTGATGGACCTGACGGGCATCTATGCCGATATCAGCGATGTCATCATCGCCTCGACCGTGCCGCGCGTGGTGTTCAATCTGCGGGTGCTGTGCGATCGCTATTTCGGCACGCGCCCACTGGTGGTGGGCAAGCCCGACTGCCTGCTGCCCACCCCCCCGCGGGTCGAGGCCGGTGTGCGCCCCGGCCCCGACCGGCTGGCCAATGCCGCAGGCGCCTTTGACCGCCATGGCGGCGATGTGGTGGTGGTCGATTTCGGCACGGCCACGAATTTCGACGTGGTGGCCGTGGATGGCGCCTATGTCGGCGGGGTGATCGCACCGGGCGTGAACCTGAGCCTGGAAGCACTGCATCAGGGCGCCGCAGCGCTGCCGCATGTCGATATCACGCGTCCTGACAAGGTAATCGGCACCAATACGGTCGAATGTATCCAGTCGGGTGTGTTCTGGGGCTATGCCGGGCTGATCGAGGGGATCACCATGCGCATCAAGCGCGAATATCGCCGCCCGATGACGGTGATCGGCACAGGCGGGTTGGCGCCGCTATTCGCGCAGGCCGAGAACCTGTTTGACAGGGTCGAGGATGATCTGACATTGCATGGCCTTCGCGTCATTCACGACTACAATAAAGAAAACGGTGTCAAGGAGCAGGCATGAGCAAGGACCGGCTGATCTATATTCCCCTCGGGGGCGCGGGCGAGGTGGGCATGAATGCCTATGTCTTCGGCTATGGCCCCAAGGGCCGCGAACGGCTGATCCTTGTCGATCTGGGCGTGACCTTTGGCGAGATGTCCTCGACCCCCGGGGTGGACCTGATCCTGCCGGATATGCGCTGGCTGGAAGAGCGCCGCGACCGGCTGGAAGCGATCCTGATCACCCATGCGCATGAGGATCATGTCGGCGCGCTCGGGCTGATGTGGGACAAGCTGCAGGCCCCGGTCTATGCCCGCGATTTCACCGCCCGGATTGCCCGGCTGAAGATGGAAGATGCAGGGCAGGACCCCGAAAAGGTGATCACTGTCGGCAAGGTGCCCGAGGCGCTGGATCTGGGCCCGTTCCGGGTGCAGTTCTTCCCCGTGGCGCATTCGCTGCCTGAAGCCTCTGGCCTGATCATCGACACGCCTGCGGGGCGGGTGGTGCATACGGGCGATTTCAAGACCGATCTGACGCCCACAGTGGGCGAGGCGCATGACCCCGAGATGCTGGCCGCCATCGGCAAGACCGGGGTGAAGGCGCTGCTCTGCGACAGCACCAATGTGATGAACCCCGCACCCGGGCGTTCCGAGGCGACACTGATCGAGCCGATCACCGATCTGATGCGCGCGGCCAAGGGGATGGTGGTGGCCACGACCTTCGCGTCGAACGTGGCACGGCTGAAGACGCTCGCCCAGGCGGGTCAGGATGCGGGGCGGTCAGTCTGCCTGATGGGGCGCGCCATGCTGCGCATGACGCAGGTGGCCACTGACGCGGGTATCCTGACCGACATGCCCCCCACGATCAGCCCCGAGGCGGCCAAGGATGTGCCGCGCGAGAACCTGCTTCTGATCGTGACGGGATCGCAGGGGGAGCGGCGCGCTGCCTCGGCGCAACTGGCGCGGGGCAGCTATATGGGCATGCAGATGAAAGAGGGCGATACCTTCCTGTTTTCGTCGATGACGATTCCGGGCAATGAGCGTGAAGTGGGCTGGGTGGTCAATGCGCTGTCCGAACAGGGCGTGGATGTGCTGGATAATGCTGCACGGCTGTATCACGTGTCGGGCCATGCGAACCGGCCCGATCTGGAAGCGATGCAGGAACTTATGGCGCCCGAAATGGTGATCCCGATGCATGGCGAACACCGGATGCTGCGCGAGCATGCGAAACTTGCGCTGGCCGCTGGGCGGCGGGCGGCAGTGGTGCCCAATGGCTCTGTCGTTGATCTGACGGGCGATGCGCCGGTCATGGTGGATGAGGTGCCGACAGGCCGCGTCTATCTGGATGGCAGCCGTCTGGTCGGTGCGATGGACGGGGTGCTGCGCGACCGGATCCGCATGGCGATTGGCGGGCATGTCTTTGTCACGCTGATCCTGGATGAGGAGAATGAGGCGCTTGGCGCGCCCTGGGCCGAGATTGCGGGGCTGCGCGCAGAGGCGCGCGGCGGCGAGGCGCTGAACGAGGTGATCGAGGCCGAGCTGGAAGAGTTCATCGACCGCGCGGGTCACAAGGTGCTGGCCGATGATGACCGGCTGAATGACGGGATGCGCCGCGTGGTCCGCCAGGTGGTGATGGAAGAAATCGGCAAGAAGCCCGAGGTGACGATTGTCGTCAGCCGTCTGATGGGGGAGTAGGCGTGAGTTTGCGGTGACCTGCGGTCAGGTTTTCAGTCTGGATGGGGGGCCTTCAGCCCCCCAAACCCCCCGAGGATATTTGTGCAAAGATGAAAGGGGCTGGTCAGCGCCAGAGCCAGCTTTGGCCTGTGAGGATGCCTTGAAGCTTGGCCAGGGCGCGTAGCGCCGGTTTGCGGGGCAGCTTGCCTGTGATGAGCCGGTCGAGTGTGACTTCGGGTGGGCAGGGGCCGTTCGTCAGCGGGTCGTGATAGCGCGGATAGGCGATGAGTGCGGCATGGATGAACTCCACGCGCGTGGGCCGGGCGGTGCGGCGGTGGGGAACGGGGCCCAGATCGCGGGTCAGGCCCCAACCGGCATAGAAGGGCACGCCCAGTGTCGTGACGGGGATGCCGCGCAGGAGCGCCTCGAATCCGAGGGTTGAGGTGATGGTCCAGACCTCATTGACCATTGGCAAAAGCTGGGCGGGGTCGGTGCGGCCGAGGATATGATCGGCATGGGCGCGGGCGAGATCGGGGGGGATGGCACCGGGGCGCAGCCCGGCCTCGACATCGGGGTGGGGTTTGTAGAGGATCACGGCATCGGGGTTCTGGCGCCGGGTTTCCTGCAAGAGGGCGAGATTGGTGCGGATTTCGCCTGCGCCCAGGCGGATCGAGGCGTCATCCTCGACCTGGCCGGGCACGAGGATGCGGTGGCCGGGTGGCAGATCGGGCGGTGGGCCTGCAAGGTTGTATTTGCTCAGGCCAGCCTCAATGATCCGCGTGGCCAGCGCCTCGGCGCGGGCGCTTGCGCCGGGTGGGGGTGGGGCGGCGATAAGCGCCTCCAGCCGCGAGGGATGCGCGGGGTCGTAATAGAGGCCCGTGTCATCGGCGACCAGCGAGAGGGGCGGCGTGAGTTCCGCGCCCAGCCCGCGCGAGCGCAGGAAGCCATCCTCGATCCTGATGCTGCGCCCTGTCTGCGGGGCGGGGGCCGCGCCCCAGATCAGGTTGGGGCGGTCGGGATCGGGGGTTTGGGAAAAGCGCAGGCGCTGCCAGTGTCCGAAAAACGCCTGCAGATGCGGGCGTTTCCAGAGCCGCATGTCAAGCGCGTTATAGCCGTGGCGATCCGCGCGCCAGGCGCGGGTCCGGGCTTCGAGGTGATCAAGGGCATCCTCGAACGGGCAGAGGCGGTCGCGGCAGGGGTCATACCAGAGCGGGTAGAGCAGCATCGCGGCGGCGAAGAGTTGCGCGCGGGTCAGTCGGCGGCCCCGGCGGGGGTGGGGAATACTGTCCTGCGTCAGGTCCCAGCCCGCATAGAAGGGCAGGCCAAAGACGCGGGGTTTGTGGCCCGCGAGGATCGCTTCGAACCCCAGTTGGGACGAGACGGTGTAGACCGCCAGCGCGCCCTCGAGCAGGTCCCAGGGTGAGACGGGGGTATCGCAGAGCGTGATATGGGGGGCATCGGCATCCTGCGCCGTGAAATGGCCTTGCCGGTGGCCGCCCCGTGTTTCGGGGTGAGTGCGGATGACGATGCGCGCGCCCGGCCAGTCAAGCTGTGCCTGCACCAGCATTTCGCGGAAGAGATGCGGCGGCAATGGCCCGTCGAGCCCGCCATGGGTGAGCGAAGCGTCGCCCTTCACCTGATCGACGATGAGCACATAGCCGGGCGGGGGCGGGGTGCAACCGGGATCATGGGCGCTGTATTTCGTCAGGCCCGCGTGTTTCATCCGGGCCATGCCCAGCCGCGCGCGTTCCAGCAGGGCATGATCATCCAGCGGATGCGTGGACAGAAGGGTTTCCAGATCCGAGGGGTGGGCGGGGTTGAAATGGATGCCCGTGCGATCCAGCAGCAGGCCCAGCGTGGGCTCGCCCGCGCGGCCGGGAAAGAGCGAGCGGAGAAAGGCATCCTCGGCGCGGAGAAGCGCGGCACCGCTTTTCCGCGCGACATATTCTGCCCGCGCCGCGCGGGGGCTGTGGCCCCAGGCGATGACCTGACCATCGGTGCGGGGCCAGCCTGCGCGCACGGGGCTGCCCGCCAGCGCAAGGATGCGGCGGATGCGCCGCGCCTGCCGCCCCGGCCCCAGAAACCCGCCCGAGAAGGCATGGAGCGGGCCGGGGTCCGACATGGGGCGGATCAGTCGCCGTTGGTGAGGATGGAATCGACCGCTGTCGCGGCGGTCAGTGACCCGGTCAGCGCGGCGATCTGGCGCGACCAACGCGAGGCCGGGGCCTCGGTCACGAAGATCGTGTCACCATCGCGCACCTTGAAATCGCGGGCATTGAACATGCCGGTGGGCGCAGTCAGGTCCAGCACATAGACAAAACGCACATCGGTCACGAATTTGCCGAAGCCCAGGATCTCGGTCGCGACATCGGGGCGTTCATCGCGAAAGACGAACACGCCTGTCGGATCGGCGCGCAGCGGGTCCAGCCCGCCGACCATGGCCAGCGCGTCAATGGTCGAGATCTCGCGCTCCTCGAATGTCATGCGGCTGGTCGAGCCGGTGGCGCCCAGCACGCTGAAGGCGCGCGCATCCTCGCGGATCAGCACGCGGTCGCCGCCGCGCATCGCGATATCGAGCGAGGGATTGGAATAGATATCCTGCAGCCAGGCGCTGTCCTGCCGGTTGCCGCGTGTCACCAGAACCTGCGCGGTTTCCAGCGGTACATCGATCCCGCCGGCCGTCGCGATCATGGAACTGAGCCGGTTCGAGGCGCGGGTGACCGGATAGACGCCCTGCGATGTGACCCCGCCTGTGACCGACACGGTCGCGCCGTCGCCCTGTTCGCGCGACACGACAACCTGCGGATCCGGTGTCTGTTCGTCCAGCGAACTGGTCAGGATACGGCGCAGCGCGTCCGGGGTCTGGCCCGCAGCCCGTATGCGGCCTGCATAGGGCACGAAGATGAAGCCCGCGTCATCGACCTGCAATTCCTCGACGATTGCGTTATTGGCTGTCTCCGGGGCCAGCAGCCCCTCGGGCACATTTTCATAGACATTGATCGCGATAGAATCGCCGGGGCGGATGGTATCGCCACCCAGCAGCGCGCCCGAGCGCAGCGCATGGCTGAACCCCAGCGCTTCTGGGCGGTTCGCGGCATGGCTGACGCGTTTGTTCACCATCACGATATGCGCATCACCCGACCGCAGAACAGATCCTTCGAAAATCTGGTTCCTGGTCGGGCCGTCGGTGGGGATCGCACAGGATGCGACAATTGCCGCAGCCGCATAGAGTAGGGCCGTCCTGCGGCCCAGGGTCATCAAATTCGTCAACACTGCTCGGGCTCCTGCTCGGGATTGCCTCGGGGTATTTTTTTGGCAGCATACAGGCATGGGGCGATTTCGCCAAGCCTTGAAATGGGTTAGCCGCTAGCGCACCATGCGTAACTGTTGCCTGTGTGCCGCGTCACCCTGCATCATGGCCGTGTAGGGATCGCGTGGGGCGAGCATCATATCTACCAGATGGCGCATCAACTGGCGCCGCCCCCCCAAGGAATAGTAGCCGCCGGGCACCTGAGAGGTTTCGAGCAGGAAATGCCGATAGTCGCGATAGGCGCGGGCGTCGGGGCGTTTGGGGCGTGCAAAAAAGTCATCCATCGGCTGTTTCGACACGAATTCGGGTTTGTCATAGACCGCGCGGCCAAAGATTTTCAGCGGCATGCCCCGCCACAGCACCTGTTGGGCTGCCGTGGAATTGACCGTCACGGCAGAGCGCGCGTGGTTCAGCAGCGCAGCCAGCTTTCCCCCGCGCAGGTAATGCACGCGTCCTTGCAGGCGATGGCGTTCGGTCAACTCGGCGATGGTCTGGCGCAGGGGGGCGCGGTCATCTTCCAGCGGGTGGGCCTTGATCACCAGATGGTGGTGGGGGGCGGCGCCACGGGCGAACCCCTCGAACACGAGTTGCAGAAACTCGGTCTGGCTGTCGAAGGGGCCATGCGCGCGAAAGCTGGAATCATGTTCAAGCTGCAACAGCACCAGATGATAGGGAAAGCCGCCATTGCGCACGCGCCATGTGGTCACGCGCCGTTGCAGCGAATGCAGCGGCATCAGCCACAGCCGCCGCAGATACAGCTTGAATTCCTGCGCCACGGTCAGATCGCGATGCGGCCGGAAATGGCGGTAGCGCCGGTTCAGGGCCATGACGCAGAAATGGTAAATCGCACCGTAAAAGATGTGCTGGCGCATGTCGCCCCAATGCGCGGGCGGGTCGGGCAGTTCCAGCTCGTATTTCTTCAGCGCGCGGCGCATCTGCGGCACGGAAATATCCATCAGCGCGGAATGGCCATTGGACCCGTCGCGTTCATAGGTGATCCAGTAGGGGCGCAGATACCCTTCTTCAAAGATATGCACGGTGATCCCGGCCTCGCGCGCGATGGCGATGGCCTCGGCATGGATGGGGCGGACATCGCCGTAAAGCGCGATATCGGTGATGTCGTGGCGTTGCAGGCAGTCGCGCAGGAAATCGCCCCAGCTATCTGGTGGCTGATCGAAGGGGATGTACTGCGCCTTGTCGCGCCAGAACAGCGCATCGCCCGGATTGAACCCCACGCGCCAGACCCGCGCGCCGCTGGCCCGCAGCATCCGTGCCAGCCGGTTGAAAAACCATCCATGCGGCCCCTGCAGAAACAGAAACCGCCTGTTCTCACCTGATATGCGCATTCCGGGCGCCTTTGTCTTTTGCCTGCCGTTTTCGGGGGCTGCACTGGGGATACGATTAGCACAGCCCCTTGTTTCACGCAGCATCATGGTAAAGCAATGCGGTGATTTTATGGCATGCTTGCCAAGCGATTGGGCGCGCGATACAGCCTTGGGCGGTCATCGCAAGGGGGCGGCATGTTCACAGGCATCATCACCGATATCGGCGAGATCCGCGCCATCACGCGGGCGGGCGACACGCGGGTCCGTATCGGCACGGGTTATGATACGGGCAGCATCGAGATCGGGGCCTCTGTCGCGTCGGACGGGGTCTGCCTGACGGTCGTGGCGCTGGGGCCGGATTGGTATGAGGTGCAGGTCTCGGCCGAGACGGTGGACAAGACCAATCTGGGCGACTGGGTCGAGGGGCGGCGCGTCAATCTGGAACGTGCGCTGAAGGTCGGGGATGAGTTGGGCGGGCATATCGTGTCGGGCCATGTCGATGGTGTGGCCGAAGTGGTCGCCGCCACCCCCGAAGGCGACAGCCTGCGCCTGCGCTTCCGCGCGCCCGAGGCGCT
>SL_7KL_010_BRINEDRAFT_10000806_pt1 | contig 15116 bp, 15 predicted proteins | sample SodLak_010_BRINE_FD_10663 | JGI IMG/M metagenome (IMG submission 10663)
CCGCCTCGCGGTCCTCGATGGTCTTGAGGATACTTGCGATATTCGATGCAGGGGCGCCGATCGCACCCGCGATGTTCGAAGCCGGGGCACCGATGCAGCCCGCGATGGAAGCGATAAGCTCCTCGCGGGACGGCATTGCTGCCACAGCCTTGACACCTGCCGGGTCAAGCGCCGTTTCGCCCATCGACCCGCCAATGATCACCAGCTTCTGGTTTTCCTTGGCATAGGCGTCGACCACCTTTGCCGCAGCAACGGGGTCTTCGGAATAGGCGAGAACGGTCATCCCTGTCAGAAGGTTGCCGATGCTGGCGCAGGGCTTTCCTTCCAGGGCGATCTTGGCGAGCCTGTTCTTGGCGACGCGAACAGCCCCACCCGCATCACGCATGCGTGCGCGCAGGACCTGCATCTCGGCAACCGTGAGGCCGGCGTATTGTGCTACCACAACCACGCCAGAGCTTTCGAAGATCTGGCCGAGTTCCTCGACCACTTTCTCTTTTTGGGCTCTATCCACAGGGTCTCTCCAATTGTCAGAGGGTTGCCCCTCCGGCTCGTTTTGTCAGGTGCAAGCACCTGAGCGAATGTCCAACGGGCATTTCCAATATCGCCCGAGGAAAACCTCGGAGAATTGTCTTACTCCCGTCTCGGGCAGGAATTATGGTGACAGGCACCACCCGCCTTCTCGGACGAATCGTCACAATTGGCAGACCGCAGCCCACCCTTGCAACGCGCTGCTCCTTAGACGCTATGAGGCGCTTTGCCAAGGCCAAAAAACGCGCGCGACCACCACAACCCCAAGTTGTGGGCCGCAAAGGCAGTGCGCGGCTACTCCGTCCCCTCCATCCGGGAGCGGTAATATTCAGCCTCTGCGCGCGCTTCGCGCAAACCGGCCATCGCCGCGTCCAGCTCCGCCTGGGCCTGGGCAAGGCGCGTTGTCAGATCACGTTCGCGTGTCTCGACATATTCAATGGCCTGATCGCGGATTTCCTCGGCTTCGTGCAGGGCCTGCGCCATGCGATCCAACTCGCCCAGGTCTTCCTGCCGGACCCGTGTGAAACGATGGACAAGCCAATTCGCGAACCATCCCAGCGCAAAGGCCACGAACAGGATCAGCGCCGTGGCAATGACAAATTCGGTTCGGTTCATCTTGTCCTTCGTATCCTCTTTGGCGGTGCCGGACGCGCCTAGCGCTCGGGCCGTTCCTGCGGGCGTGTGGCGTCCCCTGCCCCTTGGGTCACGGCAATTTCCAGCTCTGACTCATCGGGGGGGTCGCGTTCTTCCTCGGGTTCCTCGCCGCGTTCTTCCTGCGCAGCCACCAGCGATTCGCCGATCAGGCTGAATTCGATACGGCGATTTGCCTCGCGACCCGCTGCGGTAGAGTTATCCGCAATCGGGAACTCGGGTCCATAGCCTGTCGCCTCGAAATCCGCAACAAGCGCCCCACGCACCGACAAGGCCGACACGACCGAATCGGCGCGCTGCTGGCTCAGGCGCATATTCGTCTCCATCCGGCCCTGACTGTCGGTATGGCCCGCGACCTCCATCTCCAGCCGCCCGCATTCGATCAGGATCTCGGCAATGCGGTCCACCACCTCGACCGCCCCTTCGACGATAGAGGCCGAGCCGGGCTCGAACGTGATCTGCTGATCTTCCAATGCCTCTTGAATCCAGCGCTCGCACCGGGCGGGCGTGGGTTGCATGGCGACCGGGTCAAAGCGTTCATCATAGGTGATATCCAGATTGAACACGGCGCCACGGCCCAGCGCCTCGACCAGCTTGCGTGCAACCCGGTCCGACGACCCCGTGTCACCCGACACACCGCGCACCACGATCCGGTCGGGGGTTACACGGACGATGCCATGTTCCATATGCGCCAGCGATTCGACCGCCAGCAGCGCGCGCACGGGCCAGCCTTCGGGCAGATCGGGGTCGATCCGGGCATTCATCTGCACGGCAGGCAGGCCGAACTCGGCCTGCGCCAGCGTGCGCACGGCGTCGCGCAAACGCTCATCCCCCAGCCGTCCGCGCAGATGCACGACGCCTTCGGTGGACCGGCTGGCCACGAATTCGCGCTCTTCCTCACCAGAGGATACCGAACCCTCATCCGGGGGCAGGCGCGTGGCTTGCAGCGAAAAGACATCGGGCAACTGGTTTTCCAGCCGACCCACGACCTGATCGAATTCTTCCGAGGAAACCGAATGCGGCACGATCAGCGAGATATCGGTATCGGCCATCGTGACCGAGCCTGCGCCCAACTGGCCCAGCGCCTCGATCACGTCGACCGCGCCAGCCTGCCAGCGGGGGCTTGGCGTGCCCAGCCCGATGGTGCATTCCAACGCCCCTTCGGCGCCCATGGCGCGGGCCGCGCGCAGGATCGCGCGCGCGCTTCCGACGTGTCGGCGGAACAGGCATCAAACCGCGCGCCATCGTCATCGACGACAAAGCGCAGGGTGAAGGGCGTGATGACCGGGCGCGGCGCCGAAATCTCGATCGAGGTGATCAGCCCGCGGGGCCGGTCGCGCATCAGACGGTCGCGCAGATCGTCGCGCTCGCGCTCGCTGGTGGCCAGCCCGGCCACTTCGACCTGATCGGCGGCGATGGACACCTTGGCCGAGGGGATGAGCGAGAGCGCCTTCAGCCCGAACTCAAGCGCCTGTTCCCAGCCGTGCGGCTCTGCGTGATCGGCGGTTTCCAGCATGTTCACGACCGACATTTCGGGGTCCATCGCCTGGATCTGCGCGATGATCTCTTCGGTGTCGGTGCTGGCGGGCACCAGCCCGATCATCGAGACATCCAGCTTGTTGCGCAGCACCTCCATCGAAAAGCGCGGTGCCGCGATATCGGTCGAGGGCGTCACGCTCATGTCATCGATCACGCGCTCGGCGGCGACCACACCGCCCACGGCGCTGAGCGCACGGAAGCGGACCGCTTCAGACGGGGCCTCGCCCGACAGGGTCAACAACAATCCATCTGTGGAAACCTGCGCCCAATCCAGATTCTCCGATGCAAGCGCGTCGCGGGCGTCACGCTCCACCACCTGTTCGATACCGCGCACGGCGAAACTGGCCGCCGAAAACGCGATGATCGCCGCAGCCACGAAAGCCACGCTCATAAGGGCATAAGGCAGGAACCGCCGCGACCCTGCAGGTAGGAACCGCCGCAGATAGTGTCGCACTGTCACGCGTTTTTCTTTCATGAGGGGGTCACTAGCGCCGGTGCGCAGCAGGATCAATCACACGAAAATCGTGATGGCAAGAAACAGCGCAGCGAACAAGCCCGCATCCCGGTTCGACCGGAACAAGCGCAAGCACATCTTCGTGTCGTTGATATCCAGCTTCGACAATTGCCAGTTCATATGCCCGCCCATCGCCCAGGCCCCGGCCAGCCCGATGGACATTTTCAGCGGGTTGGCCAGCGGGGCCAGCGCATAGATCACCGCCAGCGACATCAGCACCACGGTCGCGATCAGAAAGCCCCGCAGCCAGGCCTCGGTATTCTCGCCAAACAGGCGCGCGGTGGATTTGACGCCGATCAACTCGTCATCCTCGCGGTCCATATGGGCATAGATCGTGTCATAAAACAGCGTCCAGCAGATCCCGGCCAGATAGAGGAACACCGCAGGCAGCGCGGGCGCGCCGGTCTGCGCGGTCCAGGCCAGCAGCGCGCCCCAGTTGAACGCCAGCCCCAGGAATATCTGCGGCCACCATGTGAAACGCTTGGCATAGGGGTAGATCGCGACCAGCGCCAGCGACAACAGCCCCAGCCCGATGGCCGCCCAGTTGAAGGTCAGAAGGATCAGCGCCGCCACGGCCGCCTGCGCCCCCATCCAGATCATGGCCTGCCGCGACGTGACCTGCCCAGACGGCAGCGGGCGCGAACGCGTGCGCGCCACCTTGTCGTCAATGTCGCGGTCGGTGATGTCGTTCCATGTGCACCCTGCCCCGCGCATCAGGAACGCGCCCATGGCGCAGCCGATCACGATCCAGGCGGTCAGCCAGCCTGCCGTATCGGGGCGCGCGGCCGCGCCCAGAAACACGCCCCACCAGCAGGGCAGCAACAGCAGCCATGTGCCGATGGGCCGGTCGGCACGCGACAGGCGCAGATAGGGGATCGCCTCGGGCGGGGCGTATTGGTCCACCCAGTTCTGCGCCGGGGCATCGGCCACATGCTCGGGCGCGCTGCCCCCCTCTGGCCTTTGGTCCGGGTCGGTCATATGGTGGTCCTCATGGTCACGGCGCGCGCGAAAATCCGGCTCTTTGTAGAGCAGCCCTTGGGCCGGGGGCAAGGGATAGCCCTGTCCCAGCCGCAAGCGCATTATCTGGCCAATGTGATGCGCCAGCGCGAAGGGGCCGAAATCGCGCTGTTCAACAGTCGTGACGGGGAATGGCTGGCGCGGCTGACCGAACTGGGGCGGCGCGCGGCACAGGCGCAGTGTCTGGCCCAGACGGCCCCCCAGCGCCTGCCGCCGGATCTGTGGCTTCTCTTCGCGCCGATAAAGAAAGCGCGCACGGATTTCATTGTCGAAAAGGCCGCCGAGCTTGGGGTTGCGCGCATCCTGCCAGTGCAGACCGAGTTCACCAATTCCGAACGTATCCGGCTGGACCGCCTGCAAGCCCATGCCGTCGAGGCGGCCGAGCAATGCGGCGGCACCTATGTGCCCCAGGTCGACCCGCTGACCCCGCTGGCAAAATGGCTGGCCGACTGGCCCGTGGGCCGCGCGCTGATCTGGGCGGATGAGGCGCTGGCAGAGGATGCGCGCCCCGCGGACCTGCCGCCAGCCCCCGCCGCCATTCTGATCGGACCCGAGGGCGGGTTTTCGCCTGCTGAACGCGCGCGGCTGGCCGCGTTCCCCGTGATCCACCCTATCGCACTGGGGCCGCGCGTTCTACGCGCGGATACGGCGGCGGTCGCGGCGCTGACCCTGTGGCAATCTGTGAGAGGCGATTGGCAATGATCCGCCAGACCCGCCCCGAGGATCTGACCGCGCTGCTGGGGTTTCTGCGCCAGCATGTCGACAGCTCGATGTTCCTTCTGGGCAATATCGAGGCGCATGGCCTTGGCAATGAAACACATCCCCACGGCACCCATGTCCTTGTGCATGAAGAGGCCGGGGGGATCACTGGCGCATTCGGGGCGACCAATAGCGGCTACCTGATGTGCCAGCATCCGGGGGTAACCGCCGCAATTGCCCGCGACTACATCGACCGGCTGGGCAATTGGCGCATCCTGGGGATGACCGGCGCGGCAGATCAGGTCGCCATGTTTCTGGATGCGCTGCCCATCGCGGCGGATGCCTGGCAGGTGAACCGGGTCGAGCCGCTTCTGTCACGCGATCTTGCGGATTTACCTGTGGCGGATGCCCGGCTGCGCGCGCCTGTTCCGTCGGATCGCGCCATGCTGACGGACTGGTTCACCGGCTATCTGGTCGAAACCGGCATCCTTGACAGAACCACCGCCCCCGANNATGCAAGCACACGCGCGCAATCTGCCGTGGCATCGGGGGGTGTTCGCCTGNTGGTGGGGCCGGATGGCGCGGCCATCGGGATGAGCGCCGNGAATGCCCGCGCGNCGGATGTCGTCCAGCTTGGCGGTGTCTATGTGGCGCCGCGCTTTCGCGGGCAGGGCCATGCCGGGCGCATGATCGCGGCCCATCTGGCGGAACTGCGCGCCACAAGCACAAACCGCGCGATCCTGTTCGCGGCCTCGGATGCGGCGACCGGGGCCTATCTGCGGCTGGGCTTCGCGGTGATCGGCAGCTACCGTATTGCGATGCTGCGCGCGCCCGCAACATTGCAGGCGGGGGTGCGCGCATGATCCGCCCTGAAATGCGCGCCTTTCTCTCTCGCTGGTCCGAGGTGCTGACCGGGCTTGGCATCGCAGCCTTTGGACTGTTTTCGCTGCAGGCGCGCGGCGTGTTCTTTCAGGGGCTGGCGGTGCTGGTGGTTCTGGCCGGGCTGGGGCTGGCGCTGATCGGCTGGCGGCGGCTGCGCTTTCACCGCGAAGGCGCCGCACCGGGCGTGGTGCAGGTCATCGAGGGGCAGATATCCTATTACGGGCCGGATACGGGCGGCTTTATCGGTATCGGCGATATCATCGAGTTGCATCTGATCCGGTCAGGCAAGTGCTGGCTATTGGTGGGCGATGAGAGGACCGCGCTGGAAATTCCGGTGTCCGCCGCCGGGGCNGATGCGCTGTTTGATGCCTTTGCCACGCTGCCGGGCCTGTCCACCCGGACCCTGCTGGACGCGCTGGATNCCACCGACCAGCGCCGCGTCCTGTGGCGCGACCCGGCACGCGCCACCGAGCTGAAGATTACCGGCCACCGCGCGTGGTAGCAGCAAAGACTGCGCGCGCATGCACAGATCGTCGGCTTGACTTGGCCGCTGCCACGCGCCAAGTCTGCGCGTCACAAGGTGGCGAAACATTCGGATCGGAGAGCGCATGTCCATCCCCCAGACCGGCGGCGGGCCGATCGAGAACAAGGCACAACTGGCCGCCTGGCTGGCCGCAGGCTGCAAGCCCAAGGACCAATGGCGCATCGGTACCGAGCACGAGAAATTCGGCTATTGCCGCGACTCGATGCTGCCCATCCCATATGACGGGCCGCGCTCTGTCCGGGCCATGCTGGAGGGGCTGCGCGACCGCTTTGGCTGGGCGCCCGTGCTGGAAGGCGGCCATCTCATCGGTCTGGAAAAGGACGGCGCAAATATCTCTCTGGAACCGGGCGGGCAGCTGGAGCTTTCAGGCGCGCCTCTGGAAACGATCCACCAGACCTGCGATGAGGTGAATGAACATCTGCGGCAGGTGCAAGAGGTGGCGGATACCATCGGCATAGGCTTTATCGGGCTGGGGGCGGCGCCGGAATGGACGCATGACCAGATGCCGATGATGCCCAAGGGCCGCTACCGGCTGATGACCGATTACATGGACCACGTGGGCACCATGGGCAAGGTCATGATGTATCGCACCTGCACCGTGCAGGTGAACCTGGATTTCGCGTCCGAGGCGGACATGGTCCAGAAAATGCGCGTCGCACTGGCGCTGCAACCTGTGGCCACCGCACTTTTCGCCAATTCCCCGTTTTTCGAGGGGCGGCCCAATGGCCATAAAAGCTGGCGCTCGCGCGTCTGGCGCGATCTGGACCCGGCGCGCACCGGGATGCTGCCCTTCGTGTTCGAGGATGGGTTCGGGTTCGAGGCCTGGGTGGACTACGCGCTCGATGTGCCGATGTATTTCGTCTATCGCGACGGCACGTATCTCGACGCGCGCGGACAATCCTTCCGCGACTTCCTGCAAGGCCGCCTGCCCGCCCTGCCGGGCGAGGTGCCGACGCTCTCGGACTGGGCCGACCATCTGACCACCATCTTCCCCGAAGCCCGCGTCAAGAAGTTCATCGAGATGCGCGGTGCCGATGGCGGGCCGTGGCGCAGGCTATGTGCATTGCCCGCGCTCTGGGTCGGGCTGACCTATGATCAGACCGCGCTCGATGCCGCTTGGGATCTGGCGGAGGGCTGGGACCATGACACGCGCGAGGCCCTTCGCATCGCGGCATCGGTCAGCGGGCTGCAGGGGCAGGTCGGCAAGCTGCACCTGCATGATCTGGCCCGCGAGGTTGTCGCAATCGCCGAAGCCGGGCTGAAGGCGCGCGCCCGCCCCGGCGCTGGCGGATTGCTGCCTGATGAAACGCATTTCCTGAACGCGCTGAAAGAGAGTGTCGAGACCGGCCAGACCCCGGCCGATGAACTGCTGGACCGATATAACGGTGACTGGCAGGGCGATCTGTCGCGCATCTACGCCGATTACAGCTACTGATGCGCGGCGCTTGACAGTCTCGCCGCCGCCTTGCAATCACCGCGCATGACACAGACGACCCCTACGGCACGGGACGATCCCGCGACAGTTCCGCTGAGCTGGAAACACTGGCTGGAAATGTGCGTGACGGCCACGCTGCTGACGCTGACGCGCCCCCTGCCCTATCGCTGGCGGGTCGGACTGATCGGCTGGATGGGGGCGTATCTCATCGGGCCACTGGCGGACATGCCGCAGCGCATCCGCGATAATCTCGCGCTGATCCGCCCCGACATGCCGGAGCGCGAGCTGCGCCGCATGTGCCGCGTCGTGCCGCGCAACATGGCGCGCACCATGGCCGAGACCTTTTCGGGCGACAGCTTTGTCGCGCATGTCCGCACCTGCCCGATCACGGGCGAGGGCCTGCCAGCGCTGGAAGCGGCGCGCGATGCGGGCCAGCCGGTCGTTCTGGTGACAGCGCATCTGGGCAATTACATTGCCGCCAATATCGCCCTGCAGCAGCGTGGATGCAACATTGCAAGCATCTACATGCCCATGCGCAACCCGGCCTTCAACCAGCGCTACGTCGCGGCGATCGAACAGATCGCGGCCCCGGTCTTTCCACGCGACCGGGCCGGGCTGGCGGGGCTTGTCCGGCATCTGCGCGGGGGCGGGATGATCGGGCTGATCGCCGATCACTACATGGCGCATGGGGAATTGATCGATTTCATGGGTCAGCCTGCGCGCACATCGACCGCATCGGCCGAAATGGCGCTGAAATACGGCGCCCTGCTGGTGCCCGCTTACGGCATCCGCGACGCGGATGGCTATTCCTTTCGGATTCAGGTCGAAGCGCCGATCCCGCATAGCGACCCGGTGACCATGACACGCGCGCTTCATGCCTCGCTCGAAGAGGTGATCGACGCGCATATGGACCAATGGATGTGGTCGCATCGGCGCTGGAAAAGGAACAAGCCGCGCAAGAAGGACCGCGCGTAGCGCGCATTACGTCCGCAAGGTCGCGACGCTCATATCCGACTCCCGCGCGGCTTCTCGCGTGATCCAGCGCACGAAAGCGCGCAGCGGCGGGCGCTGGATGCCCGGCCGCGTGACCAGAAAATACCCGCGCACCGAATCGTCGCGCAGCATGATCCGCAGCCGCCCCGAGGCAATGTCAGAGGCCGCCAGCGCCTCGGTCACCACCGCAAGCCCGTGGCCTGCGCGCACGGCATCCAGCATCAGGTTGCCCGGCAGATGCGTGACGCCGCCGCGCAAGGCCCGCGCAACCCCCTGCCGGGCCAGGAATTGGGTGGCCTCGTTATGGCCCAGCTCGCTCAGCCAGGGCAGCGCGGTCAGCGCGTCCAGATCCCCCTCGGCAACACCTTTCAACAGCTCTGGCGCACCGACCACGATCAGCGGCGCGGGCACCAGCAGGCGCGATTCCAGCCCCGGCCAGCCGCCGCTGCCCGACCGGATCGCGACATCAATACCGCCCGGTTCCAGCATGCGCATCCCCGGCACCGGGTCGATCACCAGATCGACCGCCGGATGCGCAGCGCGAAACGCACCCAGACGTGGCACCAGCCAGGCGCTGGCGAACATGGGCGTGGTGGTGACCTGCAGCGGGCGCAGGTCCTGCGTGTCGCGCAGCTCCGCGACGACATGCGCAATCTCGGCAAAGCCGCGTGTCAGCCCTTCGGCCAGACGCCGCCCCTCATCCGTCATCTCGATCCGGCGGCCATTGCGACTGACCAGCCCGATATCGAGTGCCTTTTCCAGCGCGCGGATCTGCTGGCTGATGGCGGCATGGGTCACGCCCAGCCGTGCCGCAGCCGTGACGACCGACCCGCTTTCGGCCCAGGCCGCAAACGCCCGCAACGCCGAGAGAGGGGGCATGTCACGCCAATCCATTATGTAATCCAGGCTAACATGTCGGAAACTTTCCAGACTCGCTTGAGACACTGAAAACGCGTTATTAACGCCTTACCACACCAGTGCCGGAGGCCACAATGTTAGATATCCATGCAAAAACCTTCTTCCTCGCCACCCGTTTCGACCCGCAGGCAAAGCGTGCAACCGCAAAAGGCTGCAACCCCGCAGTGCCGTCGCAATCCGACCGTGTGCGCCTGCAGGCCCCGATCGACCGGGCGCAGGGCTGAACCAGACCGGGTGCCGACCCGAAACCACCGGGTCGGCACCATTTTCAAGTATCGGCAGGCTTTGACTTCGCCGCAAAACTTGTCCCAGATCATGGAACCCGCCTGCAACACGCGCGATGATCGATCAGGTCACGCAACACCAGGGGGCGCCATGAGCTACAAATCCATCTGTACCTTTCTGAATTCCGAGGATGACATCGGCCCGCTGCTCAGTTCGGCCTCGGAACTCGCGATGCGATTCGACGCGCATCTGGACATCGTCTGCCTGGGCGTCGATGTCACGCAAAGCGTGGGGTTTTACGCAGGCGCACCCGCGATGATCTATCAGGATGCGCTGGACGCCGCGCGCGAACGCGCCGATGCGCTGGCCGATGGGGCCCGCGCCCGGATGCGCAACGCCAATCTGCGCTGGAGTGTCGAGACCGCTGTCGTCACACTGGGCGGCATCGCGACACATGTCGGGCAGCTGACGCGCTTTGCCGATCTGGTGGTGCTGCCGCCGCCCTATGGCGACGGGCGCGGCCCGCAGGATGAAATCACGACCGAGGCCGCGCTTTTCGATGGCAACGCACCCGTGCTGATCCTGCCGCAGCCCGGTGCGCCCCTGCCGGCCTTTGACCGGATCGTGCTGGCATGGAACCAGACGGATGAGGCACTGGATGCCGCGCGCGCAGCCCTGCCGCTGCTGGTTGCAGCCGATCAGGTCAATGTCGTGGTGATCGACCCGCCGACCCATGGCCCCGAACGCTCGGACCCCGGTGGCCTGCTCAGCCAGATGCTGGCACGGCACGGTGCGCGGCCCGAAGTGTCGGTGCTGGCCAGATCGCTGCCCCGCATCAGCGAGGTCCTTCAACGCCATGTAATGGACCAGAATGCCGATCTGCTGGTGATGGGCGCGTATAGCCATTCGCGGCTGCGTCAGGCCATTTTGGGCGGCACAACCCGCGACATGCTGGAAACGTGCAAGAGTCCAGTGCTTATGGCACGCTGATCCCGATGGCGCGCATATGCCGTTCCAGCATGAACAGCGCATCGCGATAGAACGGGGCCAGCGCCGCCGGGGCCAACGCCAGGTCCGTGCGGGTTGCGCGCAAATAGGCGTGCAGGTCGGGCGCAGTCATGCCCTGCAACCCCTGCATGAAGCGCTGATACTGCGCGACGTCATACATCACCAGTCCGGCGGGCAGCGTATCGACCACCGCGCTGTCCGCCCGCAAGGCCGACAGCGATTCGGCCTGCAGGCCAGAGACGCGCGACATCACGCCCGAAAGCTCTGCGCGTTTTTCAAAGGTCAGGCCCGCCACCAGACAAACGGTCAGTGCCGCCATCAGCAGCCGGGCGGATGACAGGCGCCGCAGCCAGTCACGGCTCATGAATTGCGGCGCGGCCTGTTTCGCCCTGCGCTGTGCCTGCACACCTTTTTCCGGTTCTGCGCCGACAAGTTCCGCATAATCCCTGTCCCAATCAAACATCCGCACTGCTCCGGTTCGTCAAGTTTCTTGGCACCACAACCGTGACGCGATAGTGCATGTGTGAAATTCAATTTGGCCAGAAATATGAACAGATGCGGACAGCAGTGGCACAATTCCTGCCTGTGCTGACACAGCAGGCAGATGCGCCAACTGCATGGCGCGTGACTGTGCTGAAAGGTACTCAGTCCGTGCTGGCCAGGTCCGCGCCTGCCATGTCAGACGAGGAAACCACCATCGCTGTCATCGCCGGTTTCTTCCAGCAGCAGGTCGAAATCAGGGATTACGATATGCCGCTTGCCTTCGGTGACGATCAGACCTTCCTTGCGCAGCGCCGACATTTGCCGACTGACGGTTTCCAGCGTCAGGCCCAGATATTCCGACATTGCCTCTCGCGTCAGGGGCAGGTCAAAACTCATCGATCCACCAGATCGCGACAGTTTCAGCGACGCATCGCGCCGCGCGATGATGCAAAGCAGGCTTGCTATCTTCTCCCGCGCCGTCTTGCGTCCGAGAAGCAGCATCCACTCGCGCGCCGCATCCAGTTCGTCCAGCGTCATTTCCAGCAGACGCTGACCGATATGCGGTGTCCGCAGCATCATGTCCTGAAACGGCTTGCGGCGGAAACAGCACATCACCACGTCAGTCGCCGCGGTGACATCATAGGCCGATGTGTCGCGCCCCGGACGCCCCACGAAATCCGAGGGCAGCAGCAGGCCGACCATCTGGCGGCGGCCATCTTCCATCGTCTGCGACAATGTGCCGATACCGGTCACGACCGAGGCCACGAATTCCATACTGTCACCCGCCCAGACGACCGTCTGCCCGGCCTCGAAACTGCGATAGAACTTGATCTGTTCCAGCGCATCCAGTTCGTCGGGTTCACATTTGGCGCAGACAGCACGGTGCCGAATGGGGCAATCCTTGCACTCCTGCGATGCGGGTATGAGCTTTGGGGCGGTTCTGGGCATGGATGTTGATCTAAATCAAGGCAACAATTGGTATCAGGTGTCAATCTTAAGCACATGACGCATGTAAATCAACTTACACAACTCGGATTATTTGACGCTCGTGTGCCACGGTACACGAGTTATCCGACCGCTCCGCATTTCTCCGGCGGCGTTGCAGCGCCGGATTTCGCCAACTGGATCAGGCAGATACCTGCAGGCAGCCAGATATCACTCTATCTGCATGTGCCATTCTGTCGCAGACTGTGCTGGTTCTGTGCCTGTCGGACGCAAGGCACCCAGAGCGACGCGCCCGTGATCGCTTATGTCCAGTCTCTTGCACAAGAACTGGAATTGCTGCGCCAGCACCTGCCGCAGGGCATAAGCCTGTCCCGGCTGCACTGGGGCGGCGGCACGCCCACCCTGCTGCCGCCCGAGCAAATGCAGGCGCTTGCCGAACAGATTTTCGACATTGCACCCTTGGCAGAAGGGGGAGAATTCTCGGTCGAGATTGACCCCAACGAGATCGACGCCGCGCGCCTTGATGCCCTGACAGAAGCGGGGATGAACCGGGCCTCGGTCGGGGTGCAGGATTTCGATCCGCAGATACAGGCCATCATCGGTCGTGACCAGAGTTTCGAGATCACGAAATCCGCAACCGACGCGATCCGCGCGCGCGGGGTCACCAGCCTGAATGCCGATATTCTGTATGGGCTGCCGAATCAGACGAATCGGCAGATAGCCGAATCCATGCAGAAGCTCCTGACCCTCAATCCCGACCGAATCGCGCTTTATGGCTACGCGCATGTGCCATGGATGGCACGGCGCCAGCAGATGATCCCCTCTGACACCCTGCCTCGCCCCGAAGAGCGGCTGGACCTGTATGAAACAGCCCGCAGATTGCTGCTGTGGGATGGCTATGACGAAATCGGCATCGACCATTTTGCCCGTCCGCATGACGGGTTGGCACAGGCGGCACGCGACGGCACGTTGCGCCGGAACTTCCAGGGCTACACCGATGACACCTCGCCTGTCCTTGTCGGCCTTGGCGCATCGTCAATCTCACGCTTTCCGCAGGGCTATGCGCAGAATGCGCCTGCCACGGCTGCATGGAAGAAGGCAATCGACGCCGGCACCTTCGCAACCGCCCGCGGCCACGCCTTCACTCCGGATGATCTGTGGCGCGGCCGCGCGATAGAGGAGCTGATGTGCGAGTTTCGCCTGTCACGCAGCACGTTGATCGGCAGCCATGGCGCTGATGCCACCACGCTTGACGCGCTGATCGCCACTGCCGCCGAACGGTTCAGCCCGTATGTGCAGCGCGACACGGACGGGCTGACGATCCTGCCGGAAGGGCGGGCTCTGACGCGGATGGTCGCGGCGGTATTCGACGAATATGCGATGGCGCAGACCAGCCACAGTTCCGCTATCTGACTTTGCGCCCATGCCTGCGGCCCGCAGGGGCGCAAGCGCCCGCGAGCGGGGCATGGGCGGGTGGGAGGGCCCCCGAGCGGGCGCTTCACCCCCCCTCGACAAAGCGCAGCAGACGCGGCAGGCAGACCGAATGCAGATCGTAATTCTCGACAATCGTCCTGCGCGCGGCCACGCGCAGCGGCGCGTGGCGCTCGGGCGCAGCCAGCGCGTCGGTCAGGGCCTCTGACCAGCCCTCTATATCGAAGAAATCCACCAGCCGCCCGTTCACACCATCGCGCAGCACCTCTTCAACCGGGCCGGTGCGCGAGCCGATGATACAGGCCCCCATCGCCATCGCCTCCAGCATCGACCAGGACAGCACGAAGGGCACGCTCAGATAGGCATGCGCGCGGCTGATCTGCATCAGCGCCATGAAATCACGATAGGGCACGCGCCCGACGAAATACACGCGCGACAGGTCCAGCCGGTCGCGCAGCTCGTCCAGAAACACCTCGCGCCATGTGCCTTGGGGCGGCCCCGCGCCATAACTGGTTCCATCCGCCCCGATGATGACAACCTGCGCCTGCGGGCGGGCGGCCAGCACCTCGGGCAGTGCACGCAGAAAGATATGCGCGCCGCGATACGGCTCCAGATTGCGGGCGACATAGGTCAGAACCTCATCCCCCGCGCGCAGGACATGCCCGTTCGGCAAACGGTATTGCGCCCCCGCATCCGGGCGGAGCGCGTCCGTGTCGACCCCGTCATGAATGATCGTGATCTTGTCGCGCAGGGAGGCCGGTGTCGTATCGGCCTGCCATTCGGTCGGCGAGAGCGCCGCATCCGCCTGCACCAGCGCAAGCGCCAGATGCCCCTGCCGCGCCACGACCGACAATTGCGCGCCCAGATCGTTGCGGCTGAATTCCGGGTCGAACCCCACATCCAGCCCCTGCGCGGCATAGTAGAACTCGGCATAGACCAAGAGCCGCGCCTCGGGCCAGACCTCGCGCAGAAAGAGCGTCTCGCCCCAGCCCGAATGGCCAAAGATCACATCGGGGCGAAACCCCACCTGATCGCGCAACTGCACTGCCGCCCGCGCCACCCGATGCGCGCGGTCGGTCATCGCCGTATAGGTCGTGCCCAGCCGCGACTGCCGCAGGTCGGGGGGCGCGTCCGGCATCGGGTAGCGGAAGGTTCGGATCGCCGTGCTTTGCAGGTTCTTCTCGGCCGTCAGGGCCACGACCTGATGCCCGCGCGCGACCAGAGCCGGTGCCAGATGACGAAACTGCCCCGGAAAGTTCTGATGGACGAGAAGAATGCGCATCCCCTCCCGCCCGGTCAGGCCG
>SL_7KL_010_BRINEDRAFT_10000807_pt1 | contig 15090 bp, 14 predicted proteins | sample SodLak_010_BRINE_FD_10663 | JGI IMG/M metagenome (IMG submission 10663)
TCTGGGGGCGCGGCATTACCCCTGGCTCCCGGTGCGGGCGCTGCTGCGGCACCAATACGACACCCTGGGCCGGGTGGGCGCGATCTCCGCGCCCATCCTGCTGGCTCATAGTGCCGAAGACGAGATCGTGCCATTCGAGCATGCCAAACGCCTGCGGGCCGCTGCTACGAATGCGCGAGTGCTGGAGATGGAGGGTGGCCACAACGACGCCTTCCTGACCACGGGGGACGACTACACGGAGGGCCTGCGCGCGTTCCTCCGCGATGCGGGCGTGGCGGTCGACGGCCCTCAATGACGAACGGACAAAGAGACCGAATGGGGCAGGTCGAGGGGAGAACCCGTGTTTCCATCGTGGGAGATTGGTAGACTCCGCGGCTGTTTTGGCTGGAATGGATCTCCCAGGCGTCCGGAATGAGCGAATCTGCCGCAAAAGCCCCCCTGACGGTTACCTACTGTCTTGATGAGCAGCCGGAATGCGCGTCGGCGCCGTTGGTGATCCGCTTTGGCGGGGCGAGCGGTGTGGAACGTCTGCCGGGGCGTCTGGAGATCCGCGTGGGGCTGGAGCCCCTGGGCGGCGAGTCGGACTGGGCGGAATGCTGGTCGCTGCCGGACGGCGCCGAGGGCGAGACCGGGGTGGAAGGCTCGCTGAGCTACCTTCGCCACAAGGATTGCCTGATCGGTTGCTGGATTCAGCCGCTGGATGCCGCAGGTGACCCGGACCCCCTGACCGAGCGCGCGTACCGCGAGATCCTGGCTGGCTGCCGTTCGCTGGGTTTCGAGCACCTGGTGCGGGTGTGGAACTATCTTCCCGCGATCAATGACCCGGTCGCCGGCCAGGAGCGCTATCGTGGCTTCTGCAGCGGGCGGGCGCGGGTGTTCGAGGCATTGCCGGAGTACGAACAGTTCCTGCCGGCGGCGACGGCGATTGGCACCCATTCCAACGGCTTGCTGATCTATTTCATTGCCACTCGCGAGGCGGCCGCGCGTATCGAGAATCCGCGCCAGGTCAGCGCGTATCACTACCCGCCTCGGTACGGGCCGCGCAGTCCTTCGTTTGCCCGCGCCAGTCTGTGGCAGTCGGGGCCGGAATCGGCCGAGCTGTTTATCTCGGGCACCGCCAGTATTGTCGGCCATGAAAGCCGGCATGTTGGCGATCTCGAGGCGCAGATCGACGAAAGCCTGCGCAATGTCGGTGTGCTGCTGGAACAGGCCGCCACGGATCACCCGGTTCGGGTGGAGAGGCCGCGCGACCTGTCGCTGCTCAAGGTGTACCTGCGCCATGCGACCGATGCATCGGCCGCGGAACGTCACTTGCGCTCGCGCCTTGGTCACGATGTGCCGTGCCTGTTGCTGCACGGGGATATCTGCCGCGAGGAGTTGCTGGTGGAGATCGAGGGACTTTATTCGGAGCGTCTGACCACGACGTTCGCGACACCATGAAGGATTGATGCCGGGCCGGTCAGGCCGCCGACTTGCGGTGGCGCCGGTCCCTTGCCTGGGGAGTACACGCAATGCAGCCAACCACCAAGAAGCCACACCCGGTCCTGAAGGACTACTACGGGGATGAAGCCAGCCGGCGCGCCTACGTCGACGACCTGTTCGACCGGACTGCCCCGTATTACGACCGAATCCTGCGGGTCGGCTTCTTCGGCACCGGGCAGTCGTATCGCCGGTTTGTCCTGAAACAATCCGGTCTGGAGGCCGGCATGGAGGTGCTGGACGTGGCCACCGGCACCGGCCCGGTTGCGGAGGAGATCCGCAAGGTGGTGGGCGATGACCACCTGACCTGCGTGGACCCGAGCCGCGGCATGATGGATGTGGCCCGAACCAAGATGGATGCCACGTTCGTGCAGAGCCTGGGCGAACAGATGCCCTTGCGCGACCAGCAGTACGACCGTCTGTACATGGGGTATGGGCTTCGCCATGTGCGCGACCTGCACGAGTTGTTCAGCGAGTACTTCCGCGTGCTGAAGCCGGGCGGGCGCTGCACCATTCTCGAGGTCTCGCGGCCACGTACAAAGTTCCAGTTTGGCCTGGCGCGTTTCTATTTCCGCGATTTTGTGCCGTTCGTGGGCAAGGTGCTCACCCGCGACCCGGACGGGCAACTGCTGATGCGCTATTTCTGGGACACCATCGATCAGTGCGTCCCCCCGGAGGACATCATGGAAACCCTTCGATCGGTCGGTTTCGAGGATGTGCAGCGCAATGTCCAGCTCGGCGTCTTCAGCGCCTACATGGCGACGCGCCCGGCTGACTGACACGCGTGTTGGGCCTGTTGAAGGTGAAGGTTGCGCCCGGCAGCAAGCAGACCGCCGTCGGCGCCTGGATGGGGGATACCCTGAAGTTGGCGGTACAGGCCCCGCCCGAGAAGGGACGTGCAAACGACGCCGTGATCGTGCTTTTGGCGGCGGAATTGGGGTGTCCAAAGACCGCTGTGCGGGTCGTTGCCGGCGCGCACTCGCGGCGCAAGACCGTGGCGGTAGAGGGCTGGTCCGAGACCGGCTTGCGCCGCGCGTTATCCTGATTGCTCATGACTGTGACGGGGCCCGTTCCGGACGCCCCCCCAATAAGGGAACTACGGATGAACCGCCTGACCCTGACTCGACCGGATGACTGGCACCTGCACCTGCGCGATGGCGATGTGCTGGCGACGGTACTGCCGGATACGGCGCGCCGCTTCCGCCGCGCCATCATCATGCCGAACCTGAAACCGCCGGTGACGACGGTGGAGGCCGCCGCCGAGTACCGCGACCGCATTCTGGCGGCGCTGCCGGAGGAGGCGGACTTCGAACCCCTGATGACGCTGTACCTGACCGAGGGCACGACACCGGGCATGATCGACGCGGCGAAGGCCTCCGGGTTCGTGCACGGGGTCAAGCTCTATCCCGCGGGTGCCACCACCAATGCAGCCAGTGGCGTGACCGATATCCGCCGCTGCTATCCGGTGTTCGAGGCGATGCAGCGGGTGGACCTGCCGTTGCTGATTCACGGCGAGGTGACCGATCCGGACGTGGACATCTTCGATCGCGAGGCGGTGTTTATCGAGCGCCACCTGGAGCCGCTGATCCGCGATTTTCCGGAACTTCGGGTGGTGCTGGAACACATCACCACCGAATCGGCCGTGCAGTTCATCCAGGACGGGCCGGCCAATGTCGGCTCCACGATCACGCCCCAGCACCTGCTGTACAACCGCAATGCGCTGTTCGCGGGCGGCATGCGGCCGCATCACTTTTGCCTGCCGATCCTGAAGCGCGAGCGCCACCGCAAGGCGCTGCTCGAAGCGGCCACCAGTGGCCACCCGCGCTTCTTCCTGGGGACCGATAGCGCTCCGCATCCACGCCACGCGAAGGAGTCGGCGTGTGGCTGTGCGGGTATCTATTCTGCGCACGCGGCCATCGAGCTGTACGCGGAGGCCTTTGCCGCGGCGGATGCACTGGACCGGCTGGAGGGCTTTGCCAGCCATTTTGGCCCCGATTTTTACAAACTGCCGCGTAATACCGACAAGCTGACGCTAGAGCGGTCCCCGTGGACCGTACCGGAGGCCGTACTGTTCGGGCATGATCCGGGTGTGCCCCTGCGCGCGGGCGAGACGATCGCCTGGCAGCTGGCGTAAAGCGGCCGGCGTGGCGAACCCTGTAACGGCTCGGCGGTCAGCAGGGTAGACGAGTACAGGACAAGACGAGGATGGAGACATGACCGAACCCAATGTGCAACGCGGGACCCTGTTGTTCTGGATGGCCATCAGCCTGGGGGTGGCGTTGCTGATCGTGGCTCTGGGGGTCGGGCTGGAGCCGGCCGGCGCGCCGATCCTGCGCGCGCCGCTTAGCTCGCCGGCCGCCGGTGCCCTGGGCTTTGGTCTGCTGATGGTCTGGGCCGCGTATGCCTATGCGCTGTCTGCCGGACGTGCCGCGGGCAGCCAGGAGATGGGGGTGGTGATCCTCAACCTTGGGCTCCCGGTGGCCCTGATCCTGCTGTGGCGTGCCGAACTGAACGCGCTGGCGTTCTTCGTCGCGTTGGGCTGGGCGCTGACCCTGGGTGGCATGGCCGTGCGTCTGTTCCGGCGCGAGGCCCTGGCCGGCGTGATGATGTTGCCGCTGATCGGGGTCAGCCTGACGGCCATCCTGCTGTCGCTGACGCTCTGGGTGCTGCCGGCCGCGACCGGCGGGGCCTGAGGCCGGATTCCTATCCGGCCGCCGGCGCCGCTCGATTGGTGTCCGGCTTCAGCGCTGGCGCGCGGCGGCAGTGATCGAAAAAGGCATTGGCATCCATGGGCCGGGCGAACAGGAACCCCTGAAAGAGCAAATCACCGTGGGTGGTCAGCCAGCGGTACTGGGCCTCGGTCTCGACCCCCTCGGCCACCACCGCCAGACCGAATTGGCGTGCGATGTCGCAGATTGTGCGCACCATGGCCTGGTCGTCCGTGTCGTGGTCGACCTGGCGGACGAAGCTCCGGTCGATCTTGAGTTCGTCGAACGGGAGACGCTTCAGGTAGCTGAGCGAGGAAAACCCGGTCCCGAAGTCGTCCATCGAGAAGCGCAGGCCCATTTGCCGCAAGGCCTGCATGATATGGATCACCCGGTCGGTATCCTCCGCCACCACGTGCTCGGTGATTTCGAGCGTGATGCGGTGGGCGTGTTCACGGCCCAGATAGCGGGTGATCAGGTCTTGCATGCGGTGGACGAAGTTCAGGTGCACCAGCTGGCGCGGGCTGATGTTGATTGCGAGCTGCTCCAGGGGGAACCCGGCGCGATCCCAGTCGCGCAAGGCCTGGAACGCCCGCGCGATCACCGCGTCGCCCAGTTCGCTGATATAGCCGGTCTGTTCGGCGATGGGGATGAACTCGGCGGGTGATACGGCGCCCAGCTCGGCGCTGTGCCAGCGAATCAGGGTCTCGGCGCTGCGGATCCGCCCAGTGGTATCCACCTGGGGCTGGAACAGGACCTCGATCTCGCGATTGTGCAACGCAAAGTGCAGGCAGCGCTCGATCTGCAGATGCCGCTCCACCGCCCGCGACAACTCGTCGCTGAAGACCACCACGCCGTCGCGCCCGCGGTCCTTCACTTCGTACATGGCGATATCGGCCTCGCGCACGAGCTGATGCGAGTCGACCGGCTGCGCGGGCTCGATCAGGCGGATCCCGATGCTCGCGCTCACGTGCAGGTGATGGTTGCGGATAATGTAGGGCGTCTTGACCACCTGAAGCAGCGAATGCGCCAGGCGGCGGGCGGCGCGCTCGCAGGTCTGGCGGTCTTCCTTGCCAGGGGCCACGATGACGAACTCGTCGCCGCCCAGGCGGGCGAGGTGGTGGCCCGGGGGCAGGGTGTTGGCGAAGTCGCGCGTCACGGACTTCAGCAATTCGTCGCCGATGTCGTGCCCCAGCAGGTCGTTGACCGTCTTGAAATGGTCCAGATCGATCAGCAGCAGGTACGAGTGCTGTCCGTGATGCTGCAGTACCTCGAGGCTTTGTTCGAGATGCTCGATGAAGGCGGCGCGATTGTTCAGTCCGGTCAGGGCATCGTGGGAGGCCTGATGGAAGCTGTTGCGGAGCAACCCGAAGCTGCTGTTGGCCGCGTAGAACAGGACCAGGGCAAGGGTGGCCGAGAACGCCGCCAGGACATAGCTGTACCANTCCCCGATCAGCAGGAANTATCCGGCCAGTGGCGCCATCATGGCGGGGATCANNGGCCGGAAGACCCAGGGNGCCGGATAGAGCANCGCCGCAACCACCGTGGTGGCGCCGATCTGCGTGAAAATGGCGATGTAGTGGAGATTGTGCGAGTCCAGNCGCACAAAGATCAGNAAGATCGCGGTCCACAGCGCCAAGTAGAGATACAGGAAGAGGGTGAGGTGCAGCCGCCAGCGGAGCCGNTGCTCCGGTGACAAGGGCGCGCGGTGATAACGCCAGTACAGCTGCAGGCCCCAGAGCGATGCGGCAAACATCACGCTGTACCAGGCTGCAGCCGCGGTGAATGCCCCGTGCAGCGCACCCAGCAGGATGTACCCCAGGCCGGGGACCAGGGACAGNGCCACCAGCACNGGGATCTGGCGCGTCAGATAGGTGTCGAACTGGGGTTCGGCNTGCAATGCCTCGCGAGCCGGAACAAGCGCGCGTACGCTGGAAGCCGGTGGATTGTCTCGCGGGGTGAGTGCCATCGGGGTCCAGACGGGGATGGTTTGTGGAAGGGCTGGACGTTACGGTAAATCAGTCGGGGGCTCAACAGGCGCGGCCCGGCGCATGAACAACGGACTACGGGATGTTGCTGACCGAGTTACAGATCGAGGCCCGGCTGGCCGATGCGGCGCGCCGCGGGGAGTTCGATGACCTCCGGGGGGCGGGTCGACCCCTGGAACTGGATGATGACAGCGCGGTGCCGCAAGAGCTGCGCATGGCCTTCCGGGTGATGAAGAACGCCGGCTATGTCCCCGAGGCCGTGCAACTGCGAGGCGAGATTGCCTCCACGGAGGCGTTGCTGCAGGCGGCGGACGACGAGGCGGCGCGCCAGCAGGCGGCCAAGCGCCTGCGCTTGCTGCTCGACCGGCTGAACCGCAGCGATGCGGGTCGGGGCATGCTCTCCGAGTCCGGCTATTTCCGACAGCTGTGCGAGCGCATGGATGGCCCCAGCCAATGAAGCCGGTCCATGGACCGACCAAGGGCCGGGGCGCGACCATCGATCCCCATGCTCGCTTCGAGTCGACCCGGCACGAACCCTTCGACGACGGGTGGGTCGGTGATGGCGAGGCACCGGCGCCGCTGCGCACCGAGGTGATGGTCGAGCATCCGCGTAGCGTCCTGTCCTGGAATCAGTCCCCGGATGTGCCATTCGAGCTGTCCCTGAACCCTTATCGTGGCTGCGAGCACGGCTGTGCCTACTGCTTTGCGCGGCCGGCCCATGCCTATGTGGGCCTTTCGCCGGGGCTCGACTTCGAGAGCCGGCTGTTCGCCAAGGTCGGCGCGGCCGACTGCCTGCGGCGCGAACTGGCGCGACCGTCCCATCGGGTGACGCCGTTGGCGCTCGGGATCAACACCGATGCGTACCAGCCGATCGAACGTGAATGGCGGATCACGCGCGAACTGCTGGAGGTGCTGGCCGAGGCCGGGCACCCCGTATCCATTGTGACCAAGTCCGCACTGGTCGAGCGCGACCTGGATTTGCTGGGTTCGATGGCGGAGCGCGGACTGGTGCAGGTGGCGATCTCGGTGACGACCCTGGATCGCGGGCTGTCGCGACATCTGGAGCCGCGCGCGGCGGCCCCGCAACGGCGCTTGCAGACCGTGGAGCGGCTCACGGCCGCGGGCGTCCCCGTCAGCTTGCTGGTGGCGCCGTTGATCCCCGTACTCACGGACGGGGAGCTGGAGGTCTTGCTGGATGCCGGGGCGGCGGCGGGCGCAGTGGCCGCCGGCTATGTGCTGCTCCGGCTCCCGCGTGAGGTGGCCCCACTGTTCGAGGACTGGTTACGCACCCATCACCCGCTCAAGGCGGAGCACATACTGCAGCGCCTGCGCGAGGCGCATGGGGGCAAGCTCTACGATTCCACCTTCGGTCACCGTATGCGCGGGGCCGGGCCGTATGCGGAGCTGTTGCGGCAGCGCTTCCGGCTGGCGCGGCGCCGGGCGGGGCTGGCCGGACGTCTCGTGGAGCTGGACTGCAACCAGTTTGCCCCGCCCGCGCGCCCGCAGAAGACGCGATCCGAAGGGCAGCTCGATCTCTTCTGACGCTCGGCGAATGGCGCCATTGTCCCGAGGATGCTTCTCCCGCGGACGGGGTGTTCTGGTTTACAGTGACGCCAACACCACGACAGGGCGGACGATGCCGCAGAATCCAACCATGAGTACCGACGATGCGGCCTGGTGGGGGCGCCGGGCACTTGCATCGGGGCAACATGGACGCTGGTCCATCGGCCCCCTGGACCTCTGGCTGCTGCACGGCGAGCAGGAATGGCAGATGGTCCTGGAACGCCCGCGCGACCCCGCCGATGCCACACTGGCGATCGATGTTCCCTGCGCCGATGGGTTCCCTGCCGACGCGAACGACCTGCTGCGTTTTGCCGGATCCCCGGCGGATTCGGTACCGGAGCTGCGGGTGGCCCTGGCGGATCGGCCGATGGTCAGCCGGCCGCAAAACCCCTTCTATGTGCCGGCCCGGGGTCAGGTCACGCTTTATCTGAGTTCCCCGGCCTGGGTGCAGCTGCACCTGGGCGACGCCATGGTGCAGGAGTTTCCGGTCTATACGCCGTCCGATACCTGGTTCGGCCCGAATACCGTGAACGGGGAGCTCTGCTATGCCACCCGCACCCAGGCTCGCCTGGACCTGGCCGACGTGCCCGTGCGCCCGCACCGCGTCATCACGCCGCTGACCATCGAGAACAAGGCTTCGGATGCCCTGTTCCTGGAACGCGTGAACCTGCCGGTGCCGCGCCTTCCGGTGTTCGCCGACGAGCACCACCGGTTGTGGACCCCGGCAGTGCGCATGGAGCGCGAGGAAGATCGCGACATGGCGGACATGAAGATCGACTCCGGTCCTCCCGGCGTGGCCGGCGGGGCCCAGCGCATCGCCGAACCCCGCCAGGCCGGGGGGCGGCATTTGATGGTCAGGGCGTTCACCGCCCTGTTTCAGTAGGGAGCTTCCGGCGCGATGAATGAATGGCTGCAAACCGCTCAGACCTTTGTGACCAGCGAGGCCTTTCTCGCCGCCATCCGGGCCGCGGTCTATCTGCTGGTGGGCCTGTTGCTGGCGCGCCTGCTGTCGCGCGGTCTGGCGCGCGCTCTGGAGGACAAGCTCGACGCGCAGCAGGTCATGCTCACCCGCCGCATCAGCTTTTACTTGATCGTTTTGCTGGTGCTGGCCTCGGCGCTGCGCGAGCTGGGCTTCGATCTCACCGTGCTATTGGGCGCGGCCGGCATCCTGACGGTCGCGCTTGGCTTTGCATCGCAGACCTCGGCCTCGAACCTGATCTCGGGGCTGTTCCTGATCGGCGAACGCCCGTTCTCCGTGGGGGATGTCATCAAGGTCGGGGATGCCACGGGCGAGGTGCTGTCGATCGACCCGCTGTCGGTCAAGCTGCGCACCTTCGACAACCTGATGGTGCGCGTGCCCAACGAGACCCTGGTGAAGACGCAACTGACCAATCTCAGCCGCTTCCCCATCCGCCGTCTGGACATGCAAATCGGGGTGGGCTACCGGACCGATCTCAAGCAGTTGCGCGACGTGCTCATGGGCGTGGCCGAGCGCAATCCGGTCTGTCTGGAGGAGCCCAAGCCGCTGTTTATCTTCCTCGAGTACGGTGATTCCGCGCTGAAGATTCAGCTCTCGGTGTGGGCGCGGCGGGAGAAGTTCCTGGACCTGCGCAATTCCATGCACGAGGGTGTGAAGGCCGCGCTGGACGAGGCGGGGATTGATATCCCGTTCCCGCAGCGCACGCTGGGTGGCCTGGATGGAAGCCCGTTACCCGTGCGCATCGTCGACAACGTGCCGGAGGCCGAGGCTGAGGCGGAAGCATCGGGGCGCGACTGACCGTCAGGCCGCCGGAGCGGGGTTGGGCCGTCACTCAATCCAGGCGGAGATCCGCCCAGACCGGGTCGTGATCCGAGGCGCGCCAGGGCCCCGTGGCGGGCGCGCGACCGTCAAAGCCGAGGAAGGCGGGTTCGTCTGCATTGAGCGGCCAGGCCGCCCCGTCGTGCACGGCGTCGCGCAAGGCATCGGGACCCAGCAGGTAATCCAGCTGTCCGGCGCGGCCGCGAAAGACATAAGTATGGGCGGACGCTGGATCGTCATGCACCAGGTCCCGCTTGCCGGCCGCGGCCAGCGTTCGCACCGGGTCTTCGGCGGCGTAGGCGTTCAGGTCGCCGAGGATCAGTACGGGAACATTGGCAAACTCATTGCGTTGCTGTTCCCGGATCCATGTCACCAGACGTTCGGCCTGGGCCGTGCGCCGTTCATTCCAGCAACCCTGGCCGCGGTCNATATCGCCCGCGTCGGGGCAACCGCTCTTCGCCTTGAAGTGCACCACCACGGCCCCGAAACGCTTGCCACTCCCGGGCTGCTGGAACCAGCCGAGCAATGGCGGACGATGATGCACGGCATCGCGATCGGCTGCGGACCCAACGAGTTGCAATCGGTCCGGCCGGTAGAGCAGGGCCACCTTGATCGCGTCGTCGCCCGGACCCGGGTGGGCAATGGCCGCATAGTCGCCGCGCGGCGGAGGGACTGCATTCAGTCGTTCGACAAGCTGCCGGCGCGCCGCTTCGGCGTTTTCCAGTTCGACCGCGCCCAGCAGGTCGGCGTCCAGCGTTTGCAGCAGGGCATCCAGCTTGGCCGTCTGGCGCTCGCGTTCCGGCCGGTTTTGTGCGCCGCGCTCGCCCAGCGTCACGAAGTCGTTCTCCAGATTGGCGGTGGCGATGCGCAGGTGGTCCGTTCCCGGCGTCGACGGCGGATCAGGGCGCTCGCCGCCGAACCAGTCCAGCGAGTCGGTGGGATGGATGCGATGGTCGCCGAAGGCGTGGGTCAGGATCCCGGTCAGGCCCTCCAGCGTGCTGCCCACCCGGCGCGTGCCATGATCGTCGCGATAGGGGATCGGGTCGGGGTTCGCGCGATAGCTGCCATCATCCAGGATGATCCGGCGCTTCTCGTCCCGGGCGGTTCCCGCGGCCCCGGTCTGGCCGGGGTGCATGAGCCGCCCCCCGGCCGAGAGCGTCAGGCTGCCATAGCGCGCGAGTTCGTGGTTGGCGGTCACCGCCAGCGGCTGCGCAAAGCGAACACGGAGGTCGGCGTACTCGCCGAGGCGGCTGGCGTCTTCAGGCAGGCGCACCTCCAGCGGTGCCGGCAGTTCGCCGTGCCCGCAGCCCTGGATGCGGTCCAGCCGAGCGATCTGCGGGCGTCCGCGGTGGCGGCTAAACACCCCGTGTACTTGCACATGCTCGCCGGTCGAGACCGGCTCGCGCCGCGGGGCATACACGAACATACCGGCCGAGTCGGGCCCGGCGCCCTGCTGCAGATAGAACCCGCCGAGTTGATCGGGCCCCATAAACACNCCNGTGACGANGCCCTCCGCGATGACGGCATCCCCCTCGGCGACCGCGCCGGCGCGGAGCTCGGCGAGAGGGGCGACCTCGGCCCCGGGGGAGGGGCAGGCCACCCGGGCATCGACCGGGGAGGCTGCGAATAGCAGAACCACCAGTGCGCCCCCCAGCGTGCGGCGCACGCAAGGGGCCGGGTTGGCGTGGCGGCGGCGGGGGTGCGTCAGCCGATCCATGGCCGCATGAGAAGAATCAGGCGCTCTTGCTGGGGTTCAGCAGTTCGTAGAGATAATCCGGCGCCTGGGTGACATCGGCGATGGTGTAACGGTCGAGGACGTCCAGGAAGGCATCGCGCGCATCGTTCAGGACCCCACGCAACTGGCAACCGGGGAGAATCGGGCAGACGGGATTCTCGCAGTCCACCACGTTCAGGTTCGGCTCCATGTCGCGGATGACACTGCCCACGTTGATCTCGTTCGGCTCGCAGGCGAGCGAGATGCCGCCCCCCTTGCCACGCCGGGTGATGATGTAGCCCTTCTGGCCGAGCTGGTGAACGATCTTTACCAAGTGGTTGCGCGGGATCGTGAACTGCTCGGAGATATCGCTCACGGTCACGCGCTGGTCGCGCGGCTGCACGGTGAGGTACATCAGGACCCGAAGGGAGAAATCGGTATAGCGAGTGAGCTGCATAGGGAAGGAATCGTCGGTTCGCGGTTATGAAGGATATGCATGCGCGCATATGTCTTGGAACCTTAATCGCTCCGGACACCCGTCACAAGTTCGGTCGTCGCCGCTGAGTGAAGGCCGGGGCGTATTCGGGGTTCAGAAACCGCACAGCCCGGCCGTTACATGCCAATAATAACAAGGCTTCTGAAGCCGAAATACAGGGGAATTCAATGGAGTCGATCAAGGGGTTGGGCCGACTGTCACTCGCCGGACGGTTCTCGCTGGCGCTGAGCGCGATTGTGGGGGTGTTCTTTCTGATTGCCGCTGCCGCGGTGTTCTGGCACACCGCAACGCTCAAGGGGGGTATGGAGGCGACGTTGACGGGCGTCATGCAGGGCCACGAGACGACCCCGGCACTGGAGGCCGAGGTGGCGCTCGAGATCAATCGTCTGCTGGATCTTGCGGCCTGGCAGGTCAACGCGATGATGCTGGGTGTCGCGATCGGCGTGGTTGTCGTGGTGTATTTCCTGTTCGTGTTGATGATTCGGCGGCGCCTGGCGCATCTGGCCTCGCAGTTTCGCGGGGTATCGGAGGGGGAGGGCGATCTGAGCCAGCGGATCGATGCCCCGCGCAATGACGGGATTGATCGTTTGGCGCGTCTGTTCAACGCATTTATCGAGCGCTTGCAGGGGATGGTTTCGGAGATGGTGGAACATGCGCGTGAACTGGGGGAGTCCGTCGGCACCCTTCATCGCGTGGCGGAAGAGACCAACCAGGAGGTGCAGCAGCAACAAGCCCGGATCGGCCAGGTTGCTACCGCGATGAACCAGATGACGGCCTCGGCCGAGGAGATCGCGCGCAATGCCCAAACCGCGTCGGAAGCCGCAGATCAGGCCGAGAGCGAGACGCGTACCGGGTCCGATGTGGTGGACGCCTCGGTCCGCACGATGCGCGAACTGGCGAGCGAGATTGGCACCGCAAACGAGCAGGTGGCGCGCCTGCAGTCCGAGTCGGACAGCATCGGTTCGGTGCTTGACGTGATACGCGGCATTGCCGAGCAGACCAATCTGCTGGCGCTCAATGCGGCCATTGAGGCCGCGCGGGCGGGGGAGCAGGGAAGGGGATTCGCTGTCGTAGCGGACGAGGTTCGGACCCTCGCCACGCGTACACAGGACTCCACCACCGAGATCCAGGCCATGATCGAACGCCTGCAGGCCGGCGCCCGGGCGGCCGCCAGCGCGATGGAGCGCAGCCGCGAGAGGGGCGAGGCCGGAGTGGACCAGGCCGCTGGTGCGGGCGACGCCCTGCAGGCGATCCGTTCAGCGGTGGAACGCATCCGTCATCTCAACAACGAGATCTCCGGGGCGGTATCGCAACAGGCGGAGGTCGCGCGCGAGGTGGATGGCACCCTCACGGAGGTTAGCCAGGGGGCCCAGATCACAGCGGGGAATGCCGAAGCCACGGCCAGCGAGACGGATGCCCTGGTGGGGCGGATCGAGCAGCTGCGGGGACTGACCACCCAGTTCCGGGTCTGATCCACGCCTGCCTGGGCGTGCGACCGGGGTCCCGGCGTCTCCCCGGCGTTTTCCGTATACTGCGGCCCGCCTCGGGTTCATGGAGCGGTATCTGCAATGACAGTCTGGGTCGCTGCCCTGCTCGGGGTCGTTCAGGGCATCTTTATGTTTCTGCCGGTCAGTTCGACCGCGCACCTGGTCCTGACCCAGCACTGGCTGATCCGTCAGGGCGAACCGCTACCGGCGCCCGAGAGCCCCGAGATGATCCTGTTCGACCTGGTGGTGCACGTGGGCACCCTGGTCTCGATCGTCGTCGTCTTCCGCAAGAGCCTGACCCGGCTGACCGGTGGCATTGCCCGCGAAAGCCTGCAGTGGGCATCGGCCCGCGGGTCGGCCGGGCGCGAGATGCTGTTCCTGCGTCTGGGCCTGCTGGTGGTGCTTTCGGTGTTCGCGACTGCGGTGGTCGGATTCACCCTGAAGGCGGGCTTCGAGCAGGTGTTCGCCCACCCGACCCTGATCGCGGGCACGCTGAGCCTGACCGGGGTATTGCTGTGGTGGACGGACCGGCTACAACGGCGCCCATTGGGGCTGCGCCAGCTGAGTCCGAAGATCGCCACCATCATCGGCGTGGCCCAGGGCTTTGCACTGATCCCGGGGCTCTCGCGCAGTGGCATGACCATCACCTTCGCCCTGTTCACCGGGCTCAAGCGGCGCTGGGCGGCGGAGTACAGCTTCTTCCTCGCGATACCGACCATCCTCGCTGCCACCGCCGTGCAGTCACTGGACGTGCTCAATGGCGACGGGCTGGGGAATCTGAACTGGACGGCGCTCGCGGTGGGCTTCGTGGTGTCCGCCCTGGTCGGGATCGTCTCGTTGAAGATGGTCCTGTTCTTCCTGTACCGCGCCAACCTCAAGGTCTTCTCGTTCTACCTCTGGGCGCTGGCGTTGCTGGTCCTGTTCGGATTCCTCGACGTGGACATCATGTACGGGAAATGACCGGATCCCCGGGTGCGGAGTCTCACGAGGGGGGCCCCCATTTGCTCTGATCCTGCGCTGCGCTGCGTCCCAATGATCGACGGCGGGACCGGAGAGTGCTCAGGGCGCTGCGGAACCCGCCTTGTCTCGAAAAAGTGGGGTACCCACGCAGACGGGTGAATGAATCAGCCGCTCCCTGGATTCCTCGGCTTACTCCGGTCCGCGCAGGACCGCCAGGGGCGCCTGATCCAGCACCCGGCGGGTGCCCAGCCAGCCCGCCAGGGCAATGCCCAGCGTACCGCCACCGATGCCGTAGACGAAGGTCAGCGGGTTCACGCTGTAGTCGAACCCGAAGACCTGCCAGGCAAGCAAGGCGCCGACCGCCGTGGCAATGACGGACGCCAGCAGCCCGGCGAGCAGCCCCAGGGCGCCAAATTCGGCGAGCAAGCCGTTGCGGATCTGGTCGCGGCGTGCGCCCAGGGTGCGCAGCAGCGCGGCCTCGCGCCGGCGCACATCGCGCGTCGCCTGCACCGCCGCATAGAGCACGGTCAGACCCGCAATCAGCGTGAACAGGAAGACGTACTCCACCGCCCGGGTGGCCTGATCCATGACGTCGCGCACCTGCGCGAGGATCGCACTGACGTCAATTGCCGATACCGCGGGGAATTCGCGCAGCCACTGGTTCTGGGCGGAGCGCTGTGCCTCGGGGACGTGCATGGCCGTGATGAAGGTCCGGGGCTGCTCGTCCAGCAACCCCGGCGGCCCAATGACGAAGAAGTTCACCTGGAAGCTGTCCCAGTTGACCTCGCGGACACTCGTGATCGGGCTGCGAATAGCCTGACCGCCGACACGGAAGGTCAGGTGGTCCCCGAGTGCCAGGTTGAAGCGTTCCATCAGCCCGGCCTCGACCGACCATCCGGT